>Ga0315280_10000666_pt1 | contig 63318 bp, 52 predicted proteins | sample YL17G06_40_MG_FD_203697 | JGI IMG/M metagenome (GOLD analysis project Ga0315280, IMG submission 203697) | Sediment microbial communities from Yellowstone Lake, YNP, Wyoming, USA - YL17G06_40 | ecosystem: Environmental > Aquatic > Freshwater > Lake > Sediment | place: USA: Wyoming | collected... | reverse complement strand
TATACGCCTTTCGTTTCTAATGATGTTGTTTCGCTTCTGTTTGAATTGTGCATAAATAGATATGCGGTTATTCCACGTTGGCCAAACGGCTACATAGAGCCTTTGCAGGCTGTTTACTGCGCAAAACTAGCTTATGAGGCTGCTAAAAATGCTTTAAGTGAAGGAAAATTGAATTTGCAGTCTATGGTAGATAGGCTGCGTAGTGTCCGTTATGTCTCTACGCTTGTTCTTCGACAATTAGACCCGATGCTTAGAACATTCTTCAATGTAAATACACCTTTGGATTTGAAAAAGGCAGAACTCATGCTCAGAAGCATGAAAAAGTAGGATTATGGCAAGGAGCGTCGAAGTTCATTTTCTAATGTATAATGTCTTTCGTTTTTAGCATCATCACTTTACTATAATTTAGGTATAATTTCCTTAATAAGATCTGATTAAATGATGCCAACCCATTTCGAAGAACGGCAACGCTCCATTTTCCGCATAGATCTTTTATAGAAAATTTTTTAAGTGTCTTTAGAGAAAGCCGTCCGTCTGGAGGGTGTATATGATGAGCAAGAAAAAAGTGTTACTATGCGAGAGAGTTGTAAAAGAAGATAATGAGTTACTTTCGCTATCCACGAGATTACATTATTATCCGCTGGTTGTGTCCAGGGCTGAGGGTGCCAAGGTCTTCGATGTCGATGGGAACGAGTATATAGACTTTCTATCAGGAGCTGCCACCACCAACATTGGCCACCGCCATCCAGAGGTTGTGAAGGCAATAAAAGAGCAGTGCGACCTGTTCATTCATAACACGTTAGCATATGGATACTATGAAGTTGCAGTTAAATTAGCCAGAAAGCTTGTTGAGATAACTCCTGGAGACTTTCGGAAGAGAGTTGCCTTTGGGCTCTCTGGCTCCGACTCTAACGATGGTGCAATAAAACTTGCGAGAAGTTATACAGGCAGATCGAAGATTATTGCTTTTCTAAATTCGTACCACGGAACAACTTATGGAGCGCTAACAATTTCAGGCATAACTTTAAACATGAAGCGAAGGCTGGGTCCCTTGCTTCCTGAGATATATCATGTGCCCTTTCCCGACTGCTACAGATGTCTATTCAAGCTTGAGTATCCTTCATGTGGATTGCAGTGCTTAGGTTTCCTAAAGACCCTCTTTGAGACGATAGTTCCCCCAGAGGAAGTTGCTGCTGTGATAACTGAACCGATACAAGGAGATGCGGGAGTCGTTATTCCTCCGGATGATTACATGATTAAGTTGACAGAACTTTGCAGAAATTATGGAATATTGTTTGCTGTCGATGAGATTCAAACAGGATTCGGTCGCACTGGAAAATGGTTCGCTGTGGAACACTGGAGTCTGAAACCTGACATTCTGGTGATGGCAAAGGCCATAGCTTCGGGAATGCCTTTAAGCGCCATCGTTTCCAAAAGTGAAATCATGGAAAAATGGAAAGCACCCGCGCATTTGTTCACAACACAGGCAAACCCGCTCTCCTGCGTAGCAGCTATCACAACCATAAATGTAATCAAAAAAGAGAGGCTGCTTGAACGTGCAAAAAGGCTCGGCGAGTACACGTTGAAAAGGTTCAGAGAGATGATGGATGAGCATGAACTAATTGGAGATGTCAGAGGCAAAGGTTTGCTAATTGGGGTGGACTTAGTTAAAAACAGAGAAACCAAAGAGCCTGCTGTGAAGGAAGCGCATAAGGTTGACTGGAGAGCATGGGAAAAAGGTTTAGTGCTCATACACTATGGCAAGTCTGTGCTAAGAATAGCTCCTCCCCTAACCATCAGCCAAGAGGAAATGGACAAGGGCCTGAGTATAATCGAAGAAGCTATAGACGATGTTGAAAAGGGTAAAGTGTCAAACGACGTCCTAAAGAGGATGGAAGGTTGGTGAAGAGCTTTCGATGAGAGGTTTCAGCCACTTAGTCGGGTATAGATAATACAGCTTAGACTAGCTATCCAATTTTCTTTTCCTTGAGTTTTGTTTGTTGTTCAAGAAGCCTGCTTCAAAATTGAGTTTCCTCGGATTTGGAGGCCCAACCCTTACTACATGGGGAAGAATGATAAATCAGGCTATGAATTTCGGCGGCTTCGCCAGATTGGCATGGTGGCGGATATTTTCACCAGCGTTTGCTATAATGCTTCTTTGTGCAGGATTCGTTTTCATATCCCATGCACTCGACCAAATCCTCAATCCAAGGCTTAGAAGACGCAGATGGATAACTCCACTCGAAGTCGAAACTTTAATTATACTGAACGCCTGCAACGGAGCAGTGATATGAAGATTTTTGCCTGCTCCCCTCGCGGTTCATCTATGCTCAGGCTGGTCGTCGATCTTGAAGCACAAATGCACATCCGTTGGAAGCGAAGACTTTCGCCGTGTCGACAAGCAATTTCATAGTGCTGTCGTGGCAGATGTGATTCTGCGGGAGTCTGGTCCCCTTTCTCTAACGAGGAACCGGACGGATACGACACCATAGATGGGTTGCAAAGCAGTCATAATGCAATGGCAAGATCGGCATGCGCGCGCTGTTAGCACTTCTGTGTACGCGTTGTTGAGATCAGAGGCAATTATCAGCCGTAAGAAAGGCGCATTTTTTCACCTGCAACAGCAAAGCTAACAGGAGAGTTGCCCGAAAGCCTGCTCAAGGTCTCTGATGAGATCTTCCACGTCCTCAATGCCCACAGAATATCGAATGAGGGTTTCCGGAATGCCCATCGCTTCTCTTTCTTCTTTGGAGCACTCGACATGACTGGTCGTTGCGGGCGGGCCTGCTATAGTCTCAACAGCTCCAAGATTCGCCGCAAGATGTGCATATCTAAGTTTGGGTAGGAAGGCCCTGACCATATCAAAGTCTCCCTTCAATTGAAAGCTTAGCACGCCACCAAAGCCTTTCATTTGCCCTCGAGCAATCGTGTGTTGCTCGTGTGAAGGCAAACCAGGATAGAAGACTTTTTCAACCTTGGGGTGAGCTTCAAGGAATTTTGCAATCTGCATAGCGTTTTCATTTTGTTTCTGAACACGGAGGTGCAACGTTTTCATGCCTCTTATCAGCAGATAAGCGGACATAGGATCCAGCGTTGCGCCGTTAATTTCGCGAAAATGATAAATCATCTTGACTATGTCCTTGAGGCCACAAACCACGCCGCCCATGGCGTCAGCGTGCCCTCCCAAGAACTTAGTTGCGCTGTGAATTGTCAGATCAGCACCTAGCTCCAATGGTCTCTGGTTAATTGGTGTCGCAAAGGTGTTGTCTACGACGACCAAGGCATCATAATCATGTGCACATTTGGCAAGTCGAGCTATATCGACTACCTTTAGTGTAGGATTTGTCGGGCTTTCCAAGTACAGCATATTGCAGCCTTTCGCGATTTCAGACTCGATTTCTTCATGGTCAGTAGTATTGCACATGACTACCGTAATGTGGAAACGGGGAAAAAATTCCAAAAAGATCTTGCTGACTCCGCCATAGGTATCCTTGATAGATACTACACGATCGCCAGGAGATAATGAAGCGAAAAAAGTGTTGCTGATAGCTGCCATCCCTGTAGAAAAACTAGTAGCGGCTTCGGCCCCTTCGAGCTCTCGCATTTTCTCTTCAAACACGCTTACGGTAGGGTTAGTATTCCGACTGTAAATGTGGCCTTTCTGCATGCCCTTAGCGACTTCCAGCCATCTATCCACATCAGGATACCCAAAAGAAACACTATGCACTATGGGCACTTGTGTAGCGCCTTGCCACCCGTTCTTTTTTTCACCGCCCCACACACACAACGTACCTGATCTTGGACTGGTATTGTCGGACATATTAATTACTCACGGACTCTACCGATGTCCAATTCATGGATATAACCTTTTTTCGTCTACGAATTATGCATCAGCATTTCTTCATGTACAGTGAAGATTCTCCTTCGCATTTCTGAGCTCATCTCACTTCTACGCTAGAGGAGTATAGGATTTTTTTAGGCTACTGGAAGACCAGGAAAGGTGAGTGAGAAACGACTCGCTAAGGAAGAAAGAACCTTCTGCGGGATATCATCGGGCTGTAACGCGGTCGCTGCCATCAAAATAGCGAGGCGCCATCCTGAATTCAGAAGATCGTAACAATGATCAACGACACGGGACAAAGATACTTCTCGACCGAATTGTGCGGGGTAGCTAAACATTTTGAAATTCCGGAGCGAGAACACCCGCTTGACGATTACAAGGTGAAACAACTGAACGAATACCAATCAAAATGGGAAATAGTGGGATAACGACGCAGACTACACTCTGACTCGGATAGCTCCTTGTATAACAAGGTGTTATGATTGTCCCTCGTCACAAAATTGAAATGCCCCTGTTGCCCGTGCTAATGAGGCGTTGTCTGTCCATAGAAAAGGGCGCCTTGAAAAAGGTTCATTTGTTGCGCTAATGGCAACCATCAACTCTCTCTGCTCTCAACAATTATAGATGGCCTGAAGTGTTAAAAAAGTATGTCAGAGAGGCTGAAGTTAGCTAAGGTGCGTGATTCAAATCTTCTTGGCAAATTATATACGAAATGAATCGAGATAAACTGGAGTGAGGCTTCAAGAGATGTTAAAGGTTGACAGAGGAGAAGTTGTTAACCTGTTAACGAGGCTGATTGAAATCGAGAGCGTGAACCCAAACATGGAAGGAGGGACGGGGGAGTCGAAAATAGCGGGCTTCATCGCTGGCCAGCTGGAATCTATAGGAATGGAAGTTTACACACAAGAGGTAATTGACGGCAGGTTCAACGTCATCGGGATCCTCAGGGGAGAAGGTGGTGGTCCAAACCTCATGATGAATGGGCACATAGACACGGTCAGTGTAAAGGGAATGATCACAGACCCTTTCAGGACATTTATCGAAAACGACAACATACACGGTCGAGGAGCCTGTGACATGAAGGGGGCGATAGCCGCAATGATAATCGCAGTAAAGGCGCTTGTCGATTCTGGTATCAAATTAAAAGGAGATCTTTTGCTCTCGGGAGTGGTGGACGAAGAATACGAAAGCTTAGGGACAGAAAAGTTGATACAGAAATACCGCTCCGACGCCGTCGTAATTGGAGAACCAACCGACTTACAAGTGGGAATCGCCCACAAGGGATTTGTTTGGCTAGAGGTCGAAACTTTCGGAAAGGCTGCTCACGGCTCGGTTCCTGAAAGTGGAATTGACGCCATCGCCAACATGGCGAAGGTTATTACCTCTCTAGGCACCTTAGAGGAGTCGTACACAAAAAAGAAACACAAACTTGTGGGTGTTCCCAACATCCACTCGTCCGCAATCCAAGGCGGTTCCGAATGGAGCATAATACCAGATTTTTGTCGGCTAAAACTGGAGAGACGAACAGTCCCTGGCGAAATCTCTTCCATAGTAATGGATGAAATCAATCAAATTTTTAGGAGGCTTTCCAAAGAAGATCCGTTGTTTAGGGCTAGAGTCAAGAAAGTCTTTGAAAGGCAACCCATGGAGATAGCTTCTAACGAAACAGTTGTGAAGAACCTAAGACTAGCCATTCAGGAAATTCGGCGGACGACTCCTAGACTCATCGGAGTGCCTTACTGGACCGACGCCTCTCTCTTCGTGAATAAAGTCTCCATCCCAACCTGCCTCTTTGGTCCAGGCGACATTAACCTAGCTCACTCCGCCGACGAATATATCAAAATAGGCGACGTGGTTGATTCAGCGAAAATCTATGCTCTCGCCGCTCAGAACTTTTGCGGAACCTAGCCCGCGCTACGGTGACCAGCCTGAGCATAGATGAACCGCGAAGGGAGCAGGCAGATAGGTATGCATACAATCCTGAAGACCCAGTGACGACTGTTGTTGGCTTTGATCTCTACGGGAGTCAGATTGAGATGCCCCCTAGATAAGCGATTTACATTAAGACCAGTTGCACAAGACATAATGACGTACCTTCCGAACACACTGCTTAAACATCTAATACCCAACGTCATGCCCTTAGTTTTCACAGATTTCACACTTTTCATTCCAGGAGCGATTCTGGCGGAGGCTTCGCTGAGCTTCCTGGGATTTGGGGACCCGAACCTTATGACGTGGGGAAAAATGATAAACAAAGCCATGAATTTTGGTGCCTTCGTCAGACAGGCATGGTGGTGGATATTCCCACCAGGGTTTGCGATAATGATTCTGTCTGCAGGATTCATCTTCATGTCCCATGCACTCGACCAAATCCTCAATCCAAGGCTTAGAAGACGCAGATAGATAACAGTACATGAAGGCGAAGATTTAAAATATGTTATGAAACGCCTAGAGCGAATTCATGATGCAAACAAACTTCTGGAATAAATAACAAGTAATTAACGCACGAGTACAGCTACGGAAACTTTTTAGGGACCATACGAATACAAAAATATAGAGGTTATAGTTTGCTTCATCTTAGTGAGGAGGAAGAGGAGAGGGCGCAAAAGCTACACCGGAAGTACATCATGTTTGACTCAATGGGTGGGCTTCCTAGTCTGTATTCGGACAGCATGCTGAAAAGATTGGACGAGCTGATAGTGGAGAAGAAGCCGGCTTGGACCATAGGCAACGAGATGGAAGAGCTAAGCATAAAGGAGCTTGTGGGGAATCCTGAATACCGCAAGAAGTGTTGGGAAACCATCAAACAAGCAGGGGTCACGGGGGTGAGCACCACTGTCGGTGCGCTGTCTGGTCCAGTTCCCTTCACATACGAAAACGCAGTTAAGGACCTAGCGAAGTGGACATACATGTTCGACGCGTTAAAGGACATCTTCGTTAAGGTGGTGAGGGCTGAAGACGTTCGGATGGCGAAGAAGGAAGGCAAGTTTGCAGTTTTGCTCAACTTCCAAAACATCACCCATATATGCAATGAGTTGGACAATTTAGATTTCTTCTACTATGCGGGAATCCGACAGATACAGCTCACATACAACACAAGAAACTTCGTTGGCGATGGATGCACCGAACGCACCGACGCAGGGCTGAGCAACTTCGGCTTAGAGGTGGTGGACCGCATGAATAAACTCGGCATCTTAATCGACCTATCCCACTGCGGTCACAAAACAGTCATGGACGCAATTAAAGCATCGGATGATCCGGTGGTTTTCACCCACATCAACTGCTACGCTCTCTGCAAGCATGCTCGGTGCAAAACTGACGAGGAAATAATTGCGGTGGCTGAGAAGGGGGGCTATATCGGGCTAACGATAGTTCCCTTCTTCGTCAGCGAGAAAGAAAACCCCACCTTCGACGACTTTCTTGATCACGTCCACCATGTTGCCGAGCTCGTTGGAGTAGACCATCTGGGAATAGGAACAGACGATACTGGACAAGCAGATGTTCCAAGACAACTTTTAGACCTCCAAACAAGCTTGCTTTCAACCATTGGATTTAGACCCGAACATCAGGCACGTTTCGGCGTCTCCACCCGAGGATTCGAACACTACGTTGATTGGCCCAACTTCACGAGAGGACTGGTCTCAAGAGGATACTCCGACCAAGAGATCCAAAAAATCCTAGGAGAAAACTTCCTAAAAGTCTTCGAAAAGGTTGTAGGATAACGAGAACTCCCTTTTTTCTTTTACATCCACCCTGAACAAACTAACACATAAACGTTCAGAATCACTTGCAAGCGCACGGAACCTCATTGAAGTTCCCTACGGTAAGAAATCATAGCGACCGTTGTGCTTCTGAAGACGTGAAGCTCAGGAGGCAACTCGACGACATCGAACTGCCGGGCCACACATTTTGAAATGCATTCCAACCGAACATAGCGAGCAGATGACGTTGAAAAAGGTAAAGTGTCGGATGACATCCTAAGAAGGATGGAGGCTGGTGAAGTTAGGCCTTCTCGTTTGCTTAATACGGGTGAACAAGTTCAGTTTATTAAATAATCTTTTATCTTTATTATTTTTCCATTTTTCATATACACTTTAGGAACCCTTTTGGATATCATACATGTCACTTCACAGTTTGAAGTTTCTAACAATCTTGCTATTTCATCTATGTGGGGCGTGTTATTACTGCCGTCACCAAACAAAACCACCTCATCGCCTATTTTCACGTTTTCTATATCTGTGAGGTCAATCATACACTGATCCATACATATTTTTCCTATTACTCTTGCTCTTTTTCCCCTAATTCCAACTTCAGCTCTATTTGAGAGTGCACGTCTATATCCATCAGTATATCCAATCGGCAAGGTTCCTATGAGGCTTTTCCTTTGTGTCGTAAAGGTAAGCCCATAGCCTATCCCCGTTTTCTTAGGAACAGTTTTAAGGTTTGATATTTTTGCCTTTAAAGTCATGGCGGGTTTTAAATTAAGCTGCTTAATATCTTTTTTACTAAAGGGATTTAGTCCATAAAGAATTGTTCCAGGTCTGATCATGTCAAGATGATATTCAGGGAAATCAATTACGGCAGCGCTGTTTGAAACGTGTTTTATGGGTATGTGTAAGCCTCTTTTTTCCAGTTCATCCACAACCTCCATGTATTTTTCGAACTGTTTTCTTGTGTAATTATCATCACTTTCACTTGCCGTGGCAAAGTGCGTGAATATTCCCTCAATTTCAAGTGATGGAAGCTTACCTATTTTGATAATTTCGTCAATTGATCTTTTAGAGGGTAGAAAACCCAGTCTTCTCAGTCCAGTATCTATTTTTATATGCATCTTCGCGACCTTTCCTAAAGAACTCGCGGTTTTTGAAAGCTCTTTCCCATGCTCATAGGTGAAAACTGTAGGTGTGATATCATATTTCAATACTTCTAATGATTGGTAAGCGGGAGTATATCCCAGAATGAGTATGGGCACCTCAATGTCCGACATTCTTAGTTGTATCGCCTCCGCTAAAGTGGCGACTCCGAGCCTTTCAGCCCCATTCTCAAGGAAAGTTTTGGCAGCCATTTCAGCCCCGTGACCATAAGCGTCCGCTTTGACGACGGCCATGATAATCGTGCCCTTTTTCGTTATCCTCCTAGCCTCTCTGATATTGTGGGCAAGATTGTCGAGGTATATCTCAGCCCAGGCGGGTCTCATCTCTCTTTCCGTAAGCGTAGGCAACACCTTTCAAACTCCTTTAGAAGATAGAATCCAATATATTTTTCCTTTTTCAATTAATCTTCTTTGCACGCCTGCGATGCAGTCTTAGCTTCGCGAAACGTTTAAAACATTACATTTAAATTTTATTCAGAGGAGTTTGTAAGAGTTGGATGTCGAGGAAATTATTGAAAAGGAGTTAAACAGGCTTTTAGAGCCTGTAGCCAAGGCAGAAGGTGCAAGTGTCGAAGAGCTTAAGAAGAAGTTGGCTGAAGGAGACCCATTTGAATATGGTTTTGATTGGTTTTTCAAAGGGTTGCTGGGTCAAAATGTGATTCAGGTCTTTAGGATAGCGGCTTTGGCTCGTGGGGAGATGCCGAGAGAAGGCGTAACTGTGATAGGTGGAAAAATGTCTGATACGTTTAAGGCCTTACGTCAAGACGAGCACATAATTGTGAAGGAAATCGCCTATAGAAGCAGCACCGAGGATATTTATCCGTTGTACGCAGAAATCGCCTATGATCGCCAGCAGCGGAACATGCCCATTACAGTTATTCAGCACGGAGGCTATCCCGGCTCACGCTTCGGCATGGTGCCCAACTGTTACCGCATGGCGAAGAAGGGACTATTCGCAATTGCGGTGAGCAAACGCGGAAGAGACGGATCTGCCGGTGTCGGAGACTCTTGGTGCAAAGAGATCTTCGACATTATTGACGCAGTGGAATATGTGAAGAAGGAGTATGCTGAATATGTTGACCCTACAAACGTGAACATTTGGGGTTATAGCGGCGGCAGTTACGATAGCATTTCCGCGGCTGTTCGTTTCCCGGACTATTTTAGAAGTATAAGCTGTTTCTTCAGTCAGCTTCAATGGAACCGAGACTTCTCAGGTGAAATGGGTGAAAATAAGCGAAAGATCTTTAAGATGATGAATTATGACGATTGGGTAGTGTACAATGAAGCTTTTCAAGAACAATTTCATGACAAATACAGGGGGAGACCAGATTCCAATGTGCTACAAGGCTATTTAATCATGAGAGGTATTGGAGGTTGGCCCGAACAGGTTCCCGACAACTATATGGCTAGGAACAACTTGTTGGCAGTGGTTAACAACCCTTACAGTAAGATCCACCTCTTTCTAGATGAGAGCGATATGAGTTGTCAGTGGGACTTTGACGAATACTATAAAAGAAGCAGAGAGTTAGGATATACCAATGTAGAGCTCCACCGCACTAAAAGGGGCGACAAATTTAGGTATCACCATGCTCATCCCGGAAGCTACTCAGAGCTGGGGAATCCTGATTTGCTGGAGGCCGAACGGTTTTTTATTCCTTACATCTTAAGCGGCAACTACCCAGAACCGATACTCGCCGACCGAGGCAAACTAATCGTCCTGGGCTACATCAAGACCAAGCGCTTCTTCATCTGGCTCGGAAACGGAACTGATGCTGTGGCGGAGCTCGACTATGAATTACACCCTCTTGAAAGCATTTTCAGGTTTAAGAGGTTGTCTCAAAACAAGAAAGCAAAGGGAAGGCTGATTTATCCTAACGAGGAAGAATATCCCCTATCTGTATGGATAAACAACAAGCAGGTTGCTCCACAAAACACCGAGAAAAAGATAACCGTGGAATTCGACTTAAATTGCAGGATCAACATCCGACGAGAATTGCCAACCGAGAAATAAGCGGGCTAAGTTCTATTCAATTATCTCCCAGTTTGCCTGGTGTTTATCTAGTTCTGTGGTTGTGTATTTGTCAAGCGTATGCTCACGAATGGGTATTTCAAGCTCCTTTTTTTCCCCGCAAAGTTCGGTTGAGAAGTATCTTTGACCCGAATCGTTTATCATCGTTATAATTGATTTGAATTCTGGATGCTTTTTACCAACTTTTATTGCTGCAGCTACGTTGCAGCCCGAGGATATTCCACAGAAAATTCCCTCTTCTAATGCTAGTTTCTTTGCCATTTCTATTGCTTCTTTGGAAGTTGTTGTAATAACTCCCGTAATAAGGCTTAAGTCTAAGTTTCTGGGAATGAAACCATCACCGATCCCCTCGATTTTATGGGAACCCCAAATTCTTTTTGCTAACATAGGCGCTTCAGATGGTTCAACAGCATAAATGCGAATGTTTGGATTTCTCTCTTTTAGGAATTTACCCGCTCCTGTTAGGGTGCCGCCTGTACCTACGGAAGCCAAGAAGCAATCAATTTTTCCGTTTGTTTGTTCCCAAATTTCTGGACCAGTTGTTTTACAGTGCGCGTTTGGGTTGTTAGGATTTGTATATTGATCTGGCCACCAATACTTGCCGGGATTTTCCCTTACAATCTCCTTTATTTTTTTAATGTCAAGGTCTACATCGCTTTCCGCGCCTTCCGTGAATATTACGTTGCCTCCAAATGCTCGAATCATTTTTACTCTTTCTTCGCTCATTCCCTTCGGCATAACAATCGTAACTTTGTAGCCAAGCAGATGTCCTATGAAAGAACATGAAATTCCTGCGTTTCCAGTTGATGCCTCTATGATTTCTATGCCGGGCTTTAGTTCGCTAGATTCGATTCCCTTCGTTATCATTTCATGGTAGATTCTGTCTTTTAAACTACCTGTAGGATTGAGGAACTCTAACTTCGCAAGTATATCTGCTGAAACGCCATTCTCTTTGGGTACTTTTTTCAATTTTATAAGCGGCGTTCTGCCTATTAACTGAAAAATACTTTCAGAAGCTTTTCTATTCAGGCCCCACTTAATCTCACTTTTACCGAGCTTTTCCATGTCCTTTCACTGTCCAGTAGGGTATCAGATGTTGTTTATTTTTCTTTGGATGATTATTAAACGATTTCATAGATGTTATTTTGTGCCTTCATCTGAGCTTGAAAATAAGGGTAAAAAGACATATAATTCTAGATTTCCAAAACTAACAGATTGTAAGTGATACTATTTGAAGAAAAAAGTTATCGGGATACTTGGTGGAATGGGACCAGAGGCTACGGCGGATTTGTTTAGAATGATCATTAGGGCAACTCCAGCCGAGAAGGATCAGGATCACATAAGAGTAATTATAGATAGCAACCCGAAAATACCTGATAGGACAGCGGCGATCACAGATGAAGGACCTAGTCCCCTCCCGGAGATGATGAAAACGGCGAAGAATTTAGAAAGGGCTGGAGCAGATTTAATTATTATTCCATGTAACACTGCTCATTATTATTATGAAAAACTGAAGAAAAGCGTAAGAATTCCTGTCCTAAATATGGTGGAATTAACTGCGCAGACAGTTAGGAAGAGATTTCCCAATGTGAAGAAAATCGGCTTTATCGGCACAACCGGGACTATTATGGCTGGAATATATAACCGAACATTAGAGAGAAAAGTGATTTACCCGTCGCAGAAACTCCAAGATAGGGTTATGGAAGCCATATACGACAACATAAAGGCTGGGCGAGTTCTCAAAGGCAAGAAAATTATAGCTGATGTAGCTACCCATCTTATCCATGAAGGGGCGGAGATAATTATTTGCGGATGTACAGAAGTATCTATGGTACTCAAAAGCGGGGACGTACCTGTCCCGGTAGTTGATCCTTTACAAATTCTGGCCGAAGCAGCCGTAGCAGAAGCTTTAGGAAAACTTAGAATTGAGTTGTCATAAAGGGATAGGGTGACATCTAGAACTCTCAAAACGTTAAAAAAGCGCGAGAAATAGAGTACACTAAAAAATTTAAGATAAACAATATCTATAAGTTGTTAGATTGCAAATACTTGAAATCGAGATTGGGGATTAAGTATTGTCACAGCCTTTTCGCCTGAAGAAAACCATTCGGGATCTCAAAGTTTCTGTGGACAAGATCATACAGTCATATCCAAAGCGTTGGACTGTTGGAGTTGCAGTTAAGAATCTCGAAACTAACTCTGGAATCGAAATAAAAGGGGACGAAGTCTTTCCGTCAGCCAGCACGTTCAAAGTGGCTGTCTTATATGAGCTATTCAGGGAAGCTGACGAAAAAAAAGTGAACCTTAGACGTAGGATAGCTATAAAAGAGAAATATCTATCTCCAGGATCAGGTATTATAAACTTCTTGGATTCAGGACTAAAGTTATCGCTGAGAGATCTTGCAGTCTTCATGATAGTATTAAGCGATAATACTGCAACCGACATAGTTATGGACACCGTTGGGAAAGAGAATGTGGATCGTTTATTGAGAAATTTAGGGCTAGTCAAGACATCCTTTCCTAAGAATACGAAGGAACTATTAGGAGATGCCTTTGGAATCGACGTAATGGCAGTCCAAGGTAGAAAATTACTCGAACTCTGCAGAAAGAAAGGCGAAAGAGGCGAATACAACCCAAAGACAATTGTTTTTTCTGAAACTCGGGATAATGACATCACTACGCCTAAAGAGATGGGGCAGCTGTTGGAGAATTTGTCGAAGGGATTTATGCTGACCGAGGAATCAAAAGAAGAGGCGATGAAAATACTTTTGGAACAACAACTTAACACTAGGATCCCTTTGCTTTTGCCTCCAAACGTTGAAGTAGCTCACAAGACTGGAACACTCATGGGGAATATTAATGGTAAGATGACCGGTATAGTAAACGATGCTGGTATTATATGTATGGGCAACGATAAGAAGGTAATTCTGAGTGCTTTCACAAAAGATGTAGACGATCGTTCTAAAGCTACTTTACTCATTGCAAAGATTGCGAAGGCTGTTCACGATTATTTTGCAAACTAGGCGGAAGGACCTTCTCATATTAGGTTAGTACTGTGCATGAAATAACCTTTCTTGCAATTTCAACATTCACTTCTTGCTTGCTTGGCTCCTTTTTTATTACTCATAACTCTTTAACGACTAAATCCTGTCTAACCTCTCCAAGTACTGATTAATCTGAATAAATCCATGCTCCGTTTGTCACTGAAATTGGTGTAGCTTTAGAAAATTTTATATCCATTGCTTGTTTCGTAATCATATAAAGGGTGAGAATCATTACAGGATTATTGAATTATCTCTTGAAAAGGCTTGTATTTATTCTTGTCGTACTATTTATTATAGTGACGCTGAACTTTCTAATTTTTCAGGTTTTTTGCCCGATCAATCCAGTGGACGTAATGACGACCCCGCGGTTTACCCAAAGAACTAGGGAAATTTTAACGCACATGTTTGGGCTTGATCAGCCAATTTCAACTCGGTATGCCAAATATATTTTGAACATGCTGACTCTAAATCTTGGCGATTCATTCATTAGCAGGCGTCCGGTAATAGAAGACATGATGGTCTATCTGCCAAATACCATACTACTTCTTGGGTTGTCGATAGCTTTGTCAATTGTCATCGGTATTCCGTTAGGCATTCGGGCTGCTTCAGGGAGAGGAGCCAAGCTAGATGCTCTAATAACGACCATAGGTCTTGTGAGTTTTGCTACCCCAGCCTTTCTTCTTCAACTGATATGCAGATTCACCTTTTGTCACTGGCTTGGCTTGTTTCCGTTTGGACTAATGACCAGTATTCCTCCACCTAGTGATCCATTGGCTTATGCATTAGATCTCTCATATCATTTAGTTTTACCCGTATTCACGATAGTGGCAATAAACTTCGGCTATTGGTCTCTGTACTCGAGGAACATCACTCTTGACGCTCTTACAGAGGACTACATAACGACAGCGCGTGGTAAAGGTGTGTCCGAGCATGATGTGACTTACAAGTATGCTTTCAGGGCTTCGCTTCCACCAATAGTTACACTAGTAGCCCTAACACTACCAACAATAGTTACAGGAGCCGTTATGACCGAATACATTTTTTCATGGCCTGGAATCGGATGGTGGCTCTTAGATTCTATGACGAGTGGCGATTACCCGGCGGTTCAAGGGTTATTATTTATATTCAGTGTTCTAATGCTTTCAGCTAATTTCTTTACAGACATAATATACGCAATCTTGGATCCACGTATACGTGTAGGGGCTGCTCAAAAGTGAGATTACCAGAAAATTTGCATGTTTACCAAAAGAGAATAAAGGACTTCTGGCTTGAATATCGACAGAGTAAACTCGGAATTCTAGGGGTCATATTATTAATTATTTACCTATTCACGGTTGTTTTTGGGCCTTCCTTGGTAGGCGATCCAAGTGCTAGGGTGGCTGAAAAGTATGCAATGCCGCTTTGGGCAACCATCTTGCCTCAATATAGGGATCTTCCTCAAACAGCAGAAAAGCAAGTCAACTGGACACTTACGCAACCATCTGATTTCGTTGGGGCTGAATTTGCTAGTTATGACAGCGAATTATGTGAAATGTTAAACACTTCTGAAATATCTGAGTGGGAAATCCAGTACCGTGGCGGTTCGACGAAAGACCTAGAAGTTTGGCTTGGTTGGAACTTCACTTACCAATATGCGTCACCACGGTCTTTCACTATTAATTTCAGATGGAGAGCTACAAATCTTACGGATATGGGATATTGCCTAGAGTTGTTTTTGGTTAGATGGGATAATGGAACTACTAAATATTCTCTTTGGGATAGCAATACACAGATTCCATCTCGTATGGCAAGATCTACAGATTATAAGTATACATATTCATATGGTCGATGGCCGAGAGCTGTAAGTTTACCGTCGGATTTTCAGTCCATATACGTAGATAGGTTTGGGTTAGATCCAGCTGATAACCTGGCAAAAATCATTTTTTCAGAAAAAGGCGAGTATGGATTAATGATTGACATTCGTTTGCGACCTAAGTCACTAGGCGCAACATGCAACATAGATGTAATAAATACGAAATTTACAATCCCAGGTCTTGTTTTTGGCATCTTTGGAACGGATAATAGCGGGGCTGATGTTTTTGCACAACTAGTCTACGGTTCTCGCATATCCCTTGCCATAGGGCTCATTGCAGCCATTATAACAACAACTTTAGGTCTTGCGGTAGGCGTTTTTTCAGGATACAGAGGTGGATATGTGGATGAGTTCTTAATGCGGATAGTCGACATTTTGTTGTGTTTGCCTCTTCTTCCGCTTTTGTTAATATTGGTGTTTATCTTTGGTAGAAACCTGTTTTTAATAATTCTTTTCATAACTCTTTTGAGTTGGATGAGTTTAGCAAGGGTTATCAGATCTCAAGTTCTCTCCATCAGAGAAATGCCGTTCATCGAGTCGGCGAAAGCCTCGGGTGCGAAAGTTTGGTACATACTTGTTAGGCATATAATTCCAAATGTTCTTCCAGTGGCTTTCATAACCATGATAGTGACCATTCCCGGCGCAATCTTATTGGAGGCTGCATTAAGCTTTTTGGGATGGGGCGATCCAACGCTAGTGACGTGGGGAAGAATGCTTAATTATGCTATGCGTTTTGAGGGTTTCAGCAGACTAGCTTGGTGGTGGTTTCTACCTCCTGGAATTGCTATGCTTCTTGTGTGTGCTGCTTTCATTTTCGTATCCAACGCGTTAGATCAGGTTGTGAATCCTAGATTAAGAAGGAGGAGGTAGGTAATTCCTTTCATATACTTTTTACGCACTTCCAAACTAACTGTTCGAACCAACGTAGTATTTATTAGTTTGAATTTTAAATTAAGAAAAACGTGTTAGAGGATTTCGGGGTTCTGTTAACTCTCGTGAGACAGCTTTCGCTGTAACATTGTTCCATAAACTTTAAGAACATGTACAATAATCGTCTATTGAGTAAAGGAGAAACGAAAATGTCAAGAAAGTTAATAATGTCAGTGGTACTGGTAAGCTTAATCTTCGCTGCTTTGATTTGGCTTCCGACATCTAGCGCGAGTTACCCATATCCAACGCGCGGACCAGAGATTGACACATTAATATGGGTGAAGCTCACAGAACCTAGCGCAGCCGTAGACGCGCTGCTCACACATGCAATCGATATGCTGGACTTATCACAGCCAGGAGACATAGCAACTGTTAAGGCAGCAGGTTTTCCTGTAGTTTCATATCCGTATGGTCGTATAGTATTCTTTGCACCTAACCACAACCGCACCATCACCAGCGACCTAGCCTTCAGGCAAGCTATAGCACACTTATTAGATAAACCGACGCTGTTAGCGACGTATGTGGGACCCCTAGGGGTTTACGAAACCAACCTTGTTCCTAACAATTTCGGGGAATGGTACAACCCAGACGTTCCAGACGTGAGCGAATACGATCCAGATCTTGCTAAATACCTCTTGGACCAAGCAGGATACACGGTTAACCCGGCAACAGGGAAAAGAATAGACCCGGCAACGGGCACAGACATGAGAACCCTTGACCTAGCTTACTATTCTGATATTCCGTTTAGAGGAATTACATGGGCGGCACCGTATGCGGCAGCACTGCAAAGCGTGGGAATACCAGTCAATCTTGCGCCCTGTGCCTTCGGCACAGGCGAATACTACACCAAACTAGTACAGGCTAATAACTATGATATATGGCTCGGCGGTTACATGTGGGCGCCTGGAGACCCTACGGCTCTTGATTTGATATTCTCATCACACGCCTCTTTGCCAATTGGAGCCTACCACAACCCGGCTTTCGACAGCCTAGTTTATGATGCACTGCACACTTTCAATCACACCAAGGCGGTGGAAGATACTTGGGCAGCTGAAGAACTAGCAATGGAAGACGTTGCCTGCATACCCTGCTTCTCGATGACAGGGAATACTGCATATAACCCTAACCTAGTAGGATACGGGATCGGAAAATACTTTTACATTTCTGCAGCGCAAATCCTCTTATATAGGTGGAAGGACACGGTCGGCGGCACACTGAGAATAGGCTATTTCGATGACGCGGCCAACATGATTCCAGGGTTTGACGAGTCAGCCCGAGCTGACATATGGTGGGGATACCTCTTGGATGGTTCAGTAGATTATAGTCCCTATACTGGTGCTATGATGCCTTGGATATTCACAAAATGGTCGTGCCAGGCCTGGTCAGATCCCGCATATGGAGTCACTAATGGCATGGTTGCTGATCTTAACATTAGGGACGACGTTTACTGGCAGGACGGCGTCAAATTCACGGTCGACGACGTAAAGTTTAACATGGAATACTGGAGGGACAAGGAAGCCCCACGAGCAGCAGATGAGGTGGCCGAGCTAGTCAAAATAGATGTGGTGAACCCGTACGAAATGAAGGTATACTTTTCCGCAGTGAAACTCCTTATTTGGGAAGCGTACTTATACCAGATGTGCAGGTCACCGAAGCACATATACAACGACAACACCACGCTTTACGGAGCGCCCGCTGGCCCCATGGATCTGCAGTATTCAGGAAAATATGGAGTTCCAGACCCGTCAACCTTCTGGCCTACAGACCACACCAACCCGTTCAACAGCAGTCTAACGTGCCTAGTAGGGATAGGCCCGTGGATCTATCCTCCAGGCGGATGGGACAAAGGAAAAAGCTGCACGATGATCGCTAACCGCAATTACTGCCGTACTCCGCTGATAACTGACATCAACCTCGACTTCACAGTGGATATTATAGACATTGCGACCGGAGGGAAAGGCTTCGGAAGCACCTCTGCAAGCCCAAGGTGGAACGTCGCAGCTGACGTAAACGGAGACAACAGAATAGACATAATAGACATAGCCATAATCGCCAAAGACTTCGGAAAAAGCTGGTAGACACAAACCTTTTCACCTCTTTTTTTTCTAAAATTTTCGAGTTGAAGCAACTAACTTTCAAACCAGAAGATTAATGCATGGTAAGGCCGCATCCAAAATGGAAACGGCTGAGGCCTCATAACTATTTCCGATTTTGAAACACAAGCAAGCACGGCCTCCGTCTATCCGCTTACTTCATGAATTCATAAAAGTAGAAGAAGCATTTTCAGAGAGCAGAACAGACAAAAGAACTAACAGCCAGCCAGACCGATTGCGTACTCACTTGATGCTTCGTTTGTCTATAAGTGGGGAGCGTACGCATGCTGCGAAGTGTTCGTTTCCAACTTCTATGAGTGCCGGTTCATTTTGCATGCAGATTTCTCCTGCATAAGGACATCTTGTGTGAAATCTACATCCGGAAGGAGGGTTTATAGGACTCGGTATCTCTCCTTTGATTGTAGCCCTTGCGTGTCTTGCTGTAGGATCAGGTACCGGTACAGCTCTAATCAATGCCTCGGTATAGGGATGAAATGGGTTTTTAATGACATCTTCAGCGAAACCTATCTCTACAATCTTCCCTAAATACATTACAGCTATCCTATTACATATATATCGAGCTAAAGCCATATCATGTGTTATATAGAGGAAGCTACAACGAGTCCTCTTAACCAGTCCTAGCATCATATCTAACACGTCGGTTCTGATGGAGGCGTCGAGCATGGAGACTGGTTCATCCGCTACAAGAAATGATGGTTCAACCACGAAGGCTCTCGATATAGCAACTCTCTGTCTCTGTCCACCACTAAGCTCGTGAGGAAACCTGTAGAGAAACTCTTGAGCTGGTGTTAAACCCATGTCCTCCAAAACTTTCGTGACCCTTTCCATCATCTCACCCGGGCTTCCACACAGTCTTTGAATTCGTAAAGGCTCGCTTGCAATGTTATAAACATTCATTCGCGGATTCAGGGATGCGTACGGATCCTGAAATATGATCTGCATTTTAGCCCTTAACTTTGTCATGTCGTCAGAACTTAATGATGCCATATCTTGACCATTAAAGGAAATTTTACCTTCCGTAGGTTCAATCAACCTGAGCAAACATCTTCCCGTTGTTGTTTTTCCGCTGCCGCTCTCTCCAACGAGACCAAGAACTTCTGTGGATCTTATACTAAAACTTACATCATCTACAGCATGAACCATTGGGACTTCCTTAGATCTTAAGGATTTGAAGAATCCCAGCTTTATTGGGAAATACTTTTTCAGATTACGCACTTCCACTACTACGTCTTCCATCTTTACTACCCCACAAGGTGGCATGCTACCCAGTGCTGTGAACTTGCTTCTATAAGCTCAGGCTCCTTTTCTTTGCACTCCTGCGTGACGTAGGGGCACCTAGGGTGAAACCTGCATCCCGGCGGCGGACTGAGAAGGTCAGGTGGAGAACCACCAATAGAGGAAAGCACTCTTCGTTCTCCAACGATGCTCGGAAAGGCATTTATAAGCTTCTCTGAATATGGGTGTAAAGGTTTCTTAAAAAGAGATGTCACATCTGCGTACTCTACGATTTTTCCTGCGTACATGATCGCGATTGTGTCGCAACTGTCAGCAATAACGGAGAGGTTGTGTGATATCAATATCATGGAAAGATTCAATTTTTCTCGTAATTCATCTATTACATTTAAAATTTGAGATTGCATAATGACATCTAATGCCGTAGTAGGTTCATCTGCTATGACAAGTTCAGGGTTGCATGCCAGAGACATTGCTATCATGACCCGTTGTTTAAGACCGCCGCTGAGTTCATGAGGATATCGATCAATTCTTTCAGCTCCAACTCCCACGAGATCTAATAGTCTTCGGGCCCTTTCCCATGCTTCTTTTTTGCCGATATTTTCATGTATCAGCATAGGTTCAGTTATTTGGTCTCCTATTTTCTTAATGGGGAAAAGACAATTCATAGCTCCTTGAAATATCACAGAGATTTTCTTCCAACAGAATTCTCCGCGAAACTTTTTTAATTGGATTTTAATTGTGTCTTCGCCGTTGAAAAAAATACTCCCACCCATTATTTTTGCGTTTGATGGTAGCAACCTCATTATGCTTAATGCAGCGCTTGTTTTTCCACATCCTGATTCGCCAGCAAGTCCAAGTGCCTCACCTCTCTTCACATAAAAACTAACATCATCAACTGCTTTTACATATCCCCTTAACGTTTCGTAGTACATTTTTAGATTTTTTACCTCAAGTAAGTTCATTCAACTCCTTCCCTTTTTTATTGTACCGTAGGCTTTGAATGTGATACATCACCTTCTAATTAAAGTTTATCAATATGCTTGAGTTCGGTTGAGTTTTCAATTGCTATTTTCTTGGTAATAGTATGTGTGATGGATAGCTCATGTCGTGATATACTGTGTTATTTGCAATTCCTATTTCAGTGTCCTCCGAAATTTCGTTTCCTGTGTTTTGGTTTCTGGCGTAAATCGGAAAGACACTGCTTGTTATAGCTAACCTTATTTTGTGTCCAGGTAAAAAGACAATGCAAGTTGAGCCCAACTCTATTGTGAACTCATAAACATGTCCACGCGTCATCAATTCGGGCTTTTCGAGAGAGTTTCTATACCTAGCCCTTAATGCACCATTGCCAATGGTAATGCTTCTTCCCACACATCCATGCACCACCGTGGCACTACACGAAAAAATGTTTTGTATTAAAGAAGACATTTTAGAAGATGTCTGGGACATAAAAACGAGGGGAAAATTCTTCTAAAGAAGCATCTCTATCCCATTAAGTTTAATTTTTATGGAACTCTTCAGAAGAATGGGAAAAATTCAAAGATACATCGACAATTTTTATATAAATAACAAGAATGTTTAAAGCATAATTGGGGATTATTGAATGCCATTCGGCTTCAGCCAGTTTTTGTTCGCTACAGATTTCGTTCAACGCATAGCTTGGAAATAACCATAAAGCCCGTTTTGCCTAATGCTATGGAAAAATTAAGACTGACATGAAATAGAAAGCTGCTTCTGGCTTTTTCTTAGCTCATTTAACAGCGGAAAACTTTAAAGCACGAAGGTTAATATATTAAAAACTCCATGGAGGTAAAGGGTTTGCGTCAACAAATTACGATAAAAGATGTCTACGAGGCTCGACGAATCGTACGCAAGCATCTTCCTCGTACGCCGCTCTTAAGGTCTAAAACTCTTTCTAAGAGGCTGGGCTTTGAAGCATATGTTAAATGTGAAAATCTTCAGCCTATAGGCGCCTTTAAGGTTAGGGGTGGTGTAAACCTCATTTCAAGACTTTCAGAGAGCGAAAGACTGCGGGGGGTTATAACAGCTTCAACTGGAAACCACGGCTTGTCCATAGCCTATGCAGCCTCTCTTTTAGGTGTAAAGGCTGTTATTGGAGTACCCGAGCATGCAAATCCATACAAGGTTGAAGCCATAAAAGATCTTGGTGCTATTGTCGAGTTTCATGGAACAGACTTTGATGAAACAAGGCTTTGGGCAGAGCAAGAAGCCAAAAAGAAAGGTTACAAATACGTTCACCCAGCAAACGAACCTCTATTAATCGCTGGGGTTGGAACCCTTTACCTCGAGATTATGGAAGATCTCCCAGATATCGAAACCATAATCACCCCAATAGGTGGAGGTAGCGGCGCCGCAGCAGCATGTATCGTTGCGAAGTCCATAAACCCCACGGTAGAGGTCATAGGGGTTCAGGCCGAGAAGGCCCCTGCGGTCTACCTATCTTGGAAACATAAAAGGATGATTGAAACCCAGTCAGCGGAAACCTTTGCTGAGGGGCTTGCCACAAGGGTCCCCTTCAAACTCACCCTAGACATCCTTAACAAAATGATTGACGACATTATCCTTGTGAGCGAGGAGCAGATCAAAAGGGCGATTATAACACTCCTCGAAATAACCCATCAACTTGCTGAAGGCGCTGGAGCCGCCTCAACCGCGGCCGCCTTCAAGATCAAGGACAAGCTCCAAAAAAGAAAGGTTGCCCTCGTCCTAACAGGGGGGAATTTGACCCTTAATACCCTCCAGAACATTTTTAACGAGCTAAAAGGCTCCTAAAATTCGCCTTTATCAAATATTATGAGAAATGTTTAAAAAAGGCAAATGAAAATACCAGAAAACAGGGATGAGACCGGCGCGCGCTAAACCATAAGCCAAGAGGAATGGGATAAGGGGTTGGACATAATCGAAGAAGCCATAGATGACGTCGAAAAGGGTAAGTGGCAAACGATGTCCTAGTTTCATAGTACATCTTTAAATTTTTTACCTCGAGTAAATTCATTTAAGCCTTTCCCTGTCTGTGTTTTTCCTTGCTAGGCTTTTTATTTAACTCTTTCCTAAACTGACAGACTTGACCATAAGTCAAACGACTACTCGAAAATTTTTAAAATACATATTTGATTAACCATACACCATAGCTACGAACTATGATACCGCTGCCAACTGGATTATAACCCATACAGACAGGTTTAAGGCTGCGGTGACTCAAGCTTCTATAGGCGACTGGATCAGCTTTTTCGGCACGAGCGATGTAGGTTTCTATTTTAGTCAAGATCAGATGGGTGCAGACCTAAGCGCTGACCCTTGGGCCATTGGAGAGAAATATCTTGAAAAATCTCACTTAAGGTGTGTAAAGAACGTGAAGACTCCAACTATGACAATGCATTCTTTCGAGAATTACAAATCTCCCTTAGAGCAAGGACTGCAGTTTTACACAGCCCCGCAATATTTGGGCAAAGAATCAGAACTCATTCTCCTTAAAGGATCACACGCACTCTTGTTTGGTGGTAATCCGAAGGCAAAAACTGAAAGACTTAAACACATTGTTCGCTGGTTCAACAAGTATCTGAAACAGTGAAAACACAAATAACGCTTTCTTTTTAGGAAATATTCAACTTCGACTCAGGTGCTCACGAAATTCTGACTTTTCTTTCTGAACAAACAGATCGAAGAAACACAGTATTTTAGGTCAAAAGCTTTTTATTTTACACTAAATAGAGACAACAAAAACATTTGTAAAGGAGTTAAAATAAATGGATTTCGACATTGTGATAAAAAATGGCCGGATAATTGACGGCTCGGGCAATCCTTGGTTCAAGGCAAATATTGGAATTAAGGATGGTAAGATTGCTAAGATAAACAGGCTGCCTTTAAACGAAACTGCGAAGACTATTGACGCCGAAGGCCTCGTTGTCTGTCCAGGTTTTTTCGATCTACACTCCCACTCAGACTTTTCTATTATGATACATAACAAGGCCGAAAGCTCTCTCCACATGGGGCTGACAACGATGGGCGTTGGCCAGTGCGGCTCCGACTCCTATACTCTAATCGAGGAATATAAGCAAATGATGAAGATAGGAATAGCAAGTTTTGCTCGTGTGCCTGTAGAAGATGTGGAAGTAGATTGGAGCAACCTTGCAGAGTGGAGGGAAAAGCTGGAGAAGAAGGGGATCGGGGCCAACTTAGCTCCTTATGTTGGGTTCGGTAATCTAAGGACATGCGTCATGGGTGTTGAGGGTAAGGGTGGCGAACGCTACACTCCTACAGAAGATGAACTAGAAAAGATGAAAAGTATCCTGGATCAGCAGATGAGGCATGGAGCCTTCGGATTGTCCACAGGTCTCGTCTACTCCGAGCAGCGTAATGCCTCTACGGAAGAAATTGTCGAGTTAGCCAAGGTCGTAGCCAAACATGGCGGCATATATATCTCGCATATGCGCGGCGAGGACGACACCCTAATAGAAGCGTGTAAGGAACTTATAGCGATATGCGAAAAGGCGGGCGTACGCGGTTGCTTCTCCCACCACAAGGCTATGTTTCCTGAGAATTGGGGTAAGCCATGCGAGACCATGAGGCTTATAGACCGGGCTAGAGCGAAGGGCATAGAAATCTATTGCGACCAATACTGCCAACCATACGCCCGCGAAGCGAACTTAGGCTCTTGGTTTATAAGTTATCTAATGGGAGAAGAAATGCGTGCACCCCCCTCTGTAGATGAGCTTATTAAAGATATGAAGAACTTGGAGAAATGGGAAGAGATAAAGAAGAAAGCTATAGAAAGCTATGAAAAGGACGTAGAAAAAAATGAGGAGAGAAAGAAGGTTTTGGGCAAGCATGGGATTAAAGTTCCGGCCATCTGGAATCCTGCGACATTCGATTACGTCGTCTACTCTAAGACACATCCAGACTTTGTAGGGAAGAATTTCACAGAAGTGGCTGAAGCTATGGGAATCGGGGATTTCTGGGACGCGATTCGCGACCTATACATAGCGGATGATGGAAACACTTATGTGGCAGCTGGTGGAATGTGCGAGGAAGACATTATCACCATTCTGAAGCATCCAGCTTCGTCGGTTTCGACAGACGATTGGTCTATGGACTGGGTTCCGCCGATGCGATATCCTACTGGTTTACTTCCACACCCGAGAGGGTATGGTGTCTACGCGAAGGTCTTGGGAAGGTATGTACGTGACATGAAAATATTGAGGCTTGAAGAAGCCATAAGAAAGATGGCTTCCCTTCCAGCGCAGTTCCTAGACATCAAAGACAGAGGAATGATCCGAGAGGGCTACTGGGCCGACATTGTCCTCTTCAACCCAAAAACAGTCAAGGATCTAGCAACATTCGAGAAACCAGCGACATACCCCGAGGGCATACCCTATGTTCTCGTAAACGGCCAAATTGTCATAAGCGAAGGAAAACACATAGGCGCCCTGCCAGGCAAGGTCCTATTCCACAAAGCATGAGCATTTTTGCAATAAGGTTCTAGTTAAAGGCGAAGGAGACGAAGAAGTAATGCTATGCCTTCGCTGGTTTTGAAGATCACCTCTAAATCCTTAAAAGTTGTACGTCGCGATTAATGCTGTGATGATTCTTCACGCGCAAGATGAATCACTAGCATTATATTAGTAACGTCATACCAAATGAATAAACACTTCAGGGCGCGATTTTAGAGTGCTATTTCGTTGGTAGTAGTATGTGTGATGGATAATTCTTGCTGTGGTACACGGTGTTGTTTGCTATCCTTATTTCAGTGTCTTCTGAAATTTTGTTACCGGTGTTTTGGTTTCTGGCAAAGGCAGGGAAGGCGCTGCTTGTTATGGCCAATCTTATTCTGTGCCCGGGTTTAAACACTATGCACGTCGAATCTAACTCTAATGTGAAGGTGTACGCTTTTCCTGGCGACATCAGCTCGGGCTTTTCAAGCGAGTCCCTATACCTTGCCCTTAACGCGCCGCTTGCGAGGGAGATGCTTCTTCCGTCTGGATATACGTCTGCCAGTGTTGCGAACCAGTCGGTGTCTGGGCAGTCTGAACTGGCGCATAGTTTTAGAACCGGCCTGCCAGCAATCATTAACTCCTTCTCAAGGGGTTCACTTGTGTAAACCAACACATCGTCTCGTCTCAGTATGAACCTATTGTCAAGGGGTGTCTCCACATTGCTTCCGTAAAAGTCGAAGTCCATAACAGGTATCACGGGGTCTTCAGGGTTGTATGTGTACTTGTCCGGCGGCTCTTCGCGTGGTTTATCTGGGCTTAGGTTTCCGTCACCCATCAGCGTGTTTGCCCTTCCGCTGCTGTGGAGGTAGTAAGCTGTTTGTTTGACGCCTTCTGAAGACCATGCACCATCCTCTTCAACCCATTTATTGACGCCCATGATAAAGTATTTCGCACGCTTCCACTTAGCCACATCGTTTTCTTTGCCCTTTAACCAGTAGTCAAACCAGTCTAGGTGAACCTTGTTCATATCCATCAAAGCAGCTACTGTAAAGTCCACACCACCGAGTTGCTGCCTGGGTATGCGTGTTCCAGCATGATCCCACGGACCGATTAATATGTATTGCTTATCACGGGATTGGGAGTTTTTGACCATGCCCTCGTAGAAGAAGAGGGCTCCGGGTTGGTCTCCGTCGTACCATCCTGTTATGTGCAGTATTGGAATGTTTATTCTCTTAAAGTCCTCGGCGTCAAAAAGTGCGCGTTTCCAAAAGTCGTCCAGGTTTGGGTGTGAGAGCCACTCCCTCCACACGGTGTTTGTGCGACCCAAGACTTCGTCCATTGTTTTCAAAGGCAGATGATAGAAGACTTTCTCCCAGTCAACCGTTGAAGCAGATCCAGTCGACAATTGCACCTGCACTGTTCTTCCACCAACTAGATGAAGCCAACCAAGCATCACGGGAGTTGGTATTCCATTGATAAATGGGAGTTCCTTCATGAAGTATCCTCCAGCGGCCGTGCTAACCATAGTCGTTAAGTGTGGAGGCTTTTCACGCGCAGCAGTCCACTGCACCCATCCACCATACGATCCTCCCATCATGCCTATCTTGCCGTTGCACCATGACTGCTTCGCGATCCATTCTATAGTGTCGTATCCGTCCGGTCCCTCGTTAAAGAAAGGGTACCAATCTCCTTCAGAATCACACCTGCCGCGTACATCTTGAATTACATATGCATATCCGTTCGAAGCAAAGAATTTCGCCGTCTCAACAAGCAATTTCATCGTGTTATCATAAGGAGTTCTTACTAGGATTGCTGGATATGGAGCCTCGGTGTCTTCAGGTGGCAGATATATATCAGCAGAAAGCCTAACACCATCTCGCATGGGCACCTTGACATCCCATAAAGTTCGAAGAGATACTTTCTTTGACATAATAGTTCCTCACACAAATTTTATATCATATCATTTGGTTTAAACCCAAAGTCATAAATCCATATTTAAGCATTTCTACCAAAATATTCTATTCTCTTAGAGTCTCAGCCCGCTCCCGAATAGGGCACAAAATCGAGGTTGAAGATGTAGGGGTCTCCTGAACCACACGCGTATCCTTTTGAAAAGCCTCTGATAAGCTTGCATTGGGGTTAAATGTTAAAGCAAAATTTATATAGATAAGACGAAAGTAAACGTATTTGGTGAATCTTTTGCCTGTTTCCATTTCAGAGTTAATAAAAGTCCCTATCATAATGGCGTTTGATTTCGATCGGGATGGAAGGTTTGTGCTTTACTCCTCAAATGAAACAGGGATTCCTCACTTGTATGTTCTGTCTACCAAGCCTGGTTCTAAGCCGAGGCAGATCACAAGTGGAAAAGATCCTGTATTAGGTGGGATCCTATCCCCTGGAGGAGATAAGCTGGTTTACCCTCAGGACAAGGATGGTAACGAAATTCACCATTTGTTCTTGCTTCCAGTGGAAGGTGGAGAGGCTAAACAAATCACTGAAAAACCCTATAGTACGATGGGAGTGGATTGGCATCCAAATAGTAAAGAGGTTACTCGACCTTTTGCTTCCATGAAGTCTTGTGGTTTAGAAACAATTAACTTGGAGACTGGAGAGTGCTTTATGCTGAAGGAGCCAACGCTACCGCTTATGGGCGTGGAGTACTCTCATGATGGAAAATGGCTTGCCTGCACTATGATTAAAAGTTTCAATAACATGCAAGTCTTAATTGTTAACAGGGACGATCCTGCGGACACGATTGTTTATAGCATCAAGGATGACTCAAAAGATGTAAGTCCTGTCTGGTCTCTGGATGATAAGAAGCTGGCTTTCGTAAGTGATGCAAACGGCAGACCTCAAATTGTAGTCCAGGAATTTCAAGGCGAGGAAAGAATTTTCTTAGGGTTGGAAGAGGATGAAGAAGCCGCTGGTCAGGCTGTTTGGGGTCCAGAAGGTGACAAGGTTTACTATGCTGTTAGTAAACAAAGCCGAATCACCGTTCATGGCCACCTAATAGGCGGAGAAAAAGAACCAGCTCTACCATTTCCCAAGGGCACGGTTACACCGCCTAAAATAAGTAAAGACGGAAAAATCATGGTTGCTCTCCACTCTTCTATGATATCTCCTGATGGAATCTACCTACACAAAATCGGATCCAAATCTGCGGCTCCGCTCACACCTAGAAACTATAAAGTTGATTTAACCCAGCTAGTCCAACCGCAGTCCATATGGTACAAATCCTTTGACGGACGCAAAATCCATGGATGGTATCTACCTGCAGCATCAGGAACCGCTCCACACCCCGCTGTCATACATGCCCATGGAGGACCGTGGGGACAAGTTTTCGATAGCTGGTTTGAAGGAGTTTTTCTACACGCTCTTTCCCAGAACGGATTCGCAGCTTTTGCCCCCAACTTTAGAGGGTCAACAGGGTATGGAGCAGAATTCCAAAAAATGGACATAGGCGATCCGGGCGGCGGAGACCTAGAAGATGTGGTTTATGGTGCTGAATGGCTACGCAAACAATCAGGAGTTGACAGCTCAAAAATCGCAATCATAGGTGCCTCTTATGGCGGTTACACGACTTTAATAGCGCTCACCAAGAAGCCTGAAGCCTTTGCAGCAGGAGTTTCCCTAGTGCCAGTTGCTGATTGGCTGGAAATGTATCAATTATCCGATCCCGTTTACCGTGCATTTATGGATACATTGTTTGAAGGGCCGCCATCAAAAAAAGAGAAGCTTTACCGGGACAGATCTCCAGCCGCGCACGTGTCTAACATTAAAGCACCAGTCATGATCATGGCTGGCAAACAAGATTATAGATGCCCAATACAACCCATAGAAAAATTCGTTAATAAGCTTAAAGAAATGAATCATCCCCACGAATTCCTGCTTGAGGAAAAAGCAGGCCACATCTCAGCATTATTGAAATGGGAAGAGAGCATTCCACTGTTCACGAGCATCATCAATTACTTCAAAAAAGTTCTAACCTAACATCCTATCCCTAGAAACATGGTTGGTAGAGATACGGTTTCCTATAATCTTCTATCTAAGTTCCTTTTTCCTGCGTAATTTTTAAATTGCTGTTTCGTGAAATTTACTAAAAATTTATTGGATGGCTCATTTGAGGAAGAGAGTTAAATTGGAAGATCTCGCTAAGTATGTTATGGCAAGCACCCCTGAGATAGAATAGTTGGCGAAGCGTTTGCGCAGCGCGGCGCCAAGGAGATTGATCGGCGGTGAAGCTAGCAAGAGATGGAAGCAGTCTCTCGGGTTTGAATGAAAGCGTTCTTTACCTGGAGTTTTAATGGTTTTGCCAGCACAGACGTATAGTTTGAAGCCGTTAACCTCTGCGATTTGCACAAATTCATCCGCATTTTCACCCTTTGCCAATTTCGCCTCTGCAAGCTCCCTTGCTTTCAACTTTGCTTCGTCAAACTGAAACACGCTCATTTTCATGGTGCTATCTCCGCAACACCTGTAAGGTTGAAGAAAATGAAAATCTGTTTTCTTGATAAAATGTTTACCAAAGGTGAGTCTAAATCTTTCGGAAGCGCAAGTGACAATTTCTATATGGTCCATGCGCGCGCAACATTTTGCCGCCAATATTAGACTTTGTGGTAGTAGTATCGGTCTGCTTGGAGGTGAACCTTTCCAGTCTTCTTATCTACGAACCCATTCACTTCTATTTCCCGGTCTGCGAGCGCCAGCTGAATCACAAATTTCAATTTCTTGAGATCTTTGATTATCAAGGGAACGGTCATTGCTTCTCTCTCACCTTCAAAGGTCAATTTTGCATAAAGAATGCCTTCTTGCATCGATACCTCTACTTGACCGCCGCCATAAGCCTTGTATTTGCCCTGTATAGCTTCCAGTTTCTTTTTGATTTCAAGCTGTGGCACGGCTTTGTTCATGTCTTTACCTAGAAGGGTTGCCAGCAATCCCCGTACTATGGCCATGTGAATCCCCGTAGGATTTGGAATTTGCCCAACAACAACGCCCATCTTTTTCTCTGGAATCATTGCTAGAAATCCTCCAGAGGTAGGTATGTTGCCGCCGTGATGCACAAGTGTGAGTCCGAAGAAGTCTTTGTCAATTCCCCAGCCATAACCATACCCAGTCTCCCCATATCCCTTTGGAGTTTTTATATATGGCGTCCACATTTTCTCGATCGACGCTTTCTCTAGGACACGATTGCCGTTAAAGCATCCATCATTCATGAGTGCTATCATGTAGTTCTGGAGTTCATGCACTGAACTGGACAGCCCACCGCAAGCATAGTCAAGTGGGTCGTTCCTGAGAGGTACTGACTCCATTGTCAATCCGTCTTTCGACGGAATATAGCCAGAAATGACGTTAGAGTCTTTCTCAAGCTCTTCATCCAAGTAGGTGGACCTGCTCATTTTGAGGGGCTTCAATATGTTTTCTTTGACGTACTCCGCATATTTCATGCCTGTGACTTTTTCTACGATGAAGCCGAGGCAGGTGTACATATCATTGTTGTACATGAAAATCTCACCAGGGTCATCAAAGACTTCCTCGGTCGCTTTGTTCACAAATGTCAGAAAGTCTTTTTCACTGCTCATGGGAATAAACATGTCCTTTACGCTTGAAGCAGTCGTAGCATCAAGTTCAGGAATACCCGAGGAATGTGAGAGCAAATGATGAACAGCTATAGGCTTAACTTTTTTTCCAAGCTTGAAGTCGAGGTATTTGCTTACGGGAGCGTGAAGGTCGACCTTTCCTTTCTCGACCAGTTGCATTATTGCCATTGCACAAAAAGACTTTGAGATAGAAGCAATTCTCCACAATGTGTCAGACGTCATGGGGAGATTCTTTTCTCGGTTTCTTGCGCCGAATCCTCTTGCATATACCGGTTTTCCATCTAAGATTACGCCGATGCTCATTCCAGGTACTCTTGACTGTCGCATCAAGTCAACGACAAGGTTTTCCAACTTTTCAAATGGGCTTTCACTCATTTAATTCACCTTTTGGACATATAAAATTTTTCTCATATAAGTTTTTTGTTATATATAAAGCTGGCCATTCAAAATCCTGTGACATTCGATTACATATTCTACTTTAAGAAGCACTCGTCCGTGACACCTCAATTGAAGCATACTGTAAGCTTTTTACAAACAACTCTCAGAGGTGCAAATAGAGGCGAATATTTGAAAACTGATTTATAACCAAAAACGAAATATACTCCCCTGCAAAGGGCAAATAGGATGGTGACTTACGGGTTGCTTAAGGAAAAGCTCTTGAATGTGAGTTTAATTGCTCTAGGCGGCGGAAAAGCTTGGTCTTGGATCGTTTAGTTCCTGGGATAGACAAGTATGCGATTGATACGCCAGCTTTGCTTTTGGATTTAAAACTCCTCGAACATAATATTCGTACCATGGCTCGTTTTATTTCAGGTACCAAGACATATTTACGTCCTCATGTTAAGGGTCATCGTACGCCTATGATTGCGCATAAGCAGATGGAAGCTGGAGCAAAGGGAATAACTTGTGCAAAAGTGAGTGAGGCTGAGGTGATGGTTGAGTCTGGAATAAAGAATGTTTTCGTTGCTAATCAAGTAGTTGGCGAGAACAAAATTGTTAGGCTTATTAGGTTGGCTGAAACCAGCGAGGTATCTGTGGCCGTTGACAATTTAGAAAATGCTCGTTGCATTTCTGAAGCTACTTTGGCTAAGGGAATGAAAATTGATGTTCTTGTTGAGATTGATGTTGGAACTCACAGATGTGGCTTAACAGCTGGAAAACCCGTCGTTGTCTTCGCTAAGGAACTGGAGAAATATCGCGGGTTAAAGATGAAGGGATTAATGGCATATGAGGGTTTCGCTAGCTCTATACTTGATTTTAAAGAAAGGGAGGAAGTATGTAAAAGGGCTTTGAGTAGAATAATTGAAACCAAGGACATGCTTAAAGATGCAGGCATTAGCGTTGAAACAGTAAGTGCTGGCACCACAGGAACATACAGGATTTGTGCCAATTATCCGGGAATAACCGAAATACGTGCTGGTTCCTATGCTTTGTCTAGCGCTAAGCATAAGGCTATTTCACCAGAATTTGAGATCGCCTTCACTCTTTTGTCTACAGTGATAAGCAGGCCGTCTCAAGACAGAGCAGTGATAGACGCTGGAAGAAACGCCATAAGCTATGATCAAGGTTTACCCCTTGTTAAAGGATTAGAAGGCATCAAACTTGTAAGTCTTTATGACGAGCATGGCATTTTAGAAATCGAAAATTCAGGTGTTAAATTAGAGGTTGGTGATAAAATAGAGCTTGTTCCAACGCATCCTTGTACTACCGTAGCATTGCATGACAAAATGTTTTGTGTTAAAGAAGACATTTTAGAAGATGTCTGGGACATAAAAGCGAGGGGAAAATTCTTCTAAGAATCACTCTCGGGTGAAGCGTAATTAGTGGCTCTTTCCTGCCTTTTCACAGAATTTCAGACATTTTTAGAAGCTTCTTATAATGGTCTTTTCCTGAAGATTTTACCAGTAAGCGTGCACCCTAAAGCTCAAGACTATTATCAGTTTGAAAACTGAGCCGAAGATTAACAACTTTTATAAAGAGTGCAAAATACTTTAAAATGCAGAATTGGAAGGTATAAGAAATTGTTTGACATTCTTGTTAAAAACGGTTTCATAGTTGATGGGAGTGGAAATCCTTGGTTTAAGGCAGATTTAGCAGTTAAAGATGGAAAGATAGGCAAGGTAGTGAGAATAGCAACTTCGAAAGCAGACGAAATCATTGATGCTTCAGGCCTTATAGTGTCTCCTGGCTTCATAGATATGCACAGTCACTCTGACTTCTTCCTTCTTGTGAACCCCCGTTCGGAAAGCAAGATAAGACAAGGAATCACAACTGAAGTCATAGGTAATTGTGGCTTCAGCATGGCTCCAATTTATCGCAAAATTGTTGATTTCGTCAAAAAAGAGTTGGGAGTCCTAGCAAACGAAATAACTTGGGATTGGTCGACATTTGAGGAATATCGCGCCAAACTCCTTAAACAAGGAATCTCTGTAAACGTTGCTCCTTTGATTGGTCATGGAATCCTGCGGGGAAACGTTATGGGATACGAAAATAGAGAACCCACAAAAGACGAACTCGACGAAATGAAGGCTTTGTTAGCTGAGTCCATGGGGGCTGGTGCTTTCGGGATGTCTACTGGCCTGATATATACGCCAGGATCGTATGCCAAGACTGAAGAATTGATCGAGCTAACCAAGGTGGTCTCCAAATACGGCGGAATGTACGCGTCCCACATAAGAAACGAAAGTGATCGATTGTTGGAGGCGGTCAAAGAGGCCATAGGTATAGGTGAAGCAACTGGTGTTCCCGTGGAAATCTCGCACATGAAATCGGCCGGAAGGAACAACTGGGGAAGAATTAAGGAGGCGTTGAACATTGCTGAGGCGGCTAGGGATAGAGGAGTTGAGGTCACATGCGATTTCTATCCTTACACCGCGGGAAGCACGGGATTGGACGCGTGTCTCCCGCCTTGGGCTCATGAAGGCGGTAGAGAAGAAATGTTCAAGAGGCTACGGGATCAAGCTGTAAGAAAGAAAATCAAGGATGACATAGAAAAAGGAGTGGAAGGATGGGAGAACTTAATCAAGAACGCGGGTTGGGACAATGTAGTGATAGCCTACTGTGAAAAAAACAAGCAGTACGAAGGATTGAGCATTTCCGAAATTGCGAAAAAACAAGAGGTGGATCCGTTCGATGTGGCGTTTAACCTCTTATTGGAAGAAGAGGGGGTTGTTGACATAGTCTTGCATGAGATGTGGGATGAAGATATGAAAGCAGTTATGAAGCATCCGTTGTCAATGGTGGGAACAGACGGGGCAGGCTATTCTCCTTATGGCCCGTTAGCCAGGGGGAAGCCGCATCCAAGAAACTATGGCACGTTCCCGCGGATATTGGGCAGATATGTGAGAGAAGAAAAAATTCTAATGTTACAGGACGCTATCAGGAAAATGACTTCGTTGCCAGCTGAAAAATTGGAACTGTTTGACAGAGGGTTAATCAGAGAAGGATTTTGGGCTGACATAGTGATTTTCAATCCACTAAAAGTAACGGATAAGGCTACATTTACGAACCCGCATCAATACCCCGAGGGAATAGAATATGTCATTGTAAATGGACAAAAAGTAATAGACAAAAAGGAACACACGGGAAAACTTCCTGGAAAAGTCCTACGAGCTAAACATGTATAAATGCTTTGAAAATAGTCAGAAAGGCTTATTACTTTGAAGAAGAAAAACAAGAGACATGTTGGGTGAGAATGCAAATGTCGTCTGAGTTGCCTGAGGAATTTATAGAAAAGTTTGAAAACTTAATCGTTACTGCAATGGCGCAAGCTCGCGTACCTGGAATAAGTTTAGCTGTGGTGAAGGATAATCGGGTTATATATGCAAAAGGGTTTGGAGCGCGGAATTTGAAGGATAATCTTCCAGCCACGCCCAACACGTTGTATGGGATAGGCTCTTGCACAAAATCTTTCACAGCATTAGCCATAATGCAACTTGCGGAACAGGGAAAACTCGACGTGCACGATCCAGTTAAAAAACATATACCTAAGTTTAAGATAGGAAAACAGGAAAACCCAATCACAATATACAACCTATTAACTCATTCTTCAGGAATACCAAACCTAGGAGTAGCGGAGATTCTCATAGTCAGAGCAGCTGGGTTTGACGAGAAATGGATTCCCATGAGCAGCTTGGATGACTTGTTTTTGCATATCAACGGTGCAAAAGAAGAAGTGGCCGCTGAACCCGGAAAAAGATTTTTCTATTTCAATTCAGGCTATACGCTTCTCGGAGAGATTGTTGAAAGAGTTAGCAAAATGAAATACGAGGATTACATTAAGAAGAAGATACTGAACCCATTAAAGATGAACCGATCTACGTTTTTGAAAGAGGATTTCGACAGAGATTCAGACGTTATGACTGCATATCTTGCGGAAAGCAAAGATGGAAATGTAACAGTCAATCCAACTGTGCATCCGTTCCACAAGTTCGTCTATGCACCAGGAGGATTATTGAGCTCCGTCATGGAACTGACAAACTATCTTGTTGCAAACATGAATGGTGGAGCCTTCGAAGATACAAGGCTTTTAGATGAATCTTTGATGAAGGAAATGCACAAGCCTCATGTCGAATCAAACATTCCTAGCTTATTCGGAAAAGCTGTATATGGCTATGGTTGGATGATACTGGAAGATTTTCTTGGACATAGACTTGTGGAACACGGGGGCTCTACTGGAGTGTCAAGTGCAAACTTGTCATTCGTGCCAGACTTAAAAATTGGAGTTGCATTAACTGCAAATATGGGTGGTGCCGAGTCAATATCTGTAATCCCTTCAGGAATCATGGCTTTTCTGATGGGTAAGGATCCGATGAAAGAGATTCCAATCTTTGAAATAGAGAGAAAACTCGGCATGCTGGCAGGCGAATACGAGCTATACAAGGGAATACACAAGGTCTCAGTTGTGAACAAAGGAGGCGTTCTGTATTTAGAATCTAAAGACAAGCTAATGCAGATGAGTGCCCCGTTAATTCCGGAGAGCGAAAAACTTGAAAACTTCAAATTTTACATACCTGGACCGGTGAAAATGCCGGTGGAGTTTGTAGTAGACTCTTCAGGGAAAACAGACCTCTACGTAGAACGAAACCGCCTACACAAAATCGGAGGCCAAACTCCAACACCTAAATGATACTTTAGTCGTCCACAACCGGATTTCGCGGTTTCCTCTTTTTCTTCATAACCAAATGAACATGCAGTGCAGTCTTGTTTTCTGATGTTGGGTGACTTTGCTTGACACAGGTTAGTCTGTGAATATTACCGACAATTTTGAAGAAGGTCGTTCTGAAAATTTAGGATGACTGAAAGCTAGGCTCAGTTCATGGAGCGTAAGAGTTCGCGCGCGCTATTCGGACAACAATAAGCTGATTGTAGCTTGAGGTCTAGACGGCATTCTCTACAGATTATGTTGCCACAAAACCATCCGACGAAAGTTTACAGAGGATAAATCCGACGACAAGTTGACAGAACTGATATGGAAAAAGGTTATATACTTTAAAAATTTCTGCTAGTTTGATGTTCTATGAAAAAAAAGAATAAGTTCAAACCCATGCCAATAGCGCCAATTTCTCAACCACAAATATCGCCGGACAGCCAAAAAATCCTGTTTACCTACACGACTTTAAACGAAAAAGAGGACAGATACGGTAGCAACATATGGACTGTATCCACAGACGGAGAGAAACCAAAACAATTCACATTTGGCGAAATCGGCGACTCCACGCCCAGATGGTCGCCAGACGGAAAAGACATAATCTTCATATCGACTCGTGGAAAATCTGAACGAAAAGGACAAATATGGACAATACCATCCGAAGGCGGAGAAGCTAGACTTCTAGTTTCAGTTCCAGATATGATCGTAGGCGAACCAATGGCTCCAGCACCATCTTGGTCTCCAGATGGCCGAAAAATCTTCTTTCTCGCTATGGTGAAGATGGAAAAAGGAAAAAAAGATAAAGAAAAGGAGAAAAAGAGCGATGTCATAGTTATCAAGAAACTTGACTATAAACTTGACCATATAGGCTTTTTCCCAGAAACTAGAATACACTTGTTCACCGTCGGCAGAGAAGGAGGAGAACCTAAACAACTAACGAAGGGAGATTTCAACATATTAAGCGCAACATGGTCTCCAGATGGAAAACAAATAGCTTTCATGACTAACATGACGCAAGGTTCAGACTTCAGTTCGCCAAAAGACTTATGCGTAGTATCTTCTGAAGGTGGCAAACCCAAAAAAATCTTAGAAGGAATAATCACACTATGGCCAGCCCTATCTTGGTCACCAGACGGAAAATACATAGCATTCACAGCCTTTGATACGTACAAAAAATGGAATTTCTCACATGCATGGATAGTGTCCTCCAAAGGAGGAAAAGCAAATAAACTCACAGGTGCCTTTGACAAAAATATCATGGGGGCAATGAATTCATTGCAATGGAGCCCAGACTCTAAAGCCGTTTACTTTGCCACAGATGACCATGGTTGTCGCAATATCTACAAGGCAAATATAAAGACACATAAAGTCGAAAAAATCACAGAGGGCAAAATGAGAGTCAGCAGCTTCAGCCTCAGCCAAGACGGATCCACAATAGCCTTTGATGCAACCGAAGCCACTCGCCCAACAGAAGTGTGGATACACAACTCAAAAGGAGACAAACGCCTAACCAGCCTAACTGACGCTCTTGTAAAAGATATGACGCTGATCGAACAAGAAGAGTTTAGATTCAAAGCCAGCGATGGTGCCGAGGTCCAAGGTTGGATAATGATACCAGTAAACTTTAAAAAAGGAGAAAAATATCCAGCCATACTCAACGTACACGGCGGCCCATGGGGTGACTACGGTTATGGTTTTGATCAACTATTCCAAACTCAATGTGCAAACGGCTATGTAGTCATATTCATAAATCATAGAGCCAGCACTGGTTATGGCGAAGCATTCTCAGATATAACTGGTCACTGGGGCGAAAGAGAATACAACGATTTAATGGAGGCAGTAGACTTTGCAATAAAGAAATATCCTTTCATAGATGCCAATAAGCTTGGTGTAACAGGGGTTTCTGGTGGCGGATATCTAACAAACTGGATTGTAACGCACACAGACCGCTTCAAAGCCGCAGTAACAGTCGCATCAATCAGCAACTGGTACAGTTTCTATGGGTGTAGCGACCTAGGACCATGCTTCATCTTGCCCTTCCGAGAAATAGGCAAAGGAAAAGACCCTTGGGACGTACCGAAAACATGGCTTGAAAAATCACCAATAACATACGTCAAAAACGTGGAAACACCGCTCCTCATAATCCACGGCGAAAACGACTTAAGATGTCCGATGGAACAAGCTGAACAATTCTTTGTCGCACTTAAAAAACTAGGTAAAACTGTAGAATTTGTCAGATTCCCAGGAGAACCTCACGCCAACGTCGATTCGATGTTAAAACCAAGCCACGCGACAGAAGCTGTGCAGTACCTACTCAACTGGTTTGACAAGTACCTAAAATAGCTTTACTAAAACACGTTAATTTTTTTATAATTAAGTCCTATTTTCCCTATTTCTTTCATACTTAAACATTGAGAAGATTAAAGCGCCATAAGTGCCTAGGTTACTTCTTCAAATTCTGTTGAAGGAGCACTGCAGACTGGACAAGCTTTAGGTGGTTCGCGTTCGGCAATCCAATTCTAACAGATTGTTCCCTTCAAGAAATGTCTTTCCGCCTAGTATCTTTGCATTGCAAGACAAGTGGGCTACTCAAATGAGTAGTGAATATGCATCCCTTGTCATCAGAGCTTATTCCCGTTTCAGGATTAACTGTGCAACCAGAAGTATCTAAGAGATATTTTGCTAATTTCGGGTCATACTGTGTACAATCCTCAATGTTTCGACTATGCCACTTCCCATGCTGCGGATCTAAAACCGAAACTGTATACTGAACAGCGCGCGCTCTTACCGTGGCGAGTATTAGTATTTCCTCTATAAGTTTCCGCTTAAGAAAACCCCTAGCAAAACACCTGCAAAGCTTGGTGCAAGATTTATAAGTAGATTTTTTGCGATGGAGCTGAGAGTTACAGTAAGCGCGATATCGAACTTAATGGGCTCCTCTATCATAACTGGCATTATAAGTATTAAAGTTGCAATGGCGGAACCTAAAATTAAAGAAGCGAACATACAAAGAAAGGCCGACTTCGAGTCCGTCGCTAGAATGGCTATCATGAGACTGGCTGCAAAAGAGATGATGAGGGTGTATATAACTCCAGCTTTCCTTATAAGTACTGTTGCTTCAGGTGGCATATTGTCATATACTTCTCATGTTTTTTTGGATTGTATCGCGCTGTACGATTGATTAACATTTCAGTTAGGAGTTTCTTTTTGAGCTTTTCCGATGAGAGCGCATGGACAGAGACGAACGTAACCATCGAAAACCCATCGAAATACTCGTTTAATGTGGGACTTCTCCAACAGAAGCTATATTTGAACTCGCTAGATGACTTTGGATACATATTCACAGCGTATCTATCTAATCCAATTATTTTAAGACCAATTTCAAACTATAACGCAACATTCAAAATAATCGTTCCAAATCACAAGATGAATATAATCGCCAGTGTCACTAACAGAAATTGGCTGGCGGCTTTTTACATATCGGTTGAAAGCCTTATATTTGATAGGCTCACTCTCAGCTTCTTTAGGCAAATTTCATGACGTTCAAGCACTGCCGTCAGCTTCATATAAGTGTGTGTTTTTAAAATGATAGCTATAGGCAAATAAGCTCTTTCGTTAGGCGTTTCATAGGGCTTTTTAAGTCTTTGCCTTCGAGTAGCGTTATCTATCTGCGTCTTCTAAGCCTTGGATTGAGGATTTGGTCGAGTGCATGGGACATGAAAACGAATCCTGCACAAAGAAGCATTATGGCAACGGCTGGTGAAAATATCCACCACCATGCCAGTCTGGGGAAGGCACCCTGAGCATAAGCAGTGTTTATCATTCTTCCCCATGTCATAAGGGTTGGGTCTCCAAATCCTAGGAAGCTTAGCGTAGCCTCTGCTAGGACCGCTCCAGGAATGAAAAGCATCATGGATGTGAAGGCTAAAGGCATGATGTTTGGTATGATGTGTCTGAGCAGCAGGTAACCTTTTGACGCTCCTGAAGCTATCGCAGATTCAACGAACGCCATCTCTCTCATGGAAAGAACTTGAGCTCTAATAGCTCTTGATAGTCCCATCCAGCTAAGGAAAACCAAAAAAAGCATAATGAGGTATAATTGTCTCCCAAACATAACTGTAAATGTTATCAATAGAGGAAGCACTGGCAAGCACAGCAATAGGTCAACAATTCTCATACTCGCTTCGTCGATGAGCCCTCCTAGGTATCCTGATGTTACGCCCACTAATGTACCTATTGCAGTTGATATTAGTGCCACCATTAGCCCTATTGATAGTGAGACTTGAATGCCATATATGAGCTTTGAAAAAACATCTCCTCCGTCGTTGTCGGTTCCTAGAATGCCGTGAACTGAACCCAGCCACACAAATTCAGGATCTATTATGGATATTTCACATTTCGCGTTTGTTGATTTGGGTTTTAGACGTATGTGCATAACTAGGCCGTATTCGCCCTTTTCAGAGAACATAATTTTTAGAATCGACTGACTTGTTATATTCCCATATAGTCCTAACTGTGCTCCAAGTCTTGCAAGTGACGAATTGTGGTTCGAGTATACATAGGGCTCAACAGGGGGTTTTGGAAAGGAAACAACGGTCGATCTGTATTTAAGGTTTCTCAGTGGTGAAGCTACACCCATGTTGCTATCCCACAAGGAGTACTCAGCTGACTCGTTTCCCCACCTGACAAGACAAAGTTCAAGATTATACTCTATATTGCTAAGGTTTATAGCTCTCCACCTAAAACTGTACCCTATAACGGGTGGAGGCTGATAGGAATAGGTAAAGTTCCAAAAGAGTTTGACTTCTAGGGGATCCTTGTTATTTCCCTGATATGTCACCGTCCACATCCTTATTGCCGATTTTTTTAGAAACTTGTAGATCTCCGGATCATGATCTTTGAACGTCACGTTGATAAAATTGTTCGTTTCCTCTGCTGTAAAATTTATTTCGCTTTTATATGTTGAAGGAAGATCACTATATTGTGGAAAAACTTTAAGCCATTCCGGTATTGCAATAGCGGCCGCCAAGTTACTATCTTGGGGAGTGTATGGCGCTATTATAGGAGCTAGAATCCCTGCTATTACAAACATGAGTATTATAGCCATTCCTACGAGTCCGATCTTGTTGCGCCTATATTCTTCCCAAAAACCTTTAATTCTACGTGACAGAATTCTAAGCTTCATCTTACTTATGAACGGGCTCATGTTTCTATCTCCTAAAGCCAACTCGAATCCGTGGGTCTAAATATCCATATAATAGGTCTGCTAGAAAGTTTGCTGACAACATTAAAATCGAGTATATAAAAAACATCGCTTGAAGTACTGGATAATCAGAGACATTGATTGCCTGTATGAGGAACAATCCAATTCCTGGCCATGAAAATATGACTTCTGTTATTATGGATCCGGTTAGTAGCCCTGGAAAACTCATAAGTATGAAGGTTAATACTGTAGGAAGAATCGCCCTGAATGCATGTTTACTGACTATAGTCCTCTCTTTTACTCCCTTTGCTCGCGCAGTCAATATGTAATCCTGGGTCATTACGTCAACCAGGAGATTTCGAGTATAGAAGGCCCAAATCCCAAACCCCATTACAACAAGAGTTGTCAACGGAAGAACAGTATGATAAAAGAGATCACCTAAATAGTTGAAAGATAAATAGTCGAAATAGTTAGTCGGCACCGGTACCCCTCCATAAGGGAACCATTTCAACCAGTGGACAAATGTGAACCTAAAGAGAAGCTGCAAAATAAATGCTGGCATTGCCCATGAAATTAGGCCGAAGGATACTATGGCTACATCCAGAGTTTTTCCCCTTTTTGATGCAGCAGTTAGTCCGGCTATGATGCCTATTATCAGCTCTATTACTAACGCCAAACCCAGGAGATAGAGGGTGTTTGGAAGGTAGGTCATTATGTCTTTGATCACTGGGTTTCTTGATTTAAAGGATATGCCGAATTCAAACGTGTAAAGGTTTCTAATATATATGAAGTATCTTTCTAAAATTGTCTTATTGAGTCCGAAGAGTTCGCGTAATCTTTTCGCAAGCTCTGGTGGTGCAGTGAGAGGTATCATAACGCGCGCAGGATCTATTGGGCTTAACACTTGAAAAATTAGAAACTGCAGATTTACTATGACAAATAAGGTAATAAAAATTATGATAAGCCTTTTTATTAGGTAGCTTCCAAAGCCCATATCCTTTCTCCTTTCCACATCCACAAGATTATGTAGCTCATTTAAGTTTGTCGGTCTTTCTGGCTTCTGTTATGTAACAATATTCCATAAAACATTTAAAAGAGGAGCACTTTGTATTTATCTTGACCAAAATATAGGAGAAAGAGAGATGAATAATAAAAAACTTCTAACTATTATAGCTTCAGTGTTTCTGTTGTCGGCATTGATTCCTGCGTATGCATTGAACAGTTCTGGCGGTGCTGGCGGATCCATTGCTGGCCCACTACAGGGTTCATACGTGTATAAGATAATTACTGATTCAGATGCAGCCTTCGACGCAATGCTAACAAACCAATTGGATGCAATGACTTTGGAGCGCCCAGACCAGATAACAAGTGCTACGGACGCGGGGTTCACCCTCACCCACGAGGCGCAACAGGCAGTTATGGCACTCTTTTACAACTTCAATCATAGCATCATGAACGATTTAAGATTCAGGCAGGCGATAGCCCACCTTTTACCCAAGGAGACGTTGATATCCACACTGTATGGGCCTCTACAAACGTATGCAGTTTCTTGGCTGGGTCCGGCGTTTGGAAAGTATAGTAATACTAGCATTGAGGACTATACGTATTATGACCCAGAAGAGGCTGCGTACCTCTTAAACGCAGCTGGATACACGCTTTTCCCTAACAACACAAGAAAAGACCCAGCGACAGGTAAAACGATGAGGACCCTTGATCTAGTGTATATTTCTGATCTCGATCCAAACTTTCTCGCAATGGCGCAGCGGTACCACGACGAACTAGAGGCTGTTGGAATCCCAGTTAATATGGTTGCAGCACCGTTCAACACGGGTGAATGGCTAGGAAAATGCGTATTTGATGATGATTACGACATTACCCAAATGGCCATGGGATCGCCTGCCTTCACCATGCTCGATGCATTTTGGAATTCAGCGAATATTTATCCACATGGAGGTGTATTGGACTTCGCAAGGTACAACAACACAGAATTCAACGCTCTGATGGCCATTTGCAGCAACAGCCTTAACGAAACCGCTGTGATAAACGCAATGCTTAGAGCCCAGGAAATCCTCGCAAACGACGTTGCAGTGTTAACATTTTCATATCCAGTAGCATGGACAGCCTATCGCCCTGAATGGACAGGCATGATAGAGGCACCTTACAGCTCTTACACTGAAACGTTGCGAATTCGTCGAAAAGACGGAGACTATTCAAAACCCTTTAGGATGCGCATCAATCAAGACGCGTCTTCACTGGTTGTAGGATATGACGTGAAAGCAGTTGCAGACGCATACACCTTCCTGGTCTGCCACACTACCATATATGACTCCAATCCCTATAATGGGCCCTATGTGCCTTGGGTTGTCAAATCTTGGAAGCTTGAGTCTTGGACTGATCTAGGGCAAAACGTTAAAAACGGCACGAAGGAAACGATTACGATTCAGACTGGCATTAAATGGCATGACGGCTTTGATTTTACAGCTGACGACGTCGCCTTCGCTGCACTATACATGAAGAAGAAAGGTGTATACCGTGGGATACTACTTGGGACGACTACGAAGTTGGTGAATGCAGTTGCAACAAGCCCAACAACCGCGGTGCTCTACTACAACAGGTCAAGCCTATTCATATTAGACGGCCTATACTATCTAGCGGCGTTTCCAAAACACGTGTTCAACGACAATGTTACACTTTACGGCACGCCAGCCGGACTCGGACCAGGAAACTACTCAGGACAGGTTGGATACGGCGTACAGGACCCATCAACATTCAATGGATACACGGTTACAAACCCGTGGAACAGCAGCCTAACATGCTTCGTCGGCACAGGACCATACATCTACCTGCCTGGAGGCTGGCAGCCGGGCGTATCCTTCACGGTTGTGGCAAACCGCGCATACTTCAAATCGATACTTGTAACTGACATTAACTTTGACTTCGCAGTGGATATTATAGACATTGCGACCGGAGGGAAAGCCTTCGGAAGCACCCCTGCAAGCCCAAGGTGGAGCGTAACCGTTGACGTAAACGGAGACAAAAAAATAGACATAATAGACATAGCCATAATCGCCAAAGACTTCGGAAAAACATGGTAAAAACAACCATCTTCACCCTTTTTTGTCTTCAACATCTTGGCAATACTGCTAGCTTTATCTCCAATTTGGAAAATTGTTCAGTAAGAAGGCACAAGATTGAAGAAAAGCTGTTTTGCAATCGGCCATCTTAAGCTTAAACGTCGAATGAGCAGGAGATAAGAGCACAGAAGGAAATGCTGTGAGGACGTATCTATTGGTTGATATGAAAGAAGCCAGGGGCGTAACCGGACCAAATGATGTGAATCTAGGTAAGCCAGCGTATGAACGTTTCAGAAAGTTGCTAATAAGAGACGTAAAAGTAGCTATGGCAGGAGCAATTAGAGGAGGAGCCACCGAAATATTGGTGAATAAAGCACATGATGGAATGAGAAACATTTTAACCGAAGAGCTAAACCCAAAATCAGAAATGATATCGGGTTTCACCAAACCTCTCTGCATGATTGAGGGCATGGACAAGTCATTCCGTGCTGGCTTTCTCGTCGTACACCGTGCTAGGGCTGGCGCAGAGGCAGGTATCTCGAATCATACACTATTTGGTAGAACAATCGTCAACACAAAAATAAACGAAGATTTAGTTGGAGAAGCTGCAATAAGCTCAATCTTGGCGGGATACTTTGGTTTATCCGCCGTTCTTGTGACAAGGGACGATAAATGGCAGAAGAAGCAGTTGATTTGCTTGGTGACCCAGGGGCGGTCGTGGTAAAAGAAGGAATCGATAGATACGTTGCGGCGTGTTTGACACTTGAAGAAAGTGCAAGAAAGATAAAAGGATGGGCGGAGAGAGTATTGCGGAGAGCCTGAGTTCAAACCGTCTACGGTCAAAACTCCGATAAAATTTGAAGTGGAATTCGTGTCCACAGCAATGGCGGCATTAACCACGTTGACACCCGGGATAAAAAAAGAGGAACCGAGAATTGTTTCTTTGACTTGCCAAGATATCCTCGAAGGATGTAAGAAGTTCTTGGCACCACTCTTGCTATATTCCACGGCAACTGACCAAATATTTGGCTAGCATTACACACGCATGAGTGTTCCAAGAACCTTTTCAACGATTGCTTAGCGAGCTCTATTTGCCTACTGTTTCTGCAACTCTCCGTGGGAAATAACCAACTGAATTAGAGCAGCGTCCCATGAATGCATTTGAATAGCTGATGAGAAAAGAGTGCACTCCCTAATTCTTATGACAAGTACAATCCAAAATCTTGGGGCGCCTATGATGGAAAACTGAATATTGTCAAATAGATTTTTATGCATCTTTGCTTCTAAACAGAGACACTAATTAGTGATTGCAAAAGCTGAGAGGGAAGATGGCAAAGGATGGCTTTGTTGGAAGTTGAAAGCTTGATAATGTGCTATGAAACGCTCAGAGGACCTGTGCACGCCGTAGAAAACGTCAGCTTCAAACTTGAAAAGGGAAAGGCTTTAGGTCTAGCCGGCGAGTCAGGATGCGGAAAAACAAGCGTAGCGCTCTCCATACTAAGGAAACTTGGGAAACCGCCCTAATGGTCAGCACGAGGCCAAAAGGGCAATAATAATGCCGAGTTTTCTTTTGCCGATTTTAATCTGGCAAACATGGTTTTTGCGGTTTAAACGAAAATAAATTTTTATAGTCTGCGGCATTGAATCATGAATTAGGTGAAATTGTTATGGTGCTTAAATGTACTTTATATCAAAAGAAAGACTCTATAGCATGGGTCACATTAAACCGTCCGCAAGTACTTAACGCACTAAATAAGAAGCTATGGCGTGAAATATACGAAAACTTGGATCAAGCTGAAAAGGATGAGGAAGTACGCGCAATTATAATCACAGGAGTGGGCAGAGCCTTTTCTGCTGGTGATGATATTAAGGAAGTTGCCAATCTAAAAACTCGTGAAGAAGTAAAATCCTTCTTTTTGAATTTCGCGGCGCCCACTATAATGCAGATTATTCAGTTGCCGAAGCCGATAATTGCTGCAGTAAATGGGCTTGCCTACGGAGGTGGATGTGAAATTGCGATGTTATGCGACCTTGTGGTTGCGTCAGACAATGCTACGTTTGCCGTGCCTGAAGCACTTATTGGTGCTATTCCACCTGTGGCAACAGTGATGGGTGCGTCTATTGTTGGAAGGCTAAACATTAGTATGATGATGTTAACGGGCAAACCCATAACAGCCGAAGAAGCCAGGCTAATGGGGCTTGTGAATAAAGTTGTTCCTGCTGAGGAATTAATGAAAACAGCTGAAGAGCTAGCAATAAGCACAATGCAAGCAGCGCCATCATCTGTTAGCGTCATAAAGAAATTGCTAAACCAACGTTTTGAACTAGAGGGACTAAAACAGAGCGTGGAAGGACTCATCAACATCGTTCATTCGGATGAAGGAAAAGAGGGGCATCAAGCCTTTATAGAAAAAAGACCGCCTAAGTGGATTAAACCCTAACAATTATATGGTGTTAGGGCATAATTCCGCTGAACTTTTTAGGCTTCATTCTTTTTTTCTCCAGAAAATCTTTGCATCTTTCTCTGAATTCTTTTGAAGTCCATACCATGGAAGTGACATCTCTTGTCATCATCATATTTAGCATCGCTAGATCCGTCCAAAATTTTATGCCTGGCCTCATCACTCTGAATGCTTGTGGGCTTGCGTTATCTATTATGTGAATGGCTAGCTTCCTAGCTTCTTCCTTAACTTTTTCATCGCTAACAACTTTATTCACAAGTCCGATCTGATAAGCTTCGTCAGCAGATAGAAGTCTTCCAGTGAAAAGCATCTCTCGCGCTCTTTTTTCGCCGACCATCAAAGGTAAAAGCTGAACTCCAAGGCCCATAGCGCGCGCGCTAAGATATGTTGCTAAACACCCGCAAAATTGTTTGAGTTAGGAGTTTTCTGTGTTGGTTTTTGCTATTGCTCGTTTGTAGATTGTCCAGAGGTCGATCCATGTTTTTGTTATTTTTGCTTCTATGTTGTTTTGTCGTAGGGTTTGGGCTATTTTTTCTGTTTCGCCTGGGGGAAGGGCGAGCTCTAGTCCTTGCTGTGTTACTGTTATGTTGTTGTAGCCTGTGTCCATGAGGGTTTTGACCGTTTGGATGCGGTTTTTTGTTTTGATTGCGATTCGTGAGGCGCCGTACTGGTTGGCGAGGTCTTGGATTTTGCCTTGTACGTGGATTTTTCCGTCAGCCAAGAAGGCGGTGTGGGTGGCTAGTTCTTCTGCTTCTCCTAGGACGTGGGCGGCGATTATGAAGGTTTTCTTGTTGTTTAGGCCTTGCTGGATCAGGTCTTTGAGTTTGTTTCTTGTGTTTTGGTCTAGGGTTACGGTGGGTTCGTCTAGGATGAGCAGGTCGGGTTCTCCTAGGAACGCGTGGGCCAGGGCGATTTTGCGTTTCATGCCTGAAGAATATTCTCTGATAGGTCTGTCCCAGAAAGCGTCTGCGTCAAAGAGTTTGGCGGCTTTGAGGGCGGCTTCTTTCGGGTTTTTTTGGCCTTGCAGCCTAGCCATGTAGCTGAGAAATTCTTGGCCTGTGTCTAGTCCTGGCAGGGCGTGGTCTTCGAACATGGCGCCTGTTTTCTGGAAGAGTTTTGTTCTCTGTTTCCATGGGTTTAGGTCAAACACGCGAACGTTGCCTTTTGAGGGTTTTATGACGCCTGTCAGGATCTTCAGCAGTGTGCTCTTGCCTGAGCCGTTGGGGCCTACGAGAAGATACATGGAGCCTTCTGGGACTTCTAGGGAAGCGTCTTGTAGGGCGACTGTTCTGCCGAAACTTTTCCACAAACCATCAGCGACGACTATGCTGCTCATGCATGCATGAGTGTAACACGCTGCATCTGCCCAATAGCATGCGCGGGCTTGAAGCTTATTTTCGAAGACGGAAAGCACCTTATATGAACGAGTGCGCAGTCAACAAGAGCACCTATTGAGGGTCTAGTATGGGCTATGAAAAGCTCTAGTATAACAGGACAAGCTTCCTCATCCTGGACAATCAACACTCTGGTTTTTCCAAAAAAGCCTACACTCTTGGAAATGCAAAAAATTTAATCAATAAGCTTTATTAGCTTTCATCATGATTCATGACAGGTATGGTGTGAACTAATGAAACAGTCCGATGTCATGGTTAAGGACATAGAGGCCGGGGTGTTAAAGGCGTTGGGAGGAAAGGCAGCCTTAGACAGGGTAGCGACCAAGAATACCACTGGAAAATTAGAGAGAAATGGTTGGCCCGGAAGCTGTCAAACTTGGAGCAAGATGCCTGAAAAGTTGAGAGTCAGGTGGGACAGCGCTCTTGGCTTAGAAGAAACAACCTTTGACGGGGAGAGAGGATGGGAAATAAAGCGAGGGAGACATCGAGAAATCTACGGCTTAGAGTTGGTCAGCTTCCGAAGAAACCCTCTCTTTAATCCGCTCAATTCGCTACTTAATTACTTGAAAAAAGCAGTCCCTAAGGAATTCAAAGGAAAAGAAAAAATTGGGAGAAAAGAAGCTTACGTCTTGCTCTTTAGACCCAAGAACGTTCCTCCTGAAACCTTTTACTTCAACACAAGGGATTATCTTCCACTAAAGGAGACTTTGAAGATCCCTCTCGGAGGAAACGAGAGAGAACTGATTGTTCGCTATGATGATTGGCGAAAAGTGGAAGGTATCATGCTGCCCTTCTCCATCGTTCAAGAAGTAGCCGACCCGGAATTCCCTCTAAAGTCCTCTTTAAAAGTCTGCGAGTATGAATTAAGCGTTCCCATAGAGGATAACTTCTTCCGAGGTCCCAAGGAAGGCTACTCATATGAGCCATATGAAGTCAGCCTAGAAACCATCCCTCGGAACATCTATAAAGAGAGCGACGCGATGCCCTCGACGGAGAGTTGGATATTTCACCTCTTAGTGCAGGAGAAGTATGGTCGGGCACTTAAGCCTGAACATGCTAACATCGAGTTGTACTGTGACAATAGGCGGGTCAAAAATGTGGACTTCTCTGGAGAAGCTCTGGAAGCGATCATAGGAGCTTGGTTCTCCGGTTTAGCTTCACAGAGAGAGGTTTTCGATTTGCGCCACTCATTCTCCGAACCTGCCTCTCTAAAGATCAACCGGATGGTCTATGACTTGGAATGCGTAACCCCGGAAGGCAAAAAGATTCGCAAGGTCTTAGAAATTCCAGTATCTCATTACACGCAGAGGTCAAAGCTCACTTTTCCGCTCAAGGGAAACTTTCTTGCATTTTGCCATTCAAAGACGGAGTGGAGCCAATGGTACGCTATTGATATTATACCACTAGGTCCTAAGCTTGAAATTGTAAAAAGGAAAGGAAAAAACAATAAGGATTTCTTCGCTTGGGGAAGAGAAATCTTTGCCCCAGCTGACGGAGTAGTTGTATATGCTAGAAACGACGTACCAGACAACGACCGACCTACAGTAACTCGCAGAGATATATTCACGAAGCTTCCCGAACCTCAATGGGCCATTGGTGGAAATGTCGTTGTAATTGACCACGGAAACAACGAATTTAGTTTTCTAGCTCACCTTCAGCAAGGATCAGTACGAGTGCGCAAGGGCGACAAAGCGAAGAAAGGACAGGTAATTGGCCTGTTGGGTAACTCGGGCAACTCCGATGCTCCTCACCTACATTACCATCTAATGGCGGGCGGTGAACTCTTCAGATCCGACGGGCTTCCTATTTATTTTGAGAACGTTTTCTCACCACTGATAATGGAAGAGCCAGTTCCAACTCCTCTGACGGGTGTAAGAGGGATGTTAATCCTGAAGGCAAAATAACTTCCAAATCAGGTCATACCTCAATGAAACAAAATGACGTAAAAATTGGAATCCAGACGAATGGAAAAAAACTTGGATACTTCGTGAGAGCTTGAAAACAGTCAAAAAAAGAATTATAGACTTCTATATTTCCATATGAATATTTTGAATTGGAGTCATACCAGTTGGAGAAGAAAATTATCGGATACTTGGAGGAATGGGACCAGAGGCTACGGCGGATTTGTTTATAAGAATCATTAAGGCAACTCCTGCGAAGAAGGATCAGGATCACATAAGAGTAATCATAGATAGCAACCCGAAAATACCTGATAGGACAGCGGCGATCACAGATGAAGGACCTAGTCCCCTCCCGGAGATGATGAAAACGGCGAAGAATTTAGAAAGGGCAGGGGCAGATCTGATCATTATTCCCTGTAACACCGCTCATTATTATTATGGAAAACTGAAGAGAGGCATAAGAATTCCTGTTCTAAACATGGTGGAATTAACCGCTCAGATGGTCAGGAATCAATTTTCCAATATAAAGAAAGTGGGCTTTATCGGCACAACAGGGACTATTATATCTGGGATATATGATCAGGCGCTACAGAAGAGGGTGATATACCCGTCGCAGAAACTCCAAGACAAAGTGATGGAAGCCATATATGACAAAATAAAGGCTGGGCAAATCAATGAAGGCAAAGATATTATAATCGAAGTGGCTACCCATCTCATCATGGAAGGAGCAGAGATAATCGTTTGCGAGTGCACGGAAGTATCCCTGGTGCTGAAAAGCGGCGACGTTCCAGTACCAGTGATTGATCCATTACAGATTTTGGCCGAAACGGCAGTGGCAGAAGCTTTAGGAAAATCTAAGGCGTTCTGCCTACACCACGGTGATTCTTAGTATTTCATAGATTTCCGCCCATGAAAAGACCTACGAAAACGCCTACAAAGCTCGCAATAAGATTAAAAACTAGAATTTTTGCGATGGAGCTAAGAGTTACAGTAAGCGCGATATCGAACTTAATGGGCTCCTCTATCATAACTGGCATTATAAGTATTAAAGTTGCAATGGCGGAACCTAGAAGTAAAGAAGCGTACATACAAACAAGGGCCGATTTCGAATCCATCACAAGAACGCCTATCATGAGACTAGCTGCAAAAGAGATGATGAGGGTGTATCCAACTCCAACTCTCCAGATCAAACCTAGAATATAACCACAAGCGTGTATTAAGCACGAGGTAACGACTATACCAAAATCCAACAAAAATGCTTTGTAATGTTCTGATATTTGAACCATAATATCACCGATGAATATAAATAGATAACTTAAGATAAATATATTGCGACAAATATGCCGCCAAATGCCCGGAAAATTGTTTGGATAGCTTTCGTGATAAGTACTGTGGCTTCTGGTGGTATACTGTCATATACATTGCATGTTTATTTTGGAGTGTATCGTTCTGTACGATTGATTAACATTTCAGTTATAGGCTTCTTATTTTGTCCTTCCAATGAAAGTCCATGGACAGAGACAAATATAACCATTGAAAATCCATCGGAATACTCGTTTACTGTGGACCTTCTCCAACAGAAACTATATTTGAACTCGTTAGATGACGAGGGATACATATTCACCACGTACCTGTCTAATCCAATTATCTTAGGACCGTTTTCAAACTTCAACGCAACATTTAAAATAATCGTTCCAAATTATAAGATAAGTGTGATCGCTTCTGCCGCTAGCAGAAATTGGATGACAGTTTTCTACGTATGGGGCAAAGGCCTTATGTTGGATAGTCTCAGTCTTAGCTTCTTTAGGAAGCTTTCATGACGTTCAAGCAATATCGTCAGCTTCATACGAATGTGTATTTTAAGATGATAAAACTAACTCGAGAGAGAATCCTAGAAACCTTCGTGAGCTATAAATATGGGCAATAAAAAGAGAAGGGTGAAGACAAAGGCTTTTGGTAAATATTTCGTTGGTGGTGTTTACATCCCCGGTTTTTTCATCGCTTCTACTGGTCTGACTCATGAATCAACATAAAGATATGTATTTCTGACCATCGAGTTTGGTGGTTGTCTATCCCACAACCTTCTCGAACACCCTTAGGAAGTTTTCTCCTAGAATCTTCTTGATTTCTTAGCCAGAATATTCCCTTGAGACCAATCCTCTGGTGAAGTTAGGCCAATCGATGTAGTGTTCGAATCCTTGAGTGGAGACACCGAAATGTGCCCGATGCTCAGGTCTGAACCCGATGGTTGACAGTAAGCTTGTATAGAGGTCTGAGAGCTGCTTTGGAACGTCAGTTTGTCCGCTGTCGTCTGTTCCTATTCCCACGTAGTCTACTCCAACCAGCTCGACAACGTGGTCGACGTGGTCAAGAAAGTCGTCGAAGACCGCGTTTTCCTTTTCGCTGACAAAAAATGGCACAATCGTTAGCCCGACATAGCCACCCTTCTCAGCCACCGCCATAATTTCCTCGTCGGTCTTGCATCGGTTGTGCTTGCAGAGAGCGTAACAGTTGGTGTGGGAGAAAATCACAGGGTCATTTGATGCCTCGATGGCGTCCATAACTGTTTTGTGGCCGCAGTGGGATAGGTCGATTAAGATGCCGAGCTTGTTCATTCGGTCCACTACCTCCAGCCCCAAGTTGCTCAGACCTGCGCCCGTGCGTTCGGTGCACCCATCGCCTACGAGGTTTCTCGTGTTGTATGTAAGCTGTATTTGTCGAATGCCTGTATAATAGAAGAACTCGATGTTGTTTAGGTCGTTGCCTATATGGGCGGTGTTCTGGAAGTTTAACAACACTGCGAATTTGCCATCCGTCTTCGCTCTCTGAACATCCTTCATCCTCAACACTTTGATGAACATGTCCTTCAACACGTCAAACAAGTATGTCCACTTAGCTAGATCCCTAACCGCGTTTTCGTATGTAAAGGGAAACGGCCCAGACAGCGCCCCGACAGTAGCGCTGACCCCTGTGACCCCTGCATGTTTGATGGTGTCCCAAAACTTCTTGCGGTATTCAGAATTTCGTACCAGCTCCTTTAGACTAAGCTCGTCCATCTCGTTGCCGATGGCCCAAGCCGGCTTCTTCTCCACTATCAACTCGTCCAGTCTTTTCACCATGCTGTCCGAGTATACGCTTGGAAGCCCACCCAGCGAGTCAAACACTATGTACTTCCAGTGGAGCTCTTGCGCCCTCTCCTCTTCCTCTTTACTAAGACGGAATAAAGCACAACCTCTTGAGTTGTCTATTCAGTATGCCTTTAAAAATTTTGTCTTTCTCCCTATGCGCGAATTATTTGTTATCCATTCCAGCAGATTCTTTTCGATGAGAAGCCGACATTTTTGCTTGTGCTACAAATCCGCTTTAAGCGTTTCATGGTGCATTTTTAACTATTCGACTTTGAATAGCGTTATCTATCTGCGTCTTCTAAGCCTTGGGTTGAGTACTTGATCCAGTGCGTGGGATGTGAAAACGAATCCCATACAGAGAAACAAGATTGCAAACGCTGGTGGGAATATCCACCACCATGCCAGTCTGGCGAAGCCACCATAACCCATAGCCTCATTTATCATCCTCCCCCATGTCATAAGTTTTGGGTCGCCAAACCCTAGGAAGCTCAGGGAGGCCTCTGCCAGAATCGCTCCAGGAATGGAAAGCATCATAGCTGTGAAAGTTAAAGGCATGACGTTTGGTATGATATGTCTGAGCAATAAGTAACTCCTTGACGCTCCTGAAGCTATCGCAGATTCAACGAACGCCATCTCTCTTATGGAAAGAACTTGAGATCTAACAGCTCTTGAAAGCCCCATCCAGCTGAGTAGAACTATAAAAAACATCATGATGTACAAGTTTCTTCCAAACAAAGCTATTAATGCCAGTAACAGAGGGAAAAAGGGTAAGCATAAGAATAGGTCAACCATTCTCATATTTACCTCATCGATGAAGCCTCCTATGTATCCAGATGTTACGCCCACGAGTGTACCTATTACTGTTGTAGTTACTGCCACCAGTAACCCTATTGAGAGAGAGATTCTAACACCGTATACAAGCTTTGAAAATATGTCGGCCCCTTCATGATCCGTTCCTAGAATGCCACTAACTGCGCCCAACACTGTAAATTCAGGATTTATTATATCTATTTCACATGTCGAGTTTGTTGATGTGGGGTTTAGACGCACGCGCATAACTAGACAGTATTCGCTGGGTTCAGGGAACAAAACTTGTAGAACTGACTTGCTCGTTATATTTCCGGACAATCCGACCTGTGATGCGAGTCTTGTAAGTGTTTCATTATAGTCTGTGCGTGCTTCCACAAGTGTCGGCCAGTCTTTATAAGGATAAGTAGTTTTGTATTTGAGGGATCTTAGTGGTGAATTCCTAGCGAAGTTGCTGTCCCATAAGGAGTACTCATCTGATGTGCTTCCCCATCTGACAAGAGAGAGTTCAAGGTTGTAGCCCATCTTACTGAGGTTTGCAACTCTCCATCTGAAACGGTATCCTATAACTGGTGGAGGTAGATAATTATAGGTAAAGTTCCAAGATAGCTTGAATTCCACCAACTCCGTGTCGTTTCCGTTATATTTTATCTTCCAAGCCGTTATTGATGTTGCATTTAATAACTGACATAACTCTGGATCATAATCTTTTAACTCTACCTTGATATTGTTCAATTCTGATGCAGCAAAATTGACTTGGTTTTTCAATGTCGGAGGGAGACGGTTGTATTGTGGAAAAATCGTGACCCACCCAGGCATTGCAAAAGTGTCGGCCACCCCCTTGTCATTTGGGGTATATGGTGCTATTTGAGGAGTCAGAACCGCTACAATTATGTATGTGAGTATCACTGCGATTCCAAGAAGCCCGATCTTGTTGTGACTGTATTCCTCCAAGAAACCTTTGATTCTACGTGCCAGGATTCTAAGCTTTATTCTACTTATGGATCCGCTCATGTTTCTATCTCCTTAGACCTACTCGAATTCGTGGATCCAAATACCCATACGTCAAGTCTGCTACAAAACTAGTTAACAACATCAAGATCGAATATATAAAAAACAAACCTTGAACTGCAGGATAGTCACCATGCATGGTTGCGTTTATAAGCCACCATCCAATCCCTGGCCATGAAAATATGTATTCTGTGATCAGCGCTCCCGTTATTAGTCCTGGAAGGTCCACAAGTACCATGGTTACTATTGGAGGGAGAATGACTCTGAACGCGTGTTTGCGGACTATGGTTCCTTCTTTTAAACCCTTTGCTCGGGCAGTCAATACGTAGTCCTGTGTCATCACGTCGATTAGAAGGTTTCGGGCGTAGAATGCCCAACCACCGAACCCCATCAGAGCCAGGGTTGTTAGTGGAAGGGCAGTGTGGTAAAGTACGTTCTGTATTAAGCTGGCCGTGTCAGTTGGCGGGGGATAGCTCATCATCAATCCATAAGGAAACCAACCCAACCACTGGGCGAAAACAAACCTGAACACAAGTTGCACAATAAAGGCTGGCATCGCCCATGCAATGAGGCCGATAGTTACTATTACTACATCCCACCACGTTCCCCTTTTTGACGCAGCAGTTAGTCCGGCAATGATTCCGATTAACAATTGGAGTACCATTGCCGAACCTAGGAGGTAGAGGGTGTTTGGAAGGTAGGTCATGATATCCTCTATCACTGGTCTCCTCGAGATGAAGGATACGCCGAATCTGAAAGTGTAGAGGTTTGTTATATAAAGAATGTATCTCTCCGAAAGGGGCCTGTCGATGCCGTAGAGCCTGCGCAGCATTTGTTGTGTTTCTTGCGTGAAACCCTTTGATATCATTAGTGATACGGGATTTACTGGGCTCACTACTTGAAACACTAGGAACTGTATGTTCACTATTAGGAATAAGGTAACAAATATTGTTGCAAATCGTTTTGCCAGATAGGCCCCAAAGGCCATCGGGATGACCTCCTCCTTTCCATCGATATTATGAAATGATTTTAAAAACCTTTCGATTTGGCCGTCTTGTTTTCCAAATAGGAGTCGGTGGGATAATGAATAACATATACACTTTATGTTGCTTCCTATTTTTGTTTAATTTGATGATGATTTATCTGTCGCATCGCACGTATCATTCAAAATCTAAGTGTAACATTTTTCCATAAGGCTTTTAAAGTAGGGTCTCCATTTAAAATATTGCCTATAAATAGGAGAAAGAAGAGGGAAAAAATGACTTATAAGAAATACTTGATTGCTATTGCATTGACGTCTTTGCTGATAATGTCGGTTCAAGTCTACGCATTGAAAGGCTTAGGAGGCGCAGGCGGACCTGTTGCTGGCCCATTATGCAACAGAGCGTACATATTAGTTAAGGATCCAGATGCAGCTTTGGGTATGCTACTCACGGGCGAGTTGGATATGATGGGGTTAACGCGTAAAGACCAGATCGCAACTGCGGAGGAGAAGGGATTCACCATTATCAGGGAGGTGCAGCAAGGCCTTTATAACGGTATGTATTTCCAATGGGGGCGTGACATCATAAGCGATAAAGCTTTTAGGACGGCTATAGCTCACCTGCTTCCTTTAGACGAGTTGCTCGCCACGATCTATGGGCCTCTTGCTCAGTATGCAGTTTCTGTTTTGGGTCCAATGTATGGAAAGTGGCATAATCCAAACGTCGAAGACTATACGCAATATGATCCTGAGCTTGCAAAACACCTCTTAGACGAGGCGGGATACACGATTAACCCGGCAACAGGGAAAAGAATAGACCCGGCAACGGGCACAGACATGAGAACCCTTGACTTTGTGTACTGGCCGGATCAGGTAAATTATAAGACGGTCTCTGAGCGATACATGCTGGAGTTGCAAAATGTTGGAATCCCAATTAATCCTATACCAGCGCCATTCGCCACGGGTGAATGGTTTTCTGCATGGTGTGGCTTGTGGGACATATATAATATGGGCTGGTCATGGGGTGACTACCCAGAAATCCTCTACGTTATGTGGGATTCAGTAAGCCCTCCAGATTGGCTGAATGGGCAGCGATATAGCAATCCAGAATATGACGCCATGATGGACATCTTCCACTATAGCCTTAACGAAACAGCGGTTATCGAAGCCGCATGGAGGGCTCAAGAAATCCTAGCTGAAGATGTGGCACTTATCCCAGGTATCTATGTAGTTGCCCATACTGCTGTTAACCCTGCATGGATAGGCATGATAGAGGCACCCTTTGGTTCTTATACTGAAGTGCAGCGGATACGCCACATCTCGGGTGACTACTCAAAAGTCCTCAGGATTCGAATATCCGAAGAACCGGCCAGCCTAGTTGAGGGATACGATGCTACTGCAATTGCAGACACTTACGTTGACTTAATCTGCCACAACATGCCGTATGAATACCATCCGTTTAACGGGCCTCCTGTTCCTTATGTTGCCAAGAGCTGGGAGCTTGAGCCTTGGTCTGATCCGGCGCAAGGAGTATCAAAAGGCACAAAACTTACAATTACTCTTAATGAAGGCATTAAATTTCATGACGGCTTTCCGCTTACAGCCGCCGACTACGCCTTCTCAGTGCTATACATGAGAGATAAGGCAGTTCCAAGGGGAAGCATGATATGCAGTGCGGTGGTGGATGCGAAGGCTACAAGCCCAACCGTAGTGGAGCTCTACTACAACAGGACAAGCCTGTTCATACTTGACGACCAATACTACGCATTGGCGTTTCCAAAGCACATATACAACGATAACCTTGCGCTTTACGGGGAGCCAGCCGGCATACCAGCAGGCACTTACGAAGGACAGGTTGGATACGGCGTAAAAGACCCATCAACATTCTATGGATACAAAGTTACAAACCCGTGGAACAGCAGCTTAACATGCCTGATCGGTTGCGGACCATACATTTTCTTGCCTGGAGGCTGGCAGCCGGGGGTATTCTTCGCACTTGCGGCCAACCGTGGTTACTTCAAATCGATACTTGTAACCGACACAAACTTTGACTTCAAAGTGGACATTATAGACATTGCGACCGCAGGGAAAGCCTTCGGAACCACCTCTGCAAGCCCAAGGTGGAGCGTAACCGTTGACATAAACGGAGACAAAAAAATAGACATAATAGACGTAGCCATAATCGCCAAAGACTTCGGAAAAACATGGTAAAAACATCAAAATACTTTTCACCCATCTTTTTTCTATTTTCAATCTGTTAACAATCTTGTGCGTTTTTACCCTTCCTTTAAAAAGTGTCCACGCGAGAAGCCTAAAGTTGAAAGAAGAGTTGTTTTTTAATAAGCCATTTTAGACTTAAATATCGAATAAGCAGATAAGAGGACTGCCAATATATCTTGAATGATGTAAGAAGTTCTACGCAACACTCCTGCCATCTTCCACCGCACCCAACCAAACATTACGTTAGTATCGTACAAGCAGATAAATTTTTATGCACGTCTGCCTAAAACATAGACGTTAATTGACGATGGAAAAAGCTGAGAGGTCGACAGTAAAAGATGACTCTGTTAGAAGTAGAAAACTTGAAAATGTATTATGAAACACTAAGGGGGCATGTGCGCGCAGTTGAAAATATCAGCTTCAAACTTGAAAAGGGAAAGGCTTTAGGTCTAGCCGGCGAGTCAGGATGCGGAAAAACAAGCGTAGCGCTCTCCATACTAAGGCTGCTGCCAAATAATGCAAAGATACTAGATGGAAAAGTGATTCTTGACGGACAGAATCTGCTGGAGTTCAGTGACAAACAATTCAGAGAAGAAGTACGATGGAAGAAGTTGTCGGTAATATTTCAGGGAGCTATGAACGCCCTACACCCAATATTCAAAGTTGGGGATCAGATAGCGGAACCAATCATGCTGCATGAGCATGTTAGTAAGAAAGAAGCTTTGAATAGAGCCGGGAAGCTTTTGGATCTTGTTGGAGTCAAAGCGGAAAGAACTGATCGTTATGCACATGAACTAAGTGGAGGCATGAAGCAAAGAGTGGTAATAGCAATGGCGCTTGCTTGCAACCCGCTTCTTATAATCGCGGACGAGCCAACAACAGCGCTAGATGTAATAGTTCAAGCCCAAGTTTCGAAAGTTATGAAAGAACTGCAGAAAAAGCTGGACCTATCCATAATAGAAATATCCCACGATCTTTCATTGATATCTGAAACTTGTGACGAGGTTGCAATCATGTATGCAGGTAACATAGTGGAATATGGAGATGTTGTATCTATATACAAAAATCCACTGCACCCCTACACCGAAAAGCTAATCAATGCATTCCCCTCAGTAATAGGGCCCATAAAGGAAATGTCCACAATTTCTGGATTCCCCCCAGACCTATTTAATCCGCCTCCAGGGTGTAGGTTTCATCCAAGGTGTCCTTATTCTATGGAAAACTGCAGAAAGGATGAACCAGCATTAATAGAGGTCGGGAAAAAACATTCCGTAGCATGCTACCTAGTGGAGAGATGAGAAGATGTCAAAACCAGTGATAGAAGCCTATGATTTGAAGAAATACTTCGAAATAAAAACTGGTTTCTTTCAATCTCTAATGGCAAAGCAAGTACCATTAGTTCATGCCGTTGACGGAGTAAACTTTCAAATAGCACCGCAGGAAGTCTTCGGCCTAGTAGGAGAGAGTGGTTGCGGCAAAACAACCACGGGAAAGCTTTTAGTGAGGCTACTTGAACCTACCGGGGGCAAAGCGTTATTCAAAGGGACGGATTTAACAGCTTTGCCAGAGCAAGAAATGAGAAAATTACGTGGAAAAATCCAGATAATTTTCCAAGATCCATATGAGTCTTTGAGTCCCAGAATGAGCATTTATGACATCATCGTAGAACCAATTGAGATTCAGAAAATTGCAGAATCACCAGAAGAAGTGCTTGAGTTAGTATCAAAAGCCTTAGAAAGTTTAGATTTGGTTCCGCCGGAAGAGTTTTTATTAAGGTTTCCCCATGAACTTAGCGGTGGACAAAGACAGAGAGTTGCTGTTGCAAGAGCTTTTGTCCTAAACCCAGAATTCATAGTGGCAGACGAGCCAACGTCAATGCTTGATGCATCGACAAGAAGTGAGGTTTTAAAGCTGATTTTAGGTTTGATAGAGAAAACCAAATGCGCATTTCTTTACATTACGCATGACATAGCGTTGGCACGGTATATTTGCGATCGAATCGCGATAATGTATCTTGGAAAAATCGTAGAGACAGGACCCAAAGAAGATGTTATCTCAAAAACTTTTCATCCATATACCAAGGCATTACTTGCAGCAGTGCCTGTTCCAGATCCCTTAGCGAGACGAGCGGAAGTTACCATAACAGGTGAGGTTCCTAGTGCATTTAATCCGCCTCCAGGGTGTAGGTTTTATTCAAGGTGTCCTTATGCTATGGAAAACTGCAGAAAGGATGAACCAGCATTAATAGAGGTTGAAAAGAACCACTTCGTAGCATGTCACTCAGTAAAGACTTAGTCTGCTCATTCATTTTATAATTTTTAATAGTTTCTGCAGATTTTCTTAAATCGCTTATATAGGCATCTGCGTACAAGAATTTCATTTTTTCTTTTCTCTGTTTAAGAGTATGGTGCTTATCCCTAAGCGCTTAGGTGGAAAAATATCCACTTGTATGTCGTTGTGGCAAGACTTCATAACCCTGGCTGAAAAAATACTCGGAAATTTCCGTGTTAGTCATATCTTCCTTTAAGCAATCTTAACGTTTGTCACAGGCAGATTCAAATACTATGATAACGTGCCCATAGTTCCCGTGCTTCATCAAAGTCCGAGCCGTGAAACTCAACGACAGCTCCAAGATCCCTAATAGCTTCAACCTTAATCGGATTGGCCCCCTCGGGTACAGCGATAACCGCTTTAACACCGAAACAGGAGGCGGAGTAAGCTATGGATTGACCATGGTTTCCCACTGGACGCTGTGATAACGCCCTTTGGATTCCCCTCCTCTACAGGCCTCGAAAGAAGGTTTAAGCCACCCCTAACTTTGAAGACACCTGTAGGCAGAAGGTTCTCACACTTAACATACGCTTCAAAACCCAGCTGCTTACAAAGAGTCGAAGAGCTAATGAGGGGCGTTCTAGGGAGATATCTGCCAACAATTCTGCGCGCCCTATAAACATCCCATAAACTAACTAGAGCGCGCGCCTGTAACGGACACGAAAAATGTAATGAATGAATTGCGAGAAATTTTGACTTCAAACTGGACATAAGAGATATTTTCGCAGCTGCTAAAGCCTTCGGCACAACCTCAGGCCAACCCGAGGTGGGACGTAGCCGTTGACATAAACGGAGACAATGTAATAAACATAAAGCACATGTTCATCATGGCAAAAGACTTCGGAAAAACATGGTAAAAACATCAAAATACTTTTCACCCATCTTTTTTCTATTTTCAATCTGTTAACAATCTTGTGCGTTTTTACCCTTCCTTTAAAAAGTGTCCACGCGAGAAGCCTAAAGTTGAAAGAAGAGTTGTTTTTTAATAAGCCATTTTAGACTTAAATATCGAATAAGCAGATAAGAGGATAGGAGGAATAGTTATGAGAATATATCTATCAGTTGATATGGAAGGAGCCACGGGCGTAACCGGACCAGACGATGTGAATCCAGGTAAGCCAGCGTATGAACGTTTCAGAAAGTTGCTAACAAGAGATGTAAACGCGGCCATAGAAGGAGCAAATAAAGGAGGAGCCACTAAAATAGTTGTGAATGAAGCCCACAATGGGATGAGAAACATCTTAATCGAGGAACTAAACCCAAAGGCAGAAATGATATCAGGTTTCACTAAACCTCTTTGCATGATGGAGGGCATTGATAAGACATTCGATGCAGCCTTTCTTATTGCATATCATGCAAGAGCCGGTACAAAAGCAGGCATTTTGAATCATACACTGTTTGGAAAAGAAATAGTCAACATAAAAATAAACGAAAAATTAGTTGGAGAAACTGCAATAAGCTCAATCTTGGCGGGATACTTTGGCGTACCAGTTGTTCTTGTAACAGGAGACGACAAAGTGGCAAGAGAAGCAGTCGACCTGCTCGGTGACGTAGAGACAGCCATTGTAAAAGAAGGAATGGATAGATACGTTGCAAAATGCTTGACGCCTGAAGAAAGCGCAATTAAAATAAGAGAATCGGCAGAAAGCGCATTAAAGAGAGTTAAAAAGTTCAAGCCGTATAAGGTCAAAACTCCGATAAAATTTGAAGTGGAATTCATCTCTACAGCAATGGCATCAGTGGCCACATTGATACCTAGCGTAAAAAGAGAGGAACCGAGAACTATTTCTTTGACTTCCAAAGATGTCCTTGAAGGATATAACAAGTTCTGGGCAGCACTCCTGCTATCTTCCACGGCAGCTGACAAAATATTTGGTTAACATTACGCATGCATAAACCCTCTCAGAACATTTTCAACGCTTACTTTTGTTTGCTTACCGTTTTCTTCTGTAATTATGGCTATTTTATATTGAATCACTGCTTCATCAGCCTCTGGATTTAATTGATATGGTCTGCTTTCAAGAAGTGTAACAATAGCTGCTATGTTTCTTTGTCAACTTCAACTTTTAGTCCCCCAGAAAATTCTAGAGAAAAAGGAGCAGTTTTCTGTATCCATATTTTGGATGGTCTATGAAAGACACGAAGGCCCATGATGCCTTCAGTTGCTGTGGTGAGACATCATAACCCCTGCTGAAGAGGTGTTCAGAAATTTCTGTCTCAGTTACAGGATTCTCTACGTAAGCCAACGTGCCATACAAATCAAATAATACAGCCTTTATTTTAACCACTTAACTCACTCCGTAACCATAAGGTTCACGCTACGTTCATTTATTTCTATAGAAAAGCTTTTAAGCTCTTGCTAAAAGCCACTATTTTTGGGCACTCTTATGTATAATTTGGAGAATTCTTTGAATGACTATTGAAAGAAACTTGATTATCTCCATTCTAAAATTAACTAGAGATGGACCAGTTTCAAACAAACTAGTTAATAAAGATGCAAAAATTCCACAGCAAATTGCTGAAAAATTGCTTAGAAAACTGCAAAATGACGGGTTGATTTATGTGCAGAAAAATGTTGTAGAAGCAAATAGCCTACAACGCCTTAAATTGGCTGTTCACGCCATTCTTTTAGGCGCCGACATCGAAAATGTAAGCAGTTTTCTCCAATGGCAAGAGTTTGAAAA
>Ga0315280_10000665_pt1 | contig 63330 bp, 60 predicted proteins | sample YL17G06_40_MG_FD_203697 | JGI IMG/M metagenome (GOLD analysis project Ga0315280, IMG submission 203697) | Sediment microbial communities from Yellowstone Lake, YNP, Wyoming, USA - YL17G06_40 | ecosystem: Environmental > Aquatic > Freshwater > Lake > Sediment | place: USA: Wyoming | collected... | reverse complement strand
AATCTGCTGGCAGCGAATCCTCGATGCTGACCGGAAACATCACTATCTGGGACGGCGCCATAGGCATCTGCTTGAAATTCGGCATCCCGATCTCTCCAGCCCTACCTATTCGTCAGACAAGCGCTTTGTTCCTTCTAAAGGAACCGAGGAGGCGCGGGGAGTTTTGCAACAGCCTGCAAGCTCCCGCAGTCCAGATACAGCGCCGACCGTGTGAAGCAGCGCAATTCACGGCCTCCCCCTCCAGATCGCGGGCGCAGCGCCACCCCACCACAAGCCCAATCGGCTCTGCGAATTGTTCCATGAGAGCCATAGCCTGGATTACTCGCGCCCCCCGCAGGACAGGCGCTGGTGGGTGTCGAGAGATTGAGGGGGAGAGCGGGAGCGTTGGCGGTCCCGGAAAGCGCTTCGCGGTTACAGAGCGTTGCACGGAAGGCGAACAGCGGCGGCTATTGCCTGTGGCCGTGCAGCACACCGGCTGCAGCTATTGTAGCCGCAACCCGCCAGCCGGCGGGTTGCGAGGATAGCAGGAGCCCGCGCCACGACAGGTCGGGGCGGCTACAGCATCTCGCCGCGACCTTCATGAATAATGCAGGATAGGGGCGCTTACAGGCTCATGCTCGACACCAAAGCGACGGGCGTAACGGTCGAGCCAGAGGCGATAGGTGTTGTCGAGAAGGAGTGCGATCCTGGCTTCTTTTCTGTTCATGAGGCCCTGAAGGCAGGCGAGAAGGAGACGCGTGAACCACTTCAGACCTCTCGGGTCTGCGACAGCAAGTCGCCCCAAAAGCGCAGCAGGAGAAAAAGGAACTGACGCAGCCCCCCTGCTACTGAGAGCCTATCCTAAAAACCCTTCTGGGTGCCATCAGGTGTGGCACAGCCGCCTCGGCTGTGGGCCAGCCCCTGGGCTGGCAGAACAGGCGGGGCCTGCTCTGCGAAGCGCTGCGCAGGCTCGCGAAGCAGAGGCGCCTGTTCCACATCCCATCATCCCATCATCCCATCATGCCATCATGCAAACCAGCACCGGCAATTTTAGGATAGGCTCTAAATGTCTATGGGCACTGTAGAGGAACGAGCGCCCACTTTTCGACCATAGCCCCTCGGGAAGAATTCCACCTGATCACGGTTGCGGATGCGAGCGTCGAGGCGGGTCCTCTTGCCATTTATCACGACCTTCTCGACCTCCTCCTCGGTGATGTTCAGAGTTGCCAGCATGTCTCTCACCTTCAACGCCTCGGTGTCGGACAGACTCAGCGTGACCCCGTCGGGGCTTATTGTGGAGGTATATTGAAACCAGCCGTGAGCTCGAAAAGTTACATGCATCAGCTTCTCCTCTCAATCACCGGGTCGCAGCCAGGCGCCAAAGGAACTCTTCCACAAGGAGGCCGGTCGCTTGACCCCTGCTCCCCAACTGTTACTTTTCCACTTTTTGCCGAAGCGTAATGCTATAGGACGCAAGACTTGGCGTCAAGGGGACCTTGTGCTGGCGGTTACCCAGTTTCACACGGATGCATACAATAGGGCAGCAACCTGCCCTATGTGAAAGCGAAAGCAAGGCTTTCGCACTCCAAAGTGACCATATAAAGGGCGGAATTTGGAGTGCGGTGGCTGCTACTCTGCGTAGTAGCGTGGCTACTACGCTACGAAGCACGAGTTGCCACCGCTTTGGTTGGCGGGAGCTTGCCTCCCAAAACGGAAGTGGGTAACCGTCAGGACCCTGTGCGGTGTCCGTGACATGCTGTGCACCTGGCCCCTGCCACCATCTCGCCAAAGGGCTGCCGCCTCGACCGCAATTTTATCTTCCATTACTTCCGAAAATGGGTAAACCCGCCAAAGGCGGGTAAACATAGTTGGAAAGTCTGGCGGGCCGTAAGGAGGCCGTGAGCAAGGTTCCACAGCGACGGGACGCGCTTCCTACATAGCGAGCGGGGCAAGACCTCTTAGGAATCCGCAGCTCTGAGCGGGCAGCTTCGGAGCGCCATGGGTCGGCGCAGGTTGACGGCGTTGTCCGGCCTGGATATTATGCCTGGGCGTGGCAGTCGCTCGCACAGCAGACGAAGAAAGTTATCGCCCGTCTTCAGCAGTTGATCAGTCCGAACAAGAAGGGGAAACAGAGAGAATGATGCGTCGTGGACTTATCTTGCTCATGGCTGCTGCGTGCCTCGCAGCAGGATGCGCGAGGCGCGAGGCTCGCTCTGGCCAGCCAGCAGCGCCGGCCGCAGTCGCTGTGGAGGTGGCGTTGGCGAAGGTGCGCGATATCAAGAGCACGCTGCCGACCACGGGGGCCTTGGAGGCCTACGAGGATGTGGTCCTTTCCGCCGAGGCCAGCGGACGAGTGGATTGGGCGGGACCAGGTGAAGGCGATAAAGTGCAGCGGGGCCAGGTTCTTGTGAGAATTGACACGCGGGAGTCGGACGACCAGATAGCCCAGGCAGAAGCTTCCCTGACAGCAGCAGGAGCGCGCCTAAACGAGGCGCGCAAAGGGCTGAAGCTCCAGGAGGTTCAAACCAGCACGCAGATAGAGCAGGCGCGCGCTGGCCTCACAGCCGCCCAGAAAAGGCTGGAGATTCTACAGAAGGGCGCACGGCCTCAGGAACTTCAGGTAGCCCAGAATGTGGTCCTTCAGGCTGAGGCAAACCACAACAACGCTCAAAAGCAGCTTGGGCGGCTCGATCAGCTCTTCCAGCAGGGGGCCGTCCCTGAGAACCAAGTGGACGCGGCGAGAGCCCAGTTCGAAGTGGCTTCTGCGCAGTTGGCCTCGGCCCGACAGCAGTTGAGTCTAACGCGAGAAGGGGCGAGAAAGGAAGAGATAGAGGCGGCTCAATCGCAGGTAGATCAGGCGAGCCAGCAGCTGCGCGTCGCCCGCGCGGGCGACGCGCAGGTGGATATGCGGCGTGCACAGGTGCAGACTGCTGCCGCCGCCGTGACGCAGGCGCAAGCCGCCCTCGGTCTTGCGAGAACCGAGCGCGAGAAGAGGACAGTGCGCTCTCCCATATCGGGCGTAGTCATAGACAGGATGGTGGATCCGGGCGAGTCGGTCATGGGCATGGCGGGCACGCCCATGCTTCGCATCGCCAACATAGACAGCGTTTATTTCAAGGTGGACGTATCGGAACTCGATTTGACAAGGCTGAGGCCCGGGCAGAGCGTTGATGTGAAGGTTGACGGCATTCCGGCCCGCCTGTTCAAGGGAGCTGTGGATAAGATTGTGCCGGTTGCAAAGCCGGGCTCGAGGGATTTTGTAGTCCACGTGAAGATAGAGAATCCATCTCACCGCCTCAGGCCGGGCATGTTCGCCCGGGGCGAGATACTGCTCGAGGTGAGACGCAACACTGTGGTTGTGCCTGCCGAAGCCATAGTCAGCAGAAAGGGCAGCCCGGCGGTTTTCGTCGCAGAGTCGGGGCGAGCCAGGATGCGCAGGCCAAAGCTTGGGCTGCGCGATGAGGTCGAGGCCCAGCTTCTCTCTGGAGTCGAGCCCGGAGAAAGGGTAGTGATAGCCGGGAACGAGGCCCTGAGCGACGGAGACAAGATTTCCGTCAGGTAAGGCGGAGATAAGAACGCTATGTGGCTCACGCGAGTCGCGATAAACAGACCTGTCGCCATTTCCATGCTTTTCGTGGCCTTGGCTGTGATGGGCTGGCGTTCGATGCGCAGCATGCCTGTTGATCTCTACCCGCCCATTGACATCCCCTATGTGAGCGTCGTGACGGTGTATCCAGGGGCAGGGCCAGAGGAGGTGGAGAACAGCGTCACGCAGCCGCTCGAGGAGTCGGTCAGCGGCATCAACAACCTGAAGAATGTTCAATCCACGTCGCAAGAAGGGGTCTCAACCATATCGCTTGAGTTCCACGTGGGAACTGATGTTGATGCAGCCTCTCAGGATGTCCGCTCGCGAGTTGACGCTGTAGTGGGCCAGCTTCCAGAGGATGCCGAAAGGCCCGTCGTGGCAAAGCTCGATATAACGGCGATTCCCATAATGTCCATCGGGCTATCAAGCCCGCGACCGCCTGCGGAGCTGCGAAAGCTGGCGGATGATGTGATAAAGGACCGCCTCGCCAGAGTGCGGGGCGTTGGGGCAGTGGGCGTGGCCGGAGGAGATGTGCGGGAGATCCTGGTGGCCGTGGACAAGTCGCGCCTCGAAGCCCAGGGGGTCTCGATCATGCAGGTCTCGCAGGCGCTCAAGGCCGAGAACCTGAACGTGCCCACTGGCACCGTCGAGAACACTCGCCGCGAGTTCGCCGTGCGAGCCATGGGCGAGTTCTCCTCGGTGAGGGACATTGATAATGTGAAAATCCCCACAGCGAACGGCCCGGTGCGCCTCACCGACATAGCTACCGTCAGAGATACTGTCGCCGACAGGAAGGTTCTCACGCGGCTCGACCGCAACGACAGCGTGGCGCTGACCGTGTTGAAACAATCGGGCGCAAACACCGTTGCTGTTGCCGAAGGGGTGAAGGCCGAACTGGAGCGGCTCAGCGGGCGCCACTACCTGGACGAGTCGAGGCAGGGAGAGCCGATACCCGGCATTCGCCCGCTCCTGCCCGCCGACGTGAGTTTCCGCACCGCTTTCGACCAGTCCGATTTCATTCTCGATGTGCTTCAGGAGCTCCAGAGCTCCCTGCTGCTCGGCGCTCTGCTGGCCAGCATCGTGGTATTCCTCTTCCTCCACACCTTGAGGGGAACCGCCATAGTCGCGCTCGCCATACCCACCTCGCTGATATCAACGTTCATACCGATATACTTCTCCGGCTTCACCATGAATATGATGGTGATGATGGCGATGGCACTGTCGGTGGGCATTCTGGTTGACGACTCGATAGTCGTGCTGGAGAACATCTACCGCCATCTCGCCCTGGGGGAACCTCCGAGAGAAGCCGCCTTCAACGGAAGAACCGAGATTGGCCTGGCGGCCATGACGATAACGATGGTTGATGTCGTTGTATTCGTTCCCATCGCCTTCATGGGCGGGATCGTGGGGATGTTCTTCCGGCAGTTCGGCATAACGGTTGCGTGCGCGACGCTGTTCTCGCTTTTCGTCTCCTTTGCCCTCACTCCAATGCTTGCCTCTCGCTGGGCCAAACGCGAGGACATCCTTCTGGAGCGGGCTGAGGCGCCTGCCTCGGGGGTTCCGGAGCTGGCCCGGGTCGCGGGAGGCTCTCCCAGCCGAAGCGATTTTCTCAGGCGCGTATTCAGGCGGTTGGACATCGCCTACAATGCGCTCGACCACCTTTATCGTCTGGTCCTCGCCTGGGCTCTTCAGCACAGGGTGGCTGTCCTTCTCATAGGGCCAATGGCTCTCATAGGGATCATGACGCCCATCACCAAAGGAATCGGGCTGTTGATCAGCGCGGGCCTGATAGCCCTGGGCATGCTGGTGGGCGCCGTTTTCTGCCGGGGCAGCGGAAGGCGCGCAGTTCTCATTTTGGGCGCGGCGGCGATCGCCCTCGCGGTGTCCGTAAGGGCCCAACTCGGGTTCGAGTTCTTTCCCAGCGTTGACCAGGGGCAATTTCGAGTTTCGGTCGAGATGCCCGCAGGCACTTCTCTGAAGCAGACGGACCACGTGGCTCGCCAGTTGGAAGAGGCCCTCTTCAACCGAAAGCTGTTCCCCGAAGTCAAGACCGTATTCACCTCTGCTGGTTCGACCTCGCAGGGCCTGGTCGGCCAGCAGGGCAGAGGCGCGCTCTACGCGGACCTGAGCGTGGTCCTTGTTGACAAGAAGCAGAGGCGCCGTTCTGACAAGCAGGTGATGGAGGCGATAAACACATACGCCGAGCGCATCCCGGGCGCAGATGTGAAAGTTGCTGTGGGGGGCATGGGTGGGCACTCTGAGTCCCCTCTCACCATCGAACTATCTGGGAACGATGTCAAAGAATTGACGACCGTCGCGGAGCGACTGCGCGACCGCATCGCCGCAATCCCTGGCGTTGTTGACGCCGATATATCCTGGAAATCCGGGCGCCCGGAGTGCCAGGTGAAGGTTGACCGCGATAGGCTCGCGGAGAAAGGCCTGACCACGGCCCAGGTGGCAGGGGCGCTGCGGACCGCTCTGGAGGGCGGCACCGAAACCAAGTTCAGACAGGCCGGAGATGAGTTTGATATCCGCGTGCAGCTCCGCGAGCGCGACCGAGCGCGCCTGGCCGACATTGACGATCTGGTTGTCGGCTCCACCCCCGCAGGCACGGTGCGGCTCAAGGACATTGCCACATGCAGCATGGCTGCCGGGCCCACCAAGATAGATCGGAAGAACCGAGTGCGCATGGTCCAGGTCACGGCCGGTCTCGCCCCCGGCTACTATCTCGGAAATGTGCGCCAGGTCATTGACCGAGCTATCGCTGATTTCGATTACGGTGGGACGAAGATGGCCTGGGGCGGCGAGGTGGAGATGCAGCAGGAGAGCTTCGGCTTGCTCATCTCGGCGCTCGGCCTTTCCATTGTCCTCGTGTTCATTCTCATGGCTGCGCTTTTCGAGTCAATTCTCAGCCCCTTCATAATAATGCTCTCGCTGCCAATGGCCCTCGTTGGAGCCATCGTGGCGCTCATTGTCACTGGAAAGACGCTGAGCATCATAACAATGATAGGAATAATAATGCTGGTGGGGCTGGTGACGAAGAACGCCATCCTGCTTGTTGACTACACGAATACCCTGCGCGCCCGAGGAAAGGAGCGAAACGAGGCAATCCTCGAAGCAGGCCCCACGAGGCTTCGCCCCATCCTGATGACGACCCTGACCATGATATTCGGCATGCTGCCCACCGCGCTCGCCCTCGGAAAGGGAGCCGAGATGCGTTCGCCCATGGCCATAACAGTCATCGGCGGGCTGATTCTTTCAACGCTTCTCACGCTTGTATTCATTCCCGTCCTATACACTTACATGGACGATCTCTCTCGGCGATTTGGCTTCGCCGGCGTCACGCAGAGGACGGAAGCGATGTAGAGCAGGGTAGGGGCAGGCCTGCCCGTGGCCGGGCTCGCCCAGGGTTTCAAACCTGCCCCTACGACAACCTTCGGCAATACCAACTGCTACCCCGCCGGTATGTAGTCGAGCTGGAAGCGGGGCCTTTCTTCGAGCGGCATAACATCAATAAGCTCGTATTCCGTCGAGCCAAGTCCCATCTTCTCGCACTCTTTCACAGCGATATAGGGGTCCTTGTAGGGGCCGTGAATCTGCTGGAAAGGATGTCCGGCGTTCGGCTGAACCTCCATTGACCTCGGCATATTCTCAGCTATCAGCTTGCTCTTGCCGATCATGTCGAGGCTCGCCATGTCAACCGCCACGATGTCATCGCTCGCGAAAATGCCGGTGTCCGGCAGTATCGGCGCGCACGAGAAGCCGAAGCAGTCGCACACCGGGGTAATCTGCGTGGCGATATTTATGAAAACGGCCTTTCCCTTCTCGAAAGTTGATAGGACAAGGCCGGCGGCGATGGCCACTGCCTTCTGGAAGCTCGTGAAGTTAACTCTGTCTATGCGAAGCGCCCCTTGTGGGGCCACCTTCAGGCATCGTCCGCACTGGTTGCAGTTATCGAAGTGGATGTGGATTTCCTCGGGGTCCTTCCTACCCTGAACGAGCGCGCCGAAAGGACACGACTCGATAATCTTGCGCCGCGTCTTGTCGTCGGGGCATTTCTCTTTCAGCCAGTATCTATCGTGATGCACCACATCGTGCATGTCGCTGCGAGTCCTGACAGACATTCCGCCGACGGCCACATTCTTTATCGCGCCGCCGTAGCCGCAAGTTGGATGGCCCTTGCAGTGAGCAAGCCCGACGATGAAGCTGGCATCGCGCAGCATTCCGGCCACGCGCCACTCCTTTATGTTCTTGTAGCGGCGCTTCACGGTGTAGTAGTAATCTTCCGAAAGCCCTGTAACGGGAAGAACCGGACATCCGAGAGCCTCGTTGGTGTAACCGCGCTCGTGGGCCGTCGCCATCCAGGCGGGCGAACCGCAGACGAAGGGCTGCCCCCCTCCTCCCTTGACCGCCTGAGCGATGATGCGGACGAAGAGAGGATGCACTGTCGTATAGCTCCAGCTTCCGCCGAAGTGCATCTTTATTGCGACCGATTCTCCCTTCACTCGCTCTGCCAATTTCAGCTTTTGAAGAATCAGGGCCAATTTGGCAGGCAGCGTCTCCTCCGCACGCAGCCTGCTCTGAAGTGGAGAAGCGTAATAGACAGCGCTTGGCATAACCTGACCTCCGCGGTAACGCAGGTTGGCGACCTGCGCTACCCTCACCCTCACACCAGAACCCGTCGTAGTCCCACCCCTCCTCCGCCAGTCCTGCCTTCACGGCGTTATTGAGGATATACTTACTTTTCTCCTGGAATTCCTTCTCATCTCGCACTATTCGGTCAAAGCTCTCAGCCTGCCAGAGCGAGCCTTGGGTGCGTCGCCAGTTCCGCGAAATTCCCGGAATCATGGAAGGAACGCAGCGCCCCGATTATCACCGCTGCGTCGAGATAAGCACTGCGGCAGCCCAGAAGGAGCTTCTGGGGCCGGGTTTCCTGGCTATTGCCACGCCGGTTCTCGTTGGCTTCGGACTCGGCGCCGGAGGGCTTGGAGGCTACTTAGCGGGCGCGATTCTCGTTGGCCAGTTGATGGCCGTCTTCATGGCGAACACCGGCGGCGCCTGGGACAACGCGAAGAAGAAGATAGAGGACGGCCTTTTCGGCGGAAAGGGCACAGAGTATCACAAGGCTGCTGTCATCGGCGACACGGTAGGCGATCCGCTCAAGGACACGGCGGGTCCCGCCCTGAACCCACTTATAAAGGTTATGAACCTCGTGGGCATCCTGATGGCGCCATTCCTCGCGCCTGCTGCGCTGGCTGCCATGAGCCTGTGGGCCAGGGTTGCAATCGTTCTCGTCTGCCTCGCGGCTCTCACTTTCGCCGTAACCTTCAGCAAGCGGGCAGGTAAAGAGCTGGTGTCTGCCGAGGCGGAGCCTGTCAGCGTCGCGAGACCGTAGGGGCGCACGGCCGTGCGCCCTGGCGGCCTCCTACGGGTTCTGCCTGCTGCGGTTTTTCGTGCGCGTAAAGGGCGCCGCTACACTGTCGTTGTTCCCCGCCCCCTGTTGCCCGTTCCCTGTTGCCCGTTCCCTGTTGGCTGTCCCCTGTTGCCTGTTGCCCGTTGCCCGTTGCCCGTTCCCTGTTCCCTGTTGCCTGTTGCCTGTTGCCCGTTGCCCGTTGCCCGTTCCCTGTTCCCTGTTGCCTGTTCCCCGTTGCCCGTTCCCTGTTCCCCTCATCCCCCCGCCTTCATCCTTCTTTTCACCCTCTCCAGCGCCGCTTCCGCCATCGCCAGCTCTCTCTTCGCACCGATGTCCCCGAATATTTCCGCCGCCTGCTGGAAGAGCCCCGCCGCTTCGCGCAGATTCCCCGTATCCTCCGCCAGCCTGCCCAACTGGTGCAGGCTCGTGCTCACGCCCGCCCGGTCGCCAAGCTCGCGCTTGATCGCAAGGCTCTCCCCGTAAAGCCGGCGGGCCTCGGCGTAATCCCCCTGGTCCTGCGCCAGGATGCCCAACTGGCCGAGGCTCTTGCTCACGCCCGCGCGGTGGCCAAGCTCGCGGAAAATCGCCAGGCTCCCCTCGTAAAGCCGGCGGGCCTCGGCGTAGTCACCCTGGCGCTGCGCCAGCGTGCCCAACTGGTGCAGGCTCGCGCTGACTCCCGCCCGGTCGCCGAGGTCGCGGAAAATCGCCAGGCTCTCCTCGTAAAGCCGGCGGGCCTCGGCATAGTCGCCCTGTCGCTGCGCCAGCATTCCCAACTGGTGCAGGCTCGCGCTGACTCCCGCCCGGTCGCTGAGCTCGCGCTTGATCGCAAGACTCTCCTCGTAAAGCCGACGGGCCTCGGCGTAATCGCCCTGGTCCTGCGCGAGGGTGCCCGACTGGTGCAGGCTCGCCGTGGTGCCTGCCCGGTCGCCGAGCCCGCGCACAATCGCCAGGCTCTCCTCGTAAAGCCGCCGCGCCTCGTGGTAATCGCCCTGTGACTGCGCCAACATGCCCAACTGGTGCAAGCTCACGCTCACGCCCGCCCGGTCGCCAAGCTCGCGCGCAATCGCGAGGCTCTCCTCGTAAAGGCGCCGCGCCTCACGATACTCTCCTGTGTCCGCCAGGGCGATGCCCAGGTTGTTCGCCAGCCGGGCCTCCTCCATCCGGTCACCCGCGCGCCTCGCTCCCTCCAGCCCCTCCCGGAGCCACTCGGTCCTCTCCGCCCACAGCCCGAGCCGCTCCAGAGGGCCGTCCACGCAGTAGGCGAGAGCGACCGCCAGGTCCGCGTTCCGGGATTCCTGCGCCCACCGCCGAGCCCCGCGAATGTTTCCGAGTTCTTCCTCGAACAGGGCCAGCGCACCGAGCGCCTCCTCGCCCGACAGGTGGCTGCTGCACACGCCCGCCAGGTCCGCATAGTGCGAAGCCGCCCTCCCCCGCACCCGCGCCTCTTCATCCGGCGCGAGGGGGAGGTTCTTTCGCGCGTAGTCGAGCACAGCCTGGTGCAAGCTCCAGCGCTCCCGCAGGCTGTCATACTCGGCCAGGCTTGCCTCGACGACCTGCCTCAGCCCTTCATGCAATTGCTCTCCCGCGCCCAGAACACTCTCCAGTCCGAGCCGATCAACAGACGCGACGAAAACCGGCAGCCTCATGAGCACTGCCCTCCCCTCTGGCTTGAGCAGCGCAACCTGCCGGCCTATCAGCTCCTCAACCCTTTGCTCCCAGGGCCCGGTCAGCTTTCGCAGAGCCTTGCGCGCTGCGTCGAGGCCCTGCTTGGAAGCGTCAGCAACCACGAGTCCGAGCACGAAAGGATTGCAGCCCGCGTCCCGCGCCAGCCCCCCGAGTTCACGCCTGCTCAGAGCAAGAATACCGCTCACCGGTGGAACCCGCTCGTCGGCCGCGCGCAGGAGCAACCGCGCGGCGGCGTCCTCGTCAAGCGCCCCCACGTTCACAGGGGCCGTGCCCGCAAGCCTCTCGAACTCTGTCAGGCGCTCCCGACAGGTCAGCAGGAACTTGCTCCCGCCCGTCTGCCCGATCCCGTCGAGAAACGCCGCGACAGCCCGCCGCTGCGAAGCCTCGACCGTCTCCAGGTTGTCAAGGGCGATGAGCACGGCTCCGCCGTTGAGCACCTCGAGCGCCGCTCGCTCGCGCCCCTTCTCATCAGGAATCTTTCCTATGTCAAGCCCGAGCGCAAGCGCCATCTCGCGGAGGATATCATTGACCCCGAAGCCCGGTTGGTCTTTCGCCGACGCCCACGCGATTCCGCTGAATCGCCAGCAGTTCCACCGCGCAACGTCCGCGGCAAGCCAGGTCTTCCCAATGCCCCCGATGCCGGTGAGAACCACGCCGCGCAAATCCGATTTCCTCAGAAGCTCAGCCGCCCTCAGCAATTCCGTCCGCCGCCCGACAAAGCCAAGCGTCGAGGGAAGCCTGTCGGCTCCGGGAGCCTCGCCGGCGTCCAGGCTGACCCCGCCCTTCGGCGGCCCGCTCCACCGGCCTCGCTTTGGCGTCTCCGACCAGGGCCGCATTTTCTGCCGCCCCGCTGCCGAACCTCTGGGCAAGCGCCTGCTTTGCCGCGTCGGCCGCCTCCCCGATGGTCTTGCCGCTCCCAAGCATCGCGTAAATGCGGTCAGCCAGAAGGACAGCGTGGTCATCCCTGATTTTCCGCGCGGTCCCCACTGCTGTCCGCACGCCGGCGTCCACCAGCGCCTGCGCGGCAGACTTCGCCCCCGCCGCTGATTCGCAGAGATTCAGGATTGCGACGCGAACCCCGGCCTCCTTGAACAGCGCTCCGAGGTTTGCAGCCTTCACCTCGTCCGCGCAGCCAAGGTCATCCTCCAGAATCACGCCCCCTGCCGCCCCGTGCCCGATGAAGTGGACAACGTGTGATACCCCGGCTGCCTGGCGAGTTCGCCCTGCAACTTCTCGAATGTCGGCGGCAGAAGGCGCCGCAGGTGAACCGCCGCATTTGCGCCGCGAACCTGCCTGGCGATCCCCTGCCATTCGCCGAGCGCGTCGAGGAGCGGCGGCCCCTCGGCCCCGCGCTTCCCTGCGATCGGCGCCGAGATGACCACCAGCGCCCTCAGCCTCTCTCCGTGGATCTCGCCTGTCATCTCCGTCGCCTGCGCGGCCTACAATGCAAGGAACTCATCCACTGAGAGCCCAGCCTCGCGGATGATCGCCCCTACTGTCCCTTCGGGCAAATCTCCGGGATGGTTGGGCACGGTTGTGCGGCGTTTCGTTACCACGTGGCGCCAGATCTCGTGGCTGCCCTTCGCCTGTCGGTCGAAAACGAACCCGGCGCGACGCAGGCGCCGGATCACTTCCAGAGCGGACAGCCCAGCGAGCCTCCCCATTAAGCCGCCACTGCTATGCGCAGATGGATGGGGCCTTCCGGAGCGACGGACAGTTCGGACGGCAGCGGGTCCCCATGCTCTATGTAAGACTCGATCAGCTTTCTGGCGACATCCTGAGCGATTTCCAACGTCTCGGCGAGGGTCCTACCCTGTGCCACGAGCCCCTGGAGAACAGGGCTGGTGGCGAGATACCCTCCGCCGGGAAGTCGTTCGACCTCGATGTCTATCAGCCGCTCTCCCATCTCATCCTCCGACGCCCATTTTACCACGTCCGCCTGCTGCGTGCCCCATCATGCCTTCGGAGCAAGTCTCAACGCCCCACCCGCGCCCGTTGCCCGCCCCCTGTCCCACGTCGCGGGTCTCCACGCACCTACGCTCTCAGGTTTCAGATCCCAGATCCGAGATTCGGAATGCGCAATTCGCAATCCGAAATTCGAAATCCCAAATCCGAAGTCCCCTGTTACCTGTTCCCTACTTCGCTCTGCGAGCTTCGTAGGGCAAGCCCTGTTCCGCTCCCTGCCCATCCCTCATGCCTTGAGCACCGACAGTCGTATCTCGTTCGTATTATTCGGCCTGGCTGCCTCGTAATAGACGAAAAGCTCGTCTCGAACCGGCAGCCAGTGGGAGTAGCGCCATGTGTGGTAATCGCCGGGCGTGGTGCTCTTCAGAAGCGGCTCGTGGGGCGTCAGGTCAATGAATGTGCGGAGCTCCGGCGAATAGGCAAGGCCAGTCGCAATGTTGTAAACAGGGTCGCGCCACTGAAAGTTCGACCCTTCATAGACGAACATGTAGCCTATGGTCAGAGGTACGACGCTGGCCGGGCGGGTGTAGAAGTTATGCCAGCCCGTGTTCTCCATGACGGGGGTTTTCGCAACTGGCTGCCAGACTTCTCCATCGTCGCTCGCGAAGTGGTGAATCCGTTCGACCCGCTCGGCGCCGATGACGAACATGTGCCACCGCCCGCTGTCCCACAGGACCACCGGGTCCTTGTATCCTGTCAGGTGCACGAATTCATCGTCCGGATATTCGCCCGTTAGAACCGGCCTCGCGGTGCGGCCGTCGAAATCCGCCGGGTCGTCGGCATCTGCGAATTTCAGGATCGCCCATCCTCGCTCCAAAGGGCTGCACCCGTAGAGGCGGTATTTGCCAGTCTGCGGATGCCTCACGAGCGCGGCGCGCTCAAATCCGGGGACGCCGGCATCTTCTCGCAGGATGCGCTTGATAGGTTCGAAGCGGCGGCCGTCGGCGCTCTTGAGAATGCGAATCTCGTAGCCCCTCCTCCCCCGCGGCGAAACTCCCTCTCGCATTCGCGCAGCCAGATAGAATGTCCCATCCTCTGATAGCAGGACCGATGGAGCGCCCGCCCACCACTCAGGCTTGTTCTCATCGGGCTCCAAGACGACCTCATATCGCGACATGGCCGAGACTATATCGTCAAGGGTCATCGGAACCTCCCGGCGCCTGGTCTCACCGCGCCCGAGGCGGGCAAGCCGCGCCCGTACCGTCAGATCTCAGATTCCAAATCCGAAATCCGAAATTCGAAATCCCCCTGTTGCCTGTCCCGCGTCGCCGGCCCCGCGGCACCCACGCTCTCAAATTTCAGATTCCAAATCCGAAATCCCAAATTCGAAATCCGAAATTCACCGCCCCCTCCTCACCCCGTTATATCTTCCCCTCCGTCAACGCCGATGACATTGCCGGTTATCCAGTATGTGTCGGGGTGAGCGAGAACGGCGATGGCGCGGGCGACATCCTCTGGGGTTCCGGCGCGCCCATGGGGATTGAATTGCTGCGCTCGCCGGAGCATTTCTTCCCAGCCGGGGATTTTGCGCAGGGCAGGCGTGTCTGTAACTCCCGCGCGAATGGCGTTGACAGTTATGCCCTTTGGAGCGAGCTCGAGGGCAAGTTGTCGCACATGGGATTCCAGCGCGGCCTTCGCGGCTGAAACTGCTCCATAGGCGGGCCACACTTTGTGTCCGCCTGCGCTGGTCACTGCGAAAACGCGGCCGCCCTCACGCATTAGATTCATATCCACAAGGTCGCGAACCCAATAGAGAAGGCTATTCGCCATGACATCCAGCGTCATCTCAATCTGCTGCTGGCTCAACGGCGGCGACTTCTCGCCGCCCGTGTAAGGGCCGAGGCTGCCGAATGCCAAAGAATGAAGCAGGACCCGCACCATGCCCTGCCCGCCGCCTTCTTCGACCTGCTGCTTGATGGATGCGAGAACCTGTTTCCTTTTCTCTTCATCGGCTGCATTCACATTGAAGAAAATGGCGCGGCGGCCAAGCGACGCTATTTCCTCCTGAACGCGCTGGGCATTTGGCAGGGTGGCGCGGCGGTCGAGGTGAACGCCGAAGATGTCGAGGCCCCAGCGAGCCAGCTCTACGGAAGTCGCGGCGCCGAATCCGCTCGAAGCGCCGAGAACGAGGGCCCAGTCGCCAGGCTGAAAGGAACACTCACCAGTCATAGAAGTCTCCTCGGCCTCGCCCCGCAGGGGACCGCCCGCAAAGATCCAGCGCTGGATGCCTTCGCTGCGCCAAGGCGCATTCCCTGCCCCGCCTGTCGCGTCGTGAGCGCGGCATGACGGAGCCTCAATGCTCGGCCCAGTGCGTTCTATCTCATAGCACCAAATAGTGGTTTCCTGCACAAGTATTGGTGTATCTCGACGCTCGTTTGGGAGCCCCTCTCCGGGCTCCCAAACTGGGCGGCTGCTGAGGGCCGCCCCTGCGAAACAGGACAGGAATCACTCAAAGGAGCGCTGAACCGCACTCGAGCAGCGGGCTGCCAAAAGTCGTGCGGCTCCCGGTTGAAATGCTGTGGTCGCGAGCCCGGGCGCGCGCGTTTCCTGCAGGAACGCGCAACCGCCCGGAGGGCCCATGCAGCCCAAGTCACTGTGAACGACAGAGGCGCTTACCCCCGCGGGGGCTGTTTCTCGCGGCGCAAGAATGGTGCCGGAGGCAGGGCTCGAACCTGCACTCCCGATGAATCGGGACGAGGATTTTAAGTCCCCTGCGTCTTCCTATTCCGCCACTCCGGCACGGGCCACGAATCGAGGATTAATCGTTCGCAGGCTATGATAGGGCACGGCATGCCGTGCCCCTACAGGATTTCAATCACACCGCGCGACCCGCAGGAATGTCTCCACCTGCCCCACTTGCAGATACAATTGGCGGCCAAGCAGTGATTCATCGAACCCGAACTGAAGCCGCCCCTCTCGCGTCAGATGCGCGAGCTCCCTCGGGCGGCTCGGACAAGCCGTCGGCTCTTCCTCTGCGCCGTTGGGGCATTCGCCTCCGCCGGAAAGAATGAAGAGAAGGCTGCCGTATCTCGTCCCGAAATCTTTGTATATGAGCTGACCCTTTTCGTCAAGAGCAAACTCGCCGTGCCGCTCGTCAACCGACGCCTCGTCGAGGACGACGGACACATCGCCTTCCCTCTTGCTGCCCACCACGAGGCGCTCGACGGAGATTTCGAAAGCCTCACCGCCGGGCTCAGCCGTATCCACTTCCCCCCCCGCCCAGCGCAGGTATTCTGCGGGCGCCTCCCACTCTATTACATACCGCCCGGCAATGCGCGCCTTTATCTTTGCTCGGCCCTCAACTGGAGCTGAGTCATCGCGCAGGCCCCAAGGCCCGGCCGAAAAGCTCTGCCGCTCTACCGGCCCCATTCCTTCTCCCTCATTTCCAAGCCTTCGCCACGCCCCATGCTATCATTCCGGCTCGCGCATGTCATCCTGAGCGCTGCTGGCAATCTCGCGCACAGAGGGGGTCGCCTTGCCTTCGCGGGACTCTGGCGTGGAGGCGGTTATGCCAATGCGCAGCCGCCAGGGCCGGCCCCGTGCCATCTGCAAGAAACTCGCCCTCCCCGCCGCAGCAGCGTGGGCGGGGCGAGCGGGCCGACGCTGCGGCGGCTTCGCCCGAGAAGCCTGTTATGCTAAATCAAAGCTGCTGAGCCATGTGCTCAAGCTCATGAACAAGCCGGTGGTATTCCTCGTGCTTTCCAGGCCCCGTGCGCTCGCGCTCTATCTCCTCGAATCCCTCCACGAGCCGCGCGTTCTCTGCCTCATCGAGCACTCTGTTGCCTATGGGAAACAGCACATCGTCTTCCTTGCAGATGTGCTGGCGAAGAACCTCGATATAGCCCCTCAGGTTACCAGCTATCTCTGGCCCTTTTGCGGCGTCCCCTTTCGACCAAGCTGCGAAAGCCTCGGCAGTGGCCTGCACAAAGCTTCTGCCCGTCTCGTGTTCACGAAGCATGATGCCGATCGGCCCGCCTTCCCTCAGAATGCCCCGTTGCTCCAGACTGGGAAACAGCAGTTCCTCCTCTTTTCCGTGGTGGCACTTGTCCACGAATACCCTGACGAAGTCCAGCGATTTCTCCAGAAGCTCGGGTGGAACTTGACGACCTCTGTCCAGGGCGTTCGCAGCTTTCTCGAGAACCCTCAGCATCGCTTCTACAAGCCTGTGCTCCTCAGAAAGCACCTCTGTGGCGCGCATGTGCTTGCCCCTCCTTTCAGTCGGTATGCAGGAACGGAAACTACTGCGTCCGCAGCGCTCCTCCCTCTCCAGAAAGGCAGGATGCGCAGGCGAAGAAGTGAAAGCATATCGCTGGGCTGGACCGGCCGACGCGCGAATGAGGCTCACCAGAGGCGAGTTCGAACAGGTCGTCGCGAGGGCTATCGCCGGAATCCCGCGCGAGTTCCGCGACAAACTCGAAAACCTGGTTGTCACAGTCCAGGATTGGCCAGAGCCGCAGTTTCTGGAGGAAGTGGGTCTCGCGCGCGATAGCGTCATTTTCGGCTTCTATCATGGAACCCCACTGACCAAGCAGTCTCCTTACCAGACTGCCACTTTCCCCCACCGGATAACTCTGTTCCAGGGCCCTCTCGAGCAGGCCTGCCAGACGCGCCGCCAACTGATCCGCCAGATTCGCAAGACCGTCCTGCACGAGATCGGCCACCATTTCGGCATATCTGAGAAGAGGCTGAGAGAACTCGGCGTTTGAGTTATCTCGCTCCTGGTAAGGGCTTGCCCGGAGCGCCTGGTAGGGGCTCGCTCGGCGCCCTGACCAGCTTGGCCATTACCGTAGAGCAAGGGGCTGCCTGCTTCCTCGTGTCGTTCCGAGTGCCTGCCCGCCTGCCCCCCAGTCGCGCCATAGGCAGCCTGCCCGTGCCGGGATCCGGCCAGGGATGCGCCTGCGGCACAAGGTCGGGCACGCCAGGCCGGCGGCAGGCCGCCTGGAGGAAATCCTACGAAGTGGGTGCGCTTTTGTCGTCAATCCATCTGGGAATCTCGATCGGCCCTGCTCAGAAACGCCACGGGCAGCAGCGGGCAGCTTTCTTTGGCCTCGACGAGGTAGTAGGCTTCGGCGTATGTGACCCCGCATTCTCGCCCGCGCCGGCGATGCATCGGGTCGTGGAACCGCTCCCAGATTTCCTCGGGATCCTGGCTGGCGTGACACCACAAAGCCGCTTTCTTGGCCTCGCGCACGCTTCCAATGTCCAGATACAACTGCGGCACGAACCCGAGCGACTGGACATCGGTTTCCACCTCGAACAGGTAAAGGTTCCATCCATTTCGCTTGCTGTAGCACTGCCAGACGAGCGAACTCGTCGCGTGATGGTTCGGATGGGTGTCAAAAGGCCAACCCGTTACAACGATATGCGGGCCAACCTCGTCCAGCCAGGCCGAGACGCATCGGACGGCGGCGGGATCGGCGGTCAAGTCGTCGTGGGCGTAGTCGAAGAATTTGGGTGTCGCCCCCATAACCTTGCATGCGGCAACAGCTTCGCGCCGCCGGACGACGCCTTCCGGTTCGCTGCCGATCTGGCGGCCTCTCCGAAAACAAGTGGCGTAGCCCACGATCACTTCGTGGCCGGCCTGCGTCAACATCGTGATGAGCCCGCCGCAGCCAGATTCGGGGTCGTCAGGGTGTGCGCCAAAGACTACCACGCGCATTTTCCCGTTATCCCGGTTGGCCATCTGTCGCCTCCATGATGCAAACTCTTGCGTTGCAGCCATTTGCGCCTATTCCACTCAAGCCAAGCGGCGGGGGATGCCTGCCCGGCCAGGGGAACCCCCGCCCTACAGCTCCTTCAGGCGGTCGGCCTCGGATGTTGGTGCTCGGCCCCCGCTTCGCCCGGGCAAGCCTCATAGTATATCAGGCTCTGCGGGAGCCTATGGCGCGCACCGGGACTGGATCGGTCAGGGGTGGAGTGCGCTCGGTTCCCCGAGGCGCGCCGAGGTCTCGTGGATAGCGATGTGCTGATGCCGCCGAGCCGCGCGTGAAGGTAGGTGAAAACGCAAAAGAGAATAGCCGTGCGGGAGTTGAGAGGTGAATAGCAAGCTCGCAATAGACGGTGGTAATCCTGTTCGCACGAAGCCTTTTCCGACAGTCGGCGATGCAAGCGGGCGCACCTTCGGCGAGGAGGAGATAGCCCTCGTGACCGAGGTTCTGCGCTCGGGGAAGCTGTTCCGGTTTGGAGGGAAGTTCGTGCCTCGCCTGGAGGAGGAGTTCGCGAAACTTCACGCAGTGAAGCATGCCATAGCCTGCACCTCAGGCACCGCTTCCATCCACATAGCCGTGGCAGCGGTGAATCCTGACCCGGGCGACGAGATAATTACATCGCCCATAAGCGACATTGGAAGCGTCGCGCCCATCCTTTTCCAGAACGCCATCCCTGTGTTTGCCGATCTCGAGCCGGACACTTACACCCTGGATCCGCGAAGCGTCGAGGAGAGGATAACCGACAGGACGCGCGCGATACTTGTCGTCCACCTGCTGGGCCAGCCCACCGACATGGACGGAATAATGCAGATCGCGCGACAAAGAGGGCTGGCTGTGATCGAGGACTGCTGCCAGGCTTATCTCGCAAAGCATAAAGGGAAACTCGTCGGGACAATCGGCGATATGGGCTGCTTCAGTCTTCAGCAGTCGAAGCATATGACGACCGGCGATGGAGGAATATGCATAACCGATGACGAGGACCTTGGCAGCCGGGCCCGCCTTTTTGCCGACAAGGGATGGCCGCGCGAAGGCCCTGTGCGCGATTACCTCTTTCTGGGATTGAACTACAGGATGAACGAGCTGACGGGAGCGGTGGCCTGCGCTCAACTTGGAAAAGTGGAGAAGTGCGTGAGCACACGAAGAGCCTTGGCCCGACGGCTGACAGAGCAGATTCGAGGTGTCGAGGGGGTGAACCCGCCGGTCGTGCGCGAAGGCTGCGAGCACAGCTACTGGTATTATCCCATAACCATTGACGATCAGGTTGTGGGCATGTCGCCGCACGAATTCGTGCGGGCCCTTTCTGCCGAGGGAATACCCGCGAGCGCGGGCTATATAGGCAGACCCTTGTATCTGTCGCCTGTTTTGCGAGAGAAAAGGACCTATGGCAGCTCGCACTGCCCCTACGACTGCGGCCGCGACATCGAATACAAAGAAGGTTACTGTCCCGAGGCCGAGGCGATACTGAAGCGCCTGATACTTGTGGGCTGGAACGAGAATTACAGCGAAGAAGATGCCGATGACATCGCGGCGGCCCTTGCGAAGGTCGCGCAGGCCAAGCGCATTCGACCCGCTCAGGGCAAGCGCAGTTGAGAGGCGATGGAGATATTCGACGCCCACACATTCTTCGGCGCCGTGCCCGAGGAGAAGACCGACTGCTCCCTGCCCACGCTCCTTCGAGAGCTCGAGCGGCACGGCATCGGGAGGGCGCTGACCTTATCGCTCAAGGGCGTTCGCTATGACGCAGAAGAGGGAAACGCTGAGACGCTCGAGGCCTGCCGGGCCCATTCACACATTGGCAATCCCGTCTTGGCGCCGGTGGCAACGATCGATCCGAGAAGGTGGCTGGGGGCAAGCGAGCAGATTGCTGGATGGCGGCGGGCAGGCTTGAAAGCAGCGAGGCTTTTTCCCGAGGCGCAGGGGTGGCCGCTCGACTATCTTCCGCTGGAGCGGATTCTGGCCGAGATTGACGCAGCAGGCCTGCCCGTAATGGTGAGCGCTGAAAGGCAAGGGACGGCGACGCAGATTGCGCGGCTCGCAAAAAGGCTGTCGGTTCCCATAATTCTCATGGAGGTGGGCTACTGGGCTTTCGCCGAGGGCTTGGCGGCCGCCCAGTTGGACGAAAAGATCCACATGGAGACCAGCAATTTCGCAGCGCCCGGGTCGGTGGAGTTGGCAGCGAAGGCCGTGGGCGCCGAGAGGCTTCTTTTCGGAAGCGGACTTCCCAGGCGTTCCGCCGCCAGCGCGCTGGCAATGGTGACATCATCAAGGCTTTCGGCCAGCCAGCAGGAGCTGATCCTCGGCGGGAATCTGAAGCGGATAACCCGGCTCGAATGAAAGTATTTGACGTTCACGCGCATCTCGGCAGATGGCCTTTCCCTATTCGAGCGGGAAACTCCGATGACATGGTGGAGCTGATGGATAGGCGCGGGATAGAGAAATGCGTCGTCTCTTCGACGATGGCCGTTGTCTATGACATGAAAGAAGGGAACGCGCTTCTCGCCGGGGCGCTGGAAAAAAGCGATAGGCTGCTGGGATATATCGTGGTGAACCCGAACTACCTGGATGAGTCGCAGGCAGAGCTGCAAGCGTATCTCGAGAATCCGAAGTTCCGGGGCGTGAAGATTCACGCAGGCTATTCGCGAAAATCGTGCAGCAGCGCCGAGATGAGAGAGCTCCTGGCAATGGCCGCGCGGTGGAGAAAGCCTCTTCTCATCCATGCAGGCGGCGAATCTGAGGTGAGAACGCTTGCAGAGATCGCGCGCGCTCTTCCAGGGATGGCGGTGATTCTGGCTCATGGCGGCGGGGGCGGATGGAGAGAAGCTGCAGCCGCAGCGAGGGAGGTTGAGAATTTTCACCTGGAGTTCTCAGCGAGCGCGGCTCACCGCGAGAGGATTGCAGAGGCCGTGAAGCTGGCGGGGGCAAACAAGGTTCTTTTCGGGAGCGACATGACTCTGCTGGACCCAGCTATAATGTTTGGGATGATGAGCGATGTTGGCCTCTCAGAGCAGGACAGGGAAAAGGTGATGTGGGATAACGCCGTGCAGCTTTTCGGGGAATGACGGCCAGTTCGGAAACCAGCTTCGATGACAGGCCCTGCGGCGCGAGGCGTTCCACGCCGAGAATGCTTTGGTGGTTCCGGGGTGACGATTTCGCCGCACCGCTGAACATGGTGTGGGCATCCGCCCTGACAATGGAGGGAGAGAACACATGCCAAAACTGAAGAGCGCGAAGCTGGCAATGAACGGCGGCGAGCCCATTCGCAGGGAACCTTTTCCTAAATGGCCTGTGTGGGACGAGAGCGATCTCGAGGCAGTGGCAGCGACTCTGAGGAGCGGCCAGTGGGGCATAGGGGGCTCGAAGATAAAGGAGTTTGAGGAGGCTTTCGCGGCCTTTCAGCACGCAAAGTATGCGGTGTGCTGCACAAGCGGCACGACCGGCCTCGAGATTGCCTTAAGAGCCGTGGGCCTGGAGGCAGGAGATGAAGTGATTGTTCCTCCATATACTTTCATTGCCACTGCCAGCGCGTGCCTGATGACCAACACCGTTCCAGTGTTTGCCGACATTGACCCGGACACTTATAACCTCGACCCCGGCAAGGTCGAGGAGGCGATAAGCCAGCGGACGCGAGCCGTCATACCTGTGCACATCGGGGGATGCCCGCCCGATATGGATGGCATAATGGACGTGGCGCGAAAGAGGGGCCTGCGGGTCATAGAGGACTGCGCTCAGGCGCATGCGGCCGAGTGGAAGGGAAGGAGAGTGGGCGCGATCGGCGATGTCGGAGTTTTCAGCTTCCAGTCCTCGAAGAATCTCAGCGCTGGCGAAGGAGGATGCTGCGTGACGGACAGCGAGGAACTCTATCTGAGATGCTGGTCGCTGCACAATGTGGGGCGCATTCCCGAGGGGAGGTGGTATGAGCACAGACTTCTTGGAGGAAACAAGCGCATGACGGAGTTTCAGGCGGCTCTTCTGCTGAACCAGTTGAAGCGCGTTGAGGAGCAGGCGAAGAGGAGAAGCGAGAATGCCGCCTACCTGACGCAGCGGCTGAGCCAGATCGAAGGGATAAGGCCGCTGAAAGTTGATGAGCGCGTGACGCGGCACGCTTACCATCTGTACATATTCCGCTACGAGGCTTCGGCTTTCAACGACCTGCCGCGAGAAGAGTTCACACAGGCAATGAACGCCGAGGGCATAACCTGCACGCCGGGCTATTCGCCCCTACATGAGGAGGCCGCGTTCAGAAACCTGGATGTCTATTCTGCTGGACTGAAGCTGGCGGGCCGAAAGATGGATTATGACGAAGTCAAGTGCCCTGTTGCGGAGCGTGCCTGCAAAGAGGAAGCGATGTGGCTTTATCAGGCGTGGCTGTTGGGCACGCGAAAGGATATGGACGACATAGTTCGGGCTGTCGAGAAGATCAAGCAGGCGGCGCTTGAGGCATAGCGGCATGGCCAAGGTTCGACAGGCGCAAACTGCTGAAGACCTCGAGGCGATCATAGACCTTTGCTCCAAAGTTTTCTCCAGCTACTTCCAGGGGCTTGAGCACTGGAGGGAGCTTTTGCGGCTGGATCCGGGCTATTCGCCAGAGCAAAGTTTCTTCGTGATGGAGGAAGGCCGGATTGTCAGCAATGTGCGCGTGACCAGAAGGCAAATGCGCGTCGGGGAGGCGGTAACCATCCTGGGTGGGATCGGCGATGTCGCGACGGAGCCGGCCTTTCGAGGCAAGCATTATGCGACCGCTTGTCTTCAAGAAGCCGTAAGGTTCATGGAAGAGCGCGGCTATCACTTTTCCATGCTGGGCACGGGCATCTTCGATTTCTACCGCAGGTTGGGGTGGGAGATAGCCTTGCCCAGGTGCAGCGTGCGCTTCGGCCCCAGGGCCGCCTGCGAGCTGCCTGTCGAGGGACATGAGGTTGAAATTTTCAGGCCGGAGATGCTCCCGCATGTGATGCGGCTTTATGAAGAAGAGAATGCGGGGCGCACCTGCACGGTTGTGCGGTCGGAGGCTTACTGGCGAGCGCAGATGGAGTACAGCGTGAAGCCCCCGGCGGATGGCCCGACAGGCTTTCTCAAAGAGCATCCCGAGGGTTTTATGGTTATGTTCGATTCCTCCGGGAAGGCGGCCGGGTATGTGCGCGCAAAGCCCGGGGGGCAAGCATTGTCTGTGCATGAAGCTGCTGCGACCGATTTCGCAGCGGCGCGAGCGCTCTTGGGTTTCGCCGGGCGCAGAGCCAAGGACTGCGCAGAGATAACGCTCGACGCGCCGCCCGATTCGAGATTGGCGCGGGCGGCGCTTCGGGAGCTGGGCGCCGAGCTGAGGGTGGCCAGAAGCGGCAACATGATGCGCATAATCAGGCTCGTGGATATGTTGAAAGCCATGGCGCCTGCGTTCCAGCGGCGGCTGAGTTCATCGCGCTTCTGCGAATCCAGCGGCAGTTTGAACATCGAAACCGATATTGTGGGGCGTGCAAGCCTGAGGTGGGAAAAGTGCCAGACAGAGGCCTCGGAAAGGAAGCGTGGCAGGAAAGCGATCGAGCTGAGCATTCCACAGGGCCTTCTCGTTCAGATGGTCTCGGGATACAAGTCGGGCGCAGCGGCGCTGGAAGAGTTGGGCCTGACTCGAAAGCTGAAAGAAGAAGACGTGGAAATCATAGATACCCTCTTTCCCCCTGGCTTCCCATTCATACACACGCTGGATAAGTTTTGATGAGTCTCGGAGGGTCTAACCGCGCATCGAGTTGCTCGCGCCGAAGGAATGTGGCACAGTCGCCCCCGGCTGTGAGCGCGCTCGCGGCCGCTGGAATGGGTCATGCAAAGCAGGGAGGGCTCATGAGACCTGGCGTGAAACTTTTCGCGTTTGCGGCTTGCCTCTTCCTGGCAGCCGTGTGCTGTCGCGAAGCGTGGGGCGAGGGGGCGGCACAGCAGCCGAAAGCCTTCGTGTATCTCTCCTGGGATCCAGAATTCCTGCACATCGCCGCGAAGGTCGAAGACTCGAACGTGGTGGGAACCAACGCGGGCGCCATGTCCGAGGTCTGGCAGGATGACTCGGTTGACTTTTACTTCGATATTGGGGCCGCGCCAGGCGAGACCATCGGCGGGTCGTGCGCGAGGCTTGCCATAAGCGCGGCAGGAGGGTTCGCCGCTTTCACAGGCTCCGCCGCTGGAGGCTGGAGAGCGGCGCCCGAATGGATGAGGGGGCTTCGCTTCGACGCTTCCGTCGAGGGCACGCTCAACAATCCGCGAGACAGGGACAGAGAATTTGTAATAGAGGCGGCTGTGCCGTGGAAGCTGTTGGGCGGCGGGCCCATCCAGAAGATAGGCTTCAATGTAGTGTGCCACCTGAGAGGAGAGCAGGAGGGGTTTGCGAGCTGGTCGGGGGGCGTGAAGTCGGAGGAAGATTTTGACAGGCCGTCGAGGTGGGGCCTGATGGAAGTGAGCCTCTCGACTGCTCCTGCGAGGGCGGAGGGTGGAAAAGTTGTCTGCCCGAGAGCGAGAGTGGCGCCGAGAATTGATGGGAAGTTGGGCGTGGCCGAATGGATGGCTGCGAGCGTGATAGAGATCGAGAAGCCGGTTGCGGCGGTCGAGCCATCGGCGCCGCAGGCGGCAGGCCCTGCCCGGGCAGGCAGGAGGGCGGTTGAACAGATAGCCGCCATCTACCGATACGATTACGGCGCAGGGCAAGCGGCCGAGATTCTCTCCGACCAGCCCCAAACCGGCCTCGGGCCGTGGATGAGCTACAGGCTCGTCGCGTGGCATGCCTCGCAGGTGAACGAGGCGAGGCGGGCCGGAATCGGCGCTCTGCTCGTTCGCTATGGTCTCGATGAAGCGTCGCTGGCATCGTGGGGGCGAAAGGGGCTGGTTTGCCTGGTGCAGGCTCTGCGCGAGATGGGCGCCCAGGCCGGCAAAACGCCCTCGCTCGGGCTCTACATTGACGGCGACTTGGCGTCGCCGCTCGTTGATAAGGGCGACGAAGGAAAGGCTCAAATTGCGAATGCGGTGTGCGAGTTCTTTCGGCTCGTCCCACGAGACATGAGGGCGACCCTTCGAGTTCGCCAGGCTCGCTCCGAGTCCGCCGGAAATCGGGTGGACAGCGGGGCGAGCCTTCCCGGCCGCAGTCACGCTCCCGGATATATTGTCGTCGTCGGACCGCCGGCGCGCCAGCAGGCGCTCAAGGCGGACTTCACGGACGCCTGCGACCAGGCCTTTGCGCACGAATCACCGGAGAGTCATATCGCGTGGGTGCTGGACCCGGGCTGGAAATCGCAGAGGGAGCCGGAGGGCTGGTGCCCCATTCGCGGGTCTGGTTCGAGGTTTGATTATTCCGGGCGAGTCGCGTGCGCCAGCATTTCGCCTGGGACGGAATCGGAGGGCCCGGTCTCGATTCACGGCAGAGGCGACGGAAAGCGATACGCGCGAGAATGGGAGACCTTGCTGGCTCAGGGCCCGCAGTTGATTATATTGAACTCTCTCAATGATTACCTCCGAGGCACCGAGATCGCCCCCAGCAGGCAGTATGGCGTTCAGTTCATTGATATGACAAAACGCTTCACTGCCGAGGCCGAGTCGTCGAGCCCGAGCAGCTTAGCTTTTCTGAGCAGCTCTCTGCCGAGGGTAATGAAGCCCGGCTGGGCTTACCAAGTTGATTTCCTGATGGAGAACCTGTCCGGCTCGAAGATAGATACCGGCGGTCAAGAGTTCATCGAATACAGGCTCGTGCGAGCGGAAGGAGAGAGACGCGCTTCTTCCGAGAGGCCGCCAGACCGATGGAGCTTCGGCGCAGCAAGGGCTTCTCGTGAAGAGATTTTCTCCGAAAGGGCGCGCGAACGCGTGGCGCTTCAGGCGGGCGAGACGAGATATGTGACGCTGACTCTTCGAGCGGGAAGCAAAGAAAAGCCCCTGGAGCCCGGGCGTTATTTTCTCACGATAGACGCGGCGCGCGGCAAGGTGCCGCTTTTCACAAGCAGATTGTTCCGCGATACGATCGCCTCGCGGACTTTCCAGGTCGAGCTTGGTTCGCCGCCAAGGATGAAGGCCAGCTTTCTTCGCACATCAACGCCTTCTTTCTTGCAGAGCGGCGAAAGACGCGAAGTGATTCTGAGGCTGAGGAACGACGGCGGGCAGACCTGGAAGAAAGGTTCGGCAGCGCTGTCATATCGCTGGGCCAGGGTGAGCAATGGGCAGCGAGAGATAGTTGACAATAGAGGGGCGCGAATAGAACTCGGGAGGAGCGTCGAGCCAGGGCAGATTGCGGCGGTTCGGGCAGTGGTTTTGGCAGAGGCAGGCGGAACGCCGCTGGAGCCCTGGTCGGCAGGCGAGCCCTCGGGCAGCCAGGGCGAGCCCGCGGGCGGCTCGGGCAAGCCTTTCAGTTATGAGCTGCTCTGGGGTCTGGAGGAAGGGCGGAGCGGCTCGTCCTCGTCCGCCCCTGCGGACTACTATGCTGAGCCAGTGCAGGTCGTAAGGTGGAGCTGCGGCATGAGGGTTGTGCGCCAGGAAATTCCTGGCGAGATGGAGGCGGGAAAAGAGCACGGGGTATCGGCGGTTCTTCTGAACGAAGGGAACGACAACTGGCGAAGGGGCGAAGCTTTCCTCGCGGCGCGCTGGTACGACCGCGACGGAATAGAAGCGGGCAGCGAAGCATCACGCTTGCCTATCGAAGCGGACACATCGCCCGGGCAGACGGTTGTGGTAGAGGGGAAAGTGCGCGCTCCTGATGTTTGCGGCGGTTATTTCCTGTGCCTGGACATGGTTTTCAAAGGGGGGAGCTCGACGCTGGCGAGCGATGAGGCGGGCAGGCCGGATCTTATCCCATACCCGGTGAAAGTGGTGGGCGGCCGATTCTCTCCGATCGATCTGAGCGGGAAAACGAATGTGATAGCGGCGACTGCGAGCTGGACAAGGGCAGCCGGAAATTTCGATGGGCTGGGGCGCAGCTTCCCGTCTGAGCATATACCTCCAGACCTGAGCGCGCCTCCCGACGGCTGCTACCCCTGCGGCTATTATGCGACCCAGCCCGCCAGACTTGAGGCGAGCGAGCCGAGGGCGCCATTCCTCTTCCCACAGCCCCGCGAAGGGAGAGGAGGCGCTGTCGCCGCAATGGGGCAGACGCTCGAGGTTGAGGCAGTGGAGGCTGAATCGGTGCACCTGGCCCTTGCCTCGGCAGCCGATGAACAGAAGGCGGATTTCGCGCTTATCTACGAGGATGGCAGCCAGGAAATCAAACTCATATCGGTTCCATCGTGGGTTCAGCCGCCCGGGCCTGGCGAAAACGCTGTGTTCAGCGCGCCGTATGTCCATCGCTCGCCTGCGGACGAGGACCTCGCAGTCTATGTGCACCACGGGGTTTTGAAAGCTGCCCCGGGAAAGAAGCTCAAGAGGCTGCGCCTCCCCAACTCTCCGGCGGTGGTAGTTTTCGCGGTGACAGTGGAGAAAAAGCAGTAGGAAGCGCAGTGGAAGCCCGTCCACCTGAATGAGCGACGGGCGAGGCGGCAAACTTCGCGCAGGAAGGCCTCGATGTGGCCCGCGGGCAGCAGCATACTTGGCGCAGGACCGTCTTTTCCCACAACAGACCGCCGGCAGCCCTGCTTCTTTCTCGCCTCGCACGAAACCGAAGGGCAGGAGCCCCGCCCGAACAGGCTTGCGTCCTGCCCCAATCCTCGCGGCGGCGGGGTCTATCTTGGGCCGGCAGGTGGGTGCTCGAAAGCTTCCCGAGAACCTCTAACAAAACGCATCCTGGGTGACTCGGACTGTAGGGCGCCGGTTCCCCTGGCCGTGGCCCGGCTCGGGCAGGCACCCCGCGCCGAAAACGGTCCGGCGGGGCGCGCGGCTAAGCCCAAAGGGCCGCCGCCCCGGCCTAACAGGCTTAGGGGGAGGCCCCGCAGCGCGTTCGGAGCCTTTCAGGCGGCATGGAGGGTTTTGTTAGAAGCTCTGAGGGACGCCCGCATGCCCACCGCACTTGTGCGCATGTATGGAGTATGCCGGTGGGCAGGGGAACTTGAGCATTGCGCGAATAGATGAGGTTGACAGCCTGCGGCGGTATCGGGGGCGGGCTTCAGCGCAGGCGCGACAGAAGCGTGCAAGCGCGAGCGAGAAAGCCGCCGGCGGGCGCAGAGCTTGAGGCGGAGTCATGTGGCGCTACTTTGAAGAGGAAGGGGTGCCGGCCTCTTATGCCCTGGCGATGGACGAGTTTGTGACCAACGCCTACAGGAGCTCGGGCGTGATGCCTGATCCTACGCTTCGGCTCTACACCTTTCGGCCGCATTGCGCGCTTCTGGGGCGGTTTCAACATGCTGCCTCGGAGGTGCGGCTGGATCAGTGCCACGAAGCTGAGGTGGAGGTAAACAGGCGCCAGACGGGCGGGGGGACGATGATGATGGGGCAGGGGCAGTTGGCGATTTCGTTTTTCGCCTCGGCGCAGCACGACTATGTTCCCAAGGGCCTGGAAGTGATACTGGACACTTACGGCCGCGTGATGGCGCGAGCCATACGGCGCCTTGGTTTGGAAGTGGAACTCAACGAAAGGGGGCATCTTCTCGCCGAGGGGAAACGCCTGGGGGCTTGTGCGGCGTTCAGAGATAAGGAGGACGCTGTGCTCTTTCAGGCGTGGCTTATTGTGTCCCTGGACATGCCGCTCGTGCTGCGGGTTCTGTGCCTGCCGGAATTTGCGGATCCTGAAGTGGCTGCGATGGCCATCATGGAGGAGATGACGACACTGAGCAAGGTGAAGGGGCAGGCTGTCGAGATGGCTGTCGTGCGGAAGCATGTGAGGAGCGCTTTCGAGGGCGCATTTGGAATCGAGTTTCAGGACTTTGCTGTCACTCCAGTGGAGACCTCGCGGTCGCAGGAGATTGAGCGCTCCCGCTACGGGACTGGCGCCTGGATATATGACCGGACGCCTGCGCCCGATATGGTGGGGCGCAGCGTCATTTCGACCCGCGGGGGAACTCTTCGGGTTTATGCCGCAGCCCGCAGCGACATCGTGGAGTCGGTTCTCATAACTGGGGATTTCCATGGTCTCGTGGAAGTCGTGACGGCCATTGAGCTGGCCCTGCGGCGATGCCCGGCCATCTACGACGAGATCCGGCGTCGAATAGAGGAGAATCTGGCGCCTGGCTCGATTGTAGGAATCTCGAGCCTGGAGCTGAGCTCAGTCGTCACGGAAGCCGTTCGCAACGCCCTCGGAAGGCCCTACACTTCCCTTCCCGAATAGGGCGCGCAGGGCGAGCGCAGGTTCATCCAGGCTGCAGGGCATCCTGGTGGATTCAAGGGCGAGGATCACTCTTCACGAAGCCGTCGGCGACGCTGCTTCGATCGCGCTTGGAGCAGAGAGGCAGCAATGAGGAAAGCTGCGCTTGCGAGTGTGGCCATTGCGGGCCTTGGCCTGAGCGGGCTTGCCTTCGCCGACACTTCGGCCCATTCGGCAGGCTTGCCCGGCTCGCCCAAGGGCTCGGGGCAGGCAAGCTCAGGCGCGCCCGTCGGCTCCGCTCGGCGCGACCTGTTCGCCGACCTTGCAGATGCCTATGCCTACCCTGGCCCGGCCGACTACCAAGTCTCTGAGGCGGCTGGCAGGCGCGGGTCGTTCCTCGAAGTCTCGTGGCAGAGCTGGGTCTTCACAGGATTCCCCAAAAACGACAGGGCAAGGGCGTTCTATTTCGCGCCCAAGGGCGAAGGGAGAAGGCCGGCCATAGTTCTTCTGCACACACTGGGAAGCAAATACGCCAGAGATGAGCAGGCGCTCTGCCGCTATCTTGCGGACCGGGGGATCGGCGCGATGCTGCTGGTGCTCCCATTTCACATGATGCGCGCGCCAGCCGGCGCCGAAAGCGGAGACCTGATGTTTGGGCGAAGGATGAGGTACACGGTGGAGGCATTTCGCCAGGCCGTCATTGACGCGAGAACCGCCGCGGATTGGCTCGAGACGAGGCGGGAGGTTGACCCCGAGAAGATGGGCATAGTGGGAATAAGCCTTGGAGCTATTATTTCGCCCATCGCCCTTGGCGTTGAGCCGAGGTTCAAGGTTGGGGTTCTCGTTCTGGGCGGGGGGGATTTAAGGAGGATAATCAGAGAGGGCCTGGGCTTATTGAAGTTTGGGCGGGCGGCCTCCAGGGCGGTGGAGGTGAAGCGGCGCGTTAGATATATAGAGCCTCTTGAGTTCGCGCCCCACGCCAGCGAGAAAAAGATACTGATGATAAACGCGCGCGACGACCTCCTGATACCGAAGAAGTCTGCGGAGGCTCTGTGGGAGGCTTTCGGTAAACCGAAGATAGTATGGCTCGACACTGGACACTACGGCGTCAGGCTTGGCAAGAGGAGCGTATATTCGGCTATCGAGTCGTTTCTGGCGACGAGTTTTGGCCTGCGCAACGAACCCTTGCCGGCGGTGAGGGCGCCGGGCGTTCACTTCGGCATAATGTGGCCGAGCGAAGGTGAAGCCAGAGTTTTCGCGGGCCTGCATTTGCGCCGCATTGGCAGCCGAGGGGATTTGAACGTTTCGCTTGGGAACGGGGGGCTGTCCATTGACCTGGTGGCCAATGTGGCGCCTGCCCTCGTCGCGGGGGCCACTATGTATCGCTGGCATGGAGACACAAAGGTTTCTCCAATGGCAGGGGTTCAGTTCACCTTCTGAGAGCGCCTGGCATTTCCTCAGGAAACCTTGCCCCTCGCTGCCACTTTCCACTGCGCCTCGACATTTTCTTTTCTGACGCCATAGGCAAAATCCACCAGATTCATGACGTGGCAGCAATGGTTGGGGATTACCTCGATTCTATCGCCCACGCGGGGGCTTTCGGAAGGCAGGGGGAGGGATAGAAGACCGTGCTCCTCCCAGAGGCGCTCCACGCGAATATCTTCATGTCCGGTTACGAGGCCGAATCCGGCGCCGCGCACGCAAGGGTCGCTGCCCAGGATTTTGGAGCCGGCGTCAACTATGGCGCGGTCATCGGCTGGCCTGCTTATGACGGTGGCCTGAATGGTCAGGGCGCAGTCGGAGGGAGATGCGGCGTCGAGAGCAAGCATGTTCCTGTCGTTGAAGATATAGGTCCCAGGACGCATCTCGGTGATTCCTTTGACCAGCGGGGCAACGCGAGCCGCAGGGGTCGAGCCCACGCTTATGACCTCAACCGCGAAGCCCGCGTCCCTGAGAGCCGAGGCGACCTGGACGATGAAATTGGCCGCTGAGACGGCTTTCTGTTCGAGCTCTGTGCGCGTTCTGGACCGGGAAACCTGGCCCTCGTGCGTGAAGACGCCGACGAGGCGAAGGCCAGGCATGTGTGAGATTTCCCTCGCGAGGGCAACAGCTTGCTCCGAGGCGCGAACGCCGCACCTTCCAAGGCCGGCGTCCACCTCGATATAGACCGCGAGGGTCAGGCCTTTTCTTCTGGCGGCCTCGTCGAGAGGGGAGGAGTTTTCAACGGAGTCAACCCCCGCCAGAACCCTGGCGCGGCGAACAAGCTCCATCAGCCTGTCCAGCTTTCGCGCGCCCACAACCTGGTTGGCTATGAAGATGTCTTCGAGGCCGGCCTCCGCGAACACCTCCGCTTCGCCCACTTTGGCCGCGGTGATGCCGCAGGCGCCCTTTTGGAGCTGAAGGTGAGCGAGCTCGGGAATCTTGTGGGTTTTCACGTGGGGCCGGAGAGCGAGGCTGTGCGACCTGGCGAAATCGGCAATGGCATCGAGGTTCCGGTTCATGGTGTCGAGGTCAATGCAAACGCAGGGTGTGTCGAGGTCCCACTTTTTCACTGCGGCCCCCTTTCTGGTTCGCGCTTATCTGGAATCTGAGATTTCAGATCTCAGACTCCGGATATCAGATCTCAAATTTGAGATTTCAGATTTGAGATTTGAGATTCCAGATTTCAGATTTCAAAACCTGCCGGCGGGGGTAGGCCGCTGCGTTGAGGCCGAGGCGTCAGCCGCAGGGCGCGGATGGGTAACTGTTCAGCCCCGGATGGGTGGTTGCCGCGGCGGGCATACAGGGGCCTTCTGGAGCCGCCTGCAAAATGTGGCAGCCCGGAATGAAGAGCCACGCGGATGGGCCTTCGCAGCCGTGTTCAGGGATGCGGATGCTATAATCGAGAGCAATGCGGACGAAGGCTCGACAGCACTTGGCCGATATCAGGTGGCGGCGCGGGGCTCATCTTCCGTGCTATGTGAAGGGCGGCGCCTTTGGAGCCGTGGGCGGCGCGGCGGTTTATGCCGCAGGCGTCACGCAGCCGTGGCGGGAGACCGAGATGGCGTGGGCCTACGATCCGGGCGGCGACTTCTGGCAGCCTCTGCCCCCGATGCCCGCTGGCCGCGCATACACCACTGGAGCGAGCGATGGGCAGGCCCTGTATGTGGTTGGTGGGCGGTGGCGCGGGGGAAGCTGCGCCGAGGTCTTCCGCCTTCGACTGCAGAGCGGCAGGTGGCTGTGGGAGGAGATGCCTGCGCTGCGTCAGGCCAGAGCAGTGTGCGCGGCCGCAGTGGTGAATGGGATGCTGGTATGCGTGGGAGGAGGGCACTGGTCTTCGGAGTCGCCAGGCGCTTTCTTTCCTCGCGAAGTTGACGCCGTGGAAATCCTGGACCTTGCGCATCCCGAAAAGGGATGGATGACCGGGAAGTCGCTGCCAGGCACGCCGAGGGCAGGCGCGACAGCTTGCGCTGTTGGCGATGGCATGGTGGTGATAGGAGGCTACGACTGCTGGTTGGATGAGGGAACGCGCAAGCTCCGGGCGCTTGCGGAGGCGTGGCGCTATGATGTGAGGTCCGATTCCTGGCCGCTCCTGCCGAAACTGCCACTTGCCGCCAGCGGCGCAGCGGCTGTGGCTCTGGAAAACGGCAGCGTGATTTTGCTGGGAGGCGCTGTCGCCCAGGGAGATTCCTGGCTGACGGCGGCGCGGGTGGATGCGAAGCGCGGCGTCGTAGTAGGCGAATATTCGGCGGGCGTCTTGTGCCTTGACGCAGGGGCGGATTCCTCTGCTCCGCGACGTGGTGCAGCGCTTCGCAGAGCGGGCTGGCGGCGGCTCCCATCGCCTCTGATTGAGGGGCTGAACGACCTGCGCGCCTGCGTCGTGGGAGAGCTTGTTGTGGTCGCCGGCGGCGAGAACATAGACCCAACGCTCAGCAACACGAGCGACGCCTGCCAGGTGGGCGAGCCTGTGTGGGTGTAAGAGGCCCGGCAGGGCAGCAGGCGCATGCTTCATCGCAGTTGAGGCTGTCAGAGAATCCGTGGGGCAGGAGAGAAGCTCCTGCCCCACGGATTCTGAAGGCCGTGTGAGCCGCCGACCTGGTGGTGGTATAATCTGGTGCGCTGAAAGGGGAGGCTGGTCTTGCGAGAGCTCTTTACTTTGTGGCGCCACACGCGGATGGTGGTGCTCGTGTCGCTTGTGGGCGCGCTATACGCGGCTATTCTGATTCCCTTCAAGGTTGGCATAGTTATCATCCCGGGGATAACAGAGGTTCGGCCGGCGAATGTGATACCTGTGGTCTGCTCGCTGATGTTTGGGCCGGCGGCTGCGTGGGGAGCGGCTTTCGGGAACCTCATAGGCGATTTCTTCGGAACTCTTGGGCCGGGAAGCTTCTTCGGGTTCATAGGGAACGCGGTTTTTGGCTACATACCGTACAAGGTTTGGGGCAGGATGGGTCCGCTTTCATCGAAGCGCGACGCCGACATCAGGTCGGCCCGTCAGCTTTTGGAATACTGGCTGGCGGCGCTTCTTGCCAGCCTGGCGTGCGCGGTTTTCATAGGTTGGGGGGTGCACATTCTGCGGATAGCTCCTTTCGCGCTTGTAGCGAACGCCATCGCGCTCAACAATTTCCTCGTTGCAGCAGTTCTTGGGCCGCCGCTGCTCGCAGTTTTGTATCCGAGGGTGCGCCAGTGGGGGCTGCTGTGGCACGAGATACTTGAGCCGCAGGACAGAGCCTCCGGCCGATTCGCGATCCCCGCGATTGTCATGTGCTGGCTCTCTGTCATTGGGGGCCTGGCGGCCGGGAACATGATATCTCTGGGCCTGGGGCACGAGCTGTTCGTGTTTCAGAAGTCGTTCGGCGGGCAGGTGGGCATCGGGTTAGGAGTGGCTCCGGCCATCATCCTGCTCATCCTGGCGTGCGCGATGCTGTGAACGATGTCTGAAGCTGAGCCGCGGCGTTCTGTGCACAAGCCGGCGCCCATCGCAGATAACGCGCCCGCCTTCCAGATGCAAGATCTCAGGTTCACATACCGCGGCGCCTCGACTCCGGCGCTGGAGGGGATCAACCTGAGCATCGGGCCAGGAGAGTTCGTCGTGATAATGGGGCAGGGCGGAGCGGGCAAGTCAACTCTCTGCCGCTGCCTGAATGGCCTGATACCGGGATTTCACAAGGGGGATTTTTCTGGCGAGGTCCGCGTCTTTGGTCTCGATACCCGAACTCATTCAGTGCGCGACCTCGCCCAGTTTGTGGGCCTGGTTTTTCAGGATTTCGAGGCCCAGCTCTTCTGCACGCGCGTGGACCTGGAAGTCGCCTTCGGCCCGGAGAACTTTGGGCTGGAGCCGAAGCGAATTTCCCAGCGCGTGAAGACCTGCCTTGAGCTTGCAGGCCTCGCGGGGTTCGAAAGACGCGCGCCATCTGCGCTTTCGGGCGGCGAGAAGCAGAGGCTCGCAATCGCTGCGTCTCTGTCGTGGGAGCCTGCCGCCGTGGTCTGGGACGAGCCGACGACGGACCTCGATCCGGTTGGCAAGGCTCAACTTTTCGACCTGGCAAGACGCCTGCGGGCCGAGAGGCCGGATCGGGCGATGGTGATGGTGGAGCATGAGACTGAACAGGCTCTGGCCGCCGACAGGGTTGTGCTGATGAGCGGCGGGAAAGTCGCGGGTGAGGGAAAACCCGCGGGGCTTCTATCCAATTCCAGGCTTCTGGAAATGAACGGCGTCCGCGCAGTCCAGATGGCCCAGTTGTGCGAGAGATTGGGCCTGCCGCCCTGCCTCGAACTGGAGAAGGCGCTGGAGCACCTGGCCGCGCACGGTTATTCCTTCGACCATGCCAAGTGGAGGAGGCTGCTGGAAGACGAGGCGCCAATTCGAGAGCGCTCACGCGCGGCTGAATGCGTGATTGAGGTTCGCGGGCTCCGTTACAGCTATGAGCCTGGAAAGGAAGCCCTGGCTGGAATAGACCTTCGCATAAATCGAGGCGAGTTTGTGGCGATTGTCGGGGCGAACGGTTCTGGCAAGACCACGCTCGTGCAGCATCTGAATGGCCTTTTGAAACCGCAGGAGGGGACGGTCGTTGTGGATGGGCTGGACACAAGAAAATCGGGAATGCGAGAGATCGCTCGGCGCGTTGGCTACGTCTTTCAGAATCCGGACCACCAGATATTCGCGGGGCAAGTGAGCGAGGAAGTCGCGTTCGGCCCTCGCAATCTCGGGGCGCCCGAAGAGGAAGTTATGCGGCGAGTTGCCGATTCGCTGGAGGCCGTGGGCCTCTCTGGGTCTGAAGGCCAGGACCCTTTCTCGATGACGAAGGGCGAGAGGCAGCGGGTCGCAGCGGCTTCGGTCCTGGCTTCAAGGCCGCAGGTCCTCATATTCGACGAGCCAACTACAGGCCTCGATTTCCTCCAGACGCGCACGATGATGAACCTGATTCGCCGGCTGAATGAAGCTGGCCATACGATCATAATCGTCACTCACAGCATGCATGTGGTGGCGGAGTATGCGCACCGGATGGTTGTTATGCGCGATGGGAGGATAGAGATGGACGAGCCGGTGAGGCGAGGCTTCGGGCGCGAGACCGAACTCTCATCGTGCAGCCTTGCGCCGCCCCCCGTAAGCCGGCTTGGCAATATGATTGGCCTGCCGCAGACAAGCGGCTCGACTTTCCTTTCTGTTGAGGACGCGGCGCAATGTTTCGGGAGGTAGCCCTTCGACTTCGCTCGGGGTAAACCGTTCTGCTGCGATCGGGGTAAACCTTTGCGGCCCAATTTCTATCTGGATAGGCAGTCTGCACTGCACGGGCTCGATCCGCGCGCGAAGATGTTCGGGCTTCTGGCCTTCTTCGCGCTGGCGATGACTTTCAACCATCCCGGCTGCGCTTTCTCGGTCGCCGTATCGGGCGTCATTCTCGGCCTGTTGGGAAAGTGCGCCGCAAACCTCTGGCGCATGCGCGTCGTCCTTTTCCTGCTGTGCATTTTCGGGGCAGTCTTGTGGCCGCTGTTCGTGAGAGAGGGCAACCCAGTTGTCTCGCTCGGGGCGCTGTCGCTTACGCGCGAGGGAATTCTATATGGAGCGGCGCTGGGCATAAGGCTTGCCGCGATGGTCATGGCTGGAATTGTTTTCATATCCACGACATCGGTTGAGGAGTTTGCGGCCGGCCTGAGGCGCCTTGGACTTCCTTTCGTTGTGAGTTTCGCTTTCTCTACGGCTTTTCGCCTTGTTCCGACTTTTCTTGGAAGCGCTGCGAGCGTCGTTCAGGCCCAGCGTTCAAGAGGCCTTGACCTGGAGTCGGGAGGCCCCGTGAGCAGGCTTCGCAGGCACCTGCCTCTGCTTGTTCCAATATTTGTGAACGCGGTGAGAAGCAGCGATCTTCTGGCGATGGCCCTGGAGTCGCGAGGATTTGGAAGAAGGGAGCGCTCGGAGTATCTGCAGCTTCGAATGCGGCTGGCCGACTGGACGGTCATGGCGGCGTGCGCAGTTGTGGAAGCGGCAGCCCTGTATGGGCGTCTTCATCTGGGAATGGGCGAGGTGCTGCCGAGGATTTGAGGCGAGGGCCGGTCGCATCGTGCGCCTCCGCGACTCTGAGCCCTCCTCTGGCTTGACAGGCAAGGGCCAGGCGTGTAGATTCAGGCCCTTGTCCACTGTTCCCAAACTGATGGAGGTAACTCGAGGCTATGGCGCTTCGCGAGAAGACAGTGAGCTGGTTGCGCGTGATCGTTCTGTGCTGTGTTGCAGCAGCCGCGCTTTTCCCTGCGCGTTGCTGGTGCGAGGAACAGCAGCAAGTTTTCAGCGAGGAAGTGAACGACACCGGCAAGGATAAAGTCGTCGCCGCGCGCACGGAAACGCCGCCGAAGATTGACGGCCCGCTCGATGATGAGTGCTGGAAAGACGCCACGCGCCTGGCGACCTTTCGGGTGGCGAGTCAACCGGGCCAGGGACTGTTGGCCGAACAGCAGACGGAGGTCCTGGTCAGCTCCGACAGGCAGGCGCTGTATTTCGGCTTCATCTGCCACGAAAGCGAGATCGGGAAAATCGCCGCCCACCAGACGCAATACGACGGCAGCTTCGACCTCGACGACTGCGTTAATGTCGGCCTGGATACCTTCTGCGACAAGACGCGCTCGTATGTCTTCACCGTCAATCCGCTGGGGACCCGCGCCGACAGCCGCTGGGGCGACTCACGGTGGAACGGACCATGGCAAGCAGCGGCGAAGGTCGGGGAGGATTGCTGGACCGCGGAGATGGCGATCCCATTCTCCATCCTGACGATGCCAAAAGGGACGAAGAAATTTGGGTTTAACTGCGGTCGTTTCGTGCAGCGCAAGAGCGAATGGAGCGACTGGAAATACACGAAGAACTACTGTTGGCGGGAGTTCACCTGGGCCGAGCTGACGGGCTTCGAGACAGGCGAGGCGAGACGGCCCGATCGGTATCTGGGTTATGTGGTCGGGGCGCGGCGCTTCGAGGAGCCCCGGTCAACCTCCGCGCACGTTGGATTCGACTGGGAGCACCCGCTGACAAGCACTGCAACGGCGATGCTGACGCTCAACCCCGACTGGAGCAATATAGAGGCTGCGCACGCGGGCATTGATTTCACATATCTTGAGGAGCGCAGGTTGCCCGAGGTGCGGCCTTTCTTTGTCGAGAGCCTGCCCTATCTGCCCACGCCCATCATTTTCTATCCGCAGCGGCGCATCTACAAATTCGACGAGGGGCTGAAACTGACCGGCACCGAGGGACGATTCAGATTCGGCCTTCTCGGGATGCTGGGAGTCGAGAGGTTTGGTCAGGTTTCGCGGGAGGACGACCTGGCTGCGCGGCTGTGGTATGACTTCAGCCACGAGACCTATCTGAATGTGTCCGATGTTCGGTCGGGGGCAGACAATTGCACGCACGTGGAATTCGTTCACGAGCGCAAGGCGCGGATCAACACGCGCACGGTGGCTGCATACTATCACCAGTCTTCGGACTTGCCTGGGCTGGGCGGAAGTGAGAGTTACCTGCGCAGCTACGCGCAGACGGAGGACTGGTTTGCTCAGGTCTTGTACGAGAATATCGGGGACAACTTGCGGCCCGCGCTTGGCTATCTGGCACGGCGCGGGATTCGGCACACGGGATACACTGCGGACAGGTTCTTCAATCCGAAGCCAGGCACTTCCTGGTTCGAGCATGGGGAGCTCGAAGTCGTGTATGACCGGGCGCTCGACCAATCGGGGAAACTGAGTTACGAGGAATCGGGCGCGTGGCTGTATGTGCGACAGAGCCCCGGACTGTCTTTCGGAGGCGGCCCGGACCTATACCGGCATCCTGGTGGCGACGGAAGGCGGTTTGACGATCTCACCTGGAACGCGTGGGCAAGTTTCTTCGAGCGCCAGCCCACAAACGCTTTCCTGACCGCGACGGTGGGCACCATCGAGGAATCCGGCTATCGCTACTTCTCCGCGGGCGGGCAGACTCGAACTGCTCGCGACCGGCTGGCAGCAGAGGTGAACCTGGAGTGGACAAGATGGGCGCGGCGCAGCGCGCTTTCGCTTCACGGAAGCGAGGAGAACGCGCGTCAATACACTCTGGCCGCGACCTATCGGCCAGCAAAGCGCACCTGGCTCGCACTCAGCCAGCGCTGGCTGAAACAGGGCCCGCAAAGCAATAGCATATTCAATGCCATTCTGCGCAAACAATATGGCGTTGACCACGATCTCTACATCATCTTCGGCGACCCGCAGAATCCTGACGAGACGGTGAACCAGGTGATGGTCAAATATGTCATGCCGTTCGGGAAGTGGGGCGAGCGCTGAGAGCGCCCGGTCGGCGCCCACCGGCGAACTCGGTGCCGCCGGCCGGCTCGGGCAAGCCGCCGAGGCTCCGAAGCTACAGCGGCGGAGCGCCGCTCCGCCGGACTCAGGAGCAGCAACGCTGCTCCCCTACAGAGCAGCCAATGGAACGACAATCACCAAAGCGGCGCTACCCAGGGCCGGAGAACCTGTGTGGAGTGCGCCGATTCCATCGGCGCTTTCAAAGCGGCGGCAACTCGTGCTTCGTCCCGACTGGTCGGGACTACGCAGAGTAGCAGCCGCCGCAGTCCAAATTCTCACCGGGTTCCCAGGCAGAGTCAGAACTTTCGAGACACGGTACTATCTGGAGCGGGAGGAAATAGAGAGATGCCCAGAATGGCCAATTTGCTATTGCCTGCGGCCGGCGCGGTGGCTGTGGGCGTCGTTCTGGCGGCGGGGCAGCAAAGGGCGCCGGCGTTTCCCGGAGCGGAGGGGTTCGGAGCATACGCTCGAGGAGGGCGAGGCGGGAAGGTTTTGCTGGTGACGAACCTCAACGATTCGGGGCCCGGCAGCTTGCGAGCCGCCTGCGAGGCGAAGGGCCGCCGCATTGTGGTTTTCCGCGCGGCGGGCGTCATCGAGCTCAAGTCAGACCTGAAGATCAGGAACCCATATATCACCATCGCGGGGCAGAGCGCTCCCGGCGGCGGCATCTGCCTCAAGGGATACCCCTTGGAGATTAAGGCGAACGAGGTAATCGTGCGGCATCTGCGCTGCCGGCCCGGAGATGTGATGAAGAAGGAGATGGACTCCTTGTCCATCTCGGACGCGTGGAATGTGGTCGTGGACCACTGCTCGGCAAGCTGGGGAATGGACGAAACCCTTTCGGTGACCCGCTACTCAAAAGATGTGACCGTTCAGTGGTGCATGATAAGCGAGAGCATGAACCGGTCATATCATCACAAGGGGGCGCACGGATATGGTTCGCTGATCTGCGGCTATGACGGCGGCATCACGTTCCATCACAATATCTATGCGCACCACAACAGCCGGAATCCGCGGCCCGGCGGCGAGGAAGGGATGCCTGGCATTATCCTGGATTTCCGCAACAACCTGATCTACGACTGGGGCATGACCTGCGGCTACAGCGGCGAGACGAGGGTGAGGATCAACTATGTCGGGAATTACCTCAAGCCCGGCCCATCAACCAAGCCGAACAGCCGTGGATTCGCTTTCAATGTTGGCGGGCCGCTGACGACAATTTTCGCGGCAGGCAACTACCTGGAGGGTTTCCCGGAGAAGAATCGGGACAACTGGTTGATGATAAGATTGCCCGCGGACCTGCAAGAAGGCGCCGAGCAGTCAATCAAGGCGGCGAGCCCCTTTCCCGCTGCCCCGGTGAGAACCGATTCGGCCGAAGCGGCATACCCGAGAATCCTGAAGAATGCTGGCGCGGCGCTGCCCGTGAGAGACGCGGTGGATGCGCGGATCGTCGAGGAAATCAGAACGGGGCGGGGCAGGATTATTGACTCCCAAACCGAGGTCGGCGGTTGGCCTGAATATGCGCAAAAGCTGCCGTCTCTCGACAGCGATTCGGACGGCATGCCGGATAAGTGGGAGAAGAAATATGGATTCAATCCTGCTGACCCTTCGGACAATAGCAAGGATGCTGACTCGGACGGATACACGAATATCGAGGAGCTCCTGAACACAACCAACCCGCGCGCCCGCAAAATGTAGCCGCAGGGTTCAGCCTGCGATGGGCGCGCGTTTGACATTCGATGCTGCGGTGAGTATACTGTTCTCAGTCCACGAACCCGTCGGGCGAAAGGAGGTGGTGACGATGACAAAGACAACGCGCATTCCGAGCGAGGTCGGTCATCGTTTACCTCCGATGCCTGAGGGGTGTAGAAGCGGCTGACGCTGAAGTCAGCCCGATCCAAACGCAGCGCCGCCCCGATGCAATCGGGGCGGCGTTTCCATTTTCGACCTCCCCGGGATGACACAGAAATGACAGGGGCTTTGCCCCGAGGAGGTCCGATGTCCCATAACTCAGCCGATTTGAGATCGGAGCAAGCGATTGTTGCTGAGACAAGGGATGCCTTTTCGCGTCACGGCGAAGAGCTGGTGCGCGCTCGTTACGCTCCACAGATAGCAGGTCGCGGATTCACCTGGCCAGCCACCGGGGTCACCGCAGAAGACTACCTCGACAAAGAGAAGATCGTTGCGCGGATTGGTGGGGTTGTTGTCGGTCGCGCGATCCTGGAAGCGGTTCGCTACCCGCTGGCAGAGCTGGTGAACCTTGAGGTCCATCCTCCATACAGAGGTCGCGGGGTCGGCAGCGCGATCGTGCGGCACGCAGTCGAGACAGCGGCCCGCATGGGATTCCTGGCAATCCACCTTCAGACTGATCTTGACAATGTGGTGGCTCACCGGCTCTACGCTCGCGGTGGGTTTCTGCCTGCCACCCGCGGCGACGGCTTGCGAATCTGGCAGTTCCTGAACCTGCCGGCGCTTGCGCAGTTCCTGCACGACCACCCGATGGCGTTATTCGAGAGCGCGGCGGGCGCTGGGTCTCGCGAGCACATCCTTCGCTGGCAGGAGCCCTGGGGGGAGGCCTCGGCCCAGGCGGCAGGGGAAGATGAGCTCAGCGTCACCCTGACGGGCGGCTCGTGCCAGCACGACAGCGATGGCTTGGGGCCTGGAGTCGGCGCATTGCGCCTGCGCTCAGGCCGGATCCATATCGCTGCCAAGCTCGACGCGACGCCGGAAGCCTGCATCGGTGGGAGCTTCACAGCCCACCTGGCTTTCGCTAACGAGGGCGACGAAGAAATGACTGGCGGATTCCGCCTCGGCCTGAACCCGGGCTTCAGAATTGCCTCCGACCATCCTGGCGGCGAGCGCTTCTCCCTGAAGCCTGGCACGAATTTGGAGCGCACGCTGACAATCGAGATCGAGCCGTCCTTCCCCTCAGATGTGCTGCGCATCTGCTCATATCCGTCAGTGCCGATCACCGCCGAGTTCCTGCTGGGAGATCACACATTCTGGCTTGCGGCGCAGGTGCGGATTGAGAAAACCGACAGCGCAGTGGGCGACCGCAGGGAGTCGCCCCTACAGGACCAACCGTAGGCGATACAAGTTGCAGAGGCACCAAGGGAGCCCGCAGACTCGCGCAGCGAAGCCACTTCGCATAGCAGCGGGTGCCCCCCACGGTGAATTTCGCTTGGAGCTGGGACAATACATCGCTGAGAAAAGGGAAGCCTTCGTGAGGCACCAGGGGCGGGGTCATGAGTAACCCGCCCGTCGAGGGCGCTGTCATCGAGAACCGAGGGGCGGTCTTCGACGTGCTCATCGGCGAGCGCGTGGTGCGTTGTTTTCTGCGCGGCAAACTGAAGAAAGGCAAGCAGCGGCAGGTGTCCCTGATTGCCGCTGGCGACAGGGTTGTGGTGACCCTGTTGGAACCCGGCAAGGGGGTGGTCGAGCAGGTACTGCCGAGAGGGTCCGAGATCTCGCGCAGGGCCACAGGCGGCGAGCCACTGCAGCAGGTGCTGGCCGCGAACGTTGAGCAGGCCGTGATAGTTTTCGCAGCCGCGGAGCCGCGCCCCGACTTCTACATGCTCGACCGTTTTCTCGTGGTTGCGACAGCGGCCGGTCTTGACCAGGTGGTGTGTGTGAATAAATGCGACTTGGTGGAACCAGGGCAGGTGCGCGCGCACTTCGCGCTCTACGGCCGCATCGGCTACCGCGTTCTATACACGAGCGCACGGCGGGGCGAGGGGCTCGAAGGCCTCCGCGCCGCGCTAAAGGATCACCGGTCGATCATCTGCGGTCCGTCGGGGGTTGGCAAGTCCTCGCTGCTGAATGCCGTCGCCCCCGGCCTGTCTCTTCGCACGAGGGATGTGGGGACGGTGACGCACAAGGGCCGTCACGCCACTTCCTCGGTAACGATGCTGCCCCTTACTTTCGGCGGCTGGATAGCCGATACCCCGGGACTAAGACAACTTGCTTTCTGGCACGTATCGAGGGATCAGGTTGCCCAGGCGTTCCCGGACCTTGGCCCATATCTCGGGCGGTGCCGGTTCTCGAACTGCTCGCACGGCAAGGAGGAGGGCTGCGCGCTGCGCGATGCCCTGGCCTCAGGCAAGGTCAACTCGCGAAGGCTCAAGAGCTATCTGCAATTGGCCGGTGAGCGCACGTGAGAGATTGGAGACCTGGTGAAACAGCACACAATTATGGCTTCGGGTGCGAGAACCAGGCGCCACGATCCGACGCTGTCGCGCCGAGAGCATTGCGCTGAGATCGCTGTGGCGCGGAGTCCGTGCAGCATCTATCTGAACAGACGCCGGGGAGATTGGGCGGCCCAGAGGAGTGAAGCATGAACCCAGTGCTCGCGCGAGCACAGGAGCGCCGACGGCGCGCCCTGCGCATCATTGAGGAGCTTGATCTTATCAACCGCTGGTCCCGCTTCGGCGAGCCAGTGGTGGTGGGGTCGGTCAGCACTGGTCTCGTCGTCGCGCCCGACATAGACCTGGAGGTGTACGCAGACAGCCCCCAGATCGCTCAAGGGTTTCAGGTGATGGCCGAGGTGGCCGAGTCAAGGAACGTGGTCGGCGTGACCTTCAAGAACGGCCCGGAAACCCGCGGTTCCTGGCTCTATTGGGAGATCCGATGCCTGGATGAAGACGGCGTGGTCTGGACCATCGAGAACTTCTTCTGTGGGCCGGGCGATCCGTACGCTCACTGGGCGGAACGATTGTCGGAAGCCCTTGAGAAGGTCCTGACTCGCGAGCACCGCGTAGCGATTCTGACGGTCAAGGAGGCCCTGTGCGAACGAGGGACCATGAAGAATACCAAGTCCTTCGACATCTACAGGGCCGTGGTCGAAGGGGAGATCCGCTCGGTGGACGAGTTCTCGGAGTGGGTGAAGACCAACAAGGCGCCGGGGATCGTGCACTGGGCACCTCAAGTGAGTCGGTGAGATTCCGGTTGCTTCGGTGCCTCGGTGCCTCGGTGCTTCAGTGCCGAAGCAGGGGTGCGTAGAGAGCGTCATGCGCCTCGGCGGTAGCCTACCGAAGCAATTGAAACCCTGGCGCGTTGGAGGAGCGAGGTGAACAACGCTGCCGATTACATCGAGATACGAGGGGAGCGCGTCGTTCTGCGCGACCCGCGGCCGGAGGATGTCGAGGCGCGCCTGCGGTGGATAACCGTTGAGACCACCTGGCAGGACTGGGACGCGCCGTGGGAAGGGAAGTCAATCGTTCCCCCCGAGAAGGTGGATGACACCCGGCGCACGATGCTCGAGAACATAGCGAAGCCGCTGCCGACTCCGCGCTCGCTGCTGTACATTCAGCTTATCGGCGGGCCGCTCCTGGGCCGTGTCAGCCACTATCACCACAACGCTGTCAACCGCTGCACGATGGCGGGGATTCGCATCTGGGAGTCTGCCTTCTGGAACCAGGGCCTTGGCACGGAAGCGATGGGGCTGTGGGTTGATTACCTGTTCAGCAACCTGGACCTGCATCGCATCGGGCTTCAAACATGGTCTCGCAACCATCGCATGATTCGCTGCGCAGAGAAGTGCGGCTTTGTGCTTGAGGCGCGGCTGCGCGAGAACATCGAGTGGAACGGGCAGCGCTATGACGGCGTTGAGTTCGGAATGCTGCGGCGGGAATGGGAGGCGATGCGCGGCGGCGAGAACCGGGCCGACGGAACGATGAGGTAGCTGGCGATGCGCACCCCGAGATTGGCTGCGTCCTGGTATCTGTATGAGCAGTTGGCAAGGCGCAGGGAGTATGGCGACATCGTCTCGCCTGACGGCGAAATCGCGCTGTCTCCGGAACTGCAAATTGAAGCCGATTTCTTCATAGCTCAATTGCAGCGGCGCTCCGCAGTCGTTGACATTGGCTGCGGCCTGGGTTTTCCGGCCCTGGTTCTTGCGCCGCATGTTGGCTGCCTGGTCGCCCTTGATGCAGCGCCGACGATGGTTTCGCAGCTGCGCTCGCACGCGCAACGGCTGAGGCTTGATAATATCCGCATCATGCGCGCCGACGCGGAGGCTTTGCCATTTGCGGGCTGCCGGTTCGACGGCGCAGCGATCTGCGGCACTCTGGGGAGCCTGACCAACCCGCAGCGGATGCTCGATGACTTGCACCGGGCTTTGCAGCGGGGCGCGATCGTCGCTTGCGTCGCCGAGAATTTCGCCGACAAGCTGCGGCTCGACCGGGGAAAAGAGCTGCGGTGGTTTCGCATGGACGAGGGTCAACTGAGCCTTCGGGTCGTCGAGTATCTGAGGAACCCTTATCGCATCCGGGATTACCGTTACCTGTTTGGGAAGGACAGCGAACTTTGCCGGCAGCTTCTGGCAGAGCATGAGGGGTCTCTTTCGTGGCGCGAGCCCACCGAGCAGGAGGCCGCCGACCTGCCGCTGGGAACTGTCGTGAAGGCCATTTACGACGAGGCAGTTCAGTACGATCCCGCGACCTTGCAGGCGGCTTTCGAGCGCGCCGCGTTCGGGCTGCGATCCATTGAGCTGCGCCGTCACCTGCCAGTCGAGCACATCTTCGCTGCTTTCGAGAGGAGATGATGCGGCCTCCTTCAGAGAGCGAAAGCGTGGTTTCCGAGTTCGCGCCCTGGGCCTTGCTCGAAGAGCCGATAAGTGGGTAGAATCTTGGCGGCAAACATTTTCCGCGCCTGGAAGGAGGTGAGATCAATGGCGTCAGGATGTGGAAGCAGCAAGAAGTCAACTTGCGGAAGCGAGAAGAAGAAGGAGAAGAAGCCCTGCTGATATAGAGAAGGCTTCCGCGATGGGCGGCCCCGATCGTGTCGGGGCCGCTCTCGTTTCAGAGCTTCATTTCGCTCTCGGATGGGCGCGGTCGTAGATCTCGCGCAGCCGCCCGGGAGTCAGGTGAAGATAGACCTGGGTGGTGTCGAGGCTCGAGTGCCCGAGCAGCTCCTGGACGGCGCGAAGATCAGCTCCACCTTCAAGAAGATGCGTCGCAAAGGTATGGCGCAGGGTATGAGGTCCCATCCTTCTGCCCAGCCCCACAGTCCTGGCATATTTGGCGACTATGCGCCTGATGCTGCGCGCTGTCAGGCGGCCGCCCGCGCGATTGAGAAAGAGCGCTTTCGGGTGCGATGCGGCAGCGGCCTTTTCGAGCGCCGGACGCCCCCGGGCGAGATAGTCGTCGAGCACCCGAAGAGCAGGCCGGCCCAGGAAAACGAGCCTCTCCTTTCTTCCTTTTCCCCTCAGTTTGACGGTGTCGCCTGACCCGACATCCACAGCATCGAGAGAGGCGATTTCGCTAACGCGCATGCCGCTCGCATAAAGGCACTCAAGAATCGCCCTGTCGCGCAGGCCAGCGGGCTTCGAAGCTGCGGGAGCAGCGAGCAGACGCTCTGTCTCTTCCTTCTGGAGAAACCGGGGCAGGCTGCGTCTCACGCGCGGCGTGACAAGCAAGCTGGAGGGATCAGCGTCAATCGCTCCCCGCGAACGAAGATGACGCATGAAGGAGCGGATTGCGGCCAATGCCCTGGCGGCTGTAGCTCTTGAGAGGCCGCGCTCGTGAAGCGCCGCGAGGCAGCGGCGCAGGTCTGCGACCTCGACCTCTTCCCAGCTTCTGCGCTCCATCACTTCGGTCAGGAAAGCTGCGCAACGATGGAGGTCCTTGCGGTAGGCGAGTATGGTGTGATCGGAAAAGCCGCGCACGGAGCGCAGGTGCTCGAGGAATTCCTCGCACCGTCGCCATAGCGGCTCTGGCGCGTCGGCGACTATCTCTTCTTTCATGCTCGCCTCGGAGCGAGCGACCGCCGGAATCATAACACCGAGCGGCATGTGGGTAAAGGCTCCGGCGGCCTCCAGGGCCCATGCGCGGCTGTGCGGACTGGGGGAGGTCGCTCGGGTGCTTACCCGCCAGAGGCGGACTACGCAGAGCAGCAGCCGGAGGAATCCACATCGGGGCTGAGCTTGCTGCCAGTGGTTAGTTGCATAAGTCACCGTTATAGGTTGGCGATGCCACTATGTGGGCGGCGATAGGCGTTCACGGTCATTGCGAGGCCCGCCAGTTGTTTGGCGGGCCGTGGCAATCTCTAAACCGCGCCTGAGAGGATGAGATCGCCACGCCCCGACGAGTCGGGGCTCGCGATGACAAGTGGTGCTGATATAGCGCGGACTTTTGCAAGGAAGCCCTAGCCAGCGACGCCGCAGGCGGGATGACTGGCGGGGCAGGTCATGCGGCATGAGTGGCGGAAAAACAGTCACGGTGAGCGCGAGAGAGAAGCTGGACTGGGTTCTGATTCTGGCAGCGGTGGCGAGCCTTTGGCCATGGGCCTTCGGCTTCAGGCCGCCCTGGTACAAGCTCGTTCTTCTCGCCAGCCTGGCCGTCATGGCCTTGATGGCAGCCAGGCGGATAAAGCTGCTGCGCCAACTTCGAAGGTAGAAGCCGACAACTCATCAGCGTTCGCCAGAAGTCGGAACGCAGGGCTGACCCTTCTTGGAGTGCCCCGAGGCATCGGGGCTGTGAAAAGCGGCGGCAAGCCTGCCCGTGCCGGGCTACGGCCAGGGCCGCCGCACTCCAAAGTAAGTTCTGCGCGTTCTTTGCGGTGAACGGATTTTGTTGCGAGTTCTCAGCGCTTTTTTGCATGATTACGATTGGATCCAAGGCTGTAGGGCGGACGCTCCGTCGCCCGCCGCCGCGAATATCAAGCGGGGGATGGGACCCCCGCCCCACAAGAAAATCGAAATGCCAAGTCTGCAAAACAGGATTACCAAGGCAGGAGGTCTCGAGAGATGAAACTCACGATCGGCGTCATGGGCTCTTCGGGGGGAAAGCTGCGGAAGGAGGTAAGAAAGAAAGCCTACGAGTTGGGGCGCGCGATTGCAGAGGCCGGATGCGTCCTTCTGACAGGAGCCTGCCCCGGGCTGCCCTACGATGCGGCGCGCGGCTGTAAGGAAGCCGGCGGCATGACCGTGGGGGTGTCGCCAGCTCTGGACCTGGACGAGCACAAGAACAGATATAGGTCGCCAGCGAAGTATTTCGATGTTCTTATCTACACAGGCGACGGACTCATGGGCAGAGAGATAACTGCCATACGCTCCTGCGAGGTCACAGTTCTTGTGGCCGGGCGATCGGGAACGCTTGGAGAGTTTGCGATAGCCTATGACGAAGGCCGCATCATAGGCGCTCTGAGGGGCACTGGAGGCATCGCAGACGGCCTCGAGAAAATACTCGCTATCGTCAACAAGGACACAGGCGCTACCGTCATCTTCGATGACGATCCCGGCAGACTGCTTCGGAAGCTTCTGCGAGCATACAGGCAGCGCAGGGGCAAGCGCCCCGAGCGCTACGACGCAGCGGGTTAGGGGGGGCTTCAGAGCGACAACGGCGGCGCGCAAGCGCTGGCAGTTACGAGGCGGCGCAGGTTGACCGCCGTTCGCGCCGAATTCTACTGGCGGCCGGCCCTCCAAAAGCCGGGAAGACCAGCAGGGGCCGGCGAGCGAAATGGCCGCGGAGGTTCTGCTTGTAAATCCCAATCGCATGAAGCCTGGGGTTGCGCCCCTCGCGCTTGATTATCTGGGGGCGGCCCTTGAAGAGCGCGGCTTCCTCGTGTCTTTCCTCGATCTGTGTTTTGAAGACGACGCCGCCGCTGCCGTGAAGGCGTCTCGCACGGTCCAAAGCGCCGGGCTCATCGGCGTCACAATCCGCAACACCGATGACTGCTATCTGCCGAGCCAGGATTTCTGCCTCGAAAGAATCAGGCCAATCGCGCAGGCGCTGAAGCAGCTCAGCCGCTCGCCCATCGTCCTAGGCGGCACAGGCTTCTCTCTCATGCCCGAGGCTGTGCTGGAATACCTGGGCGCCGATCTTGGCATCGTAGGCGATGGAGAGGAAGCTCTCTCGGAACTTGCCCAATGTATCGCTGAAGGTCTGGACTACCGACATATCGCGGGGCTCGTTCACCCCGCTGACAATGGTTGGGCTCGTAACCCGATCCGCCACGCCGCCCTGGACAGCCTTCCGCTCCATCGCCGCCGCATTGTTGATTCAGAACGGTATCTGCGCGAGGGCGGCATGGGCGGCATCGAGACAAAGCGCGGCTGCGACCGGCGCTGCATCTACTGCGCCGACCCCATCGCAAAGGGAAGAAGCTGCCGCCTCAGGTCGCCTCAGAGCGTGGCGGATGAGCTGGAAGCCATGCTGGATCGGGGAGTTGACCACCTCCACATTTGCGACAGCGAGTTCAACTTGCCGATGGAGCACGCTCTTGCCGTCTGCGAGGAACTGAGCCGGATGCGCCTGGGCGAAAAGCTTCGCTGGTTTACCTATGCGAGCCCCGTGCCCTTCGATCGGGAACTTGCAGCGGCCATGAAGCGGGCCGGCTGCGTCGGCATAAACTTCGGAGTTGACAGCGGCGACGACGGAATGCTGCGCCGCCTCGCGCGCGATTTCACCTCCGAAAATCTCCGCGCAACTGCCCGCGTATGCCGCGAAGAGCAAATCGTCTTCATGTATGACCTGCTCATTGGAGGCCCCGGCGAGACCAGGCAAACGGCCAGGCGAACGATTGAGCTGATGAAAGAGGTATCGCCCTCGCGGGTCGGCGTGTCTGCCGGGGTGCGCATCTATCCTGGCACGGTCATCGAAGCCATCGCTCGCAGGGAGGGGTTCTCCAGCGATAACCCGAACCTGAAGGGCGCGATAGAGGGAAACGAGAATTTCCTTCGCCCGGTCTTTTACCTGTCAGCCGCTATGGGAGATGACCCTTTCGACTATCTTTCCAGGCTCGTGGCCGACGACGCTCGCTTTTTCCTGCCGACGCCATCGGCGGACGATCGGAATTACAACTACAACGACAACGCGGTTCTCGTTCAGGCGATACGGAAAGGGTATCGGGGCGCCTTCTGGGACATCTTGCGAAGGCTGGCGGAGGAGAAATCCTGAAGCGGGCGCAAATGCGACGCACACCCGGCAGACGCCCAACACTTCCTCCCAACCTTGGCGGGCGCAACCCGAGCGGGGTCTCATCGAAATGCCTGCTTCCTCGATTTGCCGGGATACGCGACTGGATGTTTTCCTTCGCAGCTCGCCTGGCCTTTTGCCTGCTCGCCTTTCTCATCTCTCTTGCCGGGCCCTGCCAGGGCCGCGAAGACATCGCTCTGGCCAAGCTCCTTCGGCCCCGTCCGCGTCTTCTCGCTCGTGAAGCTGATATTGAGCGCATCCGCAGTCTCGTCGCCTCCGATGCAACCGCTCGCGAATGGCGCGATTACCTGCGCGCCCGCGCAGACGAAATGCTCGCCGCGCAGCCGCTCGAATACGAGTTGATTGGCCCGCGTTTGCTGGATGTGAGCCGCCTGGCTCTCACCCGCATAGTCACCCTCGGTCTCATCTATCGCCTCGACCGCGACCAAAGATATGGCGACCGGGCCGTCCGCGAACTCATGACCATATGCGCTTTCCCCGACTGGCACCCTTCGCATTTCCTCGACACCGCCGAGATGACCCACGCCGCCGCAATTGGCTACGACTGGCTCCACGGCCTCCTGACCCCTGAGCAGCGCGCTGCCGTCATGAAGGCGATAGTGGAGAAGGGGCTCGAGCCGGGCCTCGTTCTCTACAGGAAAGGCACCGATTGGGTCGCAGGCGCCGGCAACTGGACCCAGGTATGCAACAGCGGCCTGGCGATTGGCGCTCTGGCTGTCGCCGAAGAGGAACCCTCACTGGCTTTCGCCATCCTCGAGCACGCGCGCAAATCGATTCCGAAAGCCTTCGATGAATACAAGCCCGACGGCGCCTGGAGCGAAGGGCCAACATACTGGGCCTATGCCACTCAATACACAGTCAGTTTTCTCGCAGGGCTCGATACAGCTCTCGGCGCTGACTTCGGCCTATCCAAGCACGCCGGCCTGGCTGCCGCTGGCGACTTCCGCGTCTATTCGGCCGGGCCACTGAACCTGGTGTTCAACTATGCGGACGCGGGCCCGGGCCTCGGCCGAGCCTCGCAGATGTTCTGGCTGAGCCGCCGCTACCGCAAGCCCCATTACGCCTGGTTCGAGCAACAGGTTCCTGCGCCTCCAGACCCCTGGTCGCTTATCTGGTATGAGCCTTCGGGCGGCGCGCCTCGCAGCTTGCCCCTGGACAAGGCTTTCCGCCGCGTGGATGTCGCGTTCTTCCGCAGCGCCTGGGATGACCCAAACGCCATATTCGTCGGCTTCAAGGGCGGCGACAACCGCGCTCATCACGGCCACCTCGACCTCGGCACTTTCGTCCTCGACGCGCTTGGCCATCGCTGGGCACTTGACCTGGGCGGCGATGACTATCGCCTGCCGGGATATTTTGATTACGCGGAAAGGCGCTGGACCTACTATGGCCTCGGCACCCAGGGCCACAACACTCTGGCGCTGAACGGCCAGAACCAGCGCCTGGAAGCCCGCGCTCCGCTCATGGCATTTCTTTCGACTCCCAAGCGGGCATTCGCCGTCGCCGACCTCAGTGCGGCTTACCCCATGGCGAAGCGAGTGTGGCGAGGCGTTGCGCTGCTCGACCGCAAGGATGTCCTCGTCCAGGATGAAATCGAGACGGGAGCGCCAGTTGATCTTGTGTGGGCAATGCACACTCCTGCGCAGATCTCGCTCGAAGGAGCGTTGGCTTCGCTCACGCAGGGCGGCAAGTCGTTTGCCGCGCGCATACTTTCGCCTCCGGGCGCAGAATTTGCGGTCGCTTCTGCCGACCCCGGCCCGCCGCAGTCGCGAAACGAGGGCGTGTCCAAACTCGTCGTGCGCCTGCCCCATGCCCAGGGATTCGTGCGGCTTGCAGTTCTTCTCTCGCCCGAAGCCGATGCGCGCGTGCTGGCTGTGCAGCCATTGCGACGATGGCTCGCCGGCAGGTCTCCTCGCTAAGAGCTTCTAACAAAACCCCCATGCCCTTGAAAGGCTCCGAACACGCTGCGAGGCCTGTAGGGCGGGGCCTCCCCCTAAGCCTGTTAGGCCGGGGCGGCGGCCCTTTGGGCTTAGCCGCGCGCCCCGCCGGACCGTTTTCGGCGCGGGGTGCCTGCCCGAGCCGGGCCACGGCCAGGGGAACCTGCGCTCTACAATTCCCCCAACCGGCAATGAGTTTTGATACAGCCTCTAAGGAGCGCTGCTGAGAGTCGTCCTTGCAGCCGCTTGAGTCCGGCGTCAGCCCACCCGTTCCGAGACCGACGCGAGCCATCGTGCCTGAAAGGTTGAAGGCCTTGTCCCGCTTGGCCAGTCGGTCCGCCCGCACGCAGCGGGGGCTTCGGCGGCTGGCCGGGCAAGCAGCCTCAGAAGCGCGATTTCGCAAGTATGCCTCCCAGATTGCGCTGCGCTTGTCAGCCCGTTTGGAATTATCGGCCATAGTATGGTATAAAGCCCAAAAGGGCCGCTTGCTGATCTGAGATGCACGACGGCATTGCCATGAAAGCGGATTTTGTCGAGCTGCCTGTTTGCGGGATGTCATCGTCGCGCGCCCAGAACATCCAGCGGCGAATCAACGCCTTCTTTCTGTCCGCGTACATGGAAGAGGGACCAGCAGCAGAGCTGGCGCGCTGCGCTACCGCATTCTCGGCCGGCCAGGAGAAGAAGAAACGACGCAGAAGAAGTCAACCAAAGTCCCATCCGCCTCGAGCGGATAAGCGTTGAAAGGCCGCGTCGAAATTTGAAGTTCAGAAGTCGCCTGTCCCTTGTCCTCTCCGCGCTACCCCTCCTCCTCGTCCCATTCCTCCTCCTCGCCCCATTGTCCGCCCGGCTGGCCAGCGGACCGTGGGGCGTTCGGCCTTCTTCCCGATGGCCATCGGGACTTTGGCAAAGCAGTGTCACCGACTCTTCCACCTCCAATCGCGCCTCTTCCACCGGCAGCGTCATTCTCTTCATAGGCGATGGAATGGGGCCGGTTCAGGTTGAAGCGGCTTGCGAGGTATGCGGCCTGTCAGCCTTCGATCGCATGCCCGTTCGGGGGACAGTGACCACAAGCTCCTACAACTCCAGCACTACCGATTCCGCGGCTGCGGCTACCGCTCTGGCCACCGGAGTGAAGACGAGAAACGGCGTCGTGGGCCTTGGGCCTGACGGCCGCAAGCTGAAGACGGTAATCGAGGCCGCCTCTGAGGCCGGGCTGCGAACGGGACTCATAACGACGGAGCGGGTGACAGGCGCAACCCCGGCAGCATTCGCGGCGCATGTCGCATCTCGCAGGCAGGAGCAAGAAATCGCTCGCCAGATGGCAGGGGCGCGCCTGGATGTTTTGCTTGGAAAACGAAGCGGCGCTTTTGCGAGCTCTCGCGGCAGTCGAGGGAAAAACGGGCCCGACCTGCTTGCGCAACTGCGCATGAAAGGCTGCCATGTCATTTCAACATCAGATGACCTTGGAAGGGCAAAGCTGTTGCCCATTGTCGGCCTGTTCGCCGCGGGCCCCTTTCCATATGCGCTCGATCGGGGCGCCAGGGAGGGCCCGACTCTGGCAGAGATGGTAAGAGCAGCTCTCAGGGTTCTTTCAGGGGCTGGGAGGGGATTTGTGCTGGTTGCTGAGGAGGCCCATATAGACTGGGCCTGTCATGCCAACGATGCCGCCGCGTGCGCGGCAGAAGTGCGCGAGCTCGAGCGGGCTGTGCGCGAGGCGCTGGATTTCGCGCAGAGGCTGGATCGCGTGACCGTCATTGTGACGGCCGACCACGAGACCGGCGGAATGAAGATAGCGGATTCCTCGCGGCTGCATTTCCTTGCGTCAGTTCGCGCAACCGCGAAACGCATGGCCGCGCTCGCGAGTGGAAATGGCAGGGCGCTGCGAAAGGTCCTGGCGGCGCAGGCCAACGCGGCCAGTGTGAGTAATGAACAAGCGAACCGGATCTTGCGGGCCCGCAGGAGAGATGTCGCAATCGGCCGCCTCGTCAGTTCTCTCGGGGGCGTGAGCTGGACCTCGACGGGTCACACCCGGACGCCCGTGCCCATATATGCGAGCGGGCCTGGCGCCGAGCAGTTCGCACGGCGCATGGATAACACAGAAGTTGCCGGCATGGTTGCGCAATGCCTGGGCCTGACAGGCTTCACTGCGAATGGGCGCCTGCCCGGCCAAGGAGCGAAGGCTTCAGCACGGAGGTGACGGCGGCCTCACGCGGCTGCCATCTGGGCTGCGCGCACCATCAGATCCCTCAGGCGTTCAACATCTTGCTTGGCTCCCTCTGCAAACTGCTTAGCTTCCAGCTCCTCGAACGACAGACAGAGATATCCTGTGTAGCCCTGATGGAAGAGCGTGGCCACGAACTCCCGAACGCCGCTGCGGCCTTCCCCCAGAGGCTGGTAGTTGAACGGGGCGGTGGGAGGCCCAGTCTCCTGTAAATGAGCGAACGCGACGCGGCCCGAGTGAATCGAGATCGCCGTCACGGGATCATCGTTGGAAAGCCACAGGTGGCGCGCATCAATCGCCACGCCGAGATTAGGTCTCTCAACCTGATCGAGAAGCCGCACAGAGGCGGCCAACGTGTCTGCCAGAGTGGAAAAGTGAACCTTGACTGCGAGGGGAACTTGTCTTCGGTCAGCTACCCACACGCATCTCTGGAGGGCGGAAACGCATGTGGCCCAGTTGTCCGGGCGCGCCTGTAAAGAAGAGGGCCTCCCGACGATGATTTCAACCAGCTTCGACCGGGCTCTGAATGCGGCTCGTATCACTTCGCAGACATTGGCTATCTCGTGTTCCACAAGGAGGGGGTCGGCAAGATTGGCGGATGTGCACAGGGCGGCCACTTCCAACCCCATCCTCTCAGCGTCGGCCCCAAGGGCCTCAAAGTGGCGGCCGACGCTGGCGCCCTCCCCAATCGAGCTGGGTTCATATAGCTCAACCCCGTCGCATCCACACGAGAGTGCGACATTCAGGAAACCGTCGTCAGACAAACCTTCAACACCACGGTTCGATAACGCCAGCTTCATGCGCACACCGCTCCTAAAGTTTAATTCCATGAACCGATACGCGAAATCGATCAGCCCGCTGAGAAATAAAGCTGCCGTGTGGAATGAAATCAACAGGAGTTGTGAGCGGCGCCTTTGGGCTGGGGAGGTCCGCGTGGGGCTCGCCGCCGCGTTTCGAGTCATCGCAAGGTTCTTTGGCGCGCCCGACTGTTGGATATCAGGTTGGCCGCAGCGAGAGGGGCCTGGCCGGGCCAGCTTCCACACTGGCTTCGTGGGATGCGCGCTGGCGCTGGCTCCCGCCAGCAAACAGATGCTGGCGTGCGGCGTTTGACCCGAAGACGCTCGGAGTGATATACTAACAAGATGTAACAAAAGCTACCGGGGGGTGATGCCGGACTGGCCACTTTTGGAGTGCGGCCCGAAGTCTCGGGCCGCTTTGAAAGCGGCGGCAACTCGTGCTTCGTCCCGACTGGTCGGGACTACGCAGAGTAGCAGCCGCCGCACTCCAAAGTACTTTCTGGGCGTCGGCTGCGGCGGATGTGTTTTGTTACAGCCTCTAAGCACTTGTCTGGAGGGATGAGGGTGAGAAGGGTCGCCTTCGCTGTCGTCTTATTTTGGGTAGGCGCGGCTGTCTGTTTCGCCGCCACCCCCGAGGAATACAGGCAGATATGGGAGGTGCGACGCCCGACGCTTGTCAGGGACCTGAACCATTTTAGGCTCAATCGCGATTTGTACGCTGGAGAATATTTTGAGCTTTATGGTCGCGTGGCGGGGAGAGTGGGCAGCGGCAAAGATTTCTTCATGCTGCTGGAGCTCGACAACAAGCAAACGGCGCATATCAACGTGAAATGCTTCACCCGGCAGATGGAGGTGGGCGCAGGGGTGCGGGCCGTGATGTGGGTGCCCGGAGATAACCCTGACAGATTGGAGCTTCGGGGTCTTTGCCTGGTGGCGGAGATGGGAGACTGGAGACCGGCGGCGGGCTCGATAACCTACGCGGCGAGGGCGGCTCCCACGGTTTCGAGGGGCGGTGGTGGCTGGCGAGCTGCAAGGGGCGCGCCGGGCGAGGGGAAGGCGGTTGAGCAAGCTTACGGGCAGGCGATCCGCTATTTCAACCCGCGTCTGTCCGATGAGGACAGCCTCTACATAGCGCGCGCAGTCATAGCCTTCAGCATAAGCTGGGGGGTTGATCCGAGGCTGCTTATGGCAGTGGTCGCAGTGGAATCAGGGTTCAAGCCGATGGCCACGTCGCGCAAGGGAGCAATGGGGCTGGGACAACTTATGCCTGCGACTGCAAGGGCACTGGGTGTCGAAAACGCTTACGACCCCATCCAGAACCTGGCGGGCTCGGTAAAGCTTATCAGGGGGCACCTGGAACGCAGCAGCGGCGACCTCGCCGAGGCGCTGGCACGATACAATGCCGGGCCAGGCGCAGTGCAAAGGTACGGCGGCGTCCCTCCTTACCGCGAGACGGTAAACTACATAAGGAAAGTCTCGCAGCTCTTCCTGCTCTTCGCCCCGGAATATGCAGGCGCCGGGCAGCGGTAGAGAGACTTGGAATATGAGCGAGGGGGGCCCGGGCTCCCGCCCCAGGACTCCCGAAGCAGACTCGGAGCAAGCCAGGGGTATCTGCGTGAGAGACTGCGATTGTCTGTCATCTGTGCGCACGAGGCCCAACCTAACCTGTTATGCCAGACGGGACAGTGGGGCATAATATTGAATGGCCTCCAGACTCATTGACTCGCGCGGTCGTGCGCGTATGATCCTGCCCTGGTGCTTAGCTGCATGAGTGAGTGTTACAGCCCGGCGATGCGACAATGTACACGGCGACAGGCTTTGAGGGTCATTGCGAGGCTGTCCGGCAACCGTCGGACGGACGTGGCAATCTCCAAACGGCGCCGGAGGGCCCGCCTGGCCAGGGGATGAAATCGCCACGCCCCGACGAGCCGGGGCTCGCGATGACACGGGGGCTCACATAACGCGGACTTTCGCTGGCGGGCTTGTGAAAAAACCGCTGCTGGACGCCCATAAAGGCCTGCCCGTGCCGGGCCTGAACGGCCAGGGGCTATGCTACACGGTGAGGCCCTGTAGCATGGGCCCTCGTGGCCATCGCGCACTTTATGACGGGCCCTGTTAGAACAATATAGGCTGCTGAGGTGACCGCGGCCGAGCACAAGGGAAAAAGGGGACCAAAAATCGAGACAATAGACAGACTCAGCAAGAGGTTCGGGAAATATGCACTGGTCAGCGCCGTGGCGAAACGGGCCAGGGAGCTCAAGGAGCGCCAGGCGCGGCTTCCCGCGAGTGAGGAGACGGGCAAGCTGATACTGCGGGCCATTGACGAGATCAAGAAGGGGCGAGTGAAGGTGAAGCCGCAGCCGCCGAAGGAGTAGCGCAGGGCGTCGGATGCATCCGCAGAGAGACTATTACGAGGTTTTGGGCGTCGGCCGGAACGTCTCGCAGGACGACATAAAGCGGGCATACAGGCGGCTGGCCCGGGAGCTGCACCCGGATGTCAATCCCTCAGACCCGGAGGCTGAAGAGAAGTTCAAGGAATTGACCCAAGCGTATGAGGTTCTGAGCGACCCCCAGAAGCGTCACAACTACGACCTTTATGGCACTGCTGAAGTTCCGGCGATGACTTTCGAGGGATTCCCGGGATGGGGTGGATTCGAGGACATATTCGACACTTTCCTGTGGGGCGCGCCCCGCTCGAGGACCGGCAGACGCGCCGCCACCGCCGCCGAGCGCGGGGCAGACCTTCGCCTTGACCTGGAGATAACCCTCGAGGAAGCTGCCTTCGGAGGTGAGAGGCCACTGCGCATTTCTCACCTCGTCGCGTGCGAGAAGTGCAGAGGGACAGGAGCGCGGGCAGGGGCCCATCCCACAACATGCCCGATGTGCAGCGGCACGGGCGAAGTCAGAACGAACCGCGGCGGCGGGTTCATATCCTTCACAACCATCTCCCAGTGCGCAAGATGCGGTGGAGAGGGGACTGTAATAGCTGACCCTTGTCCCGATTGCCGTGGAAAGGGCCTCGAAAGACGCGCCGAGGTGATCCGAATAGCTGTGCCCGCCGGCGTAGATACGGGGGAGAGGCTGCGCCTGGCCGGAATGGGCCACGCTGGCCTTCGAGGCGGCTCGCCCGGAGACCTTTATGTTGTTATTCATGTTCAGCCGCATGAGATCTTCGAGCGGCGCGGAACGGAGGTGATCTGCGAGGTCTCTCTCCCGTTTGTCACAGCAGCGCTTGGAGGCGAAGTGGAGGCGCCCACGCTCAACGGAACCCATACACTGCGCATACCGCCAGGCACGCAAAACGGCACGACCCTTCAGATTCGCGGCCAGGGGCTGCCCGCCAGTAGTCAGGCGGGACGGGGCCAGAGGGGAGACCTGCATGTGGTTGTGAGGGTTGCCGTTCCCACCAAGCTCACGGACAAGCAGAGAAAAATCCTCGAAGAGTTTTCAAAAGCCGGCGGCGACACCCTGACGGAAGAGAAGGGGTTCTTCCGCCGGAGACGAGGGTAACGCCGCACCCCGGGCTATGGGTGTACACCTTTCCTGACACCCTCCGCCGGAGCAGCCTCGCTGATCCCCTGGGCTGCGCAGGGAGGCGCGGGCGTTTCGTAGAAGTCTTCACGGTGGCCGCCGTGACACGCACAAGCGCGGGAGAGCAGCATCGGAGCGGAGCGACCCTTCAGGGGCGTGAGACCAACGAGGGTGCCCAGAGCGGCGAGGGGCAGCCCAAGCTGGCGTTGCACGACAACACTCAGTTCATCTACGAGCTCGCGCTGGCCCAGATGGAGTTGAGGAGCCTGGGCGTCGAGTTCGCCGTCGGCGACGATCTCCGAACTTTCTTGCTGCACGACCCTCTGCCCGACGAGGCTGAGAGGCGTCTGATCACGCGATCTGCTTACTTGAAAGCTGTCAACGGCCGGCCCACAGACTACCACTTTATCCAGCGCTACAACCGCACGGGATCGGTAAACCAGTATCTCACCCACTGGATCTATCCATACAAGGGCAAGTTCCATCCGCAGATGATCAGGGCTCTTCTGAACATCATAGGTTTGGAGCCGGGCCAAGTGGTGCTCGACCCATTCATCGGCAGCGGAACTGCGGCTGTAGAGGCGGAGCTGCTCGGGATTGACTGCGTAGGCTTCGACATTTCCCCACTTTGCGTGCTGCAATCGCGTGTGAAGACCGAGTCCGTCCATGGCCTGGATGAGATCGTGGCACTCAAGCACAGCGTGTCACCAGGGACGGCACCGGCCGACCTCTTCGCGTTGAAGGGGATCGCCGATATTGCCGACGAGCGCGCGCGAAACTTCTACCTTCTGGCGGCCATGGTCGCGCGCAGCGATGAAGCGCGCCGGTCGAAGGATTTCCACGACTCGTTCCGCAGAAATGTGGACAAGATGGTTGCGTCTGTGACTGATTTCCGCGCTGCGGCGCAAGGGCTACATCTCAAGCTTGGAAGTGTGGACATCAGACGGGCCGATGCCAGGCACCTGCCCCTGGCGGACGGGAGCGTCGACGGCATCATCACGTCGCCGCCGTACTCAATTGCCTTGAACTACGTGCAAAACGACGCGCACGCACTAGCAGCCCTGGGCTACGATCTTAGTCGAATAAAAGAGGAGTTCGTTGGCGTCCGCGGCACCGGGATGAAGAGATTCGAGCTGTACGAGACGGATATGGCACTCGCGGTCAAGGAGATGTCGAGGGTGCTGAAGCCTGGCCGATTCTGCGTCATCGTTATTGGCAATGTCACCTTAGCCGGCCGCGAGGTGGACACGGCGGGTATGGTCATTCGTCAGTGCGAGCAGGCAGGCACGAGCCTTCGGGAAACCGTGAACAAGATCATCTTTGGACTGTACAACGTCATGCAACGCGAATTCATCTTGGTGTTCCAAAAGCCCCCACTCACCGCCCCGGCCGAGCGGAGCAGCCTGTGAACGACACGGAACGACGCCAACTCGAGCAACTGAGGGAGCTCAGCAAGGAGCTGCTCCGGCCGCTCAAGAGGGTGCCGTTCTGGCTGGTCATCGAGACCCTGACATCGCATCGCGTGGAGCGCTTCGGGGACGACGCCAGGGACAGCCCGCTGCTGGACGCGCTGGCCGCCGCAGCCATGGAAACGGTCTCTGCGACGCAACGCGCCCCGGTTCAGGCCAACCGCCCGAACGATGTGAGCGTCCCCATCGAGGCTCTGGTCAAACCTGCGCTGGAGCGGCAAGGGGTCCACCCCGAGAAGCTGCGGGGGAGCGGGGGCTACCCAGACCTCAAGACCCGGGGCCCGCAGGGTCTCATTTCCTTCCTGGAAATCAAGGTTTCCCGCGTGGAGAACATTGACACCGGCTCGCCGCGCAACTTCTTTTACCAGCCAACGGAAGGGAGCAAGATCGACTCCGGGGCGAGACACCTGATCTGCGCCTTTGCCATCCAAGAGGTGTCCGAGAAGAAATGGCACGCGCTGAATTGGCGAATCGCTGATCTATGGGGCCTGCCCGTCAGCCTGAAGCCGGAGTTCAACGCGGATAACCGCGCGATCTACTCCCAGGATAACCTGCTCGCCACCGGAGACGCGCGGCGCTGGACAGCTCTGAGGTAGGGCCCGAGGGTGCGGAGCACAAGGCAGCCTGGTGCACCAGGAACTCCTGCGAGGAGGCGGTGCCCGTAGGTGCGGAGCGGACCCCGTAGCGTCGGGCCTTGTGCCCGACGAGCCCCTCCGCTCGATGCAAGGCTACTTCGCCCTGCGAAGCAGCGCTTCGTAGCCCGCGGAGCAGGGTCGGACGCTACATTGTAGAGGCCTGTAGGGTCGGGCCCCGCGCCCGACGCATCCCTCCGTCCGACACAGGGTCGGACGCTACATGCTGACGCCCTCTGCCCGACGAGGCCCCTCTACCCGTAGCCCTCGAACAGCCTCCCCCACCCCGTGCGCCTTCCCTCACGCTGCGGGTTATGCCCACTCTGCTTGGTGCGCATCTGCTCGGCATTCCCCCAGGGGTGCTAGTCGGCGTGCTCGGTGCATCCACCTTGATCCGGCCAGGAGCGATCTTCTCGTGGAGAGCGTCTGAAATAGTCTACGCGGCATGCTACGAGCCCGCAATTCACGGCGGACCGCCGTGATCCCCTGCGGATACTGCACGCCTGGCGAGGACAATCTGCCCGTCTGGGTGTGCCGGGGCCTGAAGAAACCCCTCACCCAGACCTGGCCGAAGACGAAGCACCCCATCTGAGGGGGCACGGCTCCACATCATGAAAGACCGCGCGTTCGCATCCGGGCCACCCGAAGGTCAGCGAGAGGGGCGGCAAGGTCAGGCGATCATAAAGCTCGGGTTGATCAGAATGATTGAACTTACGTCGGCGAAGAAAGCTACGAGGTGGGCGTCCCCTATCGGAGCTTGGCCGGGGTGCGCGGACTGGTTCCGGTACATATAACAGACGTCCCGCAGCCGATCGCCTTGGTTCCCATCAAGCAACCCCATGCCCTCGCAGACCCAAACGAGGTCGGCGTCAAAGACCTCTTGCAGCTCGCTGAGAGTGGATACCCTAAATGCCTTGTTCCATTTGCCGAACCGTCCGGAAGTCTGGTTCTTCATGACCACCGACGCCTGATTGAATTTGTCAAATCCAGTGGACCGCACCTTCCGTTGGATCCTGTCGATGGCAGCGCACCACCCCATGACTACTGAGGCTCTGCGATATCCGCGAGCTGCGCACTCTATAGCTTCTCGAAGATACTCAGATTCCGCTGCGTCTGATAGGCCTTGCACCAGATTGAATAGATCAAGGACCTGATCAGTGGCTTCCGAAAACTGCTGCACGGGGAGAACAAGCCGATCTTTGAACTTCCTCAGCAGTGAGGCGATTGCAGCTTGGTAGCTTGACTTGAGATTGTTGGGACGACTCAGGACGTGCAGTCGTTTGAAACCGGCGGCATATGGCTGAATGGTCGTGTTCGGCAGCTTGAATCTGTACTCCAACGGGCTCCTGAGTTTCTCCACCCAGAGATCAGCTATCGCGGCGGCTTCCTTCCGAATGCTCGCCTTGCTGATGCGGTCCGACGCACCCCCGTCGACGGCCTTGCGTAGGCCCCTAAGACGCTCCTCCAACTCCTGTAGGTCAGCAAGAATCGTGGTCTTCACTCGTGGCCCTGCCCGGCGAGGGTTTGGATAAGCTCAGCGAGACGGCGTTCGCCCTCATCGGATAGACCACTCGCTTTCCCCTGCGGGGCCATCTCGCCGCGGAACAATTTCGCGTTGGCCGCTCGCTTGAAGATTGCAGCGAAGTTTGGTCCGTCGTAATACCCCTTCTCGATGCAGATCGAACGAACACCTTCGGGGTCAACGTCGAACGCCCCGCCCGTGAGAGCACTGCGCAAAGCCAGCAACAGGGCCCACTGGATCTGACCGAGAGCGTTGGGCACCTCGTGCGGCTCCAGAATGAAGTGGATCTCCCCATTCTCCACCATTACTACCCGCTGCAGTTGACTTTCATCCAGTCGGTATCGCCGCATGAAGGCCCGAACCCTTCCAGGGATCGCCGGCGGACTGCCGACCGCGGGACCTGCCAGCGCGGTCAGCTGAACCTGCCCGGACGGGGCAGCCGGACTGGCGGCCTCGATGGAGCGCAGGAGGTGTGAGAGGAGGACTTCGAAACAACGCTGCTTGAGGGGCTCCGGCACCTGCTCGACGAGTTCCAGAATCCGGGGGAGTTCATCTTTCAATCTGTCGTACATGGCAGCCTCGTCCACAAGGTTTACCCATAGTATGCTCAGGAGGTGGCCTCGGTCAAGGCCCCCGCCACGCCTGTCGGGTAGCCGCGATCAAGAGACCGGGCGCACGCTGCTCCAGCCAAACGGCAAGCGCAGCCCTGTTTGCCTACGCCCGGTACGCGGCTGGTGCCGCTACCCGTACTTCTCGAAAAGCCTCCCCCACCCCGTGCGCATGAATTTCTTTATGCGCCGCCGACCTATGGTTGGATACCACAGCCAATCGTGATAGACATTCGAGGCGAACGGCGCCCATACGACGAGCGGTGAGTGAAGAAGTATATGCTCGAGCGGCCGCAGCGGCCCTTTCCTTATCATCTGGTCGCCCCATATCACGAGGCTGCGCTTCGTCTTGAATCCCCAGCTCTCGGAGCTGACTTCAT
>Ga0315280_10000664_pt1 | contig 63358 bp, 72 predicted proteins | sample YL17G06_40_MG_FD_203697 | JGI IMG/M metagenome (GOLD analysis project Ga0315280, IMG submission 203697) | Sediment microbial communities from Yellowstone Lake, YNP, Wyoming, USA - YL17G06_40 | ecosystem: Environmental > Aquatic > Freshwater > Lake > Sediment | place: USA: Wyoming | collected... | reverse complement strand
GTGCGGGAGGTGGGATTTGAACCCACGAAGCTACTAAAGCACAGGCGCTTCCTGGCAAATTGCTCTCAGGCCTGCCGAATTGACCAGGCTATCGGACCCCCGCAAATCTTTCATAATGCTTTGGATTAAAACTGTTTATTTCCTTCATAAATCTTTTCATATCAGACTTTTTAAATATTCTGACGGAAAACATATTTCCCCCTTTAAATTGATAAAAATGGGCGTTAAAATCTTGTTCTTTTAATAGTTTGTATATAGAATTCGCCAATCGTTTCGATTTGGTATCAAATGAAATATAAACATTTTTATAATTATTTGTAAAACCAACACATCCGTCACAAGAAAATATACCCCTTAATACATTTTTTGCAAGGCCCCATTTTTTAATGAATTCTTTAGGTATGTCAACTGTTTCAGCATATTTTTTAATTGGAAAGAAAATTTTGATTAATCTCCAAATTGAAGTAGACTGTACAACAAAATAGATTTTATCTTTAGGATATATCCTTGCTTTGTATCCTAAATTTTCAACAAGATTTTTCACATTTAAAGCAAAATCATAATCGTACCCTGCATTCAATGTCCACTTTCGATTTACCCAGATTTTGTTTTTCCATTTTACTTTATGTTCACCTAAATATCCATCTCCTATATGTAAACCAACTAAAGTAGCAACTTCACTATTCATCATACACTTACCATTAATTTTTGCTATTTTACATTTTATTAAATATATTATATCAAACTTTTGGAAGTAGATTTCCGATGTTTCCAGATTTAAGTTTTAATTAAGGATAAGATTTCAAATATAGTCCTCACAGCCAGGAATTCCGTGACAATGTTATCTTTCATCGGCTCCACTTCAACCAAATCAGCGCCGACAATCTTACCTCCTGAAACCTCGTGAAGAAGAGCCTGGACTTGATGCCAGAAAACACCATCTGGTTCAGGATGCCCAACACCCGGAGCAATTGAAGGATCAAACACATCGATATCAAATGTCAAATAGATCTTGCTGTTTTTAACAAATTCCCTCAGCTTGCTTTTCACTTCATCAAAATTCTCCCTTATCATCTTTGGCGTGAAGTATAGGAAATTATTATCCTTCATGAACTGCACATCAAACTCGTCTCCGGATCTTGCTCCAACAAAGCAGTACTCTCTTTTATTCTCTTCGAAAGATCTTCTTGCCCATGTCCCACGGTTGAATTTCTTTATTTTCTCTTCATCAAAATCTAAAGGAAAGACCGACTCAACCATTTTTTCGTCGATATAATTGTTCTTTGTGTCAAAATGCGCGTCAAAGCTCACAATCTTCACGTCTTTTGGCAAAGCTTTGAGAGGAAAATAAGTAGCAAGATGTGATATGCAAAACATGAATGGAAATTTCCCTCTTTTGATTATATCTTCAACTTTTTCAGTTATTTCATTCCCAGTTTTGACTTCAATGTCTCCAGCATCAGCAATTTTCAAGCCTTCAATCAGATTTTTCTGCTGATCAACATCATAAAACTCGACAAACCAGCTTGTTTTCCTCAAAGATTTCATCATTTCTTCCGCTCGTTCTCCGAGCAAAGCTCCGAACATCACCACATCTGCTTCTTGCTCGTCAGTTAAATCTATCCCAAATTTCTCGTACATCCATTCGCCCTAAACAAAAGTATGTTGTTGACAAATAAATTAAAGCATTGTCCGCTAATATGGAGATATGGGCAAAGAAAAATTTTCAACTGAAGAAGCCAAGCAAATCGGCGAAGTGCTTGGAATAGACTGGAGCGAGTTTGACGTCGAGCAGTTCAGAATGGGAATGGACGTTGAGCTGGAGCACGGCACGAGAAGCCCGCAAACAAATATAACAAATGACGATCCTGTGATGACAGGGAAGATTGCTTTAGCTCATTTGAACGAATTCCCAGATTACTACACCAGACTCGACAGACTGGAAGAAGAGGCAAAGAAGTTCTTCGGCAAAAAAGGGTAGTAGGAAGCATAGATTTATATACCTAGCAGTCTATTTTGAAATATCGCACAGGGAGTCTACTTCTGGTAGAATCTTTGTGTAGTTAAAAAAATAAGGGTGAAAAAATGGCATTTGGAGGTCGTGGCTTCAATAGAGGCTTCGGCGGACCACGCAAGATGTTCAAGGCAACTTGTGCTGACTGCGGCAAGGAAACTGAAGTTCCGTTCGAACCCACTGAAGGCAGACCAGTATATTGCAGGGAATGTTATCCAAAACATAGAAAATACTGATTTGGTATTGAGTGTGTTTTCGGCTAACTGCGAAAAAATTGTAAATTCTTTCTTTTGTTTATTCTTCTTCAAATCATTGAGATTTAAATTTATCTTTCAATCTTCTATATATGGACGTCGAATGCTGGCTTGAAATAATCATAGGTCCTGTTTTTTCTTCCAAATCAAGCGAACTCATAAGAAGGCTGGAACATTACGAATATGCTGGATATCCTACTGTACTGATTAAACCTGTTTTAGATCCCAAAGATTCAAAAAAAGTGGTGACCCATAGCGGTTTGGAGAAATCTGCGTTAACAATAAAACCAACTTATGAAGAATTCATGGAATTGGAGGAAAAATTGAAAAAAGTGGAAGTTTTTGGAATTGACGATTTCCAATTCTTTGAAGATTCAGACGAACTTGTTTCAGAAATATCGGATCTTGCTAATGAAAAACGTGTGTACATCGCCAGTCTCAATTTTACATTTCTCGGAGAACCATGGCCCGCCACAAAAAGAATTTTGCCTTGTGCCGATCACTACACTTCATTGGAAGCTATTTGCACGTACAAGTATCCCAACGGCAACATATGTGGAAACAAAGCTACAAGGAGCCAAAGATTAACACGTGAAGGAAACCTGGCTCCCTCTAATAGCCCGTTGATTCTTATAGGTGGGAAATATATTCACGAGGCCAGATGCAAAACACACTATACTGTTCCACCGCTTTGTTAAAGACTTAAATTTTTACTGATTGCTAGTTTTATTATGAAAATCTATTTCGCTGGCTCGATACGTGCCGGAAGAGACGATGTGGAATTGTACTCAGAGCTGATCAACCATCTTAAAAAATATGGAGAAGTTCTAACCGAGCATGTAGGAGATAAAAAACTTGCAGTGAATGGAGAAAATTGTTTGAATGATGAGTTTATTCATAATCGTGATTTGAGATGGCTTCTTTCATCAGATGCCGTAGTTGCAGAAGTTTCCACTCCAAGTCTCGGTGTAGGTTATGAGATTGGAAGGGCTGTCGAAAGGAAAAAATCGGTATTGTGTCTTTATAGAGTGGAAGACGGAAAAATGCTTTCAGCTATGATTTCCGGTTGTCCAGATGTTTCTAAAAGAAATTATAAAACTTTAGAAGAAGCCCGACTAGCAATCGATGATTTTTTCAAGTCTCTGGATAATTCCACTACCAACACCAGAATTTAAATCTTTTTCTTTTGGAAATAGTTTTATGGATATACAAAAAGCGGCTTCTTATGGCTGGGAGAAAGGAGGGGCTATAAAAATGTTTCTGAGAAATTTGACACCAGAAGAATTTAGAAAGCATTCGTTCTTAGATGATTATTTGTCTGAACAACCATCAACAATGATTTATTACATGAAGACAAGAGAAAGAATAAGTAAAGATAAATCTATAGGTGGAGACATAGGGATTTCTCATGGGCATGGAGAACTTCCTCACGGTTATGTGGCGTTGGACACGCGTCCTGAATTTAAGGAATGTAATGGATATAAAGAATTTGTTTTCAAAATGGTAGAACACCTTGGCGCAGAAAAGAAGGATATTTTTTTCATGAGTGATGGTATTTGGGATTGTATTGGTGGAAATCTTTGGAATGGAGCTAAAACAATTGGTCATAAAGAAATATCAGACTTAGCAGTCTATTTTCATAAAGAATTTGTTAGCAAGCATAAGAAAGGAGCAAAAACAAGAATATCTGCAGCATACGAAAAGCTAACTCCAAATGAAATACTAAGAATGAAATATAGTCCTAAAAAAGTAGTTGAATTTGAAATAGAGTAAGAAAGTTAAAACATGATTCTTTCTTTTGTTTGTTTTTTAAGTATAAATTAAAAACTAGTGTGAAATAAGTCTTATTTATTTTTCTTCCATCTTTTCGTAAAGACATTTTCCCAAGAAAATCTTTCCGTCTTTTAATAATATTGTGTAATCGGAATTAATCCAAGCCCAGCCAATATCTATCATAAAATGGTTTTGTATAGGTTGAACACAGTAAACCAAATGAACACAATGAGCCGGATCAGAAATGAGCTCAGATTGATCTAGTGTGTTTATCACCAAATCACCCGGTTCCACATCTTTTTCAGTTAACTCTTTGTACAGTCTTTCCATTGAAGTCACTAAAATTAAAAAGAAGGTTTAAAGATTTAACTTTTTAACTGTTCTTCAAACTCCTTTATTTTCTGTAAACAATCATCGACAAGTTTGTTCATCCCCTGAATGTGTTCCGTAATTTCTGGCTTTATCTCAATTCCGGCCAATTCGCTTAGATATTTTAATCTTCCCGGATTTAGACCTTCTAATGCAAAACAGAATGAGGGATCGTTTAAATCTTCTAAAAGAGATGCACGATCATATTTCCAGATCGCTTGCCTGACTCCCAAATCTTTGAGTCTAGATAATACTCCTTCCCTGTTATAATCATGGCAATAAACAATTAATGCGTGACGTCTGTATGGAGCATTTGGCGTGACTCTGGTTGGTTTTAATGAGTATTTTATGCTATCAATTACATCTCCGATCTCTTTTCTTAAAGTATTGGCAAAATCTTCAACATGTTTTTTAGACCCGTAAATAACCCATTTTCCATGGTTTTTAATCATATCTTCAGTAGGAATCTTTTTGCCTGATTCAAAATACATCCAATCTCTATAACGTGGAAAAATACTAGTTAAAAAATCATATTCCTCTGTTTCATTGGCAATGCTACTCATATCATAAAGAGGATATGGTTAATGATTTAAATTTACTGTTTTTCAAGTCCGCATAACAAACCTTAGACGAATATATTTCTTTCAAATTCCACCTCCCGCACACAAGCTAAGATTTAAAAGTTTAATATCAAAATATCTTTCTATGAAAAATTTAAGAGAGTTTTGGGAAAAAGAGTGGCGTACACATCCCAGATTAGTTTCAAGCACTCGTTACAAAATGATAAATTTTGGCTATCAAGAAACTATGTTAGATGTGGGTTGCGGTAGCTTAGCTTTCCCTGACCTGATGATTGACAGAAGTAAATATCTTATAGGTTGCGATATTTCTGTTCGCGCACTAAAAAGAGCCAAACCTAATATCAAGTGGTTTAAGAAAAAAATAGATTTAATCCAATGTAGTGCGACCAACCTTCCCTTCAAAGAAAATGTTTTTGATAGAGTGGTTTGTCTAGAAACCCTATCGCTTATGGGTAAGGATTATGAGGATGCGTTTAAAGAAATGTGCGATGCAACAAAAAATTATCTAAGTTTTAATGTCACACACCATGATTCTTGTCCTGATAGTGAATCTTTTGATGTAGTTAGTTTTAATAGAGAAGAACTGGAAGATTTATTGAAAAAATTGAATTTAGAAATTGTAGAGATGTACGAATTTACCAGAGATGAATGTAAGAATTTTGGGCTTCCGATTCATGAACAAACTTATTCTGCAAAAGGAGACGCGAAGATGACAATAGTCGCGACCGCAAAAAAAGTATACCCAACCTCATCCTAAATAAGACTTAAATCTTTAGCTATTCTTTTACTTTTTGTTCTGTGCTCACCTCACGCGCAAGAATTTCTAAGATTATATTTTCAGGAGGTCTATTTTAAGGCTTCCACACTGGAAAGTAATTGGCAGCGACAATTGGTACCTCGGTCTCTTCTTCATTATCAAGATTTCTCAGCTTAACAGTCGCAGGATCAACGGCTTCAAACCCCTCTGTGAATAATACACCAACGAACTTTGTTACCCCTTCACATCTTTGAATAATTGTGTGCTCTGCGCTTGAAGTTCCTCCAAAAGTATAAAAATCTCCAATCAATCCTACCTCTCTGCCTCGTATTGCATCCTTATTGTCCTCATCATACCAAAGTTCCTCTATTTTACCTTGTGCCTTTGAAGTAACTGACTGGTATGGAACAGAATTAGGATTTACCATGTTCCATCGATTGTTTTTTGGGAAAACTTCATATTCATCTAATCCTAGTTCTCCTCCTACAGCCTGTGCAACTGCAATATCTTTAAGAGCCGCCGTCACAAGTACTTCTGGTTCCAATTTATACCTTTTAATTTTTTCGGCTAGAATTCTAGCTCCTTCGTCAATCAACTTTCTTTTTCCCAAAGTGTTTAGATAAGCGATGTATTCTTGGACTTTACCATCTTTGTCTGCGACTGGTTTTAATCGCAATACATAAACTTTACATGTACCCAACTGTAAATCCCACGTCTCTCTACCATCGTATGGCAATTCTTGTTTAACAATTGGCATAGAACAATAATTTAATTAGCAAGTAAAACTTAAATCTTTGAATAATTTTCCGGTTTCTTTTAGCATTTAATCAGTTAACATCATTCTTCTGAAATTTTTTTCTCAAAGTAGACCTAATAAAACTTAGAGGAATAAAATCTTAGACAAGTATGTTTCCAAATCCCTGTATTCTTTGCTTCTTTCCAAGAGGCCGGCAATGATTATTTTGGTTCCGACTACAACATAAACTAGTCTTGTTTCCTTTCCCTCTATATTCATTCTAACTCTAAATACCCTTGAAAATTTTTTCGAATGTATTTTCTTGAACCTGAATGGGTTCTGTTTTATCAATTCTACCTTCTTCCGGATTTGATTTTTATATTTTTTGGGCAAGTTCCCTATCTGACTAAGAAAATATTCAGTAGGAACCAGTTCGAATCTCACTTCAATGCCTTAAACAGATCCTTTTCAGTTGCAAGTTTGCCCTTCTTTATAGAAACAGCTATCAATCTGTCTATCAGTTCTATCTCTCTTGGTGTGAAGCTGCTGTCATACTTCTTTTCCATGATTTTCTCCCCTATCGCCACCTTTGCAAGTTCCTGTATGTTTTTGAGGCCGTGGGTCTGCACGTATTTTTCAGCCATTTTCCTCATGCCTTCAGGCAGCCTGAGGTTTATCTGCGATCTCATAGATACCATTTGGTATCATCGGTATAAATACATTTTGCCCGGCATTAATGCGACTGCTCCTTTTAATTGTTGTCGCCTTCTGATGTAGCTTCCTTCGCTTCTTCAATCATTTTCAAATATTTGATTACTGCCGCTCTTGCAACCGCACCTCATTTGATTTCTGGGTGCTTCTTGACCTTATCGTAGAGCTCCTCGGGAAGCCCCATGTTCAGATGGGCGTCTATGTAGCGTGCCATAAACAGAAACTGATTTTTTTGATTATATTAAAGTTTGGAACTCCTAGGGTGGTAACAAGCTGCAAGTACTTAGTGAATATATTATTCGGTCTAGGTCCAAGAGATATATTTAATTATTATATAAAAAGATCAATGAAAAAATTTCTATCTAATGATTTGTGTTTAAATACTTAACCTTTAACATTATTTTAAGTGGTTTAATGTCAACCAATGCAACTGATAAATTGAGAGCAGAAGTAACTGATACTTTTACAATACTTGTACCAAAGAAACATAAAAAATTTGATTTAGAGGTTTTAAAAGCAATTCCAGATAAGTACAGCTCAAATAGAGAATGGTGTTATGAAGAATTAATTCCTTCTGTTAAGAAAGGATATAACAATATAGGCAAAGGAGATCTTGGGTACTTTAATTCGGTTTTAATTTCTGCACTAACAGATTTACAATCTGACGGTTTGATTGAAAAAGATAGTCCCAAACTTCTTTATAGAAGAACAAATTTAGGTAGAAAATTGTTAAAAGAAGTCGAAAATCTTAAGACTATTGACGGAAGTACTGTTGTAAATCTCGGTCCTTTTCATTAAAAATATTATGATATAGCAATAGACACCCCAGGCGTAATTTGTCTAGAACTAGAGTCTATCTAATAAGCCTTAGATACACTACAAAGATTTTACATAAGCTTAAATCTTTAATGGTTTAGTTATTTTTTATGGCAGAAAAAGTTGAGAGAGCCCTGTCTGAAGCGGAAGAGATTTTAGAGAATCAAATGAAGGCGTATGGGGTTGGTAAATTATTTGATATTCTTGATGAGATGGAACATTTAGAATCCTCATCAGAATCTTTTATTGACAAAATTCGAAACATGGTATCACATGAAATAAAATGTAGATATACGCCTTTATTGTCGCGATATATGGGTAGCGACTGGGGCATTGACATTAATGAAGCTGCTTACCCGTATGACTTAGCTTTTAAAAATCTTCTTAATTCAAGAAGGGGTATGGTAGTAGAATTCAGAAAAGATGGCATTGAAATGTTACCAAGATTTGATGATTTAAGAATTGATACACTCAAACCACATGAAGTACTACAACTTAAAATACCTTACGAACAATTAGAGCAAGGCGCATTATCAGTAATGAGCAAAATAAATGATATATTTTCTTATATTGAAACTAATCTTGAAATCAGTCCAGAAACACGCCTTATTGGCAATTACATCATTCATGCAATGGGACATTAAACTTTCTATTGTTGTTTCTTTATATCTTGCTCAAGCAAAATATTTAATTTTTTATAAACAAAATAACTCTTAGAGAGAATGATTGATTTTAACAAGCTGGTCGACAACCACATAGCAAGAGAGCACAGGCCGAAGCAGATAGGCAGGTACTATCCTTCTGAAATTGGGAAATGTTTTGGAAAAACTTTTTAATTTAATTTTCATTAAAATTCCAATATTTTGGGTTCTTCATTTTCTTTGGGTATTTTATAGATTTTTACCTTATTTACATTTCCACGGTACCACTCTTGTTTTTTTCGTAGTTTTGTTTCTAAATCGTCAATTTCTCCAATTTTTCCTTTGATAACATACTCTTTTTTTAAGTTTATGATATACAGTTTTTTATGAGAGTATTTTTGAATTATGTTCTCACTTTTTTTGAGAAGTTCTTCTATTGGCACCGATACGAACTTTCTTTCATTTCCACTCTTAACTGTTTTGTAACCATATGTAATGAAAATCCCAAATTTAATAGTCGAGAAGTCTGTCGAAGAAAAATATTTCCCAATTTTTTCGAGAGAATTTAAATAATGTGTCCCTTCAACCTCAACAACTCCGACCGGGGTTTTGTTTTCTATTAATATCAAATCAGATTTACTAGCACCTTTCCCTCTTGGGTGCTCCTTATTTTTTGTGGAATAGTAAGTCGGCGCTCCATCTAGTACTGAATTATTTTTATCTCGTTTACACCACCATTCTGATACCAATCCAATAAGCGTACTATGGCTATTACCATAAGTATGGATTACAACTTCCCAACTAAATTTGCTAGATAGCGAATTTATCAATTCATCCATTTCCATAATCTAGGATTAAAATGTTAATGACTTAAGGTTTACCGGGTTTGCACAAAAATCCCATTCTACACAAAAAGTCAAAAAATTGTCCAATTGAGAGTCTCAAGAAAAATAAAAGTGCTGAAAATACGCCATACTATGAATTAGAAATTTCTGGAGTAATTTTTCACCAACTTCAGTCGTTTCCCTTTCTTTTTGTTTTTCTAAAAGAAGATGTTATGTCGAAATAGATTGTTTTTGACTTCCTGTTAGGTAATCTTATGACAAGCATGTCATAATGTTTTTTTCCATCTTTGGATCTAACAAGAGCCTGAGAAACAACATCCCATTTCTTAACTCCATATTTCCAAGTGGTATAGTTATACTCAGCAAGAATACTACTCAAAATATCTTTCGTCTTAACCTTTACGATATTTTTGGCCGAATTCCTGCCCCTTCCTATGAATTTTGCCATATTTTTTCAACTCATTAATTAATATCAATTTATCTTTACAACATTTTATTAATGGTCAAGCTAATATTCTTTGGCGGAGTGAATGAAATCGGTGGAAACAAAATTCTTCTAGAAGATAACGGAACTAGGATATTCCTTGATTTTGGCATGAGTTTCACGCAGGCTGGAAAGTTCTTTTCGGAGTTCTTGCAGCCTAGAAAATGTGGAGGAATAGGCGATTTTGTAGAGTTCGGTCTGTTGCCAGATTTGAAAGGACTGTATAGAAGAGATTACCTGAAACATATGGGAAGACCAGAGGAGGATACGGATTTCCAAGGTATTTTGATTTCCCATGCTCACGCTGATCATGCTGCATACATACACCATTTGAGGGAAGACATACCTATTCATTGTTCAGAAGAAACCCATGCTATATTAAAAGCACTAAATGATACTGCAAGGGGCAGCTTTACTGACTTGACTGAACTGACAAGATGTTTTGAAACTTACGTGAACAAAAAAGGCGAGATCAGCAGAAAAACTACACTAACACACAAAGACATAATTGTACCCAGAGATTTTAAACTATTCAAATTCGGCAAGAAGTTCAAGATAGATGGCATAGAGATAATTCCGTATAATGTCGATCATTCCTTGCCTGGAGCTACAGGTTTCATTATCCACACTTCCTCTGGGACAGTAGTTTATACTGGCGATTTTCGTTTTCACGGAAGGAGAGAAAAGGAGACTGTTAATTTCATGAAAGCTTGTGAAAAGGAAAAGCCGGACGTGCTGATAATTGAAGGCACTAGGATTGATGAGGAGAGTTCTAGGAAAGAAGCTGATGTGGAGGATGAGGTTTCTACCATAACTTCCAAATCAAAGGGGCTGAATGTCTGCAATTGGCCAGTCAGGGATACTGATAGGCTGATTTCTTTCTTGAATTCTGCAAAAAGAATGGACAAGACACTGACAATTAGCTTAAAGCAAGCCTATCTGATTGAGCAGCTGGGAAAATGCAAAGACTCCAATGTGCCAAAGCTGGATGACAAAAACTTAGCTTTGTATGCCATGAGAAAGGACTGGGGCCTCATAGGAAGCGATTGTGATGAGAGATTGATTAGAGCGGATTATGATAGGTGGGAGAGAGACTATCTGAAAGATTCTATATGCTGCCATGATGTGAAGAACAATCAAAACAAATTCATGTTCTTCTGCACGAATTTTGACTTGAAGGAATTGATTGACATTAAACCAATCAGTGGTTCTGTATATGTAAAATCAGTTTGCGAACCCTTTGACATAGAGATGGAGATAGACTGGAAGAGAATAGAGAATTGGATCAATCATTTTGGTATGGATTTAAATGTTACTCATGTATCTGGTCATGCATCCGGTCCGCAGTTGAAGGAATTTGTGAAAGCTGTTAAACCGAAGATGGTTATACCTGTGCACACACAGAATGCCAAGATTTATGATAAATGGTGGGATAATGTTCATTTGCTGAAGAATGTTGGAGAGGGTGTTAAAATATGAAGTGGATGTGTAAGTTTTGCGAGTATATAGATTATAGATAAATGCGATAAAAATGAGAAATGATAATTATGAGACATCAACGAAGACACTGGAGAAGAAGTAAATATGGAAAGCATTTTATGGCTGGAGGAAAAACAATAAGAATGCCATTAAAAGAAATAAGAAAATCTAACGAAACAGAGCTTGATTTTAAAATTTTAAAGAAAAAATGGAAAAAAGAAGAAGTTTTTGGCAAGTGATTATTATGCGCGGTCAATATGAAGAATTGAGTTGTCCATTTTGTGATAAAGGTAAAATACAATGTTGGTTCATTCCTGGTGCTTGGAGTCATAAAATGAAAAGAACTAGCACTCTTCCTGGTAGCGGAAGTGTCTCAAAAAGCTCTGATATTTGGTTAATCCAATCTGGTTGTTCTGTTTGTGGTAAATCACAAGAAGAAGTTGAAAAAAAACTAAGAGAAAATGGAATTATTTGATATGAAAGATATAAATAAAAATCAACGTTATGTGAATATTGTTGCTTCAATATCATTTTATGATCTTAGTCAGGACGAATTTAAAAATGTTTTTGATGTCGATCAATATCTAACGGAAGTAAGAGGACTTTCAGAAAGAACAAAATGGGATGTTCAAAGTTTGTCTCAGCTATTAAAGAAAGATCCAAAAGTTTATACTGCGATGACTTTTATATTTCGTGATATAAAATTCAGTAACTCACAATCGATAAGCTTTATGTTTGATGTCAACATTTTGAATAGTAATAATAAAGAAAAAATTATTGATTATCTTATTTTCAATCTAGAAAACGATCCATATTTCAAACAATTATTTATGAAAACACTTTTCGTAAAAAATTTAGATGTTAGTAAAATAAGAGATTTCATAAAGAATGAACAAAACTATAATACATATTTAGCAGCTTTTAAAGAAACAGTTAAATCTTATATTGAAAAACAAAATTTTATTGAGAAACGCCTATCTAATGATAAATTTGCTGATGTTAGAGAAAGAATTTCTGTTTACTTTATTAATAAGCTTGGATTTTCCAATATCTTAGAATCTGTTAAATTAGAAAACTATCTTAGGCTGAGAAAAAGACCAAGGGATGTTAGAACAACGCATGGAGATTTTGGACAAGAACAAGTAAAAAATATTCTACTTAAGGGAAATTTTTTAAACATAGATTCAGAATTGAAAAAAAATAATATAACAACTCTCGAGGATTTTATTGAAAGAGCTCATCAAATCAAGTCTTTAGATGAATTAAAAAATTTTTGTTTTGCCACTCAGTTAAAATCCAAAAAAATACTCACTAACAAAAAGAAACCCAAAAAATTTGATTTTGTATTAATGTATAATTTAAAACCTAAAATTCTTATTGAGACAAATTTCTATGAAGGCGGTGGCACGAAGATAGGAATAAATATTGAGGAATATATGGATCTAAAAAAAGTTGTCAATCAAATGGAATTTAGATTTATTTGGATTACAGATGGTCCATTCTGGACTGAAACTTCAGGTAAGGCCGAACTTTTTACGTTGTTTGATGAATATGATGAAGACGAACTTTTTACTTATAATTTATTTGAACTAAACTTAGAAAAGATAAAATCTATCCTAAGAAGTTAATAAAAAGTAATTTCAGAATCTTTCAGAACGTTTTTCATTCGCGCTTTGATTATTGGTAAAAATTTCTTATCTTTTTCTATTCCAACACTATTCCTATCATTTTTTAATGCAACAACACTTGTCGTTCCGGTACCGAGAAACGGATCAAGAATAAGGTCTCCCTTCTCTGAAGCTGCAATAATTATTCTTTCCAGAAGAGCTTCTGGTTTCTGAGCAGGGTGACTGCCAGCCCATTTTTCTGATTTTGGTGTGACCGGAATTTGCCACATGTTCCTAACTTGTTTACCATTTCCAAATTTTTCCTTAACTATTTTATAATTGAACTTCCATTTACTGTCTCCATTGCATGCCCAAATAATTTGTTCAGTACTTTCAGTAAACATTCTTCCTGTTATATTCGGTTGGGCGTTTGGTTTAAACCATATTATACTATTTACAATTCGTAGACCGAGATGTTGTATTATATAGCCAATTTGGTATATGTTATGATAACTACCACATACAAAAAAATTCCCACTAGGTTTCAATACTCTCATACATTCTGCAACCCATTTTTTATTGAAGTCAAAAAATTCATCTTTACTAAACATATCCCACTGTTCTTGCATTGTCACATGTTTTGAAAAAGCCCAACCCAAACCTTTTTTTTTCGAAATGTTATAAGGCGGATCTGCAAAAACTAAGTCTACTGATTTTTCAGGAATTTTTTTTAATTCTTCTAATGCGTCTCCAATGATTATTTTATGATAAGTTTTCATAATTATCTTTTCTTCTATACTCTACATATAAACCTATAGTTGAGCTAATTAAAAATAATAATCAAGGTTAAAAAGAAAATATTTGTTCGGCTTTGACTTGTTGGTATAGGGTTCCTTCCAGCAGTCGCATTAGCCGAATCTTTGAAAGTTGTTCTAACCACCTCAATATTTCAAACAAAACTTATCTCAACTTTGTCAAGATGGCACCAATGGCTACCAAGAACGCCAACCCGACTGCACTATTTAGCAGAAAGTTGGAATTGTTGGCAGAAATGGGCGTCGGTAAACTACCAAGTAACAGCATCATGACTATTACGCCGAAGATACCTGTTACGAAGACGCTTATTGAAGTGCCCATGTCAATCACCTTTTCCATTTTCTATGAAAAATATCTCATCTGAATGGGCTCGAGTGTTTGTTGAAACTCGCTCAAAACAGTTATCAATCGAAATCTTTTAATCCTTAGAAATCAAATTATCTAAAGGTAATCGATTTCGGTCGATACTATCTGAGTTTGGGGTCTCAATCCCCATTCTTAGATATTTTCTATATTTTATTACTACACGAAACTATATATTGTAGAAGTGATTCAGTTTTCAAACCAAACTTTATTGAAATTCTTTTTCTAAGTTTAATTTGGCGACTATTTCAACTATTTGTCTCCTGAACCATTCGTCTTTCTCAATTTCTTCTAATATACGTTAGAAGCACCATTATGAGTAAAATGAGTAAAATTAAAAATTTAAGATTTTTCTGCAGATAAATTATATCTTTTCAGTTAAATATTATTTTTAACCATAATATCTAAAAAAACTTAGTCCTTGCTTTTATATATTCTATCAATTAGTTCACTGACAACTTCTTTTACAAACTTCTTTAATTTTTGAGCTTCATCTTTCCTTTTCTTATATTCTAAATCACTAATCAATTCTCCTTCCTTAACTAGACTATCTATTATTCTTAAAATTGCAATAGTCTTAACTTTTGACAACTTTGCCATAGCATATGTCGTTGCCGTTTCCATGTCTATTGCCAAAAATCCGCTTTTTGACCATTTCTTAACACGCTCTTTAGTTTCTGCAAACAGAAAGTCTATAGAGATAGTTTTACCTACATGGTAATTTTTGAATTTCTTTTCTTCTAAAATCTTCTTTGTTAAATTCAATAATTCTCTATCACATTCAACAAATTTTTCTTTGAAAAATAGATGTGACAATCCTTCAAACTTAATGGCCTTTTGTGGTATAACTAAGTCAAAAAGATTCATCTGTTTTTGCAAAGCTCCCATTGAACCTATTTGGTAAATATACTTCACACCTAGTCTAGTCATTAAATAAAGCATATTGGCAGCCATACCGTGGCCATAGACCAGCATAAACCCAACTTTCTTGTTGTTTAGTTTTCCAATCCAATAGTTGCCAAGTGCTCTTTTTCCAACTTCTTTTGGGTTTTTCAAATATCTTCTGACTTCTTTAAGTCTTTCTTTAAGTGGCCAAGGCCATGAAGCATACAAAATCAAATGTTTTGGAATTGCTTTCTTTTTTATTCCTAACCAATTTTCTATTTCTTGTACTGTTAATTCTCTATAAGGCATATTTACCTTTAATTATTTTAGCAAATTCCATAAATATAATTAGCTTGTGTAGGAAGTGAAATTTTTAAGACAGTGCAAATCTCTAAGAAAATAGGTTTTAGAGGTTGTTGTTGTGATGCTTGTTTGTATTTTGATAATTAACTTAAATTTTTACCGTTTAAAATATATAACATGAAAGATTTGAAAGATCTCGAAATAGATTTATACAATTTACCTAGAAGACCTTTTTGCATACGAATCGATATAAATCTGCCTGTTGATAGAAAAGGAGTACTTCATACAAAAAGCCCCAGAATCGAATACTATGGTGAAGAAATAAAATTGGTTTCAGAGTTTGTCCCACTGGTAGTTATTGCCCATCAAATTGTGAAGGGGAGCAAGTACTTTATGTCATTAAACAAACACAAGCATGTTTTAGAAAAAATAATTAAACGACCCATAGAGATTGTTAAAAGCGATGAATTTTATTCCAACGAAACGAAAAATCGAATCAGGTCTCTAAAAACTGGAGATATTTTATTGTATGAAAACATAAGGATGAGTTTAAGTGAAAAAATGACATTCACACCAGAAAAATCTATTTTTGTGAAATTTTTTAAAGACATGACAGGAGGAATTAATGATGCCTTTCCTATTTGGCATAAAGGAAATGAAAGTGTAGTTGGGATGTCTTTTCTTCAACCCTCTTATATAGGGCTCAGAAGTCGATATGAACTCAGCCTTTTAAATGAGGCAAAAATAACTTTTGATAACAATGATGCAGTTGTGATTATGGGTGGTTCTAAAGTTGAAAAAATCAGAAGATATTTACCACATCTTGCTAAAAAGTCACCTATACTTTTAGGTGGTATTTTAGGTCAACTTGGTGCAAAAAGCAAGGGTTATAATCTAGGATATATGAATGAAGAATTCTTGAGACAATATATGAAACAGGATGTTGTTGATATTCTTCGAGATAATAATTCCAAAATATTTATCCCAGTAGATTTTGTGGTCGAACATCTTGGTGAACGGAAGGTTTATTCTATTGAAAATGTTTGTGAATCCCATGGGCTAATTAAAGATATCGGACCTACGACCATCGAAAAGTATACGGCAGTATCAGAAGATTATCCGAATATTCTTCTAGGAGGAACTTTAGGTCTTTGGGAAGAGAATTACCTTAATACTATAGAAATAGTTAAGAAAAACCTCAACAAAAATATAATAATCTTCGGAGGAGAAACTTGTTCAATGTTTGATGAAAAAAATTTTCTTAAGCTTTTTCTTTCTATGGGAGGTAAAATGTCACTAGGTGGTGCATCTTTTTATCATGGTCTCGTAGGTTTTGAATATCCTTGTTTAGAATATATGAAAATGAGTGGATTAAACTTATGAAACATTATTTTATTTAGATAATATAAATGATAAGTTTAAATTATTTTTTAAAGTTAATGTTGATTATGAATGATTCTAATATTCATACAATAATTTTTGCGGCCGGACGAGGAAAAAGAATGAGACCTATTACAGATAAAATTCCAAAACCTTTGATAAATATTTACGGGCGACCACTGATTTACTATATTTTAGATGAAGTTGAAAAAATATTTCCGAATAATATTTCTATAGTGGTTAAATATAAAAAACAAATGATAAAAGAATTTTTAAAAAAATATCCTGTATCTTTTTTAGAATTTGAAGAAAGTGAACCAAGTGGTATAGCATATGAACTCCTTGCCGTTGCGAAAAAAATTCCCGAAACTACCATTGTAGGTTTAAATGGTGATACATTAATTTCTCACACTTCTATATATAAGACTTATTTAGAACATCTCAAAGTAAATTCAGATGCAACTATTAACTTATCTTTTGGAAGTTGTTTAAGAAAACAAAGAAAATATGAAATAAACAATTCTAGACTAGTAAACATATCAAAAGAATATGATAACTTTGCTTATGGGCGAATAGTATATATTTTTGATAGAGATTCTGTTAATACCTTCCAAGATAGTTCAGAATATTTTAAAAGGGGTGATGAAGAATATGGTGATGGCTGGAACTTTCTATTAAAACACATGTTAGATCGAAATAAACATATTCATGTATTAAAGAGCAATGATCCTTTTATTAATGTTAACACTTTTGAAGATTTGGATAAAGCACTTTATTTTGTGAAGAATCGCTTAAAGTAAGTCTATTTTGGTAGGCAGAGGTATCCCTTCTTTTTTACAAATTTTCTTTAGTTTTTTTTCCAAATTTTTTAATATTTTTATTTTATATTTAAGATCTTCGTGGGGTGTAGTAATTACTTGTTGCAGATCAATTAAAAAATTATCTGGTTGAATATCAGTTTGACTTAGTTCTTCTTTTATTCTTTTCCAATTTTCCAAGAAATATAGTCTATTACAAGCATAGCCAAATAACAGAGATTTTTCTACAGCTTGATATAAACAATGATATTCAAGAAACTCATTATTTTTCTTAGCAACATCATTTAATCTATTTACGTAAAAAATAAACGATTTTATATTTTTTTTCATGATTTCTTTTCTAACATTTTGAGGATAATTTTCAAGAACTTTTTTAGAATTAACTAATAGTTTATCTTTGTCATACAAAACCTCAGTTTCTATTAAATAACCTTTATAAAAAGACTGTGGAAAATCGTTGAAATTATTGAATTTTTTCATCAAATCAATCAAAGTGGATTTAGTAAGCATATGGATTGACAACTTATGTTTATCAAATAATAAAGTCATATGCTGGCTTGGTGGATTTATAGAATTTCGATATTCTGTTTCAACAAATTTCATTCCATTTGCTTTTTCCAATTCATTACCATATTTTATTGCAGTTAATTCAAGTTTACTCGGCAAAGTACTAACAAAGCACACATAATCAGCATCATTCGCATAAGCTTTTCCAGATCCAAGCGACCCATGTAAACCAAAAGAATTAAATCCATTGTGATATTTCAAAGTATTAACAATACCTCTGCCCAATGTTAATCCGACGCTTCTCGATATTGGATATATTTTTATCATATTGAACTCTCTATGAACTTTATATTTAATTGAGGGAATTTATTATTTAATTTGTCTTTGAGCTTAAGCAATCCGGGCTTTTCTAATGGATAATCTCCCACACAGATAAGATTTATGTTGCAATCTCTGCCATATCTTAATCCAAAATCATCTGTATCTCCGGATATGTAACAATCTACTTTATACTTAAGACATTTTTCTATATCATTTATATCTAAAGCAGTACCAGGTACTATTCCAACTTTCTTAATAATTTTTTTACTGTTCCCAATATGTAAGATAAATTGTGGGTTAAGACATTTATCCAGAAATTTAATCAAATCACAAAACTTTATGTTCATCTCACCTACTCTGAGTTGACCATCCTTTATAGTATGTTTTAACCTCAGTTTTTCTGCAATTGTATCAGCAATGCCGTCAGGTGCAAGATCTAAATTTTCATGGGCAGAATAAACAACCATTTCATTCATTTTTAATAAACTCTCAATCTTGTTGAGAACCCTATTTTCTATCGTTGGGAACCTTTTAGGAAGATAAAGAGGGCGGTGTGTAATTAGCATATCACAATTTTCATTTAAGGCTTTTTTGATAGTTTTTAAATCCTTTTCATATGATATGCCGAGTTTTAAAATGTTTTTATCATCATTACCATACTGAAGACCGGAATTATCAGTAATACTTTGTAACGTAAGAGGTGCCAAAAATTCTATAAAGTTCATGATTTCGTATGATCTTACCATGATTTAAATAATGAATCGAAACAAATTTAAACTATGATAATTGAAAAAACTATCGATAGGAAAGCCTTTATTAAAAAAGTTTTTGAGAAATATAAACTATCAAAAGAATTAAAAAATAAAAAGATTCTTATTAAGCCAAATGTTGTTTCCGATGAGGATTACCCCACAACAACGCACCCCGATATTTTAAGGTATTTTATTCCTCTTTGTAGAAAATATGCAAAATCCATAGTAATAGCGGACAGTCCAGCCATTCATTTAGATACACAGACCATTATTGAGAACCATAAGCTCAATCATATTTGTAAAAAGCTTGGCGTAAAATTTTTGGATATGACATCTTGTGAAACAATTAAAAAGAAAGTAGAAGATAGAGTTTATGATATATTTGTCTTGCCTTTCGAATTTGATTATATTATATCATTACCAACACTAAAAGAACACAAAATATGTGTAATGACAGCTGCACTTAAAAATCAGTTTGGATTTTTATCACACAAGTGTAGGTATAGGCTACATCATGGAGGAGATATAAATAGAGCAATAGCAGACATAAACCATATTATCAAACCTAATTTTTTTATCATAGATGCAATTGACATACTTCTTAAGGCGCAAGAAGTAAGGCATGGTGGTAAAATGATTCATATGGGTTATATGTTAGCTGGAAAAAATGCCACACAATTAGATAAAATTTGTTTTAAACTATTAAAATCTGTAGATAAATCTATAGTTGATAAGCGAGTAAAATATATTAACATAATTGAAAATATGAAATTAAAGTAAATTTTTATTTATAACATACGTGAAAAAATCAATATCATGATAGTCAATCTTATCTTTATCAAATAATTCTTTTAATTCTTTAATATTAAACCATTTAATTCCTTCTATATCTTTTTCGGGTTTAGATATTTTAACCTTAGGTATAATTTTATAGAATATATGAAGATTATAAATTTTCTTAGAAAATCTTTTATATGTTATAAAAAAAACATTTTCAACAGCAACATCATATCCAGTTTCTTCTATTACCTCCCTTTTCAGAGCATCTTCAAATTTTTCTCCTTCTTCAACTATACCTCCTGGTGTTTCCCAATTTTTCCCATTCTCTTTAACTAATAGAATTTTTTTATTGCTTATTACAACACCCCTCACCCTCACTCTGAATAATACTTCTTTTTTATGTTTCATTGAAAACACCCGTCTATCAGATATTTTTGAAATTTTCTATCTTTTTCTACATTTTTATTATGTTGGTTTTCTCCCAGTTAAATATTAGGGGTATTTCTTTTTTTCTATATACTACCCATTCTCCATTTAAGAGCTTATAAATTACTTCCTCCGTTCCATAATGCTTAAGTAAAACTGTCTCTGGTAGTGGATATGTTTTTTTGCAAATGTCCATCATTTTATTTGCATCTGGTTCTTGTATATTTTTATGTAAAAAGTCTTTTATTAATTGAAATTCTATAATTAAGTTACTTGGGTAATTTGTTGTATCTTTTAAGTCTTTTAGGATAGATAGTATATCATCTTCTGTAGTAAATGAGTGTAATAATAATTTAACTTCTGTATCTAATCTACTCGAACATATGCCTACAGATTCCATAGCTTTTTCATAGCCATTAATACCTGTAACGTTTTTATAAGTTTTTCTCGAACATTTTACATCTATTTTAACAACATCTGCATGTTTAGTTAGAAAATCTACTTTTTCCGTCAGGTATCCATTTGTGGAAAACACAGTATTAACATCTCTTAATTTAAGCGCATCCATTATTTTTACTGCAGGTTCAGCCACTAAAGTTATTTCACCACCAGTCAAAGTTACTATGTTATAAGGCTCCCATTTTTTCATTTCACTCAAAACTTGATTAACTGTTAACATATTACTGTCATTATATAAGAACGGTTCTCGGTGGCAATAGTAACATTTAAAATTACAAACTGATGTTAGTACTTTGAACCCAACCAGTTTTTTTTCACCAAAAAAATGTTGTATATCTAAAAAATAACCTCTCTCTATTCCAACATATGGAAAATTCATTTCATTTTCTGAAATCATAAAACTCAATTAAAAAATAAATGATTAAAGATTTAAATCCCTATGTGGATAGGGGTTGAAAAGAATTAAAAAAGGTTGGGAAAAATATGTTTATGTTTTCCAAAAACAAAATAATATTATGGAAACTTACGAGCCTGAGGAAGTTAAAAAACTCATAAAAATGCTGAATTCGGTCAATACCAAGATAAAAAAGGTCAAAGGCGCGGAGCCCACCAAGCTTGAGAAGCAGATAAGGTATCTGGAGCAAAGGCTCAAGTTTTTCAACCCAACGAAGGAGATGCTTGGCTACATAATCAATCATGCTGAGCGTTCTAAAGAAAAACTGGATCCGATTCTTCTCGAAAAGCTGAAGAGCGAGTTTATCAAGAAAGAGTAGTGCTCTATTTTTTCTTCTTATGCGGTCTCTAGCCGCGCCAACGAAACGTCTTCTTGGTTTCTTTTACCTGTCTCTTGAGCTGCCTTTCAGACATCATTCCCTTTTGTCTTCCCATAATTAAACCTTATTTTGATCAAATTAAAATGCCCCGCCTGGGATTTGAACCCAAGTTCCAGCCTTTCTCCTTTCATCTTTCAATCAAATCTTTCGAACTCAATCGAAAGGGCTTTAGACGGTTTTCACCTGTGTCCTTGACCGGGCTAGACGAGCAGGGCATGAAATCTATTTCACTTTGTGGTTTTAAAAAGATTTCCAAGAATTAGTATTTTAATTTTTCAATTTCAGCTTTTACGATTGCCCAAATCTGCTCATGGACTTCCATGACGTTCTTTGTCCCGTCAATCACAAACCACTTCGCCTCTTTGTTCGCCCTAGCCATTTCAAGAAAATTCTCCCTTGTTTTTTCCAGAGTTTCCCTTCCGCTCTGTATCCTTTCAAGAATCTCCTTCTTAGTAAAATCCTCTATGCTCGACTGCTGGATCCTTGCCACTGTGTCTTCAACTGGAACATCAATTAGAAAGACTATGCTCGGCTTGATGATGTTCTTCTCTATCTCCATCAGCCATTCTAGAGGAACTCCTTTAGCAGATTGATACGCAAAATTGCTGTAGCAGTATCTGTCAGTTATCACCACCTGCCCTCTTTCCAGCAGAGCTTTTATCCTTTCCTGGTAAAATGATCGATCAGCCGCATAGAGAAGCGATAGTGTGTAAGGATCGAAGGGCAGCCTTCTTGTCAATCTTGCTATATCAGTCTCAAAATTCGGAAAGCTTATGGTTGTTACTTCAACTTTTTCCTTCACTAGCTCGTCGGCTAGCATTGTTATATGTGTCTTCTTGCCGGATCCAGTTAAGCCCTCAAATGTGATCATGATACCTTTCTTCATCTCCATCCAAACCTTCTCCTCATTACATTTATCGTAGGTAGGGGCGATAATTTATTACTTTTAAAAATATATTCACTTCTTTTTCCATTCCGTTTTTTATATAAATTTCCATTGTAAACTAAAAGTTGTAGTCTGAAATACAATGTAGATTCTGGTAGTTTGCAATTTTGCCTTATTTCTGAGAATGTCAATTTACCTTTTTCTTTGCACGCCTTAAGAATATTTTCACATTCTTCTTTGATTCTTTTCTTTCTTTCCTCCACTACTTTTCTTTTTCCAATTATCTCGCCGACAGAATCCCATTTAGTGACCTGAGTAAAAAATAGATTTGAAATATTTTCATAAAATTTTTCAGTAGATATAGCACTTAACTTTAGCTCATAATACCCTGGTCTGGATCTTTTACTCCTGATCTTTGTTAAGAGTCCAAGAATTTTTGCTATTTTTTGAGCATCTTCAACTAAAGGTTTATTTTTTATACCTGTAAGAATTAAAATTTCATTACTTGATATAGTTCCTTCATCTAAATAAGCTCCTTTCAAAAAGTACCAACCAAAATTTTCCTCTTTTTTGACAATTTCAAAAAATGATTTTGGAATTCTACATTTATCTCCTAAAAATGTATCTACAGATAATAGGGATTGAAGTAATTGAGGTACGAATGTAGGTAAATCTATATCTCTTTCGAGATTTTTTGGTAAATTAATAGGAATATTAACTCCTTTTATGAAATTAATTACACCTCTACAGAATTCTTCTCTTATTTCAGGATCATAATTGGAATATCTCATTACATATCTATCAGCATAACCATCAAAAAAAGAATTCGCAAGTATCTGGCCTAAAGAGGGTTCAATCTCAATAGGAAATTTGGCTTTTACAAGCTTGTATTTTCCTATTTTAATAGGAAATTTACATATTTCTTGAAAAGGAATATTTAGTTCATACAAAATTTTTTTCAATAAAGAGACTGTTATTCCTTGATTTTTGTATTTCAATTTATTGTAAAATGTTGATACTGGTAATGTGAGTTTTTTTGCAAACATAGATAGCGAACCATACTTCTTCACAATTATACTGACAAGTAGATTAAGTTCTTCGGGATTAACCCATAAATTCTGGTTATCTCCTATTTCCCACCAATTTGTTATCATCATCCTACCATTTTCATTAATTATTCTTTTATTACCTCTTATATAAATTCTTTCAAAAGCTATGAAAATTCCTCTCATGGATAATTAGTTATAAAAATCAGGATTTTTAAAGACAAGTGGGCTCGGAGAGATTTGAACTCTCGACCGACCGGTTATCAGCCGGTTGCTCCACCAGGCTAAGCTACTCGGATACAAAAGTATCTTACGAGCCCATCCTGATTCAGAGCCCATAGATTTTATATTAACTTGTTTTTACTTATGTTTTTTATTGAAATATTTGAATAGAATGATTGGGCCGATAGATCAATTGGTTAGATCGCTGCCTTCGCATGAAAACCAGGAATAGGCAGAGGTTCGGGGTTCAAATCCCCGTCGGTCCACTATGGCAGAAAAGAAGGAATGTGTGAATAGAAAAATCAACGAGAAAGATTGTCTGTGTCCGGAAATAAATTGCGAAAGACATGGGATATGCTGCCTCTGCATAAGATATCATAAAAAAAGCAAACAATGTCCCTTGCCGGCTTGCTTGAGATAATCGAAACAGTTTTAAATATTGTAATTGATACTTATACCATGTCAATGCTACCAAAACTAATGGAGCTTCATGAGATCGCTTATAACTTACCTAAATCAAAAAAATTAGAGAAAGAAATATCAGATAAAGCTTGCGAAATCAGTGATGATTTATTTTCCTTATTTGGAGGAGTACAAGAGGCAAGCCAAAAATCTCTGAAATATAGAATGATTGTTGAAAATTTTTTCCCAAAACTCAATCATTTTAAATCTTTAATACAAGATGTCAGACTTAAAAAACTGAATGAAGATTATGTAAATAAACTTTATTATTTTGCTGAAGGTATAGAAGGTTTGAGTGGATTTGTTATTAATAACTATGAGATAAAAAAGAAATAGAAAAACATTGCGAATCAAGAACAGAAAAAGAGTAACAAAAAGTAAAAAATCCAGTCCTGTTTTGCTCAGAACTTCATCAAGCTGTCAACCAACTTTTTCGTCGCGTCTTCTTGCTCAATTTCAGGCTTCAAGACTTCTCTGACCAATCTGTCTATCGTCTTTCTCTTCTCTACTTCGCCCATCTCAACCATTGCTCTGAAAGGCTCTTCGACTTTTGCTACCAGAGAACCCATCTTGTCCATCTCTTTCTTCATCTCGATGAGAGCGCACCAGAGCTGGGCAACCTTCACGTCTTCTCCGTGCATGAAAGCACACTTATGCTGCTTAGTGGAATCCAAAAGCTGAGCAAGAACTTCTTGATCAGATGCGGCCAACAGCTCTTTCCAATCTTTTATTTCATTATAATCCATGTGATTCACTACTCTTGAATAATGAATTAAACTTTAAATACCTTACTCCTTCTCGAACCACTCGGGTCTGTTTCTTCTTCCTAGTCCTGATCTGTAGCAAACACTTTTTCTGCCGAGTATCAACAGTAACAATACCAATAAAATTAACAATAACAAAAATCCGGCAAACCAATATGACGCCAAAGGACTCAGCAAGACAGTCCAACTTGTGTACGCATGCTCTTCTGGCGGTACTGTGACCGGCGCAGGCATGCAGTTGTTGTCCGCACATCCGTAAGAGCAGCGTTCCAGATTAACCCAAGCAGTGCTGCAGTCTGAATATTTGTAAAGCTGCTGCTTCCAGTCACCAGAACATCTGTAAGAATCGAAGAACTGCGGAGTGCAAATTGGTTCAACTTTTTCTCTCACTTCAAATGTTCCAGAATAAACAGTTCCATCTCCACATCCATTATAAACAACTTTTATTTCATGCGCGCTTTCCTCCTTGAGTTTAGCACTGCAGCTCAACGTGTGTGTGCTGTGACTAGAAATGTAAACCGTCGGGTCTCCCCCGTCACAACTCATCCTGTAGCAATTCGGATCTGTAGTGCAAACATAAGCATCTATGCTAACATAACCTCCCTTATCTCCTGTGTTTTTGACTTTTATTGTAGTAGACACGGTTTCTCCAACTCTTGCGTCTTCAGGCGTGCTCGCGGTAACCTTTACGCTGCATGCACCTTCATACACACAGCTGTTGTCGCTGCAGTAGTTGCTGCAGTACTCGTAGTTTATCCATTGAGTTGAACAGTCGGAATTTAAATATTCCCTTTGTTTCCAATTTCCACTGCATCTGTAATTGTCCGTGTAACCTGAGCTGCATTGCGGTGCTGGTTGGCATGAGCCGCCAGAGCAGCCGTTGCTGCAGTATTCATAGTTTATCCACGTTGTCGTGCAATCAGAGTATTGATACTTTCTCTGTTGATAATTGCCAGAACATTGATATTCATTCAAATATCCCTCGCTGCATTTAGGAACATAGACACATTGGCCTGAACTGCAAGTATAACCAGAAGGACAACTCTCTATAACATGATCCCAGCCACTCCCATCGCTTCTGCATTTATCATAACCGACTTGAGTTGAACATGCGCAATATTTAGTAGTAGTTGCGCCTGGAGTACAGACTTGTGATGGTTTGCAATAGCCTGAATCACAAATAAATCCGGGAGGACAGTTTTGTACGACTCTGTACCATCCGCTTCCATCATCTTTGCATTTGTTATAACCAATTTGAGTACTACATGCACAATATGTGCTACTGGTTGCGCCTGGAGTGCAAACTTGTGGATAACCGCAGTCTTGCGGGCATGTGTATTGCGTCTCGCCACAGTTACAGCTGTTATCTCCGCAATGACCGCATTGACTGCAGTAAGCACCATGATCTATACAAATCCAATTTCCATTACTGCATTGTAAAAACTGTTTTAAATTAGAGTCACATCTTGTTTGACCATTATATCCAAACGGATTATAACAATTTGAAATTGGTTGAACACAATAACCACTTTGACATACCTGTCCGCTGGGACAACTCTCTATAACATGATCCCAGCCACTCCCATCGCTTCTGCATTTATCATAACCGACTTGAGTTGAACATGCGCAATATTTAGTAGTAGTTGCGCCTGGAGTACAGACTTGAGTGGGATGACATCTGCAGTCGCTTCCACAAACCGAGTTAGAAGGACAGACACTTCCTTTCGTATCAACATAAGTTGTATGCAAACAGAAACAATTTCCACAATCATGATTACACTGACCAATACAGCAATCTCCGACCATGCAGCTATAAACACCTTTAGGACAAGTGTTGAGACCTGAATAAGAGAGAGCTAAGGAATTACAAGCATCAGAGCACTGGTCGTGTGTAGTGCATGCTGTTGCCAACATGGGCAGAACTGAGAAAAACACTAGAATTGCTGCAAGCAGCTTGTATTTCATGATTATCGTATATTAAAAAAACTTTAAATGCTTTACTACTACGGGGTTGAAAATGTTTTTCTATCTTAAAACCCAAATTTAGAGTGAGAGCATGATAATCGCAGCAGTTGGAGACGTGCACACGCCAAGATTTTTTGAGGAGTTCATCAGGGCTGTTGATAGAATAAACGTCAAGCCGGATTTATTTTTATTAGCTGGAGATATGGTGGATAGGGGGGATGTGGCTGCTTATGAGAGGGTTAGCAATGTTCTGTTCGGAAAAGTCAACTGCCCGATAGTGGCTTGCTTCGGAAACACTGAATTCCAGAATCTCAGAGAGCAGATCAAAGAGAAATACAAGGAGATAAAATTCTTGGACGACGAAGCTACGGTTTTACAAATAGGCTCTTCTGTCGTAGGCATTGTCGGGACAACAGGAAGCTTAGACGAGCCAACGAGCTGGCAGAGGGCAAACATCCCAAACATAGTAAACATTTATAGAAGCAGGATTGCAACGGTTGATAACCTGCTTGGAAGAATGAAGACTGGAATCTCAATTCTTCTTATGCACTATGCTCCAACTTACAAGACTTTGGAGGGAGAAAATCCCAATTTCTACAAAAACATGGGCTCCAGGGCTTTCGAGATGACGCTGATCAATAAGAAACCCACTCTTGTGGTTCACGGCCATTCACACAGGGGGCAGAAGAGCGCTTGGATCGACACTGTGCCGATTTACAACGTCTCCTTCCTTTTGAACAGGCAGATTGTGATCATAGACACGGAAAAGGATTTGAAACCGGGAATCACAAAATTCGTCTAAACCCTTTTGAAGATTTTTCTCAGGCTTTTTCTCAAATGAAAGAAGATGTCGCTACACATCGTGCCAAGACCGATGTTCAGTAGCATCATCTGTCCCATCATGCTAGCGAGAAATGCAAGAAACACTCCAAGATAAGCATGATGAATTCTGATTTTTCTTTTGCCATTGAAAATGAAAAACTTAAGATTTAACATTGCCGTCGTCACTTCAGTGATTAAAAAACTTATCGCGAATACTCCTAAATTGAACTCGAACACCGGCTGATACACCTTGATAATAAATTTGGGTTTTTTGGTTTAAATGGTTATCCAAAGTGCATATAGTTTTATTAAATTGACATGAAAATTAACGGACCTTCCTGTGTATCTCTACTCTTAATTAAAAAAATATGGATCAAATTCATCGTGTAATTCACACCGCTATTCGAGGCTCTTTCTCTGGTTCGTGCCCGAATAATCGTAATTCTTCTAGCTCCGACATCCCCATGCCAGTACCCATAAAAGGAGGCAACTCTAGTGTTTTCACGATATTGTCTTTTTCTAGCTTCATCCTTGTTTTTCCTGCCTCAAAAACAAATTTATTTGGCTGAACCTGTAATATAACACCATCAATGAAAACATTTTGTATCCTTATGTCACCTCTGTCAAACAAATGTGAGATAACACCAATTCCATCGTATATTTCAATTTTATCCAAAGAGCTAATTGTATCCGTTGGAATGAATTTACGTGATTTCGGATCAAGTTCCAACAGTTTTTTAATAACTTCTTTGCGTGCATACTCGCTGGGAGGGGTCTCGATATAAAACTCCCTTGTTCCCCCTATCTCTTTGTAAATACCATAAAGAGAAGTGGTTTCCGTTCCTATCAAAAATGAAAGTGGGTGTCTTTGAGCCATACCTCCCTTGATAAGCTTAAAACATCTATATTCAGCTTCTGTGATATTATCTTCTTTTATACTATTTTCGGTGGGAAGATCTGTCAAATCTCTAAATTCCAACTCATAAGGTATCTTTTCACGTTTGAGGAATTTTTTGTCAACCCAAATATCACCCTTAGAAATCATCGCATATAAAATAGCTATAGACGGTTCAACCCGCGGCAAAGAATAAGAAGAAAACCTCAACGTAGACGTAAAATATGGTGCTCCTGTGACTAAGATATTATCTATTTCGGCTGCTTTTACTGTCTCTCTACTTAATTGGAAAAGAGCAGAAAGAAAATTTACCAAAGAATCGGATGTTTTGTCCATGTAGGAAGAAATAGATGACGCATATCCAGGCGGTACATCTAAGAGGAAATATTTGTCAAAGATCATACCAGCTTTTTTAAAAAATAAATTATCTTTACCCAATATGGCTATGCTATCCATCTTCACCAAATTTTTATTACTCACCATTTGTTTATCCCTCTGATTGATTACACTAAGAAATTAAATAATAAACTTTAAATAGTATTCAAAATTTGTCCCAAGGGTTTTTCATCCAAATCTTTCAATCAGTATATTGTAAATGTAGCCTTGCTTCGTGCATCTGTTCCATTGCTTGCTTGACTCATCGCTTGACAGAGGCTTAAGAGCAAGGCAAGAATTAATTGGGTTTCTGGAATTAAAAAAGATTTAAATTGTTAATTTTTCATTTGCAAGATATGGAACAAGAAACAGAACCTTACGTGGAAAAAATTCCAAACACAATGCCGGATAATATCATATTCAACCAAGTCTATAATGTTTATTCTGTTGCATATGACAAAGCATCTCCAGAAATCAGGTTAAAATTAAATAGGATTAAACGATTGTTTGATTCTGGAAAAATATCTAAAGAAGAATTTTATCAACAAATCGATCCTTATAGAAAAGACCTAGCTGAAAACAGTTTCTGGAGGTACACACCAAACTTACCAGCAACAAGAATTGATAGAGGTATTTATGGGAGAAGGGAATGGCAAGCAAGACGGTTAGAAGGGGGGCGTAGAAGAAGGTCTAGAAAATCTAAATGAAGAAAATTATACAACTCCAGAATTTTTGAGATAAATATTAAAAGTAAGAATAATTATCTACTTCTATTCACAAAATTAATTTTAACTGATAGTGGTGAAAAGAATGCAGTTTAAGCCTAAGATCAAAGAAAAAAGATGGGAGAAAAGACTCGAGCCAAAGATATTTGAAAAATGGCAGAAAGAGGAGTTATTTGAATTTGACAAAAAAAGCAGGAAAAAAATATTCAGTATCGATACTCCACCACCTTATGTCAACACTCCAATCCACATCGGTCATGCTTACACCTACGTGATAATGGACGCAATCGCTCGATTTAAAAGAATGCAAGGTTTCAATGTTTTGTTCCCAATGGGATTGGACAAGAACGGCCTTCCCATAGAGGTTCAGGCTGAAAAAGAATTCAACATTTCAATTCACGAAACACCGAGAGAGAAGTTTATCAAAAAATGCAAAGAACTAATAACAAAAAGTGGCGATAGTTCTTTGGATTCGTTCAAGAGATTGGGCTTGAGTTGCAATTCCTGGAAAACAGCTTATGAAATTGGCGGCAAGTATGACACGGATGATTCCGAATATAGAAAACTGACTCAGGAGACTTTCATCAAACTTTGGAACGATGGTCTGATATATGAGGACAACAAACCAACGAACTATTGTCCAGTTTGTATGACAACGATTTCTGACGCTGAAGTAGAATATGAAGAAGGTAAGACGTATCTGAATTACATAAAATTCAAAGTCAAGGAAAACGGAAAAGAAATAACTATAGCAACAACAAGACCAGAGCTTTTGCCTTCCTGCAAACTCATCATCTTCCATCCTTCTGATGAAAGATACAATATTCTAGAAAACATGCATGCAATGGTTCCGATATTCGGAATCAGTGTTCCCATAATCTCGCATCCTTATGCTAAACCAGAATTTGGTTCTGGTTTGGTTATGGTTTGTAGTTATGGTGATTATTCTGACGTGAGAATTTTGAGGGAATTGAATATTGCCCCAACTTATTCCATAGGTGCTGATGGAAGAATGAATAAAAATGCAGACAAATACAAAGGACTAAGCACAGAAGAAGCGAAGAAAGCTATAATCGAGGAGCTGAAAGATCTCAACCTGATTGAAAAACAGGAATTAATCGACCAAAGACAACCCATCTGTTGGAGAAGCAAGAATCCTGTTGAGTTTATACCAATGAAGGAATTTTATCTCAAACAATTGCAGGCTACAAAAGAAATCTTGAATTTTGCTGACAAAATGAAGTTCTTTGCTCCGGAGAGTAAACAGATTCTAGTAGATTGGATCAATTCTTTGAACATTGACTGGGTCATATCAAGAAGAAGATATTATGGAACGGAAATTCCAATCTGGTACTGCACAAAATGCGATTACGTTTTTGTTCCAAAACCCGGAAAGTATTATCAACCTTGGAGAGAACCCCCACCAATCAAGAAGTGTCCGAAATGTGGCAACAAGAAATTCAGGGGCGAAGAAAGGGTTTTCGATACTTGGTTCGATTCCAGCAACTCAGACATTTACGTTCTAGGCTACCTCTGGGATAAAATTTTCTTCAAGAAGAATTTTCCATGCACACTGAGACCACAGGGCAAGGAAATTGTCAGGACTTGGCTCTACTTCACACTTTTGAAATCGTTTTTATTCCTCAAAAAGAGGGCGTTTGAGAATGTTTGGCTGCATCACCATGTTGTAGATGAAAGTGGAGAGAAGATGAGCAAGTCAGCTGGAAATGTTGTTGATCCGCAGGAAGTCATAAACAAATACGGAGCAGAATCCTTCAGAATCTGGACCTGCTTGGAGGGTGATATAACACAAGGAGATATAAGATGCTCATTCCAAAGGATTGAAGGGACAAGCAAATTTTTGACAAAATTCTGGAACATTGCGCGTTTCATCTCATCGTTTCCTCAAGTAAAAAACGCGAAGTTGAAAGCAGCAGACAAGTGGATACTAGCAGAACTTTCAAAACTTGTTGAAGCTGTGAAAAAACAGTATGAAAATTATTCTTTTTACAACGGAGCTACTGCGATTAGAGATTTCACATGGAATTTATTCGCTGCACATTACGTTGAAATGGTCAAGGCAAGGGCTTATGGAGAGGGATTCTCGAAAGAAGAACAAAAGGCTGCATGGTTCACTCTGCACATATGTATGAAAACAATTTTGCAACTACTCTCTCCAATAACACCTTTCATCACAGATTACATGTGGAGAGAACTTTACAGCAAAAAATCAATCCACGTTCAGCAGTTTCCAAAACCAGAATGGAAAGTTGATCTGGCAAAGCTAACTGAAAAAATAGTGGAATTCAATTCAAGGGTCTGGAACACAAAAAAGGAAAGAGGAATATCTTTGAAAGATGAAATTGAAATGAATATTCCGACTGAGCTAAGGTCTTTTGAGAAAGATTTGGTTGCAATGCATAAGATCAAATTTTAACTTTCTGACTGCAGTTCTAAATATCTTTATCAATAGATATTTAGAATTTATTGAAAGTGGTTGAAATGAAGGAAGAAGAGAAGCTGAAATTGAAAAAATTGATAAAGGAATTGGAAAAAATCAGGGGAAGACACACGGAATTGGTTAGTGTTTACGTTCCTGCTGGACACAATCTTGTCGAGGTCTCAAACCAACTTTTCCAGGAGAAAGGAACTGCTTCAAACATTAAGAGCAAGACCACACGAAAGAATGTCCTGACTGCTTTGGAAAAAATCATTCAGTATCTAAAACTTTTCAGGAAAACTCCTGATAACGGGCTCGTGATTTTCTGTGGCAACGTTTCTCCTGTAGAAGGAAAGGAAGATATAAAATTATGGAGCTACGAGCCGCCTGTGAAGATGCAGCAGAAACTTTACTGGTGCGATCAAACTTTTGTTCTTGATCCTCTGAAAGATTTGATTGCTGAAAAAGAAATCTATGGTTTGATAGTTTTGGATGCGAACGAGGCTGACATAGGCCTGCTAAAAGGCAAGGCTATAGAGAGGCTCAAGCATCTTGATTCGACTGTGCCGGCTAAGACTGTGAAAGGAGGAATGAGTCAGAAAAGGTATGACAGGATAAGGGATGATGCGCTGAATGAGTTTCTTAGAAAAGCTGCGGAAGAAGCTTCGCAATTATTTTTGAAGCAGGAAAATCTGAAAGGAGTTATAATCGGCGGACCGGGACCAGTGAAAGACACTTTCCACCGAGAGGCTTACCTGCATTATCAGATTCAAAATAAGGTCATGGGTGTGAAGGATATAGGCTACACAGGAGATGTTGGTCTTGAAGAGCTGGTCAACCGCTCACAAGATTTGCTCAAAGAAGCAGCGATCGCAAAGGAGAGAGACATCATGCAAAAGTTTTTTGTTGAATTGAAGAACGAGGGAAATGTGGTTTACGGTTATGAGGAAACGAAAAAAGCTTTGGACGTAGGAGCTGTTGAAACATTGCTTATATCAGAGGCATTCAACTGGATCCACGTCAAATTCAGATGTGTCTGCGGCTTTACAACAGAAAAAGATTTGGCAAAAACACAAATTGATTTGCAAAAATGTCCCAAGTGTGGACAAAAACTGATTGAAGAGGAGAGCACAGAGCTTGCAGATGAATTGATAGACAAAGTAGCTTCTATGGGAACAAAAGTTGAATACATTTCCACGGAAACAAGCGAAGGAAACCAATTCAGAGAGCTGGGTGGTGTCGGAGCTTTCTTGAGATATAAAATAAATACATAATTTAAAAATCCTTTTATTTAAGATATTCAAGACTTGAAAGGTATTCTTCTATTTGCTCGATAGTTAAATCAGATTTTGTTTCATCTAAAAGTTCTATTAATTGTTTTGTTTTTTCTTTGATTTCGTTCACCCGTGTTGTTATTTTTCCCCCATACCATTTCACTCTTCTTTGTGTCCGAGTATGTATGACATAGCGAACATCATACGGGTCCATTTTTTCTACATCTTCCCAATTCAAGCCATTTTTTTTCATATGTTTAAGAAGAATAACAGAATAATGGAATATTCTTGAATTTATTTCCTTTTTCCTAATATTTTTTAATTCTGTATAAACTTTAGCGCCGGTGTTTCCTTCTTTGGTTAGATCATCTATAAACTTGGTAACATTATGATTATATCCTGTGTGAGTGCCATCTGGTAGCGTAAAGAAAGGTAGCAGTGGGTTTGCATCTAAACTATTTCTAATTATTTCGTAATATTCATTGTTATTTGTAGTTGTTTTTTGTGAAACCATGATTAATTTAAAAAACTTAAAAGATTTAAATGGATAGTGATATACCAGTTACTCATCTGATGTGTGGGCTCAAACCCATCTCTCACACATACGATAACGTTTAAGCGTGCTCCAAACAAATTTATTTCTAGGTGCTTTGATGAAAACAGAAAAAATTGGAAAATGGGCCTTCATCCTAGGAGTATTTTTGGCAGTTGTTGCCGGTCTATTTGTTGGAATAGACATCACTGTAGGAGTAGTACTTCTTGGTTTGGGGGCAATAGTAGGCCTGTTGAACATCAGCAAAAGAGAAACAACGGCGTTCTTGGTTGCGGGAATATCATTGTTGCTTTCAGGATCAATGATTGCCACGTCAACGGTGACGCAGAATATACCTTACATAGGTAGCTACCTGGCCTACATCTTGGCAAACATTCTTTTGTTCTTCGCGCCAGTTGTACTGATCGTCGCGTTGAAGACGTGCTACGAACTCGCCAAGAAGAAATAAAACATTTTCTTTCTTTTTCTTTTCTAACCCAGATTCAGTTTAAAAAATCTTTTCGCGTTTTCTGTTGTAATTCTATCAACTTCCTCTACAGAAATTTTCCTATATTCTGAAATTTTTTCTAAAATAATCCTTATGCTCTGCGGAGTGTTTGGTTTTGGTGGATCGGGTGATAAAAACGGTGAATCTGTTTCTGTTAATAATTTATCCAAAGGGAATTTTTGTGCAATCTTTTTCGAATTCTTCGAGTTTTCAAGTGTGTTGGTGAGAGAAATATAATAACCACAATCAATGATTTTCTTCGCGAGAGTCAAACCGCCTGAGTAAAAGTGAAAATTTACTCTTTTGAATTTCATTTCGTTCACGATATCAAAACATTCTTCCTCTGCTTTTCTGGTGTGCAGGACAGCAGGAAGTTTCAACTCCTCGGCAACTTCTAGGCATTTTATAAAAATCTCACGGAACCTTTCATTCTGTTTCTCGTCAGGATACCAATGTTTATCCAAACCAATTTCACCAACAGCAACAATCTCATTCGCATGCTCACGAACAATATCCAAATATTTTTTTACTTCTTCATCGCTCATCTTAACTATATCAATTGGGTGCAATCCAAGCTCAAGAAAAACAAATCCTTCATTCTTTTTTGAAATCTCCAAAGCTTTCTGATAATCTCTAGGATAACCACAATTAATAACAGCCGTCATAGTCTTTTTCATATCTTCTATGACTTTTTCATGGATTTCATATAACCCTTTGTATGCTAAGTGACAGTGGACATCTATCATGAAATATCATCTTGTTATTCAAACCGGAATATGCCTTTTCTCTTGAAATATTTTTTACGTTTAAGCAAACTAATGCTTTGTTTTATGGTATGGTCAAAAACAAGCATGTAGGTGTTGACAAAATTCTCGATGTTGTACATTAATCCGAATCGCTCAAACCCAAAACTGAAAATGCTTCTTGGCCTAACACCCGTCTTCTCCTCTAGCTTGTCCAAGAAAAATATGGTCAAGAGCCTCAGCATCGTTGAGATTATGAAAAGTTGCTGCAAGCTGATCATATCAGCAAGCATTCCACCCACTAACGGACCGACAACTGAACCGAGACCGGTGAATAAATTGTACATTGCTATATAGGAAGATGATTCGCCCTTTGGCAATGTGTCTACAAGATAGGCGAATGCGGCAAGATTAAATCCCGTCCATGACATGGTTCCTATGATTTCATAGACGTATAGCCACATTATGTTGGGTGCAATTGCATAGTTGAAAGGTATGAACGAAATCGGGATGATGCAGGCAAGCATAGGAAACTTTTTTCCATGATCATCGATTATTTTTTCCCATGGTCTGGAGAACATTATAGTAGAAATAACCCCTATCGCAGAGATTATTGCTATGTTTATCAAATTCCCTCTCAAACCGGTGATGATGTAAACGGAAAAGAAGGGTGATACGAGGAATACTGAGAAATCCATGAACGTGACTGCTATGATCAGTTTCGTGAGATTTTTTTCATGCTTCAATCTCGAAAAATCAAAAGTTTTCTTCAAGCCGTTTAATAGATTCCCATCGGGATGATAATATGGTTTTGGCTCCTTGGTCCAGAAGAGTACCACCCTGCTCATGATGCCGAGGAAGGCTATTATGTAAAATAGGAAATAAACAAAACCAAACTGATTGAGTATGAAACCGCCTAGCAAAGTTCCGAAGAAAGAAGCAATTCCATCAACAAGGTTCAGATTGGTATTAACATGAGCCATTTTGTAGCTTGGAATGATCTGAATTAGCAGCGCTGTTCGAACAGGAATTGAAGCCGCTGCCAATATTGATTGCACTGTCAACAGCAAAACAAATTGCACAGGATCTTTTACCAATGCAATTGGAATCCACATCAGAGCCCAAGCTATGCCACCGAAGATTATCAATGTCTTCTTTTTTCCCGTGCTTTCGCTAAAACTGCTCCAAAAAAGTTGGAATAAGAGATTTGCCAGAGCTGGCAGTGACGAAGTCAGACCGATCAAAGTTTGTGTAGCTCCTAGGAAAAGAGCAAAAACTGGTATGAATGGCGATATCAGTGCATTTGCCAAGGACCTGAAAAATGTTGAGGTATAAAAAGGCTTTAATTCCATTTAAAGAGATTGTCTTTTTGTTTTTAAGAATTTATTAGGATTTTTCTTTCTCTAAAGCTAAGGCAGATACTAGGCCGTTATGGAAAAGTTGGGAAATGAGCCATTAGGTGACTACATTTTTCAAATTTGAAGTCACCCTTTCTTTAAATTATAATTTTCAGAAAAAACTTTTTATTTCTTCTATATATCTTACAATCAAATTAACAAATGGTTCCAAATTTCCTTTTTGTGCTTTTTGTAAAGCATCATAGTACTTCATTCTGTCTTTGTTTTTTATATCAACAGTAGGAAATTCATTTTTCATTAAAATAAAATTAAGTAATAGTCTACCTGTTCTACCATTGAAATCAATAAAAGGATGAATTCCTTCGAATGCTGAATGAAAATATGATGCTACTATAACAGGATGATATTTTTTCTTGCCTGTTTTATACCAGTTCATCAATTTTTTAAATTCCTTTCCTACTTCTTGAGGCTTGGGAGGAACTGTTTCCACTCCTCTTATGTAAACTTGAACTTTTCTGAACTTGCCACTGTTTTCTTTTGATAAAATATCTGTAGTTAGAATTTTATGAATTTTAAGGACAAAATTTTTTGTTATATCTCCTTTATAGCTCAGAATAAAATCAAATGCCTTTTTATGATTTTCGATTTCTCTAACTTCATGCAACGTCTTTCCAGAAGGAGTAATTTTGTCAAAAAGTATCATCCCAGTTTCTCTTAATGTGACAGTAGAACCTTCTATTGCTGAAGTATTGTAAGTGAATTGAGTTATGAACCATTCATAATATCTTTGTTTACCCTCAGGCGGCATTTTTTTATAATCTTTGCCATATTTTTGTTTTATTTCTTCCAATTTCTTTATCTGCCTATCAGAAAGCAAATTAAGCAAAGGATCAATTGATTTGAGGTAACTATTGACCCTCCTATCAAGAACTTTAGAATACTTTCTTTTTAGAAATTGTATTTGTTTTTTTGATAAATTTCTCTTGCCAATATAGATTGAGAATTTTTTCCATTTACCATTAGTCCTAACATTCTTTTCTAAGTAATGATATTTCTTATCTTTTATTATCTTTTCCCTGTGATATGACATATAAAATTATTAGGCGGCACATATATTTAAGCATTACTCATAACTGTGGTGAGTATTTATTTTTCTTTTTCTAAAGCGATGGCATTTACAATTCCATGTTGGCTTGGTCTTGACGTTACTCTTGCATTTCCTATTTCAGTTTTAATTATTGTTCCTTTTGTTATGATTTTTCTCCTCACGAAATCAGGGTTGGCAGGATTTTCTATCACATCTAGAATCTTGACTTTTTGCACTTTATTCGTTTCTGGATTCAGAACATTGGCTAACTCTGTCGCAAAAAGCTTTGTCTTTTTGCCTCCGCCCTTTGTTTTATATATCATTTTTTTCTCCTTTCCTATTTCCGTAAAAACTGGCAGGTTTCCCAACTCTCTTTTCTTCTTCTTCCTCGACAGAGTAATCTCTGCACCTGTTTTGGTTTTTCCTCTTTTGCCGTGCCAGATTGCCATGAAATCACTTTATTATCTTATTATCAGATTAGAAATATTTATAAAGATGTTTATATAATTGATTTAATAAAATATCAAGTGGAAACGAATGACAGAAAGACCGATAGATGCATTGGACAGGGCTAAGGGGAAGAAGATAATAGTGAAGCTGAAGAACGGTGACGAGATAACTGGTGTTCTGAGGGCTTTGGATCTGCACTTGAACCTTTGGTTGGACGAGGCGGAAGTTCAGAAGAATGACACGAAGGTAAGAATGGGAACTCTTTTGGTAAGAGGGGACACGATAGTCTACGCTTCTCCCGTTTTGGTTTAAGGTTTAAATCTTGAATTGAATAAAATTTTCTAGTGGGATTATGTCAAAAGGAACTCCATCGATGGGGAAAAAGCAAAAAGTCACTCACATAAGATGCAGGAGATGTGGGAGAACTGCTTACAATATCAAGACAAAAGTTTGTGCTGCCTGTGGCTATGGCAAGACAAGCAAGATAAAAAAGTTTTCTTGGCAGACACATAATTGGAGAAGAAAGAGAATGTATTGAGCTGCTTCTGAATAATTTTTAAAAGTTCATCGGAAATCACGGAAATCTACCTCCCAAAACCAGATATAACACAAAAGACCATAATATGAAGGGTGGGGGTGTGATTATTTGTAATAGAAGGAATAAAATTTCGGCAGAATGCTTAAAATTTATAAAAAATTCAAATTTATCTTACAAAAATATTCAAGATGAAATAAAGAGAAAATTTGGTATTAAAACTTCTAAATCTCTTTTAAGCTATTATAAAGGCAATAAAAATAGATTAATTAAAATAAATTTTAATAAATTAACAGATGAAGAAACAGATTGGCTAAATGGAATTTTTCTTGCGGATGGATGTAAATATAAAGATAGAAAATACAGTTACGTCATAAAATTTGCTTTAGATTTATATAAAGACTTGAAAATAGTAAATAAACTTTGTTATATTTTTAAAAAATTAGGATGTAAATATGCATTCAGTATTCAGAAGAATTCTCTTATAATTAAAACTTATTCAAAAGAACTATTCAAAAAACTGCCCATTAAGAATATTTTTTTCAAACCACAAAATCAAAAAGCATTCTTAGGAGGGCTAATTGATGGGGATGGTTGCAAAAAAGGAAATGCTGCAATATTAGTTCAATACAACAATGTTAAAACCATGGAATATTTATCAAAAAATTTGAACTTGAAACAAAGAGTTTTTCCAGTTTTAACAAATTTTGGGCCATCTATAAGACGAGAATACTATATTCCTAAGTGCACATGTGATTTAATAAAGAAGAGAGGTCTTTCAATAAAGTTAAAAAGTGATATTTAACTTTTAACTATAGTAAAATTAAATAAATTTATTGGTTGAATTTAAAGGGCCCGTAGCTCAAGTGCGTGAGCACGGCAAAGCATGGTAGATGAAATGAAGCCAATAGCAGCTGGCTTTTAAGTGATTAAAAGCTTTGATACCAACTAAGATACCAGTTAAGATAAAAACTCTGGAAGGTCGAGGGTTCAAATCCCTCCGGGCCCACTTTTATGTAATCAGTATTTAAGTAAAATTTTGTAAGGACGGCCAATGGATTCTAAAGCTGGTTCCCATTCATTCCCTATAGATGCAAGAAAATAATATGCTTTGATCCTAGCACCACATTTTTTTACAAGATTATTTGCTAACATTGATGTACAACCTTTTCTAGCGAAAGCATCCATAAAAAATATGTTATCGCCTCTCTCTATAGTTTTTCGAGGCGTATAAAGGGTTAGATAATCTCCGTTTCTTTTAATGGTTTCTTGAATATCATCTTCTTCAAATGGGACTTTTCTTAAAGTCACTAATGGTTTTTTAAAAGTGTAAGACACCATTGAAGACCAGTATGTACCTGCTGTTTCGGCAGTCAAAATCTTTGTTATTTCCAGACCTTTAGTGAATTCAAAAACGTCAAGGTAAAGACGACTTGTTGCAAACAAGTAATTTTTTTGAAGAGGAGAAATACAAAAATCTAAAAAATCATCTTTTTTTTGTATGCAACCTCTTAAGATATCTGTGAAATCTAAATAATCTTTTAATATTCTATACAATTTGTCGCATCTCTCTTTTCTGGGAATATTATGACCCTTGACATATCTTGATAGTTCACTTTGTGATATCTTTGTTTTCTTTTCCAGTTTTCTGTAAGTTTCAGTATTCTTTACAGCTATTAACAAATTTACAACATTCAACCTGTAATTCATATCGTCAAAATATGTCATGAATATTGGTTAAACAGTTAAATGTAAATGCTTAACTTTAAAGAAGTTTTATTTGAATTCTGATTTAAATTATATTAAGTATTGGGCCCCTAGCTCAAGTGCATAAGCACGGCAAAGCATGGTAGAGCAGCTGACAAGAGGCTGAAGCTCTTAACGCTTCAAAAACTGGAGGAAGAACAGTTGGTCGTGGGTTCAAATCCCACGGGGCCCACATGAAATTTATATTTTCTAATACCCCTCTAATAAACCTTTAAAAATCATTTTAGTATTTTAATCTTTCTCAATTTTTTAACAAGACGGTCAAACGATTCTTTAACATCCTTGGCAGACTTTGCTCCGACGCAAACTATTTTTCCTGTGCCGAATATAAGAAAAGTAACACTTCCTTTCATTTTATACACCAAACCTGGGAATGTTTCTGGCTCGTACTCAGAATTTTCTAGTTCAAAAGCAATAGTGTCAAGATTTAACCTTGCACCAAGTTTAGCAGAGGCAACAATATTCTGAATCTCCATCTTTGGCTTATACACTTTCACTCCAATTTGTTTAAATAATTCCAACATCTTTTCTATCGCATTCTTTGCCTCATTCAGACTCGTTGTTCCCGTGCAGTTCATTATACCAGTCGAAAAAATCAAGAAGCTTACTCTGGGGTTTTTCATCCTGTACACCAAACCAGGGAATTGATCAGGTACATACTCTCCACCTTCTAGCTTTTTGAGTAAGAGACTAAGATTAATCCTATCGGAAAATTTGACTGTAATTACCATGTTATGTATCGTAAATTGCATGATTAAGTTAAGATTTTCTCAACCATAACTGTAACGTTAGTCATTACTAAATGGTTTAATCCAAATTTATCAGATCAGAAACGATAACTATTTAGTGTGATCCCAGCCTCGGCGTTGATACCTTGAAATATCTGAAGGTATTTTAAGCTATGCCCAAAAATGAGATACTTCCAATTTTACCTAGGGTCTAATAAACACGGGGCCCATATCATTTTCTTCGATTAAATGCCACAGCTCCAACCAAAAACATCACTCCAGAAAACGCGAAGATGAACAATAAACTAATGTAGAAAGGGATCGACGAGAAGCCCGTGACGACATAACGAAGGACTTCCACTCCATGAGTCATCGGGTTCACGTAAACGATATATTTCAGCCATTGGGGCAGGTTATTCACTGGGAAGAAAGCCCCACTCAAGAAGAACATCGGCTGAACCAAGAGGTTCATAATCATCTGGAATCCTTCCATCGTATCCATGAGAGAGGCTATGGTCACACCTAAAGCCACAAAACCTAGAGATATTACCAGCATGAGCGGAATCAAAATCAAAACAGAGCTGAAACTGAAATTAATTCCCATTAGAATTGAAAGAGCTATGATAATTATTCCCTGAATAAATGCTGTTGTTGCACCGCCCAGACTTTTTCCGACAACTATCGACAGTCTTGATATGGGAGCAACGAGCATTTCTTTGAGAAAACCAAATTCCCTATCCCAGATGATGGACACGCCTGAAAAGATGGATGTGAAGAGCAGAGTCATGGCTATTATTCCGGGTGCCAGAAAAGATGTATAGTTTATGTTCAACCCCGTGAATTGGATAGAAGGACCAAGGCCTATGCTGAAGACAAAAAACAGCAATAGGGGCATTGCAAGTGAGCTTATTATCCTCTCTTTTGCTCTGAAATATTTTTTGACTTCTCTCAACCATATGACATAGACAGCTTCCAACTCTGTGTTCATCAGCGTCCCCTCCATCTTTGTCTCATCCTGTCTTTGGAATCAACTACCTCTTCCCTTATCTCTCTTCCGGTCAAATGGAGAAAAACATCATTGAGACTCGGCTTGCGGATGCTCGCTCCCAAAACTTCAATTCCATTCTTCCTTGCATCGTACAAAATCCTTGCGATCTTGCTCTCAGCGTCTTTTACTGATATGATAATCTTGCCATCAAATTCTTTCGAGCCAACAAATATTTTTTTGGCTTTTTCCACGTCAGCGACTTCCAGTACTATACTGTCGCCGCCCAATCTGCTCTTCAGATTTTCTGGAGTATCCAAATCTATGATCTTTCCATGGTCGATTATGGCAACCCTATCGCAAAGCAGATCAGCCTCTTCCATGTAATGAGTAGTCAGAACAATCGTTATCTTCTCTGTCTTTGCCAATTGCTTAATGTATTCCCATATGTGCTCTCTTGTCTGCGGGTCCAAACCAAGAGTCGGCTCGTCCAAGAACAAAATCTTTGGGTAATGTATTAATCCTCGTCCAATCTCTAATCTTCTTTTCATTCCACCGGAATATGTCCTGACCAAATCATTCGCTCTGTCTTTCAGCTCTACCAAATTCAAAATTTCTTCTATTCTCTTTTCCCGAACATTTTTCTTCACGCCATATAATCTTGCATGCATGTCCAAGTTTTCCTTTCCTGTCAGCCTGTCATCCAAGCTAGGATCTTGGAAAACTATCCCTATAGATTTCCTGACGTTGTCTGGTTGTTTGGTGATGTCGTATCCGTTTACGCTTGCAGTACCAGAGCTGGGCTTCAAAATAGTACAGAGCATTGATATCAGAGTTGTTTTTCCAGCTCCGTTTGGTCCTAACAGACCGAAGATTTCGCCTGTCTCAACTGAAATGTTCAGACTATCCACTGCCGTCAAACCGTTAAAATTCTTTGTGATATTTTCTGTGATTATTGATTTCATAGAAATATCTTAGATTTTCATTCTATTTTCCTTTATTTAAAGATTATCTTGATCAGGAAATATAGAAAACCATAATACTAATAAAATATATAATTTTATATATGAAGACCACTATCCAAATATCTGAAAACCTGAGGCAAAGACTTAAGCTTCTTGCAGCCTATAGGAATGTAAACTATGAGAAACTGATAGAAGAAATTGTCAGTTATTATGAGAACGCAATTAAGAAAAATCTAGACGGGAGCAAAATTTCAAATCTTATGGAAGAATTGATTAAAAAGAATCAAAAGGTGAAGAAATGAACACAAGCATCACAAGGATTGTTTTGCAGGGGTTCAAGAGTTTTAATAAAAAGGTGGCTGTTCCTTTTCTATCAGGATTTAATGTGATTTGTGGACCGAACGGCTCTGGAAAATCAAATTTATTAGACGCGATGGCTTTTGTTCTCGGCAGCACGTCTGTCAAATCACTCAGGGCAAACAAACTGCATGAACTGATCTTCCATGGTAGCAATGGCAAGTCTCCTGCTGAAATAGCAGTTGTAACGATTTATCTTGATAACAATAACAAGACCTTTCCATTTGAGGACTCTGAAATTTCGATCACAAGAAAAGTGAACAGAAAAGGGGTCTCAATCTACAAGCTGAATGGCAGAAACACTACAAGGGAGAAGATTTTGGAGACGCTGGCTGCTGCCAGAATCTATCCTGATGGTCATAACATAGTTCTGCAAGGCGATGTCACTAATGTGATTGAGATGAATTCGATTGAGAGGAGGTTCGTAATCGATGAGATATCGGGAATAGCTGAATACAATGAGAAAAAAGAGAAGGCTCAGAAGGATTTGAATGAAGTTGATGTTAAACTAAAGGAAGCAGAGATAGTTATAACTGAAAGATACGACATTTTCAAAAGATTAGAGGACGAGAGGAATGCTGCTTTGAGGTATCAGGAGCTTCAGGGCCAGATGCAGTCATTGAAAGCCTCGCTTGCCCATCGCAAGCTCCAGGATTTCATAAAAACAATTGCTGATTTGAATGCAGAGATGGAGAAGAAAGATAAAGAAAATGCTCTGCTACAGAAGGAGATTGAAGCCATAGAGACAGACCTCGAGAAAAGGGAAAGAGGGATAAGGGATTTGGCAGGAAAGCTGGTTGCAATCTCAAAGAGGGTTGAGGTTGAGAAGGAGATATCATACTTGAGAACCAAGATCCTCATCGACAAAGACAAGGTTGGTTCGAACAAGAATGAGATAGTGAGAATAGACTCGTTGATTCAAAGGTTACAGGAGATTGAAGCAAAGACTGAAATCGGTCTGCCCAAAGCTGTTAGAGCAGTCTTAGATCAAAAGATTAAAGGTGTTGTTGGCACTGTTTCTAGCTTGGTAAAAGTTCCCGACAAGTATCAGACTGCAATAGAAGTTGCTGCCGGTCCTCATCTGAATGATTTGATCGTTGATACTGATGAGACCGCCAAAAATTGCATAGAATGGCTGAAGAAAGAGAAAATAGGAAGGGCAACTTTCTTGCCTTTGAACAAGATCAGATTCATGGGATTTGAGAATAAGGAGATGTTGAAATCGAAGGGTGTGGTTGGTGTTGCTTCAAAGCTGATAGATTTTGATAGAAAGTTCTCTCCTGCTATTGAATTTGTTTTTGGAAACACTTTGATAATTGAGAATCTCGAGACCGCAAGAAATCTGGGAATAGGAAGAGCTAGGATGGTAACTTTAGATGGAGATTTGATTGAGAGAAGCGGAGCCATGATCGGAGGTTATTATTTCAGAGTTGCACGGGCTGTTCAAACAACCGGAGCTGAGATTGAAGAATACAGAAAGTTGAGGGGGAGGTTGAAAGAAGAGATTGAAACTTTTGAGAAGGAGATTCAGGAATTCGAAGCGAAGCTGAAGGAATATTCCAAATCCGAGGAGACGAGAGAACTGATTGATCTGGAGAAACTAAAGATTGACACCGAGCAAGAGCTTGATACATTAAGACAGAAAAGGAAAATTGCTTACGAGCAGAGGTTGGTTGTGCAGACTGAGCTCAACAAGATATCTGTCCAGAAGGCAAAGATTGAGGCTGAGATGGAGACTGTCAAAGTTGAAGTTCAGCAATACGGCGAGGTAAAGCTTATTGAAAAAAGCGTCAGGAGTTTGGAAATGACAATCAGACAATCGCAAACAGAGCTTGCTAATTTGGGTGCTGTTAATTTTAAAGCCATCGAGCAGTATGATAAATTCCGAACAGAGTTTGACGAGTACAAGCAGAAGTATGAGAAGATATTGACTGAGAAGAAAGCTGTGCTTGATATGATAGAGCAGATAGAGCAGAAAAGGAGGGAGGTTTTCTTCAAGACCTTGCAGGATGTGAGCTTGAAGTTCAATGACATGTTCAGTAAGATGACAGGAGGAAGCGCTAGTCTCGAGCTTGAGAATCCTAGTGATTTGGAAAGTGGTTTGATGATACAAGCAAATCCTGGTGGCAAGATGCTCTTGAACATAGATGCGATGTCTGGTGGAGAAAAAAGTCTAACTGCCTTAGCATTTTTGTTTGCAGTTCAGGAATACAAGCCCGCTCCATTCTATATATTGGACGAGGTTGATGCTGCTTTGGATAAAGAAAACAGCAAGAAGGTTGCAGAGCTTTTGAAGATGCTCTCGAAAGAAGCACAATTCATCATCATCACGCACAACGACACGACGATAACTTATGGTGACAGGGTTTACGGCGTGACAATAGATTCAGGTGAGTCAAAAATATTAGGTTTGGAACTCCCAAAGTAAGTGGTAAACCTTTGTATGTAGTAGATACAAAAATTGTAGGTGACCGAAATGGAAAAAGAAATAGTAAGTTTCGATTTATTCAAATTACATTTACCCACAGAAGATAAAAGTTCTTATCAATGGGTATGCGCATGTGGTAAAGGTTTAGACGATGAGTTAAAAAAACTTCTTGAAGAATGTAAATGTAATAAATACGAGATAAGTAAAAATATTTCCAAAAAATTTAGGTTAAGTAATAGTACTGTACAGAAAATGCTCTACAATGGGGATTATATACCTCTTTTAGTAATTAGAGAAATTGTAAAAGAATGGGCTAAACGACTGAGTAAAAGCAATAGCTATGTTTTCAACAATGATATGAAATATTGGAGAGTACCATCAAGACCAGAAAGCAAAATAATAGGGCTGGAGTTGCCGAAATGAGCGAAGAAGAAAATATTCTCAATTTGATATTGGAAAAGGAGAACTGGGAGGAAGTGATTTATCATATTGTTAGCATAGAGCATCTTGATGCTTGGAACGTTGATTTAGTGAAACTGACTGAAAGTTTTTTGAGGTACATGAAAAAGATTGAGGAGTTGGACTTCAGGGTTCCGGCAAGGGTCATTTTTGTGGCAGCTGTCCTGCTGAGATTGAAGGCAGATTATCTTTCGATTTTCGAGGAGGAGGAGACCATCGAGCAAGTCGCCCAGCAGCAGTTTGTCGATCTGGGAATAGATCCAAATCTGATTCAGCTTGGCGTTCCGATGAAAAGAATACCTAAAAGGCAGATAACGCTTGAAGAGCTGATGGGTGCTTTGAAAAAGGCAATGATAGTCCGTGAAAGAAGGACAGAAAGAAGAAAGGTGTGGAGAGCTGGTCTCGAGGCGCAGATAATAGAGGAGGATATAATGAAAAGGATTGAAGAGATGATGAAGGAGATAGATGAGTTGATGAGAAAAACGAATACTGATAAAGTTGGTTTCAGCGATATTGTGAAGAAATGGAACAGGAATAAGATTATTGAAAAATTTATTCCTCTTCTGCATTTGGAGAACGACAAGAAGATCAAGACTGAACAAGAGGATTACTTCAAGGAAATATATATTTCTGTCCGAAAAATTCAGGATGAGAAATGTAATTCTGTGTGAGCAAATTTTTACAACTGTAAATGAGTTTTTAAATTGCCAAATATTCCTACATCGTCTCAGCCAATTCCTCCAATCTCCTTATTCTTTCCAATATTGGAGGATGAGTAGAGAAAAGATTAACAAAACTGTCTGCTTTGAAAGGATTTACAATAAACAGATGGGAAGAGGCTGCATTCCCTTTCATGGGATGCTGTTTCACCGCATTTTCTATCTTTTCAAGCGCACTTGCAAGACCAAGGGGATTCTTGGTGAGAATTGCCCCGTCATGATCAGCTACATACTCTCTCGATCTTGACACTGCTAGCTGAATCAGAGTGGCGGCCACAGGGGCCAAAATCAACAAAGGATACAAAACTGCAGAATTGTTTCTTCTGTCTTGAACCGAAAGTCCGTACCACGCCATTTGCGCTATGTATGCTATCGCCCCGCCGAGGGTTGCTGCCACAGAAGAAGTCAGTATATCTCTGTTTTTCACGTGCGAGATCTCGTGCCCTAAAACCCCCTCAAGCTCGCTTTCATTCAGAGTTCTCATTATTCCTTTTGTCACTGCAACTGACGCATGCTTCGGGCTTCTTCCTGTTGCAAACGCATTCGGAGTCTCTGTGTTGATCATGTAGATTTTTGGTTTTGGTATCCCGGCTTCATCTGCAACCTTTTCAACTATTTTGTGGAGCTTTGGGTTCTCTCGCTTGGTTATCTCTTTTGCCCTGTACATGCTCAGGACAATCTTGTCAGAAAACCAGTACGAGAGCATGTTCATGACTAGTGCAAGACCAAGCGCAACAGTCATTCCTTCTGTCCCTGCTACAAAGAATCCCACTGCTAGGAATATTCCAGTCAGCAATGCAAACAGAAGGACTGCTCTGAACATCTCATTTCCTCGCAAAAGTTTGTTTAAACTATTGGTCGAACCTATATAAAAAACCATATGATGCTGAAAAAGTTTTTCTCTATGGGTTCAAATCCCACCTACCGCACAAAACTCTAACTTTGGATATTCTTTATGTCTGCCAAATATTTTTCTATGTCCAGAATTCCCGGAAAGAATATTTTTGATTTTCTTTCGATGAAAATCTTGTGCTCGCCAAAACCTGGTATTGCTTTACTCACTCCATATTTGTTCATGAATTCTGTCAAAATTTCAAGCGGTTTCATGTTAGCAATGCCAACACCATCCAAAAGCTGAGGATAGATTCTATAAGCGCTTAAGAATCTCACAATCTGATCATCCATCTCAAAAATTATCAAGAAGAAATAATCACCAAAATTCTTAACAGATATACATCTGTTTATCACGATATCAGTAGCATCTGGTTTGTTAAATGTCTCTTCTATCAACTCTTTCGGTGTCCCCAGCACGTCTTGAAATCTGTTGATTAGCTCGCTGTAAAAAAATCGCATTAGAAGAATTTAGCATTTCTCTTATATAAACTTTTCAAGGTCAATTTCTCAGAAACTCAAGAATTTTTATAAATTAAAGTCCGAGCCTTCTTCCTAATTCTTGTAAGGTTATGAAATTGTCAGTTCTTCCTTCTCTTATGTTTTTCAACGTTTTTTTATCCCTGTTCTCTCTTCTTTGGTTAAGTTTTCTGGGTTAACTTCTTCTATTTCTATTAGCCTGGTCACAATTTTTTCTAGCATAAACACCCTTTGTAAGAGCTATTTCCTCAAGTATTTGTGTTCTTCAGCAAATTTTCTAAGTAATTCTTTCCTTTCTTTTATTACGTTTTCGGCGATTTTAATTATATTCTCTCTAGCCATGAAATCACTTTATAATCTTCCTAAACCAATTTGCAACGTCTTCAAATTTAAGCTTTTCCTCAGAAGCTCTATGAGTAATATCCCAAAGTTCATCGTCACTTACCATAATCTTTTTATTATTTCCTCTAAGGAATGAATCCAATGATACAATTGCCGTCCTTTTATTTCCATCAAGAAAAGGATGAGCAGTCAAGATTCCATAAAATAGAATTGCTGCTTTTCTTTCTATAGTTTTAGCAATTTTCATTCGGGACATAATAAAATCTAAATTTCCATAAGAAATTATGCCAGAGTGTCCGCCAGTTCCCTCAATTATTTTATCGTGAATTTTTACAACTTCATCGACAGTAATCTCCATCGTTTATTTTCTTGAGACTTGGGTATATGCAGATTTACAACTCACTAAAGGAGTAAGAACGTCTAGAAACTCAAAAATAGGACAATAATTCCAATTAACCAGCAGTAGTAAGCAAATTTATAAAAATTACCAGTAAGGATGGTCTTCGCAACAGTTTTTAGAGCGAAGTAGCCAACAGCCGCCGAAACTATTATCCCGAACAAAATAATTCCCATTGATTCTTGAGCAAAGTTTATCTCTCCAAACTCAACCAAGCTTGCACCGAGGATAGCAACTATTGAAAGCAAAAATGAGAATTTGTAAGCTGTCTCCTTATCAACCCCTCTGAACATCGCAGCAGAAACAGTAGAACCACTCCTTGAAATCCCTGGTATGATGGAGACTGCTTGGCCTATCCCGACAAATAAAGAATCAAGCAAGTTGAGTTTTCTTCTAGGCTTGGAAAATTTTGTTAAATATAAAATCACTCCGTTGACTATCAGAACAATCCCGACTGCAAAAAGACTTGAGAACAAAGATTCGAAGAAGCTCTTGAACAGGAGACCAAGCACGACAATGGGGACGCTACCGCATATTATATAGGCGCCCAGCCTTGCCTCATAGTTTGAGAAATCGAATCTCAGAAATGATTTCAATATTTTCAGTATATCATCTTTCAAAAACACAATCACAGCAACCAGCGTGCCTAGATGGAGCATGACATCGAATGCTACTGATGCTTGAAGACTGAAAAGCTGCTGGAAGATCACCAAATGACCGGAGCTGGAGATTGGTAGCCATTCTGTCAAGCCTTGTACTAAGGCTAGAATAACTGCTCCTAAGATACTGACCATAATTATCTATTGGGTTTGAAATCTAATTATTTTACCAGTTCTGCTTTCTTGAACGGAATTATCTTTTCAATTTTTTTCAGTTCAATCTCTTCAGTTGGTCTGCTTATCTCAGGACAGACTTTGAGCAACAGCTCCTTCTTTATCTCCTCTGCCAGGATCTTTGCATCGATTTCTCCTGGAATAATTGTTACTAAGTACGGTGTGTGTGCCTTCACTGCAGTTGGGGGACCAGAAATTAATTTTGCTTTGAAAATTTCTTCCTGCTGCACACCTATGGAAAGCCTCGGTTCAACTTTCTCCAGATATTTTTTCTCTCCATTGATTTCAAAACCCCCTTTCTCTGCTCCCTCTGGTTTGTAGATTTGCTCGGGCTTGACATAGAAAATTTTTATCTTCTCCTTTTCCATCTTCTTCTCCCATGCCTCAGAATAATTTGCAACTAATACAGCTGCTTCATAGATTGTTTCAGCTGGTAAAACAGAATTGGCATCGTTTCTGATGACAGCAAATGGTGAATTAAAATCCGCATGCAAGACCAAATCTTGCGGCCTTGTGTATCTTTTCAGAATCGTTTCATTGTTTCTTGCATTCTTGCCAGCTATCACCAAGACATTGTTGCTCGAGAAAAACCAGTGATATCTTTCATACCACTTCACACCCATGATAGAAGATTGGTAAAAGGATTAAATTACTTTTTCTCTATTTTGGTCTCGCTCAAAGCTTTTTTTATTTCTTCAGCGTTTTTGCCGAAATAATTCTCAAAATCAGGAGTTGTTGTTATTAATTTTGTCCTTCCGAACTTTTCAGTCTTCACCAGTCCCTTTTGCTCCAGACCGACAATGTACCCATAGGTTTTGTTTCCCTGATATTTCACAATCAGCGATTGTTTAACGGGTTGCTTGACTGCGACTATTCCAAGTGTTCTCATCATGCCGTCGCTCAGATCAGCGAATGGAGCGAGTCTCACTACTCTGTCTCTGTATTCCGGCTTCACTCTCAATTCATACCCTTCCGGCGTCTCCACAAGCTCTATTCCTCTGTCATCAGTCTTCATCTCAGTCTGTATTCTCAGAAGAATTTTTTTCACCTCTTCCTCCGACCCAACGCCAAGAATTTTCGAAAGCTTCTCTAGACTCAAAGGCTTGTCAGAAACGAACAAGGCTGCCTCGAGAAGAGCTCTCTGGTTCATAGAATAATTTTAGTTTTTCAAAATGATTAAGATAACTCTGATTCAACCAACGACAAAGATTTAAAATTAAAAATTTAATCTCAAATCACTATGCAAGAAACATACGTTATTGGACATAAAACGCGGAAGATTCTTCCAATAGAAGCGCAAATCAAAATAAAGAATCTTTTGAGGAGATACAGCTTTTATTCTACTTATTTTGCTGAGCAGTCACAACGTATTTTATCAGATTATGGTTTGGGTGATTATTTTTGGTCTGTACATATTACAGAGCAGAGGGCATTTACTCGTGTGACTCTCAGTCTAAGATGCAGAAAAGATTACCAATGTGTTTTTGAAAAATTAAAAAAGATTTGGGCTCAGTAGGAAAGTTTAATCGCAGTCCACTCCTTGAGCTTTCGCCCAACCCAGTGCCTGCTTATAGACTTTCCAAGCAGTGCAAGATGAAAACTCAGCGAACCAGCACAACAATTCTCTCCTAGGGAGAGGCCCATACTGAAGTGATGGTTTGGGTTGATCTTCAGAGCTTGCATGCCCAGCTACAGTGAGCCTTTCGGCTTTAACTGTAAGCCTACCAGATTTGCCCTTATATATAATTTGGTCTTGCTACACCTTATAAAAATTTCTATTCCCTAAAACTCTCGTTTATTTCTTCTTCAAAAACTTTCTCGAGTAGAAGATCATCACAGCTATGATTAAGAGTGCTATCGCTGCGTATACCCACTCTATTCCCACTGCTGCAGATGGAACTGTTGTTGTGGTCGTGGTTGTGCTTGGTGTGGTTGTAGTGGTTGTCGCTGCTGCCTTTATTTGTCCTGATATGGAAAAGTAGCTGAATCCTGGTGTGGTCGCCTCGTAATAAACGAAATCAGCATCTTCATTTATCTTGCTCGTAGACAATTTGTTCCACTGGTTGTTCGCAAACCTGTTCAAGTAGACGCTGTCCGGATCTATGCTATACTGTTGCATCCAGCTCTTCGGCACAAAGAACTTTATCGTAGCTGTTTTCACGTTGCTTGAAGCGAGATTATCAACGTTTATGTTCAGATAAGAGTAAGTTGTTCCAGACGGAGCTGTTGCCACGTCAGAGGGCTTGCTAGCAAGCTTGACAACGTTTACCACTAGGCTGAACGCTTTGTCGTTCACTCCGATGTTTATTTCATTCACACTGGTGTTCGTATCTTTGCTAATATTCACAGTAGCACTCCCGTTGGCTGCAATTGACAAAATGAATGCGATTGCGTTCTGAGTTTCTGTTGGTGCAGATGTTGCTGTTGCAGATGACGATGAAGATGGTGATGCTGCGACGAAAGATGAAATCATATAAATAAGAGTTTTTGTTGTGGAATGACTGGAAGGATCTGTTACCGTGCAGGTTGCAGTTTTTGGTCCAGTGACGCTGGTATCTATACCGGTTATAACCGTGGTCAAAGGACCATCATTGTCAGTTGATAGGCAAGAAAAGTCAGACGATGTGAGAGTGTCTGACTGGTAGATGTATCCTGTCTTTGTCAAAGTGAACGAAGTGATCGTTGGTGCTGTGGTATCCCTAACTACAAGGATAATCGTGTTGTTTGCTCCAGCGCTATAATTAGCGGTGCTGGTTTGATTGGCAGAAATCGTGTAATTGCCCAATGTCAGATTGCCCGCATATAGAGATGTGTTTGTAAAATTATATAGCATATTGCCTATGCCTGTTAGATTTACTATGGTTGCGTTGCTTCCGGAATAATTTGTGTAAATTTGCATCGCGCCTGTAACATTATCTACTGTTGCATCTGAAAATACAGTTATGTTTATAAGATCACCTTTTTCAACGACATACGATGCACTAGTTGAACCATTGACATATATCGTTATGTTTGGTGTTCCTTTGGTGATGTTATTCCAGACTTCAGTGGAGTTTGCTGTGTAGTTCTGGGTGCTAGAAATGTTTACTGTGAAATTCCACAGACCAACAGGATAAATTGTTGCTGTTTTGTTGGCAGTTGATGTGCCGTTTCTCAACAAAGAGACTGTTAAACCATCTACGTCATCTGAAGTAAAATTAATAGTTTCTGTCAGCGGATAAGTTCCGTTTGTTACACCAAGTATAGTGAGTTGAGGAGTTGCTTTGTTTACGAAAAGATATAGTGAACTGTTGCTTGCTGAAGTGTAGTTCTCGCTCAGAGAAGTGTTGTAAACTATGTTATAAGTTCCGTTACCAATACGCGCTGCTGTAGCTATAGGAGTATTTCCAGTACCAAGAAGAGTATTGTTAGCGTACAAATTAAAAGTGGGTAAATTTACAGCTGTTGTATTACCAAATGTGGCATTGCCCCTCAATTCTAGAGAGCTTGGATAAGTCACATTTCCGTTTGTCGTTGAATTGTCTATGTAAAGTTTTAAATCTGGCACTGCTCTAGATATGTTTAGGTCTGCTGTTAAACTGGCTGCTGTGTAATTATTTGTTCCACTTGTGTTGAATATAAGAGTGTATAAATTAGCTGCTGTGGCTGTATAATTAGCTACTCCTATTGAACCTGCGCTATAGTTGGTGACTTGTAAAACATTGTTTACATATAAGCGAGATGTAATATTATCTCCAACCGTTCCCCCACCTGTAGCAGCAGATGCGCTCAATGTGAAATTCATCTTACTGTTGCTACCGTCATAAGTGGCATTAGAGAATGATGCATTAGTTAAAGTCAGAGTTCCGTTGGTAATGGCGAGTGTTATACTTGTCGTCACAATACCGCTGGCATTGTTAACTTCTTTTGCGGAAATGCTAAAAGTACCTCCGCTGCTAGAAGTTATGTTGAATGCAAACCAGTTATTAGGTGTGCTTGAGTTGGTTGTGTTGTCACCAAAGTAAATCGTCTGGCCGGCAATTGTTCCTGTTAAGGAGCTGTTAGAATTGGAAGTAGTGCCAACAAAGAAAAGACCTGTCGGCAAAGTAAAATTAACCTGAGTTACATTATCTGTAGCATTGGTTTGCGTGAAATTTAGCTCAACGCGATTCACAGGCGCGGTAGGCGCACTGGTTACCAAAGCTGTTAATGCAAAAACTATGTTGCTACTGATAAAAGATATAAAAACTAGGGAAACAAATGTTACAAAAATTTTCGCGTATTTCATCCTTCCTAAGTTCATACTCTCTTCTTTAAATTTCTATTTTCTAGCAAATAAACCTTACTTTTATAGGAAATGCCCTCTTTTTAACGATTTTTGACCATTCTTTACTAATTTAAGAATTGAAAATAAATTTAGGGAAAATGGTATTTGTAACGAAGTTTGACGGAAGGAAGCAGCCTTTTGATGAATGCAACAAACTAAGGAATAAATTTATCATACGAAAGGTTTATATATAATACGATCGTATTATACATTATGATGATTGAAGAATGGGAAAAATTTAAAGGCTGGCTAACGTTGGAGTATTTTCTCCAGACAAACGGAAAAATTCATGTCAGGAGTTTAGCGAAAAATCTAAAAATTAGCCCAAGAACTGCTCAATTTTATCTCCAGCTGTATGAAAAAAGTAAAATATTAAAAAAAGAAAAAGTTGGGAATATCATTCTCTATAATCTAAATGAAAATCCTTTAGTGTTTGAATTCAAAAAAATTTATTCACTCATAAATTTTATGCCATGTATCGAAAATTTTGCAGAAAAAAACCCTGAAATAAATATAATTGCCTTATACGGGAGTCATGCCATTGGAAAAGATGATAATAAAAGTGATATAGACTTGCTGATAATTTCACAAACAAAAAAATTGAATTTAGAACCCATGAAAGAGCTAGAAAAAAAATCGTTGAAGGAAGTTAAAGTTCAAATATTTTCTATTGGCGAATGGAAAAATCTTGTTAATAAAAATGATTCATTTGCTCTATCTGTGCTCAGAAACCATATTGTATTGCATGGAGCTTCGCTATGAAAATCGACGAACTTATAGAAAAGGCTTTAATAAGAAAAGAAAAAGTAAATAAAGAAGAAATTTCAGGATCAATAGGGTTGGCTGAAAGATTTATAAAAAGGGCAGAGGGAAATTTAAAAATTAACTTTTGGGATGTGGCTTTTCTTCTTGCGTACAATTCATTATTCCATTCTGCTAGAGCTTTACTATTCAAACACGAATATAAGGAGAGAAGCCATTGGGCTATGATACTGGCATTAAAAGAGATTTATGATAAGAATGAAAAAATACAGAAGATTCTAGATTTGGTCGATACTTATAGAATTTCCAGACATGCCATTCAATACAGTGGAAGCTTATGCACAAAACTGGATGCAGAAGAAATTATAAAAGATGCAAAAGAATTTCTGGAAATAGTAAAACAAATTTTTAAGGAATCAAAATGGTATTCGTAACGAAGTTTGACGGAAGGAAGCAGCCTTTTGATAGAAGAAAGGTGATGAACACTTGCTTGAGGATGCATGCGAGTCAAGAGCAAGCAAAAGCTGTTGCTGACAAGATAGAGAGAAAAATTTACGATGGGATCCCGACAAAGAAAATTCTCCAAATGGTTTTCTCATATTTACAAGAATTCAGACCGGAGGTCAAACATAGGATAGATTTGAGAGAGGCCATAAGCAGGTTCAGACCAAAACCGGATTTTGAGATTTTTGTCGCTTTGCTCCTGAGAGAATATGGCTATTCTGTAGTGGGAAGCCAATTGCTCGAAGGAAGATGTGTGACTCATGAGATAGATGGGATTGCTATCAAAGACAGCGAAGTGATTCTTGTTGAGGCAAAGCATCATTTTCAATCCCACACTTACACAGGAATTGATATTTGCCTTGAGACTCAGGCTAGGCTCGAAGATTTGAGGGAGGGGTTTGCTGAAGGAAAGCACAAGCTGAATTTCACCAAGGCCCTGATGGTTTGCAACACGAAATTCTCTGACCATGCTATTCAGTATGCGAAATGTATGGGGATTGAATATTTGGGATGGAAAGCTCCTCGTGAAGCTGGATTGGAAAAAATGATAGAAGAGAAAAAATTTTATCCCATAACTCTTTTAAAAAATCTGGATGTTGAGACTGAGCAGAAGCTTGCTGACAATAACATTCTGACTTTGAAGCAATTGCTGCAGTATGATATTGAACTGTTGTACAGGAAGACCAAGATTCCGATGGAGAAATTGAAGTTCTTGATGAGAGCTGCGAGAGAGATAATTGGCTGATTAAAAATTATTACAACTTGAGTGGTAAGATAACAATTATAGACATGTAAAATGTTTAAATCAATTAAAAAGGAGATATAGATTATGACAGAGTGCCCTTACTGTAAAGTGAAGATGAAGACAGATAAGAAGTCGATGACTTTCAAGTTCAGTCCAAACGTGATCTTACAGGAAGTGAAATACGAGTTTTGTCCGAAGTGCAGGTTTGAATGTGTTCCTGGGGAAGAATATGAAAGAGTGAGAAGACTCGTACATTCTATAATGCCTGCGGCAAAAAAAGCTAAAATGATTGTTATCTAGACTCGCTTCTTCGATTTTCTCAATGTTTTCTTCTGGTTTTTAGAGTTGCCAAAAATCCAGGAAAATGGAGCAGAACCCTTTCTTTTAGCTGCTGAAACCCATTTGTACCTGAAGATTGCTAACAGCAAAGCAATCACTGTCAAAGCTATCAGTACTTGGTAGGTTGTGTTGCCTGAAATTAATGACAATAAACCTGTTATCGTTAGTGGTGATGGTGCAGTTGGAACAGTAGTTGTAGTGCTAGTGGTTGTTGTTGGAACTGTGGTTGTTGTGGTTTGGCCTGTTGGTGGAACTGTGGTTGTTGTTGGTATTGTTGTTGTGACTGCTATAAATCCGCCACCACCTACTACACCCCCGCCTCCTGTTGTTGTTGGTGTGGGTGGTGTGCATGTCACATCAACAGAACAGCTTCTCTGAACTGTGGTCGAGCCTGTCAATCCTGAATTCTCATTTCCAGCTGCGTCGACTGAAGTCACATTGAAGTTATATAAACCATCTGAGAGATTTATGTACGGGTAAGAGTAAGTTGTCGAGTTTCTGGTTGCATTCAAAGTACCGTTGAGATAAATGTTGTAATGATCCACACCGCTCAACGCATCGCTAGCAGCAGACCAGCTAAGAGTTACATCACCATCTTTATCATAAGGACTTGATGTGACAGTTAGGCTTGCACCGCTTGGCCATGTTGGTGGTGTTTTATCTATAATTATCGAACCTGAGGGATCTCCACATGTTCCTAGAATATCGCAGACTTTTGTCCCAAAGTAGTATGTACCTTCTGCCATGCCATCAGTGCTGTAGTTGTACCAATAGGTTGGTCTGGTTGAATTGTCTAAAACAATCCAGAGGCTGTCAAACTTACCTGCGCATATCCATGTGGCTGGGTCAAATAAATTGAATGGTTTTGCCTGCAAACAGTTCCAATCATTTGAAATTCTGAATGTGGCAGTTGAATCGTTTACACCAGCATAGTCAGTTATATCCAATACAAATGGTATGTATGTGCTGTAGCTACCATTGTAAACAGGGCTTATCATGGTTTTAATTGGTGCTGAGTTATCTAGCCTAAAGTTGATATCATCTTCTAACCAGTTGCCCGCATTGTCTTTAATCTTAAGCATGAACAGTACTTCCCCGTCAGACAATCCAGACGGAACCACATAGTTGCCGTAGCATCTATTGCTTTGTATTGGCCAGCTCTGACCGCCTGTGTTGTTCAAGCTGATGTAGCATGTGCTATCTGTCAGACCAGACATGTCTGTTTGGAAGCCGATATCAAATGAAATTGTCTGGCCTGTTTTTATGAATGAAGTTGCTGTTGGAGTTGTTGTTATGGTTGCTATAAATGGTGGTGTATTATCAATTCCAATTAAAACTGGTTGCTGAGCAGAATTTCCTGCTGCATCTTGTATTATAACAAATAAACCAACAGAGCCTTCGTTAAAGGTGTCGCTCACTGTCACATAGCCAGAGCACTTCCATGTTGCTGGGTTATAGAGAATGCTGCCTATTGGTCTAAATCCAGTAAAGTCATCTATTCCAACTACACAATAAGTTGGTGTATCAAATCCAACATTATCCGAAGCTAAAGCGTCTACGTAGAATGTTTGCCCCAATCCAACCCAGTTCTTTCCTGGAAATGCATAATACATAATAGGTGGAGTGTTGTCAACAATAATTGTCGCACCGTTGTCTTGCCATTGTGAATTGCCGGCATTGTCATCAGCTCTTATATCAACGTAATAAGTCCCTTCAACTCCGGCAGAGGTCCATTGAGCACAGAAATTGCCGTCGCCAGCTATACTATCACAACCAGTACCATCGTCTAATAAATTAACAACTGCAATGTCATTTCCGTCTGGATTTTGAACATGTGCTTTTGTTGTTGATGGGTCAACGCCTGCCAGGTTGTCTGTTATTCTCGTATTTATATTTACAACAACTCCTGACTGCACGATGCTATCGCTAACTGCCGTGTTTGTAATTACAGGGGGCGTATCATCTACAATTATGTCGGCAGTTAACCATGAATCTGTGCCAGCATGATTTCTTGCTCTAACTCTGATCTGATAATTACCATCTGGAATTCCAGTTGGTAAAGTATAAGAACCATCACATTCGTTTGGTGCTACAAATCCAAGTGCCTGTTCTGAACCAGGAATCAAATTACTAAGCGAATCATAAGTGAATGCCACGCAACTCTGCAATGTTTGAGGATCTGTTCCATCTGAAGTTATTGTTATTGTTGTTCCTTCTTTGACTGTGTTATCGCTCAATAAGACACTTGATATTGTTGGAGCTGAATTGTCAACAGAGAATGTTTTAGAGTCAGTAGCAGAATTGCCTGCCATGTCCCACACTTTCATATCTACCGTACAAGTATTCGATCCATCTGAGCAGACATTTGTATCAAAGCTAAGTGGCGTATTACATGGTATTGCGGACCATGATCCGCCGTTATATTTATATTCACAATAATTCAACGCCATATTGTCTGTTTCTGTGTGCGAAATGCTTATCGTATCTTTATACCAACCTGCTGTCGCGTCTGGCAAGCTTGCTGGCAATGTTATTGAAACTGTTGGAGGAGTGCTATCGACATGAACAGTTATGGTATAAGTTGATTCTACATTTGGACTTGGTTTTGCATTGTCGGTTGCTCTTGAGCTAATTGTATAATTTCCATCTGTCGGCAACCCCCATGAATATGACCAAGAGGTTGTTCCTGTTGCAAGATTCCAACCGCCTACATCGCTTGTTGATATTTCAACTTTCTGCACGCCTGAATTCGCATCAGCTGCAGTTCCTGTTATTGTTACCGGCGTTCCTTCAACTAATTTAGATAACCATTCTCCATCTGACGGATAAGTGATTGCTGATGTTGGTTTAGTGTTGTCTATTCCAGCATAATCTGTCTTCGCCCAATCTCCGACATTGGCAACATTGTCGCCAACCCTGCATCTGAGTGAAGATGCATCATCAGTTATGGCAGAGGCGTCCCATGAGCAGGACGATGTGGTGCCAGTGCAACCAAACATCGCAAACCAGCTTGAACCGTCCAAGCTGTATTCGAAATCATAACTGTTAGCATTAACTCCAGAACCGCTTCCATCAGTTGCTCCATTGCATCTGACCGTCACAGTTCCTGCCATGTATTCTATTGTTGCAACACCGTCAACGCTTACTGAATAGCCGGTTGGTTTCTGCTTGTCAATTTTTATAACATTTGAATCATGAGCAGTCTCTGCATTAGTTGCCTTATCAACTGAATAGTATCTAACAATTTTTTGGCAGACTGAATCGGCACCACAGGTAACTGATACCGAAGTTCCTTCTGTAGTTGGAGTGCATGCAGCTTCTCCAGAATTATAAATGCAATAGTATGTTTTGTCACATTTACTTGTTGCGTCACTGCATGCCAGAGTAACTGTTCTATCTGTGGCATACCATGGTGTAAGAGGGTCTGTATCATCAGTTGTTGTCGGTTTGACTGTATCCAATTGTACAAATCTGTTCACAACGTCCTGAACATTTCCAGCATTGTCCTTGCTATGATATCTCAAATAATATTGACCATTTGTGCTGAATGGAATTGATGTTCCGATTGTATCAGGTATGCATGTGTTTGTAGCATCAACACAATACTTGGTCCATTCTATTCCTGAAGATGGGATAGGATCAGATTCTGTCAGCGTTACAGTAAATGTAGAAGTCTGCCATCCGCTTGGTGCGTCATCCCATGTTGTCGGTTTGAACGTGTCTATTGTATAAGCAGCTACAGTTTGTTGAGTAGCTGAATTGCCAGCCAAGTCTTTTCCATCAAATGTAAATGTATAATCTCCATCTGCGAGAGTTGACCATGTTATTGAACATGAATAAGTTCCTGAAACAGGACCAGTGCATACAATAGCTGGTGATGTTGATGTTCTATATATGTTTGTTCCGTCTGAAACTTGTATTGTTGATGTGTCTACACCAGAAGCAGTTCCTGTGCTGCTGTCTGTGACATCAAATGTTATGTAAGGTGTATTAACATTTGACTGATCTGTAGGAGTGAAAACTATGTTTGAAATTACAGGCAATGTTGTATCAATTAATATTGTAGATGATTCTGCCGACGGACCAACATTGTTAGCTTTATCAACTGCTTCAACTTTTGTCTTGTAAGAATTACCGTCAGAACCTGTCAATGTGTATGAGTTTGTTGGGCTTGTTCCTTCATATACGTAAGCACCACCATTAACTGATTTGTATATTACATAATGATCTACTCCACTGCATGCTGGCGTATCGGTTGCGGCAGTCCAAGAGAAATATAAAGATAAATCATCATCATATCCTGGGTTTGCTGTAGCATCTGAATGTGTAGGTGTACCTGGAGCTGAAGGTGGAGTTGTATCTACACAAAATGTTGCGCTTATCGGATCCTCAACGTTATTAGCAGAATCTGTAGCTCTGACATTTACTGTGTAAGCTCCGTCTGCCAAAGGCCCTACATCAAAATGAAAATCTTCACTCATTTCGTTGAATGCTCCGTCATCTGGCACTGTTGCCTTCCCAGCAGTCCATGCCTCTGTTGAGTACTTCCATTGTACGTTGAAAATATTTGTTGTTGCATCTGTTGATGTTCCAGTAATAGAAAATGTGTTTATTGCTGTGGGTGTTGCAATTGGATTCAAAGTTGTTGTTGGCTTCGTGTTGTCAATTGTTATTGTCACCGTGTCTATATCTTGATAATTACCGACATTATCGTAACCTCTCACCCAAATTGTATAAGTACCATCGTCGGCAGGTGTAGTTGACCAAGAATATGAATATGGTGGTGTTGCACCTTCTCCAAGGTAAGTGCCAACGCCAGGAACTCCTTTGTAAAATTCTACCTTTTGCATACCTGACCCTCCATCAGTTGCAGTGGCTCCAAGATCTATGGTTCCTTTGTAAATTCCAGGAGCGGTTGTTATTCCAACGGTAGGAGCAACCGTGTCCAATGTGGCTGAGCCAGCCGGATCTAAAGCTCCAACGTTCGTTCCAGAGTTTGTCATCGTTATGTCTCCAGCAGCTATGTAAGCATCAATAAAGTTTCCATTTCCAGCACTTGCACCAGTATCATAACTAACAAACAAATGTTTAGTTGTACCTGCTCCAACTGCTACATTAATGTTGAAAGTAGCCACACCAATAAAATCAAAAGACTGACTTCCGCCTCTTTGTGTATCTGTTCCGGGATCAAAAACACCATCTCCATTGTCTTCCCATAACTTTACCCAAGCAACATCGTTAACATAACTAGTTGGAGTTGTACCAGCGAATGTAACTTTCACTTGTGTAATTGTATCACCCAATGCTCCAGTGTTTGTAAACTCTAAATCAAGAATTCCAATATTGGTTTGGGAGCCTTTCGCCCAGTCAGGCGTTATCTCATAGCCTGTCACATCCATAAAAGGAGACAAACTAAAACCTGTAAGGTGCGTTACTTCTATCTTTATGTAATTAGCTACTGTGTTTCTTTCTAGTACGTCTGATTCTGGGACTGACACCCAACCAGCGCCGTCATTATAATAGACTGTCAAATAATTTTCATTGATTCCTGTTCCATCCACAATTCCATCGTCATTTGCATCATCATAGTAAAATGTTATCTGTGCCGTAAATGAACCGTCACTCATTGTTGAGGTAATTTCATAACACCTGCCAGCAATATTGAATATCGTTGGTGAAGAAGAACACTCACTATCCGAGAATGTCACTGATCCTGCTTCAGTTGTTGATGTGAATGTAATATTAACCCCAGGAGACAAAACATACTCTTCTCCTTGCTGCACGCTCCCGACACCATTTTCTGTTGTCCAAGGATCAAAGTCAACATTATCGCTTACAGTATCTCCTTTACCAGTTGGATTTAATGTAGCATGATAGGGACCGCTTGATGAGCCCCACCAGTTGTTTTCTGCATTGATTACCTGTTCATCATAATTATGCAAGCCAGTTGGTCCGGCAGTATTGCTGTATATTTTGTTGTTATTAATTAAATTGTTAGCTCCAATATCCCCATCTTTTACAACAATTCCATCATCATTATCATGTACTTCATTATATTGGATTACATTGTTATCAGCCGAGCCTTGTAGCCAAGAACTATCGGATAGTTTTATTCCAACACCATTGCTACTTATCTCAGAATTTTGAATAGTTACTCCTTGTGTAGCCGATAGAACAATACCATTCTCTATTCCACTAACATCCTGATCATCAATAACAGTACCGCTTGACTGAGCACCCCAGACCACAACTCCTGTAGAATAATACCCGTCTCCAGCATGGCCTGCAGGTCCAATGTCCGTTAGAATATTGCCATGTACTGTTTGGCTTGCAGATCTATCAATAACAATAGCATACCACTGAATGTCGTGAATGTTATTGTTTCTGATAATATTATCATGAGCATTATAATTGCCACCACTTCCAACAACCTGAACACCCATAGCACTGAAGTCATAAATTTCATTGTTCTCAATGATGTTATTTGCAGTTTCTGTTGTGCTTGTTCCATCGAGATTTATACCAGAATCTTCTTCAGCACTCCACCAATCT
>Ga0315280_10000663_pt1 | contig 63368 bp, 64 predicted proteins | sample YL17G06_40_MG_FD_203697 | JGI IMG/M metagenome (GOLD analysis project Ga0315280, IMG submission 203697) | Sediment microbial communities from Yellowstone Lake, YNP, Wyoming, USA - YL17G06_40 | ecosystem: Environmental > Aquatic > Freshwater > Lake > Sediment | place: USA: Wyoming | collected... | reverse complement strand
TCCACGAATGGGCCTTCCATGACCTCGGCCACCTGAAGCAGATCCTGGAAGGAAAGCGTTACGCTCTATATCCGCATATCGGCAACATGAGGAAGTATTACAGGTTGAGCTGAGCGAACCGGCCGAGGTCCCTTATGCGCCGCCTTGAACATCAGCGAGGGATAGGGGACAAGCGGCAGCCAATAACAACCGGCAGGAGTTCCAGACCACTCCGTGAATAAGATCCTCCCGAACGCTGAAGCTGCGGTTGCCGACCTCTTCGACGGTGCGACCGTCATGGTGGGCGGTTTCGGCCTGTGCGGCATCCCCGAGAATTTGATTGAAGCCGTGCGCGCCAAAGGTGTGCGCAACCTCACCGTGATCAGCAACAATGCCGGCGTGGAAGGCTTTGGCGTGGGCCGCTGGCTGGAAAACCGGCAGATTCGGAAAATCATCGGCACCTACATCGGCGACAACAAGCTCTACGAAGAATTGGTGATGAAGGGCCAGCTTGAAGCCGATTTGATTCCGCAGGGCTCTTTCTCCGAGCGCATCCGTGCCGGCGGGGCAGGCATTCCGGCATTCTACACACCGACCGGGGTGGGAACCGTCGTTGAGCGCGGCAAGGAAGTGCGCGAGTTCGATGGCCGGCCCTATTTGCTCGAGCGCGCGCTCAAGGCCGACTTTGCCCTGGTCAAAGCCTGGAAGGGCGACCGCTGGGGCAACCTCATTTATCGCAAGACGGCGCGCAACTTCAACCCCATGATGGCCACCGCCGCGCGCGTTACGATCGCGGAGGTGGAAGAGATCGTTGAACTCGGCGCGCTTGACCCGGAGGCGATCGTCACGCAGGGAATTTACGTGCAGCGCATCATCCAGTGCCCATACTGCGCGAAGCGCATCGAACGCAGAACGGTGAGAAAGCGAGCGTGATGGACAAGCGCGAAGTGATCGTGCGCCGCGTGGCGCAGGAATTGAGAGACGGCTACTACGTCAATCTGGGCATCGGCATGCCGACGCTCGTGGCAAACTACATCCCGGCGGGGATCGAGGTGGTGCTGCAATCCGAGAATGGCATGCTCGGCGTGGGGCCCTATCCGCTCGAGGGTGAAGAAGACCCGGACCTCGTGAACGCCGGCAAGGAGACGATTTCAGAAATTCCCGGCTGCGCCTATTTCGACAGCGCGCAATCCTTCGCCATGATTCGCGGCGGGCACATCGACTTGACCGTCCTCGGGGCGATGGAAGTGGATGAGAAGGGCAATCTTGCCAACTGGATGATCCCGGGCAAAATGGTGAAGGGCATGGGCGGGGCGATGGACCTGGTGGCGGCGGCGCGCCGCGTCATCGTCATCATGGAGCACACCACGCGCGACGGCAAACCGAAAATCCTGAAGCAGTGCGCGCTGCCGTTGACCGGCGCCGGCGTCGTCGACACCATCATCACCGAACTCGCCGTGATCGACGTGACGGCGGCGGGGCTCGTGCTCAAGGAGATGGGGCCGGGAACCACGCTCGAAGCCGTGCAGCAGGTCACCGAGCCGAAGCTCCAAATTGATTCGCAGGTTCACACCTACCGGGTGTGAGAGCGTTGACGAGTGAAGATTGATGATTGAGGATTGAGAGGCTGCACTTCCCGAAGGCGGCGGCTTGATTCGCTGGACGGTTCGCGCAGCGGCAGGGCGGGGCATCCGCAATGGAAATCAACAGCATCGTGATCGTGAGTCTGGCCGCGCCGAAGGAAAAGGTCTGGGGCCAGTTGCTGGCCCTGAGCGCCGCCGGCGTGACCGTGCGCGGCATCGAACTCAATTCCTTTGACGATTTCGTGCGGCAGATCCTCAACCAGGAGGAAACCACCGTGGGGATGACCACGGTGTTCTATCCCATCCACCGAGTCGAGCGCATTGCCTGGGACGAGCCGAGCGGCACGCTGCCTTCACTCTCTGACCGGTTCCGCGCCAAGGTGGGCGTGACGATCCAGGAGTACCTCGGTATCGAACCGGAGACCGTGGGCTAAGGACCTGTCGATTGACTCTTGAAGTTTGGGGATTCGGCGGATGAACATTTCGATGGTTGTCCACGGTCCTGGGAGCAAGGTTACGCACGGTTCGAATCCGACAACGGACAACATTTCCTCCCTTGTTTGACAGGTTCGAAACCCGGTCGCTATAGTGGCTTCGAGAACATGTCCTCACGCGCGCTGACCCCGGCCAACCAGATCACCATCCTGCGGCTGGTGTTTGTTCCGGTTTTTGCCATCCTGGTCATCGACCGCCATTACGGCTGGGCGCTGGCCGTGCTGGTGTTGGCGGCCGTCTCCGACGTCGTAGACGGCACGGTAGCCCGCATCTTCCATCAGGAATCGCCGCTCGGTGTGGCGCTCGACCCCGTCGCGGATAAGATCCTGATGACCACCGCGTATCTAGTTCTGGCCTTCCGCGACGCGCTCCCCTGGTGGCTCACCATTCTGGTGCTGAGCCGCGATGTGGCCATCGTGATGACTGCGGCGCTGATCAGTCTCGTGGCCGGCTACCGGCCCTTCCGCCCCAGCATCCTTGGGAAAGCCTCGACGACCGTGCAGGTCATCACGATCTTTTTCGCTGTGGGGCATCAGGCGGGGATTTCCCTGGCGAGCGCGCTATTACTCCAAGTCTGCATTTATCTCGCCGCCGGTTTCACCGTGGCCTCGGGAGTTCATTACCTCATTGTGGTCCGCCACCGGTACGCCCACCACGAGGAGGCGGAGGGGTCGTCGTCGCCGCGCACCCCCCAGGCATAGGTCGCACTGTCGCGGCGCTCTCTGAGCGGCGGTTCGTAAGCGCGAGACGGCAGTCGCAGACCGCCGTCACAGATGGTGAGTTCTTGGCGGGGCGGTTCGCGCGCGATAAGTGAGCCAGCCGACGGTCGCCAGCATGCCCAGCCAGCCCAGCACGCGCATCGTGCCGCCGATCGCCCGGTCGTACTGGAGAAGCCCCAAACTGGAGAAGATGTTGAACCAGTCGTGGCCACCGAACTCGGCGTCGCCCACGGTCACCAGCGGCAGGCCCTGCGAGCGCGCATCGGCCATATAAGTTGCGATGTAGAGGAAATTCTCGAAGAAGAAGAAAGCCGCAAAGGCGGTCGCTGTCGTCTGCCGCTGAAACGTGAAGTAGATGGCCAGGCCAAGCGGAACCAGCAGCTCGAGCAAGGTTCCGCCCCAGAGTCCCATCGTCGAGCCCAGCCAACGGAAGAGCAAATGACCACCCTCGTGAAAGACCAGGTTGACATGGTCGGTCGATCAGGAGGAACCCACCGCGCGCGCGGAACGCGTAGAGAAGAAACAAGCCGTAGAACACCAGCCAACCGATGAGGGCGGGCTTCGAAACGGCTCGCCAATCCTCGTCAAGCGCTTCCAGGAACTCAAGCTGCATGGCGTGAACCGAATCAGACGATGCGCCATTCTACCAACTTCGGGTGTAAACTCAGGCCGATGATTTTCGGGAGTCCAGGATGGACACTACGTGGTACCGAGAAGGCTTGCTCCGCAGCGCTTGGTGCAGTAAGCTGCTTTTCTACCGGAGCCTCCTCGCCGGAAGTGATTCAGCAATCGGCATTGCCCGACCGCACGCGCGGGTTTGAGTTCGACCGCCACGGGTTTGTTCGTGAAATCCTCCTATCTTTACCACTTCTGACGGCGGTCTCTGCAAGCTCGCCCCCGAATTTCCTCGCTTCGTCCGGATGCTTCAGACTAATGGTTCGAAGGAGTTTCCATGCTCACACGAAGCCCGAAATTCATCTTGATCCTGCTCTTGGTTGCCTTGTCGTTCGCCGCGGCGGCGATGCTCGGCGCCGGCAAGAAATCCCCCGCAACGACTCTATTCAAAGTTCCGCTGGGACTTGATCCCGAAGTCTCCCCGTGGATTCCTGCCGACAATCCCCTCACCCCCGAGAAGGTCGAATTGGGGAAGAAGCTCTACTTTGATCCCAGACTCTCCGTGGATGGCAAGGTTTCCTGCGCCACCTGCCACGACCCCAAGCATGGATTCTCTGACGGTGAGCCCGTGTCCACGGGCTTCAAAGGACAGGTCGGCAACCGCAATTCGCCAACGGTCTTGAACCGCCTCTACAGCAAGGCGCAGTTCTGGGACGGCCGCGCGGGCTCGCTCGAGGAGCAGGCGCTCGGGCCCGTCCAGAATCCCGTCGAGATGGCCAACACCGTGGAAGGAATGATCGGGACGCTGAAGAACATTTCCGGCTACAAGCCCGAGTTCAAGAAGGCCTTCGGCAGCGAGGAAATCACGCCGGAGCGCGTCGCGAAAGCCCTCGCCGCCTTCGAGCGCACACTGCTCAGCGGCAACTCGGCTTTCGACCGATTCCAGGCCGGCGACACCGCAGCGCTTTCGGAATCGGCTCAGCGCGGGATGGTCATTTTCATGGGTAAGGGAAACTGCGCCGAGTGCCATCCCGCCCCCAATTTCACGGACGAGGAATATCACAACCTCGGCATCGGCATGGACAAACCGAATCCCGACCTTGGTCGTTACGCCGTGACCAAATTCGAGGAGCACAAGGGTTGTTTCAAAACGCCAACCCTGCGGCATGTGGCGGAGACGGCGCCGTATCTCCACGACGGGAGCGAGGCGACGCTCGAAGCGGTCGTGGAACTGTACGACCGTGGCGGCGTCCCCAATCCCAATCTGGACGAGAAGATGAAGCCGCTGGCACTCACCAAGGAAGAGCAACATGACTTGGTCGCCTTCCTCAAATCGCTGACCGGCGAGGCGATCAAGATCGAAGAGCCCGTTCTGCCCAAGTAGTTCGCGGCCTCGCCGTTAGCACTCGAACCAGGGGAAAGACGGCGCGCTTTTCGCCACCACCGGTCGAGGCAGCGCTTGCGTGGGCGCTGCGGGACGGGACGCCGTGCGCTGCGTCAGCTCGCGGATTGAGCGCCAAAATTGACACAATGGGAAGCGGGAGTTAGACTGCCATACTTTGTGAGGTGCGTCAGTTTTCCGCTCTCCGTGGGCGGGGCGCGCAAGAGGGACTTCTCCGGAGGAGATCATCGTGACCAAGGCGGCCTTTGAGTATTACCAGACGAATCGCGAGCGGTTTCTCGAGGGGTTGAAGACGTTTCTGAGAATCCCCAGCGTCTCGACCCTGCCAGAGCACAAGCCGGACATCCGACGCGCGGCGGAGTTCGTCGCTAACGAACTCCGCGAGATGGGCATGAAGGGCGTGGAGATCATCGAAGGCAAAGGTAATCAGAACCCGCTGGTCTATGCAGAGTGGCTGGAAGCTCCCGGCAAGCCCATGCTGCTCATCTACGGCCACTACGACGTGCAGCCACCGGACCCGCTGGAAAAATGGGTCACGCCGCCTTTCGAGCCCACGGTGCGCAACGACAACATCTACGCGCGCGGCGCCGTCGACGACAAGGGGCAAACCTATCTACTGCTTAAAGCCGTCGAAGGGTTTCTGAAGACGGAAGGAAATCTCCCCATCAACATCAAGTTCCTGATCGAAGGCGAAGAGGAGATGGGCGGCGAGCACATCGAGGCCTACGTCGCCGCGCACCCAGACCGCTTGAAGGCCGACGCTGCCCTGGTGTGCGATACCGAGATGTTCGCCCCGGAGCTGCCGACCATCACCACCGGCTTGCGCGGCCTAGTTTACACGGAACTCGAAGCGCGCGGTGCCGGCCACGACCTGCACTCCGGGATGTTCGGCGGCGTGGCTCCCAACCCTTTTCAGGCGCTGGCGGAGATCATCACGGGGCTCAAAGGCCGCGATGGGAAAATCCGCATTCCGGGATTCTACAGGAGTGTCAAGCACCCCTCTCGCCAAGAACTGGCGAGTTGGAAAAAGTTGCCCTTCAATGAGAGGAGATTTCTGGAAAAAGAAGTCGCGGCCAAGGCGCTCGTGGGCGAGAGAGGATTCTCGGCCTTGGAGCGAATGTGGGCCCGGCCGACCCTCGAAGTCCACGGCATTCGCGGCGGATTCACGGGCGAGGGCGCGAAGACTGTCATTCCGGCCGTCGCCACCGCCAAGCTCAGCATGCGACTCGTTCCCGAGATGAAGCCCCGCGAAGTCGTGCGCCAGTACGCGGCCTACGTGAAGAAGCTGACGCCGAAAGGAATCCGCACCGCCGTGCGTGTCCTGAGTACCGCTCCCGCCACGCTGGTCTCCACCGAGAGCCGCTGGGTGGCTGCCGGTGCGGAAGCGATGGAGCAGGTTTTTCACAAGAAGACGGTCTATATGCGCTCCGGAGGCTCGATCCCTGTCGTTGGCCTGTTCCAGAAGCACCTCGGGATACCTAGCGTCATGATGGGCTTCGGCCTGCCGGACGATCACCTCCACGCGCCGAACGAGAAATTCCATCTGCCCAATTTCTACCGGGGTATCGAATCGGTGGCGCGATACTTCACCCTGCTGGCGCAGTAGATTCCCTCAGACTCTTGGATCAATGGCTCCCCGCTGGCGCGCTGCGGCAGCAAGGGCTCTCTTATGGTGGGGCTGCGCCGAACCTCTTGAGGCGTGCCCTGACCTCGGCGGCATCAGGAGCGTTCGGGGCGAGTTGAAGGTAGGCTTGGTACTCCTGGCGGGCGCGCGCCTTTTCCCCGGCGCCCTCGAGAGCCACGGCCAGGCTGTAGTGGGCGTGGGCAAGTTCGGGGTGCAAGCGGATGGCTTCCTCGTACTCGCGAATCGCCGCCGGGAAGTTTTTCTGCTCTTGCAGCACGTTCGCCAGAGTCATGTGGACGCCCGCTTCGCCCGGGCGCAAGCGCAGATACTCCTGGTAGTGAGCGACCGCTTCGCTCAAGTGCCCTGCTTCTCGGAGGGCGTTGGCTAGGGCCAGCCGCGCCTGGACGAGATCGGTCTTCGCGCGCAGCGCCTCGCGAAACCGCTGGATCGCAACGTCTGCTTTGCCTTGCTGGAGGCGCGCCACTCCGAGGTTGTAATGCGCCTCGGCGAGGTTGGGAGTGGTTTTCAAGGCCTCCAGGGCTTCGCCGGCAGCGCCTTCCCAATCACTCAGCTGGTTCAGGGCGCCGGCCAGGTTGGCGTGCGCGTCGGACCACGTCGGGCGCTTCTTGAGCGCCGCGCGGAACGCTCTCGCGGCGGCTTGCGCATCTCCGGTTTGCATGAGAGCGAGTGCGAGATTGAACTGCGTCTGCGGATCATCACTGCTGTCGAGAAGCGCGGCCTGATAAGCCTCTTCAGCGCCCTTCAAATCCCCCTTCCGGTAGAGCAGGTTGCCGAGCTCGCGACGGTATTCGGAAACATCCGGCGCCAGCCGGATGGCCTCCTGACATTCGGCCACCGCGCCGTCGACGTCGCCGCTGTCTTCGAGCACGGCCGCCAGGCGAACGTGCAGGGCGCCGTCGTCGGGGCGCAGTCGCAGCGCGTCGCGGAAGGTGGGAACGGCCAACTCGAGGTTCTTCTGCTCGGCCAGTAGCTCGCCGAGGGCGACCAGGGCCTCGGGGTACTCGGCGCGCAACTGGATCGCGCGCTCGAGCTCGGCTTGGGCTTCGCGCATATCGCCGGAGGCCTTGAGAGCCCGGGCCAGATAGTAATGCAGCTCCGGGCTTTGGGGTCTCAGTTGAACCGCCACGCGGAACTCTCCCAGCGCCTTCTCGCGATCTCCGCCTGCCTCGTAAGCATTGGCCAAGTGCAGGTGCGCGTCCGCGTCTTCGGGGCGGAGGCGGACCTCCTCGCGATATTCCTGAATGAAGCCCGCCACATCGCCGGAGGCCTGGTAAGCCTCCGCGAGATTGCGGTGGTAGTCCGCCGTGTCGGGGGAGATTTCGGTGGCCCGCCTCAGCTCCGTAAGGGCTCCGAGCAGGTCCCCGGTCTTGCGCAGCACGAGCCCCAGGTTCTCGTGCAATTCCGGGTCGCCGGGCTTCAACCGCAGTGCCTCGCGGTACTCCGCGGTCGCCGCGGGGTGATTGCCGGTGGAGAGATGCGTCGCGGCGAGTTCCGCGTGCGCGGGAGCATAGTCTGGGCGCTGGCGGATGACGTGCCGGAGTTCCTGGATCCCCCCGCCGTAATCGCCCGCTTGGCGCAGCGCGAGTGCGAGCTCAAACCGGTAATCAGTCTGCTCCGGTCGAAGTTCCACGGCGCGCCGGAATTCCTGGATGGCGTGGATCAGGTCGCCCGAGGCACGCAAAGCCCCCGCCAGTGCATAATGCATCTCGGGATCATTCGGCCGCAGGCCCGCCGCGGTGCGGAAGGCTTCGATGCCTTCATTGATCTTGCCCGTCTGAGTCAGTGTGCCCGCCAGGCCCAGATGCGCCTGCGCGTTTTTCGGATCGAGCCTCGCAGCCTCCCGGTATTCGGCGAGCGCCCCGGACGTGTCACCCGCCTGCAGGAGCGAGGCGGCGAGAGCCATGTGCGTCTCGGCGTCCTTCGGGTCGAGTGCCAGCGCCTGGCGGTAGGCCTTGGCCGCTTCGGCGAGCTGGCGGCTGGTGGTCAGGGCGTTGCCCAGATTCACTAGGGCGGCGGTGTTCGAGGGATGCAGGAGAACCTCAGCGCGGTACTCCTCGATGGCCTGCGCGACCTTCCCCTGCGATTCGTAGATCGCGCCGAGGTTCAGGTGGAGGTTGGGAAAGTCCGGCTTCTGGCGGAGCACTTCCTGATAATGCCGGATGGCCTTATCAGTCTGTTGCTCGGCCGCGTAGGCGTTGGCCAGGTTGTAGTGGGCCTCGAGATACCCTGGCTGCAGTTCGAGGGCCTTGCGGTAAGCCTCGATCGCCTCCTTCCACTGCCCGCGGCGGGAGAGTTCATTGCCCTGCGCGAGAAATTCTTCCGCGCGCGTCGGCTCGTTCTGAGCGGCGCCTAGCCAGAAAGAACACAGGAGCGTGGCAAGAATCGCAGCGCAACCAGCCCGGATTAGGCGCGTTTCCATCCCCTTCCCCACCTTATAGGATACACCCGGGTCAGGCGGTGATGCCCGAGGTTTGACATCCTCGGGAGCGTTCCGCTATGCTCGCCGCGAATTTCGGCGGCGCTCATCCTCCTTCGCAGGTTGACGGCGGCGCGTCTTGCTCCAGATTCAGCAATCGGATGGAGCAGGTTCTCCAGTTTTTCCGCAACAGGCCAACGCTTCGCACGACGGCGCTGCTGAGCAGCAGTTTGGTTTGGCTGGTCGGCTTCTTCCTCGTCCCGCTTCTTTACCTGCTGGCGGTCAGCTTTGCCGCGCGCTCTCCCTACGGCACCATCGAATGGGACCTGGGGCTGCGTAATTACCTTCGCGCCTTCCAGCCCCTCTATCTGGAGACTTACTGGCGCTCCCTCTGGATGGCGCTCCTCACGACGGCGCTGTGCATCGTGCTCGGTTATCCCGTGGCGTACCTGATCGCGCGGCGAGTGTCGAGGCGCTGGAAATCCGCGCTCCTGCTGCTGGTCGTGATTCCGTTCTGGACGAGCTTCCTCGTGCGCACCTATGCCTGGATGGTCATCCTGCGCACCGAAGGCGTCGTCAACAACCTCTTGCTCTCGCTTCACCTCACTCACGAACCGCTGCGCCTGCTGTACACGCCGCTCGCCGTCTTTATTGGCTTGGTCTACGGCGAACTGCCCTTCATGATTCTGCCGCTCTATACGGTGCTCGAGAAAATGGATCCCTCACTGCTTGAGGCTGCGCAGGACTTGGGCGCGACCCAGGTCTCGACGTTTTTGCGCGTCACGCAGCCGCTTTCCGCGCCCGGAGTCGTGGCCGGAGCCGTCCTGGTCTTCATTCCCTCGGTTGGGGCTTTCATCACTCCGGATCTGCTGGGCGGCGCGCGCACGATGATGGTCGGCAACCTCATTCAGAACCAGTTCGCCCTGGTGCGCGACCAGCCCTTCGGCTCGGCGGTCGCCTTCCTGCTGACGTTTGTGGTCATCGCCGTACTGCTCGGCACGTTGCGGAACGCGCAGCGGGCGACGCGGGAGGTTTTCTGATGGCCAGGGGAAACACCCGGAGCTTCGGGCTGGGCGCGGCGGCCGCCCTGGTCTACTTCTTCCTTTATGCTCCCATCGCGGTGCTGATGATTTTCTCTTTCAATCGCTCGCGCCTGTCAGCCCGCTGGCTGGGATTCACGACGGAATGGTACGGAGCGCTGTGGCGCAATGAGCAGATTTTCCAGAGCCTGCTGAACAGCCTGATCGTTGCCCTGGCGGTCACGCTGGTGTGTGTGATCGCCGGAACCCTGGCGGCGCTGGTGTCCGCCCGCGCCCGTCTGCGCGGGCGCGTGTGGCTCGATGGGCTGGTCTATCTGCCGCTTGTCATTCCTGAAATCGTCATCGCGGTGGCGATGGTGGTTTTCTTCAGTCTCGTGCATCTCGATCTGAGCATCTGGACAATCATTATTGCCCACATCACCTTCTGCCTGTCCTACGTCATCATCGTCGTGGGGGCGCGCCTGGGCGGGATGGACCGTTCGCTTCAGGAAGCCGCGCTCGACTTGGGCGCGAACGAGTGGACTGCCTTCCGTCGCGTCACCCTGCCGCTCGCCGCGCCGGGGATTCTCTCCGCGGCGCGGCTGGTCTTCACGACCTCCTTCGACGACTACCTCATCACCTCGTTTGTCTCCGGCGTCAGTTCCACGACGCTTCCCCTGGAGATCTATTCCCAGCTCAAGCGCGGAATCACGCCGGAGATCAACGCCATCTCCTCGGCCATCCTCCTTGCCACCGTTCCGCTGGTTTTCATCGCCCAGCGGCTTGAGCGCGGCGCCCTGAAGGTGCGCGGGGCGCTGGCCGGTGTGGCCGCTGTCTTCCTGCTGATGGCCCTGCCGCTCGTGGCGCGCACCTGGCCCACGGAGCGGAACCGGCCGCAACTGAACCTCTACATGTGGTCCACGTACGTCTCGCCGCGCGTGGAGCGTGGGTTCGAACGGGAGTTCCATTGCAAGGTCAACTACGATCTCTACGATTCGAACGAAGCGCTGCTCGCCAAGCTGCAGGGCGGCAACGTCGATTACGACCTCGTCGTGCCCACTGACTACATGGTGGAAATTCTCATCCAGCAGCGCCTCCTCGCGCCGCTCGATAAATCCCGCCTTCCGAATGCCTGGGCGAACCTCGATCCGCGCTTTCGTGACCTCGCCTGCGACCCACGCAACGACTACGCCGTGCCGTATGCCTGGGGGACGACCGGCCTCGCTTATCGCAGCGACCTGGTCAAGGAGAATGTCACGAGCTGGGACGTGATGTTCGACCGGCGCTATGCGGGGCACATCCTGCTGCTCGACGACGCGCGGGAAGTCTTCGGCATGGCGCTCAAGAAGCTCGGTTACTCGCTCAACTCGACCAACCCCGAGGAAATCCGCCGCGCACGTGACCTGTTGCTCGAGCAGAAGCCCCTCGTCAAGGGTTACAACAGCTCGAACTTCGAGCAGGATCTCGTCGCGGGCGACGCCTGGATTGCCCAGGCCTTCAACGGAAACCTGACCTTCGCCATGCGCGATGAGCCGCGCATCCGCTACGTCATCCCTAAGGAAGGCTGCACGATTTCGGTGGACCTGATCTCGATCCCGCGCAACGCGCCGCACAAGGACTTGGCGCACCAGTTCATCAATTACTTTCACCGCCCGGAAGTGGCCGGTGCCTTTGTTAATGATTCGGGGTTCAACTCCCCTAACCGTTTTGTGGCGCGCGGAGTCGAACCCTGGATCCTGGCTCAGCCCGCGATCTTCCCGGACCCGGCTTCCCTGGCGAAGTGTGAGTTCATGCACGATCTTGGCCCCGCGGTGGCGCTCTATGATCGCTACTGGACCGAAATCAAGGCCCGATGACCACGGCGGCTCCTTGCGAGCGTACTCCGCTCCGTCCTCGTGATCGCCTGCGTCGCCGGCTGCACCCGCACATCATCAAGCACCGATCGAACATGAGACTCGCTGGGCGCTTGCGCCATCCGGGTCGGTCAGTTACTCTGGGCTTTGTTCCACCGAATCACATGGCTGCTCCATGCAGAAAATGCGGGGCCGAGAAGACCGAGAGCGTTCACCATGGCCTTATGTACTCGCTGGCAGAGGCGTTCGGATATCATCTCCGGATGTGTTCCCGCTGCCGCCGGCTGCGCCTGCTGCCGCGTCACGGCGAGAGAAGCCATCGGCGGGAAGAGCGTAAGCGGCGTCCCGAGTCCGAGTTACCAGGCGCTTGCCCGCAATGCGGCAAGAAGGATTATCACCGTTCCCGGCGAAGCTGGTGGGAGCGACTGATCCTGCGCGGACCGATGGTGCGCTGCCGCGCCTGCCGCACCCGATTCCCCATGCCGGAGCGTGAGGTCGAGAAAGAGATCGCAGATTGACTTGACACATCACTCCCCTGACCCTCCTAGGCAAGCCACGCGAAATCGTGATACACCATCCGCGATGACTAATCCTTCGGTGACCCGGCGAATCGCGCAGTCGGCGGGGATTGTGATGGCGAGCGTGCTGCTGAGCCGGGTGCTCGGCTTCTTTCGCGATTGGACGGTGGCCCACCAGATCGGCTCGAACGCCCTTACCGACGCTTACTACGCTGCGTTCACTCTTCCTGACTTCCTGAACTATCTGGTTGCGGGAGGCTCGCTCAGCCTCACCTTCATCCCGGTCTTTGCGCAGTACGTCGCCGAAAAACGCGAGGACGAAGGCTGGCACGTCTTTTCCACGGTCGTGACTGTGATGGGAATCGTGCTGCTGGCCCTCGTGGCAGTGGGAGAACTCTTTGCGCCGCGATTGATCCCTCTGATCGCCCCCGGCTTTGATCCCGCCCAGAAGGCGCAAGTGGTTTTCCTGACGCGGCTGATGCTGCCCGCGCAGGTTTGTTTCTATCTCGGCAGCATCCTCAGCGCGGTGCAGTACGCCAAGGGGCAATTCGTCGTGCCGTCGCTCGCGCCCATCGTTTACAACGTCGGAATCATCCTGGGCGGTATTCTCCTCTCGCCTCGGTATGGCATCACAGGCTTCGCCGTGGGCGTCGTGGCGGGGGCGTTGGCAGGGAATCTCCTGCTGCAGGTTTACGGTGCGGCGCGCGCGAACGCTCGCTTCACCCCCAATCTGAATGTGGCCCACCGGGGATTCCGGCTGTTCGTCAAGTTGTCCATTCCCATCATGTTGGCGCTGTCGCTGGTGTTCACGGACGACTGGATCATTCGCTGGTTCGGCTCCTACCTCGAGCCCGCTTCGATTACCTGGCTGACCTACGCGAAGACGCTGATGCGCGTCCCGCTCGGCGTCGTCGGCCAGGCCATCGGCGTGGCGTCGTTTCCGTTCCTGGCGCAGCTTTATTCCGAAGGGAAGCTTGACGAGTTGAACCGCACGCTCAACTCCACGCTCAAGGGCACTATCTTGCTGCTCGTTCCCATCGCGGCATTGACGGTGGCGCAAAGCCGCCCGCTCGTTTACTTCGTCTTCTCGCACACGCGGCTGCGCGGGCCGGACCTGGAGGCAACGGCCGCGACCCTCGTTTATTTCTCCATCGGCATGTTCGCCTGGGGCGCGCAAAACATCCTCTCGCGCGGCTTTTACGCCACGCGGGATACTTTGACGCCGGCGGTAACGGGGACGGTCCTGACGTTCCTGAATCTGCCCCTCTACTGGCTGCTGGTGAGGCACCTCCAACATCTGGGCCTCGCGCTCGCGAGTTCGCTAGGTATCGTGGCTTATATGGTGGTGATGTTCGTGCTGCTGGTCCGCCGAACCCGGAACAAGGAATCCGGCAGCCTGGTCGTCTTCTTCCTCAAGGTCACCGCAGCGTCAGCTCTGGCCGCCGCGACATCGTTCGCACTCGTGAACTGGCTCGAACCCCGCCTCGGCTGGATGACGACCTCGCGAGCTCTCCTTGTATTGGCGCTGGCCAGTAGCCTCGGGTTCCTTCTGACGGTGCTCTTTGCCAAGCTCCTGCGTGTCCGGGAGTTTGACGTGTATCTCAAGAAGCTCCGGTCCGCGCGAGCAGACATTCTGACTTAGAGGTAATCTGGCCCCATCAATCGCGGGCCGCTTCCTTGACTTGGTTCGAAAGCGGGGCCATAATCGCCGCGGGTTGGTGAGTCATGCGCGAAGCGGTGATTCTAGCCGCCTGCCGCACGGCAATTGGCAAATTCCAGGGTTCTCTCTCCCCCTTTTCCGCCGTCGAGCTCGGAGCGTGCGTGGTCCGCGAGGTGGTGCGCCGGGCGGGCATCGAGCCTAGCAGCGTAGACGAGATCATTATGGGCAACGTGGTCTCAGCGGGATTGGGACAGAACCCGGCCCGTCAGGCGGGGCTGAAGGGCGGGCTTTCCAGTTCCGTCGCAGCGATGACCATCAACAAGGTCTGCGGCTCGGGGTTGAAGGCTGTGGCGCTTGCCGCGCAGGCCATCCAGACGCGCAACGCCGAACTGGTCGTTGCCGGCGGCATGGAGTCGATGACCAACGCGCCGTACCTCATGCCGAGTCTTCGGCAGGGTCTGCGTCTTGGGCACGGCAAAGTTCTCGATGCCATGATCTGCGACGGCCTCTGGGACGCCTTCGAGGACTTCCACATGGGCATGACCGCGGAACTGGTGGCGGAGAAATATCAGATTTCGCGCCCACGGCAGGACGCCTACGCGCTCGAAAGCCATCGCCGCGCCGTGGAGGCCATCAAGACTTGCCGATTCAAAGAAGAGATCGTTCCCGTCAGCATTCCGCAGAAGAAAGGTGAACCGGTTCAATTCGCCACGGACGAATCCCCGCGCGCCGACTCGACGCTTGAGGCGCTGGCAAAACTCAAACCCGTCTTCAAACCCGACGGCACGGTGACGGCGGGAAACGCTCCCGGCACGAACGACGGCGCGGCGGCGCTCATCGTGACCTCGCTCGAAAAGGCGCGCGAGCTGGGCAAAAAGCCCCTGGCGCGCATCATCGGCCAGGCCGTGAGCGGCGTCGAGCCGCGCTGGGTGATGATGGCCCCCGTGGACGCCGTGCACGTGCTCGTCCAGAAAGTCGGCTGGAAGCTCGAAGAGGTTGACCTGGTCGAGCTGAACGAGGCTTTCGCCGTGCAAGCGCTCGCCGTCATCCAGGAACTGGGCCTCGACCCCGAGCGCACCAACGTCAACGGCGGCGCCGTCGCCCTCGGCCATCCCATCGGAGCTTCCGGGGCGCGCATCCTGGTGACGCTGCTTCACGAGATGGTACGTCGCAACGCGCGCCGAGGCATCGCGGCCCTGTGTCTCGGCGGCGGAAACGCCGTCGCCCTGGCCGTGGAACGATCGGGCGATTGAGTGATTTAGCGATTTCGCGATTTATCAATCAACTGTGGCCCTCTGTCTCATACTCGAATACGAAGCCAGCCGGAGGAACTAAGAGAAAGGACGAAGCAGTTCGCAATCCGCATCGTAAAGTTGTTTCGGTCGCTGCCAAAGACCGACGAAGCGCGCGTGCTCGCGAGGCAGGTTCTACGGTCAGGAACCTCGGTGGCTGCCAACTATCGCGCCGTGTGTCGATCCCGCTCACGGGCGGACTTCATCTCGAAGTTGGCCGTGGTTACTGAGGAAGCTGACGAAACGGTGTTTTGGCTTGAGCTCCTGGTTGAAACCGGAGTTGTTCCTAAAGCAAGGTTGGAGAACCTTGTGGCGGAAGCCAACGAATTAACGCGGATCTTCGGGTCCTCTCTATACACTGCCAAATCGAGATGAGGCATTAGGTGTGTGGCGCTGTATTTCGACTCTTAATTCACCAAATCCCTAAATCGCGAAATCACTCAATGGTCTAATGAGTCAATCAATCAATGAATCAATCAGGACCGTTGGCGTTGTGGGCGCGGGCACCATGGGGCATGGCATCGCCCAGGTGCTGATGCGAAGTGGATATTCGGTGATCTTGAACGACGTGGCGCAGTCCTTTTTGGATCGGGCCGTTGACAGGATTTCGAAAGGGTTGGGTCGCGATGTCGAAAAAGGCCGGATGACCATAGAAGAGCGCGAGCAGGCGCTCGCCCGCCTGAAGACGGCGACCGAGCTTGCAGCGCTTTCCGCTGCAGACTTTGTCATCGAAGCGGTTGTCGAGAATTTTGAGACCAAGGCGAATGTGTTCCGAACGCTCGAGAGCATTGTCCGGCCGGAAGGGATTTTCGCCAGCAACACCTCGTCGATCTCGATCACGAAGCTTGCGGTTCAGACCAAGCGCCCGGCGAAATTTCTGGGCCTGCACTTCTTCAATCCCGTGCCGGTGATGAAACTGGTGGAAGTAGTTCCCGGCCTGGAGACCGCGCCCGAAACCATCGAAACTGCCACCGCGCTCGCCAGTTCCGTCGGCAAGACGCCGATTCGAGTCAACGATTACCCCGGCTTCGTCTCCAACCGCGTCCTGATGCCGATGATCAACGAGGCGGTGTATTGTGTCATGGAAGGCGTGGCCGAACCCCAGGCCGTGGACGGCGTGATGAAGCTGGGCATGAACCATCCCATGGGGCCGCTGGAGCTTGCGGATTTGATTGGTTTGGATGTTTGTTTGGATATAATGAGGGTGCTATACGAGGGGTTCCACGATTCCAAATACCGCCCCTGCCCGTTGCTCGAGAAGATGGTGGCGGCGGGCCGGCTGGGCCGCAAGACGGGACACGGATTCTACGAGTATCCTGGATGAAGAAAGTACATGAATGAAGGACGAGCCGCGGCTTTGGGCGGCGGCGAGCAACGGAGCTCAACAAAAGAGGACCAAAGAAATGCCGGAAGAACGAACCGAGAAAACCAAAGCCATTGACCTGGCGATGACGCAGATCGAGAAGCAATTCGGCAAGGGCTCGATCATGCGGCTGGGCACGAAGGAGGCACTGGTGCCGGTAGAAGTGATTCCGACGGGTGCGATTTCCTTTGACGCCGCGCTGGGCGTGGGCGGCGTGCCGCGCGGGCGGGTGATCGAAATCTTCGGGCCGGAGTCGAGCGGCAAGACGACGATCGCTTTGCACATCATTGCCGAAGCGCAGCGCCGTGGCGGCATGGCGGCTTTTGTGGATGCCGAGCACGCGCTCGACGCGGCCTATGCCAAGCGGCTGGGCGTGGATGTGGACAACCTGCTGGTCTCCCAGCCCGACTACGGTGAGCAGGCGCTCGAAATCGCCGAGGCGCTGGTGCGCTCGAACGCCGTCGATGTGCTGGTGATCGATTCCGTAGCCGCCCTCGTCCCCAAGGCCGAACTCGACGGCGACATGGGCGACTCGTTGCCGGGCCTGCAGGCGCGGCTGATGTCGCAGGCGCTGCGGAAGCTGGCCGCCATCGTCGCCAAATCAAAGACCTGCTTCATCTTCATTAATCAGATTCGCGAAAAAATCGGCATCATGTTCGGCAACCCCGAGACCACCACGGGCGGGCGAGCGCTCAAGTTCTATGCTACCGTGCGCATCGATATCCGGCGCATCGCCTCGATCAAAGACGGCGACCGAGTGGTGGGCAACCGGACCAAGGTCAAAATCGTCAAGAACAAAATTGCCGCTCCCTTTCGGGAGGCGGAATTTGATATCCTATACGGCGAGGGGATCTCGAAGGAAGGCGACCTAATCGACGTCGCCGCCGAGCACAACATCTTAGAGAAGAGCGGCTCGTGGTTTTCCTACGGCGGGGAACGCATCGGCCAGGGACGTGAGAACGCCAGGCAATTCCTTCGGGATAATCCTGATGTCCTCAAGAAGTTGGAAGTGGAGGTTCGAAAGGCTCTGAACCTGCCTCTTCCGAGCGAACTGGCCGCGCAGGAAAGCGCGGCCTCGGCACGTGGAAAGAAGTAAGCCGCTTCGAACTGCCGCGACCTCACTTGCGGTGTGAGACGGCTAACGCTGGCGGAAGCGTAAGGTCCTCCCAGCCCCCCAAATGACTGGCGCCAGGGTCGGAGGGGAGTGGGAATCACCTCAGCCAATCAACCAAGGAGGTTTCCAATTCTCTTGCGTCGGAAAATTGCCATCCTGGCAGTGGCAGCTCTCTGGCTGTTTGGGGGGGAACTCCTTGGCGCCGCAAGCACGACGGCCAAGGCTATCCGTAAAGCCTCCAGCAGCGGCACCAGGTACGTGGTGAGTTCCCCGGGCACCCGTGTCACATCCACGAAAAAGAAGCGCACAAAATCTCGCGCGCGAAGGCGACGACGCAGCCCGTGGCGGATCAGCTCCTATGGCGACCCCACGGCCTACGACAATCCTGCCGGCGAAGATCCGTCGGTGCGTGAGGCGGCGATTGAGGCCCTGGGGGATTGGAACGGCAGCGTTGTGGTTGTTGATCCGAATTCCGGTCGGATTCTCTCCATCGTCAACCAGCCCCTGGCGCTCGCGAGCGGCTTCACTCCTTGCTCGACATTCAAGCCGGTCGTGGCCCTGGCGGCGCTCAAGGAAGGGCTGATCACTCCCGACACCAAGCTTCGAGTCGGCCGCCGCACGAAGATGGACCTGACGGAAGCGCTGGCCCATTCGAACAATCCCTTCTTCGCCAAGCTCGGCCAGCAGTTGGGCTTTGACCGGGTGGCGGAATATGCGCACGAGTTCGGCCTGGGTGAAAAGGCGGGCTGGAACATCCCCGAGGAAAGCCCCGGCAAGTTTCCTGATGCCCCGCCCAAAGAGGGTGGCGTGGGGCTGATGTCGAGCCACGGGCTGAGCATCGAGGTCACACCGCTGCAAATGGCCGCGCTCATTTCCGCCATCGCCAACGGCGGCACGCTCTACTATCTGCAATACCCGCGCACGCCGGAGGGGATCGAGCAGTTTCAACCTATGGTGCGAAAGCAACTGCAAGACCTCAACGATTTCGTGCCGCACGTGAAGGAAGGACTCGCCGCCGCCGTGCTGTATGGCACCGGACGTCTGGCCTATGATCCGGAAGAGCAGATTTACGGCAAGACGGGAACGTGCAGCGAGGACGGCGCGCGCCTGGGCTGGTTTGTTTCCTATGCGAACGAGCGCGAGCCGAAGTACGTCGTCGTGGTACTGCTGCGCGGCGGCCGCCCGATGTACGGGCCCCACGCCGCGGAAATCGCCGGCCGCCTCTACCGCGGCTTACGCCTGCGGGAGCAACCCGATACGCAGGCCAGCACTCCCCTTCCCGGCCTTCTCGATGCGGGCCGCTGAAGCACGCAATTGGTGGGGGTGACCCTGCCGCCCGGAATCCTGCTCTGCTCAGCCTGACGTGAGGGGGAAGACTTTTTCCGCATATAGCCGGCTCAGCCGCAGGTCTTTATCGAGCGACCGTGTGACCTTTGTGCCCTTTTCGTACGCCAGCTCCGCCACCAAATATCCGCTGTACTCGATCTGCTTCAGGTAGTCCGCATCGGCGCCATCGGCGCGGGGTTCATCATGTGTCACCGCCACCTGGCGGCCTAGCGCGAGACCAACAAGCTGATGCAGGAGCTGGGGATTCGGGGATGATTCCGTGCGTCGCGCGTAGGGGCGATTCATGAATCGCCCCTCCATAGCGCTGACGGAGAGAAGCCGCGTCAGGAAGAATGTGTGTTCCCCGCGTGCAGGCCACATTCCTTCTTGGTTTCGTCTTCCCACCACCAGCGGCCTTCGCGCTCGTGCTGGCCGGGCACAATCGCCCGCGTGCAGGGCTCACAGCCGATGGAGATGAAGCCACGCTCGTGCAGCGGGTTGAAGGGAACGTTGTTCTCGCGGATGTAAGTCCAGACCTGCTTGGACGTCCAATTCGCCAGTGGGTTGAATTTGATGAGCTGATGGCCGTTCGATTGGAATGTCGGATCGGCCTGGATGACGGGCACCTGCGCGCGCGTCCCGGGACTCTGGTCGCGGCGCTGGCCCGTGACCCAGGCGTCGAGCGAGGCGAGCGCGCGACGCAGTGGTTCCACCTTGCGGATTCCGCAGCACTCCTTGTGGCCGTCGCGGTAGAAAGAGTAGAGCCCTTTTTCGCGCACCAGTTTCTCTACCGCCTCGGGCTGGGGAAAGAAGGCCTCGATGTTGATGCGGTAATGCTCGCGGACCTTCTCGATGAATAGATAGGTCTCCGCGTGCAGCCGCCCCGTGTCGAGCGTGAAGACACGGAACTTGCCGCCGATCTTCGAAGCCGTGTCGATCAGCACCACATCTTCGGCCCCGCTGAAGCTGAGGGCGAGACGCGGTGAATATTCCTCGATTGCGTAGGCGAGAATGTCCTGAGGATGACGCGCAGAGTAAGTCTCCGCAAGTTCACTGATGGATGCCAGTTGAAGCGCCATGGATTGGGTTCTGTTTGCCTTTCTGAGTGATATCGCCGGGCGAAGAGCGCCTTAACCTACCATCAGCAGTCGCGCCCCCAGCGAGAAGTAGAGAATGCTGAACAGCTAACTGAAGTAGCGCTCGGGAATCAGCCGCGTCAGCCGGCTGCCGAGCACCACACCCGGCAACGCACCAGCCACCAGACGCAGGAACAGGCCAGCATCGAAGTGCCCCATCCAGAAGTGCAGCGAGCCGGCGAGCGTCATCGTCGCTAAGCCAAACATGATGTCTGTCCCCACGAGCGAAGCGAGCGGCAGCGGGATGAGCAGCAGCAGGAAAACCATCAGCAGGCTGCCGCTGCCAATCGAAGTCAGCGCCACCAGGAACCCGACCACCGCTCCCACAACCACCAGTTTTGCGATGTCTGCCCTCGACTGAAGCTCCAGCGAGCTCTTCACCGGCCGAATGTGGCCGTTGCGGACAAAGGGCAGAAAGAGCGAAACACCAAAGAGCGTCACCGCCAGCGCGGTCTTGAGAACGTGGTCGAGCTGGCCGGACGCCAGGTGTGCCTTCAAGAAGCTGACGAAGAGAATCCCGCCCAAAGTCCCCGGCAGGCTGCCGGCAATCAGAAATCCGGCCAGCCCCCAGTGCACCTGCCCGAAGCGGCGGTGCTCAACAACGCCCAGCAACTTGGTAACTGCGCCGTTGACAATGTCGGTGCCGATCACCACGACCGCCGGTTAGGGCGTAAAGATGAGCAGCAGGGGCGTGAGGATCACGCCGCCGCCGGTCCCCGTCAGTCCGATCAGTGTTCCCGTGATAAAGCCCAGTAACGTAATTAGCATGGCCTGATTTGCCTGGTCCGTTCCGCCAGCCCCCGATACGGCCGAACCTTAGCTTCCTCCCTGCGAAAAGTCAGATAGAAACAAAAACGCCCGCCAGCGTCGTCTCCGCTAGCGGGCGTTCCGAATGAGATCTTATGAAGTGAGGGCTTACAAGCCTGCTATCTCAAAGGGAAAGGCCCAGCTAGCGGATGGACAACAACACATCCGCCGCGCCTCCTTTGCCCTCATCGACATGTAAGAGCCACTCACCATGTTTGAACCGCTGAAGTTACCACTGACTTGATGTCCCTGTCAACACTTTTTCCGCCTGGCCCAGACTTTTCGTCCGTGTGGCCGGAACTGGGCCTCTTTCCTGGCCAGGACAGGGGCGTCACCCCGGCGACCACGTTGAATTGGCGTCACACCTTTTCCAGCGCGATTTCCAGGTCGCGGATGATGTCATGCCAGTCTTCGAGCCCGATGGAGAGCCGGACGCCCTCTGGGTGCATCCCAAAGGCGCGTTTCTGCTCGTCGGGGAGCGCCGAGTGCGTCATCGAGAACGGGTGTTCGATGAGCGTCTTGACTTGCCCCAGGCTCACGGCCAGCGTTATCGTGTAGGCGTGTTCGGCGAGGTAATCCACTAATTTTTCGGCGCGCGAAGGCTTGCTGTCCGTTTCCTTGAGGACGAAGTACAGCATGCCGCCCGGCGCGAACTTGCCATCGGGGTCCGCCATCTGCCGGTGGGCCAGGGCTTTCTGCGTGAAGCATTCCGCGCCCGGATAGGCGACGCTTGCCACCTTGGGGTGCTCGCCGAGGAATTTAGCCACCCGCTGGGCGGTCTTCTGCTGGTTGACCATCCGAGTGGCGAGCGTGGGCAGGCCGTAAACGATGATGGCCCAGGCGCTGCGCGGCGTGAGCACGCCCCCGAAATCCTTGCGGAAGAGCATCAGGTGGTTGTACCAGGCCGACGAGGCGATCACCGCGCCGCCCATATCCGTCCCGAAGCCGCCGATGTCTTTGGTCAAACTCTCGACGACGATGTCCGCGCCGAGCTTGAGCGGCCTCTGGCAATAGGGTGTGGCGAAAGTGTTATCCACCACCACCAGCACGCGGTCCTTCTCCTCGCGGCGAGCGTTGATCTGGTCCGCGACGCGGCGGATTTCCGCGATGTCGATCAGTTCCATGGTGGGATTCACCGGCGTCTCGAAGTAGAGCACGCGGGTTGCGGGCGTCGCCTGGGCGAGCAGCGATTCAGGCTTCAGGAAATCGCCAAAGCGCACCCGCATGCCGAAGCGCGGCAGCCAGTTGGTCATCAGGCTGTAAGTGCAGCCGTAAAGGATCTGGTGGGCGAGCACCTCCTGTCCTTGCCGGAGCGCCACTCCGAGCGCCGCGCTAATGGAGGCCATGCCGCTCGCGAAGGTCACGCACACGTCGCCGCCCTCGGCATAGGCGAGGTTCTCCTCGAGCATCGAGCGCGTCGGCTCGTCCAGGCGGTCGTAGATGTAGATGGGCATGTGGCCGCTCAGCGCCTCGTCGGCGGAGGCGAATTGCACAAAGCCCTGCGCGCCGCGATGCACGGAGGTCAGCCGGAAGGCTGTCGAGTGCGAGATGGGCGGAATCACGTGGTGGTCGTAATCCCACTTCTTGCTCTCGAAGTTGCCGTGAATCAGATGGGTGCGCATCCGATAGTCTTCCTTGCGGGCATGACGCTTGCGGGTTTCCATGGACACACCTCAACTGGGCGAGTTTTCACACTCTGAGAATATGGCGCACGCGGGATGCCGGGTCAAGCAGGGAAGCGCCCGCTACGACATTTTGTCGCTTCACGATTTTTGGTCTTATGGCGGGAAGGAGAGAGGGTGAAAAATGTCATCCTGATCCGTCATCTGACGGAGAAGGATCTAGGCAGTTTGCCTTTCGGCCAGCCCCGCTTTGGGTTCGTTTTTTGGAGCTCCCACTGATTCTAAAGGACATGTTGGGTTCGTTTCCTCAATTCTAATGCTCCGTTCGGCCCTCCCGCCCCTGGCACCTGACACCTGTCTTTGCTGCTAGCCTATCATCCTTGTCCACGCCCGTCAAGCGCGAGCCGCACGGCGGCCTTTCGGCGGGAGCTCTCGGGCCCCAGCCCCTAGTCCGCCGCACCTAGCACCTGTTCTTTTTGTCCCTTGCTTCCTCCTCTAGTTCCGTATAGTCGTCGACTTGAAACGGTGGCTATAGCCCTATGGCCGCGTACATCAGGAAAGACCGCGATGGATTGGCCGCCCGCGGAGATGCTCAGCCGAATTTTGCTGCGCCACGTTGACAGCGTCGTTCACAAGTCGGCTCTTTCCCTTACCTCTCTGGCTAAGCTATAATCCGAGACGGAAGACGCCAAGAACAAGATCATCTTTCGTGAAGCCAGAGGACTTCAGCCACCTCTCGATGAGCCGAGTCAACGGTCTCTACTTAGGCGCGGTTCCCCTCGACTCCGATGCGGTAGAACAATCTCTCCTCAACATCGAGAACAAGCAGAGGAGCAATCTTTTCCCCTGGACAGGTCAGTTCTCACCTCAGTTGGTCGAGGTCATGCTAAACCAGTACGCTTCAGTGCGAACACGAGTCCTGGACCCGTTTGCAGGTAGCGGAACGATCCTTTGTGAGTGCGGGAGAAAAGGGATCGCCGCGGATGCTGTTGAAATCAACCCTGCCGCCTACTCTCTGGCTCGAACGTATCAGTTCATCAACCGCAAACGCGACGACAGGGCACGGACGATTTCCAAGGTCGCCCGCGTTATAGGTGATGCACTTTCAAATCCACTTCCGCTATTCGATCCCCGACCACGTCCCGCAAGAGCGCCATTTCGAGACATAGTTACGGAGGCTCGTTCGATCCTCCATGAACCTGACTGTGTCGCATTGATCGAGACCTTGATAGTGCTATCGGACTTCTATAGGCCCGACCTTGATAGCAAACGACTAACGAGCGTGTGGGAAAGGCTAGTTTCAATTGTTCGGCACCTTCCCTACTCTGAAGCACCTTTGAGGGCTATCAACGCGGATGCGCGGCAGGTTCCACTAGAACCAGAAACCATAGACTTGGTGATTACATCTCCCCCATACATCAATGTGTTCAACTACCACCAACAGTACCGCGCCTCAGCAGAGGCCCTTGGTTGGAACCTGCTTCAGGTTGCGAAATCGGAGATCGGGTCGAATCGCAAGAACAGAGCCAATCGATTCCTGACAGTCATACAGTATTGCCTCGACATCGCCGCTACCCTCCTGGAGCTTTCAAGGGTTTGCAGGAAAGCAGCACGAATCATCTTCGTCGTGGGCCGTGAATCGAGGGTTCGGGGAACGCCGATGCTGAACGGGGAGATGGTCGCGCTACTGGCAACGAAGTGTGCCGGGTTGCGCCTGAGGAGTCGACAAGAACGAGTCTTTAAGAACAAGTTTGGCACGATGATATTTGAAGACATCTTACACTTCACCGGCGTCACCCGATTGGATAGGTGGATGACCGACCCGAGGCTAATCGCCAAACTGGTTTTGGAGGGTGCGCTCAAAGTTGCCGCCCCCGCCGCCGGACTTGACATCAGACAAGCCATAAATCACGGCGGTGAAGTGCAGCCGTCACCAATTTACGACCCTAGTCGCGCAAGGCTCGCACACTCCCGGGAATTGGGCTATGCCAGCTCACTTAGATAAGCTGAACGCAACACTAGAAAATGAGAAACTGCCGCCGGGCGACAGGGTCCGGGTTGAGCTGGCGAGGGAACGTTACCACGAGTGGATCCGCAAGATGGCCGCTGTCACCGGTAGTCCTGACGAGCGCGTCGACCGGTTGGTTGAGCTTCTCAACGAGTATCGACTGTATTTGGACGTAGACCTCATCTTTGACAGCGAATTTGATTTCCTCTATCGGCAAAAGGGTCAACTCAAGCTGGACAACAGTGTCATCGAAGAGTTCCTGCCTTGGCTAATACACCCCGAGATCATTCCTGAACTCCGGGGCCTTGAAGTCTACGTAGGGCCCATAAGCTCATTTTCGTCGGCATTCTTTGTCTCAAGCTTGGACAACCCCCAGGTGGGCGGGGGTCTCAGCATTCGGACGAAGGACCAAGACTTTGCGATAAGCAAGCCTCTTTACATCAGGACCTCGCACTCACCGACGTTCGCTGAGGGGATTTTCGAAACCAAAGCAGCAAACATCACCTATGTCGCCGCTGAGTGCAAGACCAACCTCGACAAAACCATGTTCCAGGAGGCCTGCGCAACCGCCCGCGACACGAAGTTCGCGGTTGCAGGCGCAAGGTACTACCTGCTGGTCGAGTGGCTCGACATGACCCCGTTGAGTACCGCCGCAACTGATATCGATGAGGTGCTGATTCTGAGAAAGGCGAAGCGTATAAACTCGAATGTTCGAAGCGAGTACGCGACGAGTGCAAAACGCAGGCTGAGGCGTGAAGAATACATCGACTTTCTAACCTCGAACCCCTTCAGCGCCGACGTTTTTCGGAGATTCGTCAATCATGTTGCCAGCCTGCTGCGCAACGAGGCTCCGGAAGAGCGCAAGGTCTTAGAGCTCGGCTACTTCTAACGCAGGTGGGGTAGCGGGTACCCACGGCATCCCTTTCATGCCGTGGGCTTTTGGCCTCCGTGCGTTCACGAACCCACGGCACAAGAATCGTACCGTGGCTACAGGCTGACCACCCCTTGATCCCCTCCTGAATCAGGCGGGGAACTTCGGCGCGAGCCCTCACCCATCCGTCAGTTGACGGACACCCTCTCCCGGAGGGCGAGGGCTGAAACCATCCCTAATGCCTCCGGGGCAGAAGCGCCGGTGGGATGCTTTGAACCCCGCAGGGGTTCAAGGTGAATAGCCGGGGGCACCGCCCCCGGAAACAGGGAGCGCACCTAATTTCCCCTGAATCCCTCGGTTGACGGATTCAACCTCACCACCGGCCACACTGTTCGGCCCCTTCAGGGCCGGACATCATCTGGGCATCCGAACCGGGTCCGTGGGTTCCACCCACGGCTATTCGTGTTGTTCCCGTTCGGGGAACCGGCTACGCCACGCCGTGTCCCCACGACGGGCGCGCGGACATCGCGTCTTGATGCCTGCCGGGGAAGTAGCGCAACGCTCGCTTTCCAGCGTTGCGGCTTTTCGATCGCGACGCGGCTTGGGGCGGCGCGACAAGTCCCTCGCGCTGCTGGAAGATCCGTCCGTCGGCTGACGGATTAGGATTCGAACCCTGCGCTACGTCTTATGCGGGCAGCGCGAACGACTGACAAATTGTCCGAAATGTGGTGTATACTTCCGTCCCCCGGGAAGCCTGAGGTCCCGGCTAACCTCAAATGTCAAAAGGAGAGTGCCTATGCTCGGAGAGCAGATTGGTGAATCGCGTGGAAAGCGAACGGGAAGGAGAGCGCTCGCGGCGGAGAGCGGATTCAAGGTCGAAGTCTCGTTTGAAGACAGCGGGAAAATGCTGGGGATGGAAATGAACGATTTCGGAACCTACGTGGCGGTGCCGAGGCCCGACGGCACTCTGTACGGCGAGGGGCAGGGAGTCGTCATGACGCGCGACGGGGAGATGGCCACCTGGAAAGGCCAGGGTGTCGGAAGGTTCGTGGGGGGCGGCGCCGTCAGTTACCGGGGCGCGCTGTACTATAGCACGGCCTCTCCGAAGCTGGCGCGTCTTAACACCATCGCTGCGGTGTTCGAGTTCGAGGTCGACGCCAACGGGAACACCCACAAGCAAAATTTGGGAGTGGAAGTAACGTAGCCTGTGAGACCGGCGTCGGGCCGTGGGCTTTTGTGGATCCACAACATTACGAACCCACGGCGTGAAAACCCTATCGCGGCAACCTGCTTGGTGGCAGGGCCGTCTCGGCCGTGGAGCATTCCACGGGCGGAACGCCCGTGCTACTCGCGGCGGCCGCGGAGGCGTTCGAGCCAGAGGTGGGCGCGGGCGGAGGCTTCGTGGGATTTCTGCGCGAGGCGGGGGAAACGCGCGCGAATCTTCACGATCAGCCGGTGGGCCCAGGAATACTGCGTGGAGAGGATGATTAGACCGATGAGGATGAAGAGGATTCCCTGCAGGATGGGAAGAAACAGCCCGATAATTCCCACCACGATGAAGGCCCAACCCACCAACTGCACGGCCAGCCGCTTGAAGAATGCTTTCATTTAGCAGTTGTCAGCCCGTCAAACTGCAACGCCGCTCCCTCCAGGCATCATATCCGATTGCGGGGATTTTGTGAGGGATTCGAACCATTACCTCGAATAAGAAGCCCAATACACAGGGAGCTTCACGCGAACGCACAGAGGCGGAAAGCCCGCAAGGAGGATACAGACTGAACGTGGAGCTTCCGTCGGCATAAGGCACGCAACGCATATCTGACTTGCGAGACCAAAGTCAGCGCGTCTACTGTCGTCCCTGGGGCGCGTGGTTGGCCGAACTGCGGGTGCCTTGTGCCGCGGTTCTTTCGCAACAACGCGCGGCGCGTTCATTTCTTGACGTCTCTCATTTTTCTCCGCACTGAATCGTCTTGATAGATTTGTCGCCGCTCATATAGATTTTTGTGTTCGGGCTCGCTCTCAAAATCCAAGCGGTTTTCACACCTCAGCGCGAGGGACCACGGATGTCGAACGCCGACGACACGCATGCCTCGGCTCCGGCCAAACCTCCCGCGGCGCCCGCGGCCGCGACTCCCCCTAAGCCCGCTCCCAAGCCCGCTGCGGCCGCCGCCAGAAAAGCAGCCGGCAAGAAGGATGATAAGCCGCTGCCCTCCAGACAGCGGCGGAGGTTTATCTGGACGAGTATTGGGGCGTTTCTGGCCGCGAATTTCCTGATGTTTTTGCGATTCTTTTTCCCGCGCACCTTGTTCGAGCCCACGACGGTATTCAACGTCGGCTATCCGTCCGATTTCGCGCTCGGGGTGGACGAGCGCTTCAAGCAACTGGCGCGCATCTGGGTGGTGCGCGAGGCGGACCGCATCTTCGTCATCTACGCGCGCTGCACGCACCTGGGATGCACGCCCGACTGGAAGCCCAGTGAGAACAAGTTCAAGTGCCCGTGCCACGGCAGCGGATACACCCCGGAAGGGATCAATTTCGAAGGGCCGGCGCCGCGGCCGATGGACCGCGCGCACGTCGAGCTCGATGCGCAGGGGCAGATCGTCGTGGACACCAGTAAGTTGTACTCGTGGCCCAAGGGCGGGACCGATCAGTTCAACGATCCGGGAGCGTTCCTGTCGGTGTAGAGACGTTCTGGTGGAACGTCCCGTCCGCCAGACGGCCCACCGGGCCGTCTCTACGAGAGCGATGGCAGGTAGGACAAGTTGATGGGTGACCAGGAAAACGGCGGCTCGCCAAAGAAAGGTCTCGGCACGCTGGTCGAGGAGGCTCGCGAGCAGACGAAAATCCTGACCGAGCGCGTTAAGAAAGACGTCGTCGAGGCCCTCAAAGAACCGCAGAAGACCTCGCTCTACAAATCCATCCTCCGCGTCAAGCACGACGACACGGAGCGCAGCCGCGCCCTCGGCGTGCTCTCCAACGTCTTCCTTCACCTTCATCCCGCCAAGATCAATCGCGACGCGGTCCGTTACAGCTACACGTGGGGCATGGGCGGAATCACTTTTTATCTCTTCATCGTCCTGACGCTCACCGGCGTGCTGCTGATGTACTACTACCATCCGACGAAGGGCCAGGCGTATCGCGACATCGTCTACCTGATGAGCGACGTGCCTTTCGGGAAGCTCCTGCGCAACATGCACCGCTGGGCCGCGCACCTGATGATCATCACCGTCTGGCTGCATATGTTCCGCGTCTTCCTGACGGGCTCGTACAAGCGGCCGCGCGAATTCAATTGGGTGGTGGGCGTCATCCTGCTGGTGCTGACCATGCTGCTCTCCTTCACCGGCTACCTGCTGCCCGACGATCAACTGGGTTTCTGGGCGGTGACGGTGGGCACGAACATGGCGCGCGCAACCCCCTTGCTCGGCCACGAAGGGCCGTTTGGGCCGCAGCTCGGCATGACGCCGTATAACGACGTGCGCTTCGCGCTGCTCGGCGGCTCGATTGTGGACGCCAACGCGTTGCTCCGCGCTTACATCTCGCACTGCATCGCGATTCCTTTAATCGCCTCAGTCTTCATGGGCGTGCACTTCTGGCGGGTCCGCAAGGACGGTGGTATTTCCGGCCCCGCGCCGGTACAGCTCGAGTCGGAAATGAAGAAGGGGCCGACGGTGTACGTGGCTCCCCAGCAGGGGTAGGGTTGCGAAAGGGCACGACTTTAGTCGTGCCGAAAGGGAGTTCTTCTCCCGATCGACCGAAGGGCTTTAGCCCCAGCGGCTCCCTCAGGGCCTAAAGGCCCGGGGAAGAAACCAGAGAGTCATGGCGATACGGCACGGCTGAAGCCGTGCCCTTCCGCGAGAACCTAGGCACGAAGGTTCCTGGCTGTTGACTCTCGACTGTCAACTGTTAACTGCTTTCATGGACTGGCATCAACTCTGGGAGATCGTCTCCGCGCCGGATAACGTTCCGATTGTCGCGCTGATATTCCTGGTTCCTTTCTACACCTGGTACGGGCTGCGGCAGGCGGTCGCCAACGACCGGCTCATCACCCAACTCGAAGCCGACCCGCAGCTCGCCAAGACGCATCACCGCAAGGTTTTCCCCTGGCAGCCCGGCTGGTCGCGCGAGGTGCACGTCTGGCCTTTCCTGCTCCGCATCGAGTTCCTGGCGGCGATCATCGTTACGGTGATCCTGATTGTTTGGTCGATCACGCTCAACGCCCCGCTCGAAGAGCTCTCGAATCCCAACCTCACGATGAACCCGGCCAAGGCCCCGTGGTATTTCCTGGGGCTGCAGGAGATGCTCGTTTACTTCCACCCCTGGATGGCTGGCGTGGTGATGCCCACGCTCATCATTGTCGGCCTGATGGTGATTCCTTATATTGACAACAACCCGCTCGGGTCCGGTTACTACACCTGGAAGCAGCGCAAGTTTGCGATCGGCACGTTCTGCTTCGGTTTCTTAGTGCTCTGGATCAGCATGATTGTGATCGGCACGTTCATCCGCGGGCCGGGATGGATGTGGTTCTGGCCGGGCCAGACCTGGGACCCCAGCCGCGTGGTCTTCGAGGTGAACCGTGACTTGCCCGACGTTTTTCAAGTCACCTCGATGCCCGGCAAAGTGGTTTTTGGGGCGTTGGCCGTGGGTCTCTACATGGCGCTCGCCGGGTGGGGCATTCACAAGTTGATTACGCTCACAGCATTCAACCGCAAGATCTACCAGCGGATGAATCTACTCCAGTACGTGACGATGCAGTTTTTCCTGATCGCGATGCTGAGCTTGCCGGTCAAGATTCTGCTCCGGCTGCTGTTCCGAATCAATTACGTATGGGTCACGCCGTGGTTCAACCTATAAGTGATTGGACGGCCCGCGCACGGGAGGCAAACTGTGCCTGAGACCCCGGACCGGGATCCGGTCGTCGGCTCGTCCCTTTCTCTCCTCATCTTCCTTGGCGCGGTGCTGCTGATTCTCACCACCGCCTGGGCGCTCTACGACGAGTTCCTTGGCCTGCGCCCGTGGAAGGACTACGAGGCGCAATTCATCCAGCGCTACACCGCCTTCTTGCAGAAAGAGATCCCCCGGCAGGCCGCCGCGGAGAAGGCAATCCGCGCCTCCGCCGAATACCAGCAGCTTGAACAGAAACTCAAGGACCTCGAAAACTCTGTCCAGGACAAAGTCGGTGAGATCGACAGCCAGGCCTCCCGTATCGACCATCGCCTGAGCGCGGTCACCGACGCCTACACCACCGCGCGCGCTTACGTCAACTCGCGGATTTACATCATCGAGCACACCTCGAGCCAGGGGAAAAAGCGCTCCGTCGGCGCGGACCTCGATCAGTACAAGCGCGGGCCGTTCGAGCTGCGCCTGCCCCCCGTCGAAAGCGGTGGGCAGGAAGAGCGGGTGAAATTCAATTTCGATCAGCTTGAGGCGGAATTCAACCGCCTGCGGGATATGAAGGCCCGGCTGCTCGGCGAGAAGGCGGACATCCTCCGGCCCGTTTCCGAATTGCGGAAGCAACGTGACTCTTACGTCTCGGACCACTTGAACGGTTTGAACGCCGAACAGCTTCAGGGGCTGCTCAACAAGGCGAAGAGTTCCGCGATCGAGATCCGGCAAATCAACAACCCCGACGCGGGCCTCGTGGACCGCTGCGAGTCCTGCCACATGGGCATTCGCGAGCCGGTGGTTCTGACCCGCAAGGATATGGGCGGGGAGCGCGACCGCATGGCCCGTGCCTTCACCAGCCACCCTGAAAGGGGGCTCCTCAGGATTCACGATCCGGAGAAGTTCGGCTGCACGCCTTGTCACGGCGGCAACGGCATGCAGGTGGCGAGTGTCCAGTCGGCGCACGGGAACTACGAGCACTGGCTTTGGCCGCTGCACCCGCGCGCCAATTTCGAGGCCGGCTGCCAGCAATGCCACGCGAGCGACATGGTCGTGGACCACGCGCCGGTGCTCAGCCTGGGCAAGGAGCTTTTCCAGTGGCGCGGGTGCATGGGCTGCCACCGCTTCCAGGGCTATGACGCTGAGCCTGAAGAGCTGGTCTCGGCTCAGCAACAGATCGCGCAACTGGAGACGCAGCGCCACGAGACGCAGATCGAGATCCAACGCACCATCCAGGCTGGCGACAACGCGCCGGACAACGCATCGGCTCGCGCTTTCTACACGAAGGCAGACGCCCTGCGCGTTTCCATCAGCGATCTCGACGGGCGCATCGAACAGTTGAACTACCGCGCGGGAAACCTGCTGCGGGAAATCAAGAAAGTCGGGCCGGACCTGAAAGAGGTCCGCGTCAAGCTGCGGCCGGACTGGATTCCCGTATGGATCCAGAATCCTCACGCTTTCCGCCCCACCACGCGCATGCCGCGCTTCCGCCTGGACGAAGATGAACTGAAACCCGTGGCCGCTTTCATTTGGCAGTCGGGGCTGGACGCGAAGCTGCCCTCCCAGCTCCCGGGTGACGCGGTGAAAGGCAAGGAGAGCTTCGAGACGCGCGGATGCATGGGTTGCCATTCGGTTGGCGAAGGCTCGAACGCCATCGGCGGCACGTTCGCGGCCAACCTTTCGCGCGTGGGTGAAAAGGACAATTACGATTACCTGGCGCGCTGGATCCACAACCCGCGCGAGCGCACCAGGCCCTACTGCGCTTACGAGAAGCGCGACCTGACCGAACAGGATTACAGGAAGCACGGCCTGCCGTTCGTCTTCGACCTCCAGCATTCGAAGTGCCCGAACGACGGCCATGAACTGCAGGTCGAGCAGATGACCGTCATGCCTAACCTGCGACTCTCCGGGCAGGAAGCGCGCGATATCGCCAGCTACCTGATGACGCTCAAGGAGAAGGATCCTTCGTCCTACCCGCAGGCCGCGTATCTGAACGATCCCGCGCTGATGGCGGAGGGGCGGGAGGTCGTGAAGCGCTACGGCTGTGCGGGCTGCCACGAGATCGCCGGGCTCAAGCAGGAAGGCCGCATCGGCACCGAGCTCACCAAGGAAGGCTCGAAGCCGCTGGAACAGATCGATTTCGGTTTGTTTGTGAAGGAGGCGCGGGAAAAGGATTGGTACAGCCACAAGGGATTCTTCGAGCAGAAGCTGCAGAAGCCCGAGATGTTTGACGAGGGGTTGATCAAGGCCGAAGGCGAAGAGCTGAAGATGCCCGACTTCGACATGAAGCTGCAAGAAACCACCGCCCTCACCACTTTCCTGATGGGCGCCGTCGATCCCACGCTGCCCAAGCGTTATTTCCACCTGCCTGAGGACTCCCGCCGGGACGTCCAGGAGGGCTGGTGGATTGTGAAGAAATACAACTGCATGGGTTGCCATCAATTCAAAGTGGGGCAGGCGGAGGCGCTGGAAGGAACTCCGCGCTTCCAGACGCCGGAGGGTAAGGACCAGTTGCCGCCCAAACTGCTCACCGAGGGCGCGCGCGTGACGCCCGACTGGCTGCTCAAGTTCCTCTCCAACCCCGCCATGAGTGAGACGGACACCGACCGCAACGGCGTGCGGCCGTACCTCAAGGTCCGCATGCCGACGTTCTATTTCTCGCCGGGCGAGGTCCGGAAATTGGTGCGATTCTTCCAAGCGATGGCGTCGCAGCCGCTCCCGTACTTCCCGCAGAAACTTGAGCCGCTGACGAATCAGGAGCTGCTTTTGGCGCGGGCGCTCTTCACCAGCCGCGCGGCGCCCTGCCTGAAATGCCATGCCACCGGCGACGCGGCGCACGACCGCTTCGCCACCGCGCCCAATTTCCTGCTGGCGCGCGAGCGTCTCAAGCCTGGCTGGACCAAGCGCTGGATCGTTGATCCATCCATGATCAGCCCGGGGACCGCTATGCCCTCGGGCCTCTTCAAGCGCGCAGGTGACCGCTGGGTGTTTGCCGGTCCGACGCCGCCCATGTTTGCGGGTTACACGGGTGACCAGGCGGACTTGCTGGTGCGCTACATGTTCGAGATCACTCCGGAAGAGCAGCGGCGCCTCATCGGCATGAGCGCCGGAATGGTGGCCTCGGGTACGGGTTCCGCGGGGGCGGGAAACAGTTCAGCGAGCCGCGGACGCGGCCCCATGGCCACGCTGGCAAGAGCTCACTAAGAGAATTGAATTCGATTTCGGGAGAAAGGCATCAAAATATGCAAAGGAAAACCTTCCTGACTCTGTGTTTGGCTGCCGCACTTGCTCTCGTCGGGTGCGGGCAGAAGGAAACGCCGGCGCCGGAGGAATCTGCGGCCCCGACCGAACTGGCCGTCGCGCCGACGCCCATCGATCAGTCCACGGTGGCTAGCATCACCGGCAAGGTCAGCTTTCAAGGGACCAAGCCGAAGCTGGCGCGCATCATGATGGACCAGGATCCCGTCTGCGTGCAGAAGCATGGCGGGCAGGCGGTCTATGCGGAAGACGGCGAGGTGAACGGCAACGGCACCCTGCCCGACGTTTTCGTTTACGTGAAAGCGGGCGCCGAGAAGTACACCTTCGCCACGCCGAGCGCGCCCGTCGAGCTCGACCAGGACGGCTGCATGTACAAGCCCCACGTGCTGGGCATCATGGTGGGACAGACGCTGAGCATCCTGACCAAGGACGCTACCACGCACAACATCCACCCCATGCCCCAGGACAACCGCGAGTGGAACATGTCCCAGGCGCCCAGCGCTGCGCCGCTCGAGCAGAAGTTTTCGCGGCCGGAAATCATGATCCCGGTGAAGTGCAATCAGCACCCGTGGATGAAGGCGTACGTCGGGGTGACCAAAAGCCCCTTTTACGCGGTCACGGGCAGCGACGGCACGTTCACCATCAAGGCCCTTCCGCCAGGCGACTACACCATCGAGGCCTGGACGGCGACCTTCGGCACGCAGGAGCAGAAGATGACGGTGGGAGCGAAAGAGTCCAAGACCACCGACTTCACGTTCAAGGGTGCCTAAGGTAACGTTATCGTGGTTTGGCGCGAGCCGGTGGTGGGGTCGGCTCGCGTTGTTATTCGTCGCGAGTGACATTTGACCTGCTCAAATGAGACAAAATGTCTCTTGCGACTTTTCGCCTTTTTGGCGAAACTGGTAATTTCTCAGGGCTGGTCCGTTCTCAACCTAACTGACGGGTTCCCAGGGTGCTCGACTCGAGCCTCGGGAAGCTTACCCAGGAGCGATAAGTCATGGCGCTGGCGATAGCGCTGGTCGTGGCGCTCATCAGCGTTGTATCCGTCGCGCTTTTCTGGGCGCGCATCTGGTGGTTCCCGCCTGACATCTCCACGCACGGTCCGGCGATTGACCACCAGTTCATGCTGACGCTGGTCATCACGGGAATCATCTTCGTTCTGGCGCAACTGAGTCTCGCCTATCTGGTCTGGCGCAATCGCGACCGGGGCGACGGCCGCAGGGCGTCCTACTCGCACGGCAACAACGCGCTCGAGGCCACCTGGACGATCGCGGCGGCCCTCGTGTTCATCGGCTTGAACCTGATGGGTTACCACATCTGGGCGGGGATTCACTTTGTCGGCGCCGCGCCGGGCGCGATGCAAGTGGAAGTCTGGGGACAGCAGTTCGCCTGGGATTTCCGCTATCCGGGGCCGGACGGCAAGTTCGGTTCCTCCCACGTGGAGAAAGTCGACGACGCCACGGCGAACTACCTGGGACTCGACCGCGACCATGACGCCGACTCGAAAGACGACATCGTCACCTCGACCCTGGCGATCCCGGTGAATCGGGAGGTTCAGATTTTCCTTCGCTCGAAGGACGTGACGCATTCGTTTTTCGTGCGTGAGCTGCGGATCAGGCAGGACCTGGTGCCCGGCATGATCATCCCGATTCATTTCACGGCGACGCAGACGGGGCGGTACGAGATCGCCTGCGCGGAACTCTGCGGCTTGGGCCACTACCGGATGCGCGCGTTTCTTCAGGTGATGACGGAAGAAGACTACGAGAAATGGCTCGCCAACATGGCCGCGCAGCAGTAAGCGGATCGACTCGGAGGGAACTGATGGCAGGGGTGCACGCGGAGGCCGTTCACCGGCACGAGGCGCCGAAGGGCTTCATCCGTCGCTACATTTTCAGCCTCGACCACAAAGTCATCGGAATCCAGTACTACTTCCTCGCCCTCTTCTCGGTCTTTGTGGGGCTCCTCCTTTCCATTCTGATCCGCATCCACCTGGTTTGGCCGCAAGCGAAGATTCCGCTGCTCGAGCTGCTCTCGCGCACCGGCGCGCCGGGTGGCGTGATAACCCCGGAGTACTACCTGTCGCTGCTCACCATGCACGGCACCATCATGGTCTTCTTCGTGCTCACCACCGCGCCGCAGAGCGGCTTCGGCAATTACTTCTTGCCCATCCAGATCGGCGCGGAAGATATGGCCTTCCCGCGGCTGAACATGCTCTCGTTCTGGGTGACCTTTGCAGGTCTCGTGGTCCTGATGGCGGCCTTCTTTATCCCGGACGGCCCGCCGATTTCCGGCTGGACGGCTTACCCGCCCTTGAGCGCCGTGGGCGGAGCCTCGGGGCCGGGCGAGGCCGTCGGGCAGAACCTCTGGATCATCTCCATCGCCATCTTCTGCGTCGCCTCCATGCTTGGCGCGCTGAACTTTATCGCCACCACGCTCGATCTGCGCGCCCACGGCCTCTCGCTGATGCGCATGCCGCTCACCTGCTGGGCGTGGTTCATCACCGCGATTCTGGCGCTGCTTTCGTTCGCGGTGCTCCTCGCCGCCGGCGCGTTGCTTCTGCTCGACCGCGTGGGCGGAACGAGCTTCTTCGTTCCCGGCGGGCTGATCGTCAGCGACAAGATCATCAAGCACAGCGGCGGCTCGCCGCTGCTCTGGCAGCACCTGTTCTGGTTCTTCGGGCATCCGGAGGTTTACATCGCCATCCTGCCCGGCATGGGCGTGACCTCTCATATCCTCTCCACTTTCTCGCGCAAGCCGATCTTCGGCTACAAGGCGATGGTGGTGGCCATGGGCGCGATCGGCGTCCTGGGCTTTGTCGTCTGGGGCCACCACATGTTCATCAGCGGCATGAGCCCGTATTCGGCCTTCGCCTTCTCGGTGCTGACCATGGCCATCGCTGTGCCCTCGGCCATCAAGACCTTCAACTGGCTGGGCACCATCCTGGGCGCGAAACTGCGTTTCCCCACCCCCATGCTCTTCGCCCTGGGCTTTGTGTCGCTCTTCGTGACGGGCGGCCTGAGCGGCATCTTTCTCGGCCAGCCGCCCATCGACATCTACTTTCACGATACCTATTTTGTGCTCGCCCACTTCCACATGATCATGGGCGTTGCAGCGATTTTCGGCATCTTCGCCGGAACCTATTTCTGGTTCCCCAAGATGTTCGGGCGGATGCTCAATGAGACGATGGGCAAGATCCACTTCTGGGTCACCTTCGTGGGTGTGTACGCCATCTTCATGCCCATGCACTTTCTGGGCCTCGAGGGCCATCCGCGTCGTTACTCGGAACTGAGCGGGTTCGAGTTCCTCAAACCGCTTCTAGGCGTCCACGATTTCATTTCCCACGCGGCGTTTATCACCGGTGCGATCCAGCTCGTTTTCCTCTTCAACCTGTTCTGGAGCATGTTCAAGGGCATGAAGGCTGCTGAGAATCCCTGGGAAGCCACCACGCTCGAGTGGACGGTTCCTTCCCCGCCGCCGCACGACAACTTCGCGGGCCGGCACCCGGTGATATACCGCGGCGCGTATGAATTCAGCGTGCCCGGCGCGGAGAAGGATTACGTGATGCAGGATTCGCCCGAGAAGGTGGAGGCGGGGCATTAGCTCTTGTAGAGACGTTCCGGTGGAACGTCTCGCTGACTGAGACGGCCCAGCGGGCCGTCTCTACTGGAAAGATCTTGATGGGTTCGACCACACTGACCAAACCCGAATCGGCCGCGCGCCTCGATGACTTCGGTCGCGGCGGGCGCGGTTTCGACGACTTCGGCGGCGGCGACCGCTGGGTGCCCGAGCGGCATCGGGTCCCCTCGCGGAGCTACATGATCGCCATGGCGATGGCGCTCGCGGCCATCGTCATGCTGTTCGCCGCTTTTACGAGCGCGCTAGTGGTGCGCAAAGGACTCTCTTACGACTGGGTCTCGATGCCCATGCCGCGCGTGCTGTGGCTGAACACCGCGCTGCTGCTGCTGAGTAGTCTCACGCTCGAATTTTCACGCCGTGCGCTCGGCGCGCACCGCGCCGAAGCGTTTGCCCGTTGGCTTTACGTCACAACGGGGCTGGGCGTGGCTTTCGTCGCCGGGCAACTGCTGGCTTGGAGGGAACTCGCAGCGCAGGGCGTCTACCTTGCCACGAATCCGAGCAGTTCGTTCTTCTACCTCTTCACCGCCGCCCACGGCTTGCACCTGCTGGGCGGAATCGCCGCGCTCATATACCTGGTCGTTCGCGCCGGGGCGATCGCACTGCGAAAACAACGGCGCACGGCGGTGGACGTGACCGCGCTTTACTGGCACTTCATGGACGGGCTGTGGATTTACATTCTGTTTCTGCTGATGACGAGGTTCTAGGATGGCTAGCCACGAGTTGACCGGCACCGCGGGGAAGGGGTTCGACGCGGCGATTGCCCAGGAATCGGCGTGGAGCGGCGGAGGTTCGCCTTACGCCATCGGCTCGAAGAAGCTGGGCATGTGGCTGTTCATCGTCTCGGACGCCATCACCTTTTCGGCCCTGCTGATTGCCTATAGCTACGCGCGGGTGGCCAGTGTCGATTGGCCCATGCCCTTCCACTTCTGGCCGAGCATCATCAAGGCCACGATGATGACTTTCGTGCTGCTCACGAGCAGCGTCACAATGGTAATGGCCGTGCACGCCGGCAAGCTCGAGCAGCGCGCGACCGCGGCCAAACGGATTGCCGCCACGATGCTCGGCGGGCTGACGTTCATCGTCCTGCACGCGCTCGAGTGGCGCGACCTGATTCACGAAGGCGTGCGGCTGTTCAAGAATCCCTGGGGAACGCCGCTCTTCGGCGCCGCGTTCTTTACCCTGACCGGGCTGCACATGACGCACGTCGCCATCGGTGTGGTGTATCTGGGTGTCGTGGCCACTTTGTTTGCACGGGGGAGATTGAGCTCCGAGGACGTCGAGGCGAGCGGACTCTACTGGCACTTCGTCGATCTGGTGTGGATGTTCATCTTTCCGCTCGTCTACCTGTTGTCGGTGAGAATGGGGTAGCGCCGGGCTTTAGCCCGGCACACAGGATTTCATAGAACTGCCGCCCTGAAGGGCGGCGCTACACGGAGAACGGCGGTCTGGAACCGTCGCCGTAGAAACTGCATACGACTCAGGCTTCCGAACACGTCGAACACGCGCACGTGGGGGCCAGCACGAAAATCTTTCTCTACGTCTGGTTCTGGCTGCTGGGCCTGACGGGCGTGGAAGTCTGGCTCTCCTACGAGCACCTGGGCGTCAAGGTGATGCTGACCTTGCTGATGGGAGTCTCCATCATCAAGGCGTCGCTGATCATCGCTTACTTCATGCACCTGCGGTACGAGCGACGCAGCCTGGCGCTGACGCTGATGCCGGCGCTGGTGTTCGTTGTGGTGCTGCTGTTCGTTTTCTTCCCGGACAGTCTGCGGCTGCTGCACATGAGGCCGCGGTAAAGCAGCAGGCAGTAAGCAGGAGGCAGAAGGCAGTAGGCAGAGAGCAGTGAGAGAGCTAGAGATGACGATGAGGGTTCGATTGAGAAACTGGAAATTGGAAATTAGAAGCTGGCGGTACGACATTGCGAAGTCCAGTTTCCAGTTTCCATTTTCCAGTTTCTTTGTCCGCCTGGGGGCCCAACTGGCGCGGCTAATCGTCACGGCCGTCGCGCTCGGAACCGCCCGCATGACTTTCGCGCAGGGTTGCGCGATGTGCTACACGAGCGCGGAGTCGGCGAAAAAAGCAGGCATTGAGGCGCTGCGCAGTGGGATTCTCATTCTGCTGGTCCCGCCGCTTGTGATGTTCGGAGGAATCATCTGGCTCACTTACCGGAGCCGAAACCGCTTCAACGAGCACAGCTCCGGTCCGGACGAGGGCTGGGGTGAAAACCCGCCCGAAGTCGCGCCCGAGCCGCCGGGCAATTTCGAAGAAGAGCCGGTTCTCGCCGGCGTGGGAGATCCGCAAGGCGCCGAGCAGCGCTTGCGTTTGTAGGGAGCAAGGAATTGAGTTCCGTGGAAACGAAAGAGAATCATTACAACGCCTGGCTGCACGGTTACGCGATCTTCATCGCCTGCGCGACGTTTCTGCTCATCATCGCCGGGGGGGCTCGTAACCTCGAATGACGCGGGGCTCTCGGTGCCCGACTGGCCGACGTCCTTCGGCACCTTCCGCATGCCGCGCATGGTGGGCGGGGTTCTGTATGAGCACGGCCACCGGATGATCGCCGCCACAGTCGGTCTGCTCACCGTGATTCTGGCCGTTTGGGCATGGCGGAGGGAACCGCGCCGCTGGGTGCGGCGCCTGGCGGGGGTTGCCGTGCTCACGGTCATCGCGCAAGGCGTGCTCGGCGGAATCACCGTGTTGTTCTATCTCCCCGTCGTGGTTTCGGTCGGACACGCCACGCTCGCGCAGACTTTCTTCTGCATCATGGTCAGCCTGGCGCTGTTTACGGCTCGCGATTGGCGCTGGGACGACCCGAAAATCGAAGACCTCGCCGCGCCTTCGTTGCGACACCTGGTGGTGGCGACGACGGGCGGGGTTTACATCCAGTTGATTCTGGGTGCAGCCTTCCGGCACAACGGATTCGGCATTCTCCCCCACATCGTGGTGGCGATGGTGGTCACGCTGCTCGTCACCTGGATGGCCACGCGCATCTTCTCGCGCTTCTCGACGGAGAAGCGGCTGGTGCGCGCGATGGGTCTCCTGCTTGGCCTCGTGATCGTGCAAGTCTTTCTGGGGGTCGGCGCTTATGTGATGCGCCTTGCTTCGCGCGACGCTCCGCAACCCCTGCCGCCGGTCGTCAACGTCACCACCGCGCACGTGGCCGTGGGAGCGCTGGTGCTGGCGGCGAGCGTCCTTCTGGCTCTTCAAATTTTCCGGGGCGTGGTGGCGCCGCAGAGTTCCGGCGCGCCCGAGCGTCTGGGCGCCGAGCAGAAAGCGATCGGATAGACGTGCAGATGGATCTGGCAAACACGGATACTGGGATGAAGGCCATCGGCCTCGGCTGGTTGCGGGGCCTTCGCGACTATTGGGTCCTGACCAAGCCCGAGGTTAACTTCCTGGTCGTCATCAGTACGCTTGTCGGGTTTCATCTCGCCACGCGAGGCTCGCTCGACCTAGCGCGGCTACTGCACACCCTGCTCGGGACGCTGCTCGTGGCGAGCGGCACGGCGACGCTAAACCAGCTCATCGAGCGCGACGCTGACGCGCAGATGCGCCGCACCGCGGGCCGGCCGCTGCCTTCGGGAAGGCTCTCCGCCACAAGCGCGCTATGGTTCGGCTTGGCGCTTTCGGTGGCGGGGGGCCTCTATCTATGGCTCGCGGTCAACGCTCTGGCGAGCCTGCTGGCGCTCTCCACGCTGGCCAGTTATCTGCTGATTTACACGCCGCTCAAAAAGCGGACTCCTTGGTGCACCTTCATCGGCGCCTTCCCGGGCGCGATGCCGCCGCTGATTGGCTGGGCGGGCGCGGCGGGCCATCTGAGCCGCGAGGCCTGGGTTCTCTACGGGATTCTCTTCTTCTGGCAGTTCCCGCATTTCCTGGCGATTGCCTGGATGTACCGCGAGGATTACACGCGGGCGGGACTGCAGATGTTGCCGCGCGGAGATGCGGAAGGCCGCACGATGGCTCGATTGATCGTCGGCTATTCTTTGGCGCTACTGCCTATCAGCCTGCTCCCCACGTGGATGGGGCATGCTGGAATTCTGTACTTCCTCGGCACGCTCGCCCTCGGCCTGATGTACGTACACTCCAGCGCGCGCCTGGCTCTTGCCAGGACGAACGTGCTGGCGAAGCGCCTGCTTCTCGCCTCAATCGTTTATCTCCCTCTGGTGTTTGGGCTGTTGATGCTGGATAAGGGCTCGTTTTAGACTTCGCCCACCCGCTCCCCTCGCCGGGCCATCTCCTCAAGACGCGCGATCGTCCCCTCGAGCCAGTCGAGCAGGGCGTGTTCGGCGCGCTCGCGATCACCCGCTTCCTCGAGGGTGGCGATGGTGTCCCCGCTCTCGTTCAAGGGAATGAAGTGGCAGGGGATGTCGTCGTCCCTGTGGCCCTCCGGGACCCATTCCCAGAGCAGGCACTCGTTGCAGGGATGCTTCTTGACGGTCTCCCCGAAGTTCAGGCAGGTGACAGAATCCCGGAAGAGGGTGGTGGGTTTCCAGGGGGTGCGAACCGAGCGGCCGTAGCCGCCGTCGCGCAGAATGTCCTTTTCGAGCTTAAGTTGCTCTATAATTTCATTGAGGCTGGTCGCCATGGCTGGGGCCTCCTCCGGGAAAGGCCGATTGCTCCCCTCCGGCCGAACTGGTGGGTGCAGCCATTGACGCAGCAATTTCGTGGCCACTACTAATCCATTGAAAAGCCGAGGGATAGATTCCGGAACAGGCCCGCGCTTTCCGGCAGAGTGGGGCAAAAAGCCCATTTCTTCTCCCACCCCGTCGATCCGGAAGCAGTTCCATCCCTCTAACCGGGAGTTTCATACGAATGGCAAATCATGACGACGCACTTCAATCCACGCGTGGCGAGGGACCAATGCTTCAGGCTGCCTTGCTCCTGGCCGTATGCCTTCTCATCGGGCTGATTTCCCTGGCCATCTGTGCCTGGGTCGTGATATCGGGTCCGTTGTTCACGATGGATGGGCTGCTGATGATCGCCATCAGCCTGACCGTGGGCGCATTCTTTATGGGCAACTTCGCTTGGTCGGTTCACACGGGTGAAGTCCGCGAAACTCTGAACCAGCTCCGCAGCAGGAAGGAGTCTGGGGCGCAGGGCGGTTCTTCCGGCGAGGGGAAGGCCTAGTGTTGTTTCAACTTGAGGCGCCTAGGATTCTGGCCAAGGCTGACGGTGAGGCGCAAGGTGCCGCGCCACCAATGTTGGTAGAGCGGCGCGCCGGAAATGGCCCGGAATAGTTAGAACGGCACCAGCCGCCGCGGATTGATGGGAATCGAACTCTCCGACCTGCCGACCGTCGATGCGGCCTTGAACGCCGCGAGCGCCGCTTTGCTGACGCTGGGGTTTATTTTCATCCGCCGCGGAAACGTGCGGGACCACAAGGCCTGCATGCTCTCGGCCGTGGCGACGTCCACACTCTTTCTCGCCTGCTACCTGACCTATCACTACTTTCACGGGACCACACGGTTCACGGGCCAGGGCACGGTTCGCCCCCTGTACTTTGCGATCCTGATTTCGCACACCGTGCTGGCCGCGGCGATTGTGCCCCTAGTCGTGACGACGCTCTACCGCGCTTTGCGCGGGCGCTTCAACCTCCACCGCCGCATCGCTCGCTGGACGCTGCCCGCGTGGCTCTACGTTTCCGTGACGGGCGTGGTGGTCTACTGGATGCTCTATCACCTGGGGCGTTAGCTGCGCGCCGTCGATTGAAGATGATCCGCCAGTGTGTCATGATGCAGGCAAGGGAAAAGGCGATGAAGTTTCTCATCACCATGTTTCGCGACGAGGATGGAATGTACGTCGCCGAATGTCCGTCCATTCCGGGCTGCGTCAGTCAAGGGAGGACGGAGGAAGAGGCAGAAAGAAACGTCCGCGACGCAATCCGAGAGTGCCTGGAAGTCCGCGCTGAGAAGGGCATGCCCCTCACCGTCACCATTCGCGAAGTGGAAGTTCCCGTCTGATGTCCACAGTTCCCCTGTTGCGGCCTCGCGAGGTCGTCAAGGCTTTTGAGAAGCTCGGCTGGCAGGTCGCCCGCCAAAAAGGGAGTCACATGATCTTGACCAAAGAGGGGCTATCGCTACTCTCTCTGTCCCCAACCATCCGCAAGTGGCGCGAGGGACCCTGCGATGCCTCATTACGCGGGCGGGGCTGACGGTCGAGGAGTTTCTGAAAGGTGTGGAAGCTTGATCGCGCGCGGCAGGCAATCACTGAGAACGAGGTCAAAATGAATGCGGAAGGGCCGCCCCAGCGAGTCGGTCAGCCGAAGCGGAATCTCTCCATCGCCGTTGTCCCCGTGCTGCTGGTGGTGATTACTTTTCTTTTCTGGCGCGAGACGTGGTTCGGCCGGCGGCTCACGGACCGCGAAATGAGCCAGTACCTCACCGACACTTCCGTCCCACACAAGACGCAGCACGCGCTCGCGCAGCTCTCCGAGCGCATGGCGCGCGGCGACGCTTCGGCGCGGCAATGGTACCCGCAGGTGCTGGCACTGGCCGCAAACCGCGAGTCGGAATTTCGCCTGATGGCGGCGTGGGTGATGGGCCAGGATAACAAGTCGGAGGAGTTCTACGTGGCGTTGCGCAAACTCGTCGGCGATCCCGATCCCATGGTGCGCTGCAACGCCGCGCTCGCGCGCTTTGGCGATGCCTCAGGCCGCGCGGAATTGCGCGCTATGCTCGAACCGTTTCCGCTTCGCGCGCCGCAGGCCGGAACGATCGCCTTTCGCCTGCGCGAAGGCGACCCGGTGCGCAGCGGCACGGTCGTCGCACGCATCCAAAGCGGCGAGAGCAAACCGGTGGACGTTGTCTCTCCGGTCGCCGGCGAACTCGGGCGTCGGGCGGTGGCTGATCAGGGAACCGTCGCGGCGGGTGACGTGGTCGCGGAGATTTCGCCGGGAGAAGACCAAGTCTGGGAAGCGCTGCGCGCGCTCTACCTCGTGGGCAGGCAGGAAGACTTGGAGGATGTCGAGCGGTTGGCACGCGGCGGTTCTGGCATCTCCGACCGCGTCCGCCAGCAGGCCGCGCTCACCGCAGATGCGATCCGCCGACGGGCGCGCGGTGGACCTCCGTGATAGGTCGTTCTGCTGAGATTAGCGGCGCGGACCGGGCCTGGGTGGTGGACCGCCTGCCTTCCGACCGGTCGGTAGGGCGAATCGTTTCCCACGGCCACGTCGGTGCCGGGGTCGCTGCAGCGGCAATTTCATCTCGCCAGGCTCGGTATGGTAGAGAATCCCAGAGTGCCGCAGAGTCGTCGCACGACTCTGCGCTACACCCTCCTGAATCCTAGCTCCCGTCCTGCGGTCCCGGGCCTCCTCGCCACGGAGAGCGCGCCACCCGCGATTTGCGGGTCTGGCGAGCGCACTTGACAGGCACGATAGCGCCGTTGTATTCTGCATACAACACTGTGCGAGGAGGTGCAACGTGGCTTCACCGTTCGGGTCCTACTTCAAGGAACTGAGGACGAGGAAGGGATGGAGCTTGCGCCGGTTCTGTGAGGCGAACGGCTATGATCCTGGGAACATCAGCCGGCTTGAGCGAGGAGTGTTTCCTCCTCCTGAATCACCGCAGAAGCTGCGGGAGTACGCTAAGGCACTAGCCCTCAAGGAGGGCAGCGAAGAGTGGCTTGAGTTTTTGGACAGAGCTGCCGCAGCGCGTGGGCAGCTGCCCGCTGACCTAAAAGCCGACGAGAACCTTGTTGGCCGCCTGCCGGTTTTGTTCCGGACCCTCAGGGGGCGAAAGGTTACGCCGGAGGACCTCGATCAACTTGTGGAAATGATACGAAGGGAGCGCTCCGATTAGAATCCGCGTCCGCCGCCTCTCCTACAACGAAATCCGCAGAATGTCCCAGCAGTTCCTGCGCGAATTTCATCTGGAGGGCTCGATTCCGACACCGATCGAAGAGATCGCGGAAATCAAGTGCGGCCTCAGCATCATCCCCTTGCCCGGGTTGCGCGATCTTCTTGAGGTCGATGGTTTCATATCCAGCGACTTGTCCTGCATCACCGTCGATCAGTTCGTCCTTGAGAGACGGTTGAACCGCTATCGCTTCACACTCGCGCATGAACTCGGGCACCTGTATCTGCACCAGGATATTTACAGCGAGCTCAAGTTCGGAAGCCTGAGCGAGTGGAAGCAATTCCAGACGGAAGTGGACGAAACTGATTACAACTGGCTTGAGTACCAGGCATACGCCTTTGCTGGCCTTGTGTTGGTGCCTACAGAGCATTTGAAAGCTCAATTCCGCTCTGCCGCCGAGGCGGCAGAGCGGATTGGATTCAGCCGGCAGGGCGAGCCGGAAGCCTTTCTTGAGTATGTAACGGAAGTACTGCGGGAGGTCTTCCAGGTATCCGACGCAGTGATCGCAAAGAGATTACGCTACGAGAATTTGGATCGGTAGGAGCCTGCCGTCCGGCCGGTCGGTAGGGGGCGTAGAGCCCGGCTTCTCCCACCTGGCAGCCGAAACCCATCCGCTAGACGTGGGGTGGCACCCCCCCGATTTCATGGTTTGCGTGTTTCCTGGGGCAATGGACCCCAGCGGCCAGGGAACCTGCACAGAGCGCAGTTGTATTTCACGTGTAGAAAGTGCGAAGCGATCGAGAGAACAACCGACGAAGTCTGTGGTCCAATTCGCAGCCGATCCCCTTCGCAGACCGGCGTACCGTGGCGCGTCGCGAACGCTTTGATCACAGGGGTTCGAGCGAACTCTCCGAGGTTTCCGCCGGAATGGACGAGGCAGTTTCGGATTTCGAAAAGTCCTACCGTATCCTCCCAGCGCGCTTTCGAGAAATCGATATCGAGTTTCGCAACTCTTGTTGTGTAAGCTTTGAATCGATCAAGGACGCTACCAGCGAGGTCTCCAAAACGCAAGTCGAGGTCGAGAGCTTCACAGAGTGCGGCACAATATCCTCGCATCTCTAGCTCAATGAGAACAACTACCGACATGACGATGGATGAATGAAGGATTGGGGGAAACGTATCAGCGAACAAGGGAAGGTACTCGATTTGTAGATCCGTATGCTCTCCCTCGTAGTACTCGCGTTCCTGTTCGAGGAAACGATCAACTTGTTCCCGAAACTTCTCTATCTCGTCGAGCTTGGACAAGCTGTCAGCAAGGTTCCCAAAGAGTAGATCGTTCGCGTCGACCACTGGCATAATGAATCTCCGCTCTGCCCAGTGGGAAACACCGGCTATGTGACTGCGCCGTCTCCACCTGGCGACCCCATATCGTAGGGAAATCCTAGTTGCTCCGGCGTCTCCTTAGGCTGGATTGCCTTATCGTAGGCCCTCGCCATCAGGTGCGGAGCCTCAGGATGGTCTGTCGCGTGGATCATGTAGTACATGATGCGTCCACCCCCTTGCCGTTCGTAGATCGGCCAGGGAGTGGCTGTTTCATATCGGAGCTCATCCCTGAATCGCGAAACAATCGTTTCCAAGATTGAGTGGGTCCGCATGTCCGCGAGCTCTGACCAATCGTCCCTCCCCCACCAGTCGGCAAGTTGTTGTGTGTTCTTTTTGAGAGCAGAAAGGGAGCGTTTTATCCAATAGTGGGCGAAAAAATAGAATAGCTCAATCTTGTGTTCGCCCACGCGTTTGTATTCCGAAATTCCCTTTAGGGTTGACCAATGGCACTCGAACGTCCTCTGGTCTATCAAGCAAAACGCGGCCTCTTTTTGGCCGATGGTGCCAGACCCCAGCAATTCGTGGACAACGACATTGAAATCAGCGCAAGTCACCTTAACTTCCCTGTTCAACTTCTTTCCCCTTGAGTCCACAGCCGGCTGGCAGCATCGCAGCCGTTCCAGCGCGGCGGCTTGATCCGCGTCGATGTCGAACAGGTAAAAGTGCCTAAACCATTTTGGCTCGCTTTCCAGAACGAGCTTCGCAGCCCATGTTTCCGGCATCTCAGGTTGCTGCGGCCCTGCGAAACCGTCAATGTACGTTCCATGATGCGTAATCAGCACGAAGTAGTAGAGATATCTCTCGATTAGCTTGGCTTTGTTCTCTGTCCAGACCGGATGCTGTGGTCGTCTGAGTCTAGGCTGCGGCCGAAACGAAAGGAAAGATTGTCTCGCAGGCAGCGGAAGTCGGAACTGTCTATTATCATCATTCCCCGAGATTCCCGCTTGTTCGTCGGCAGGGTCATTACTGGAGTTGTCGTCCATATTCAAACATATTACACCTAAATGTCGATCTAATACATAACAAGAGAGGCCGATTCAAGCCGATCCCGCTTCTTCGGAACAGCCATCGTTCGCCTCGGGGGAAGTTCGTCGTAGCTCTTGCCATTGAGAGTACGTCCATTTACTTTCTTAATTCGTCCTCCCCACTGCTTGAAGAAAAACGGTACCTTCGCGGCCCTGCATTGCTCCAAGATTGCCTGCACCCATTCCTCGCGCATTGGCCTCGCGCCTGGTCCGCTCTCGCCTCCAACAATCACCCAGCTGATACCCGAGAGGTCTATCGCTTCGAGGTCCTCCAATAGGGGCTCGATCGATAAGAACCTAACGCGCGCCTCGGCAGCTCTCAGGTCCGCGACCCGAGGCAGGCCGTGTCTCCGATTCTCAACGCTGACGCCCCACCAAACGTGTGGCATTCCGGCCGCAGATCTGAGTTTTCCGTTCAGCATCTGGCGCATTCGGCCAGATCTCTTCGTCAAGACCTGGTAGGTGTGCCAATTGGCAATCTCCATCACTTTGGCAACTGACAGGATGTAATCGTCCGGCACTGCACTCTGAAACAGGTCGCTCATTGAATTGACAAAGACCATGCGCGGCGCGGACCACGAGAGAGGCTCGGCGAGTTTTTCTGGAACTAGTCTTAAATTGAAACCCTGCTCATAGGGATGCCCGGGCACCCCACGAAATCGTTCGGCGAACGTTTCTGCATAACAGTGCTTGCACCCTGGGCTGACCTTGGTGCACCCACGGAGGGGATTCCAGGTAGCATCGGTCCATTCAATCTTGGAATGATCACTCATATGCTCCCCGCCACGCGATTCTACCTCGAAAAGACTCCGGACGCCCACTGCTCCCGTGGCACAAAGGATAATGGTCGGCCCCTTCTTTGACGTGTCCGAGCACAAGGCAGATTCGCCTTTTCTTCGCCTACTGTCAACCCCTCAACGCCGGTGGCGCGTACATCGCGCGGTTTGCCATGTGGGCGATGGTTGTAGCGGCGGTGTCCCCACCGCCGCCGTGGTCCCTTCGGCAATTACGCCGGTCATAGACCGGCGCTACAGCAATCCGTCGGCGGTCAGAGACCGCCGCTACAGCGCCGGCGCCGGGCGGGGCAAGCCCCGCCCCTACTGATCAATACTGAAACTTAATGCCGAGGCGGGATTCGACTTCTTCGGTGGGGATCATTTCGATGGCGTCCCAGGGGCAGCCGTCGAGGAAGGAGCCGTCGGGACCTTTGCTGGTGCATTTCTTGCACCCGATGCAGAGTTGGGGGTCGACTTCGATGCGGCCGAAGGGCGGATGGTCCTCGTCGGGGACCCAGTACATGCAGTCGGCGACGGGGCAGTAGGGGACGCAGGCGGGCGAGCCCGCGCAGCCCGTGCAGCACTCGGTGATGACGGCGAGCTCCTTGGGCTTCTTCTTGCGCGGGGTTTGGATGCCCTCGGACTTGGGCTCGCTCTTCACGACCTCTCCGACAGGGATGTAGAACTCCGGCAAGGCCCTTCTCCTCCAGCCAAAGTAGGTGCATATTGTCACCGATGGGGCGCGACACGGTCAACGACTTTCGTCGCACCGCATCCGGGTCGATAGCGCACTAGTGCTCGGTCGCGAAGGTTCGCGTTACAGAGAGCTGAGGAAGGGCGGGACTTCAGGCCTACGGCAGCGGCCCCTACGCTCCCGTGGCGTCGAATGACAGCGAAGACGGCCGCGCCAAGAACCGCCGCGTCGAGCTGGTCGAGCAATAGCGACCGGTATTTCAACCGGGTATCTATCCGCAAGCCACTCTAATTTGAGGAGAGATTGCTTATGACAAGGAATCGTAATTTGATCGTTACCGGGCTCGTTGTGTGTTTCGTTGCGGCCACCGCGATGGCGCAGAATAAGGATGCGGCTGGCAGCAAGGACCATCCCTTGATTTCGCGATATCCAGGCTCGTACATCCGGGAATACATGCAGAAAGAATATGACGAATTCACCCTTCCGCTCGGCAAGCTTGTGGACCAGAAATTCACCAAGAGCCAGCATTTGGAAGGGAAGGTTACCAGCATCATTTACCAAGCTCCCGCGGGGCGCTCGATGCTGGAGGTCTTTCGCAATTACCAGGGTGCGCTGAGGAACGGCGGCTTCACAACGCTGTTTACTTGCGCGTCGCGGGAGTGCAACGAAGGAGGGCCTTGTGAGGCGAAGCTCTACAGCGATTACCCGGAATGTTGGACACCCGATCGCGGGGTTCGATACCTCTCGGCGAAGCTCGCGCGGCCGGAGGGCGACGTCTACGTGAGCGTGTTCACAGAGGATGGAGGGGACTACGGTCCTCCGGTCCGCCTTTACGTCGTCGAGATGAAGCCCATGGAGTCGGAGCTCATCACGGTGAACGCGGCATCGCTGGCCAACGACATTACGCGCACGGGTCACGCTTCGGTTTACGGCATCTACTTCGATACGGGCAAAGCCGACGTCAAGCCGGAGTCCGACGCCACGCTTAAAGAAATCGCCAAGCTGCTCCAACAGAACGCCAAGCTCAAATTGCACGTCGTAGGTCACACCGACAATGTAGGCACTTTGGCAAGCAATATGGACCTGTCCCGGAAGCGCGCTGACGCCGTCGCCAAGGTCTTGACGACGAAATACAACATCGCCGCCTCGCGGCTCAGCGCCCAGGGCGTCGGGCCGCTCGCGCCCGTCGGATCGAACAAAACCGAAGATGGGCGCGCGAAGAACCGCCGCGTCGAGCTGGTCGAGCAATAGACTCGCGGCGGTCGTGGTCACGCGCGGATTTTAGAACTCCGCGGAGAGGAGGATCTAGCAAGTAGCGCAACTCTCGCTCTGCGGAGTTGCAGCTTTTCCAGATCCGTCCTGGAGGCGTTGCGTCCATCCGCCGGGGTCGCAAAAAGCGGGGCAGCGCATCTATAAGGTCATCGGCGATCAAACCTTTCGGCCTTCCGGTGCGCTGACGCGGAGCCATGGAAAACTGCGGAATCATCACCCATCGAAGGCAAAACTTGAGGAGGCAAACTTGGCTAAGATTACGGTGAACAAGAACGGCTCGCTGCGCGTGGAAGGCGAAGTCATTATTTGCGATGCCGAGGGCAAGCCCTTTGGCTTGGGCGACCGCACGGTGGTGAGCCTCTGCCGCTGCGGGCACTCGGAGAACAAGCCGTTTTGCGACGGCAGCCACAAGAGAGTAGGATTTCAATCGGAAGTCCAGGCGCGCGACCTTCCCCACCCGCGCCCAAGCCCGCGTGATAAGGGGGAGTCCCGTCATTGGCCCGGTTGGTGGCGCGGCGGTGCGCGCTCCGGGATGGAAGGCCATAAGGAGGCTGGTATGAAGAGAGCATTCGGGCTCGCGAGTCTTCTTCTGGGAGTCTTCCTCTTTTTCACCCTCGCTTTGACCGGCGCCGAGAGTTCGACCTCCGCTCAATTGTTGGTGGAGACCGATGGCCTTGCCAAGACGCTCGCGGACGCGAACCTCCGCATCCTAGACGCGCGGCCGCCGGAGGAGTGCCGCGAGGGTCACCTTCCCGGGGCAGTGAACCTGCCCGCGCCAGCGACCGAGAGCCTCGAGGCGAACAAGGCGGGCTTTCCGCTTCCGCCCGAACGTGCGGAGGAGATCTTTCGAACGGCGGGCATCAACCGCTCGTCGCGCGTGGTCATCTACGATAACCAAGGACACCGCTTCGCGGCGCGGGTGTTTTATGTGCTCGAGTTCTTCGGACATTCGAACGTGCAAGTTTTGAACGGCGGAATCACCAAATGGAAGAGTGAGGGTCGACCGATCACCACCGAGGCCGCCCTGGTTGCTTCGGGCGACTTCAAGCCGGAGGCCCAGCCCGCAGTGATAGCCACTGCCGATTGGGTGAAGCAGCACCTTGGCGATGCCAGCGTCCGACTGGTTGATGCCCGGTCGCCCGAGGAATTCCGCGGCGAGAGAATCCAGGGGCCGCGCGGCGGCCACATCCCCGGGGCGGTCAATGTCGAATGGACGCGCGTGCTGGCTTCCGGCGCCAGCCCCACGCTGCTCGACCGAGCGGCGCTTGAAAAGCTTTTCTCCGAAGCTCAGGTCAGTCGCAGCCAGGAAGTGGTGTCTTACTGCCAGATGGGCATGCGCGCGGCGGAGATCTATTTTGCCTTGCGCCTTCTCGGCTACCCCCGCGTCCGCCTCTACGACGGCTCGTGGGCGGAATGGAGCGCCGACCCCGCCTTGCCGGTGGAGAAATAACAGCACGCCGAGCCGACTAGTCCCAATTGTTACGTCTACATCATTCCCTTGTGTAGCCTTGCCAAAAGGAAGTCCCGAGAGCGGTTGCGTGACAAAGGGGCCGCAAACCCCTTGACAGGTGCTTTGCGGCGGACGAAGATGGGCCGCACGAGCGCAATCCTTGGGGACAAGGAAGCAGACGGTAAGGGATGGGGCGGTCCCCAGGCGACAAGCAAGGAGGGTTTTCCATGTCCGGCCGAGGCATTTTCCGATTGTTAGCGGTAGTTTTACTCCTGGCTGGCGTTGAAGGATTGGGCGCTGGACGGCAGGACGCGCCGCGGGTGTTAGGTTTCCTGGCCGCGAAGGGCGACGTTCGCGTGGACCAACAGCCCGCTCCTTCCGGAACCGCATTTTTTGCCGGGGACATCATCACGACGGGGAGAGCCTCGGTCGCAGTGATGAACTTCCATTCGGGGAGCGTGGCGACAGTCAGCGAAGGCGGCGAAGTGGCTATTTCTCGTGACTTCATCACCCTAGGCCTGAGCCTGGACCGAGGAGTTTTGGCCATTCGCAGTGAAGGATCCCCGGGCATTCGGATCGCTCTGCCGGGAGCCAGCGTCGTGGTGCGAGGCGAGGCAGACCATCCGGCCCTTTGCCGCGTCGCCCGCGTGGGCGAGAGCGCAGGAATCTTCGCGGAGCGCGGCCGCGTGGAAGTGCACGGCAAAGGTGCGCCCCTCGTGCTCGCCCCGGGGAAATCGATTCGGCTTGAGGCCGGGCGCCCCCAGGTGGCGGGCCAGCGTGCCGGCAAGGTGAGCCATGCGATTCCCGAGGAAGTGCTGCAGCCGCAGGGGAAAGGAGCCGAAATCGCGCTGAAAGTTTCCGACGGGGTTAATTGGGAAGACGTGGTCAAAACGTTGAGGACCGGCCGTGTGCGGATTTTGCTTGAGGATGGCTCGACGCTGAACATCGGCGCGCGCTCGGTGATGAGGATTACCAAGCATGATGCCCAGAGCCAGCAGACGCAGGTCGAACTGCAACTGGGCCGCCTGCGCGGCGAGGTCGTCAAGATCACCAAGCCCGGGGGCAGTTTCCAGGTGAAGACGAATACGGCCGTCATTGGCGTGGTGGGGACGATTTTTAACGCCCAGGCGCTGCGGAATCTGACTCGCGTCTCTTGCGTGAATGGGACCGTCAAGGTCCAGAACGTCAATCCCGCCGTCGGCGGCGAAGTGACGCTGCACGCCGGGCAGTCCACGAACGTCGGAAGCGGGACTCCGCCCTCCAGCCCCGTCGAGGCCGCTTTGAGCGAGACTCTCAACGAGGTGGGGCAGACGTCTGCGGGCGAGCCTCTCTCCGGGGAGATGAACCAGGCGTTGCAGTCGTTGGGTGCCACCCCGAATCAAATCAATTTGGCGGGGATGGGCGCGCCGGGCGCAGCTCCGGCAGGAGCCCCAGGCGCCCCAGCGGCGGGTGCTGTCGGGAGGCTGAGTCCCAACATCGTGAATGGCGTCGCCACCGGGACCGGAGTGGCTTCTGCCGCGCTTGGCGGGGTTGCGATTTCCAGGGCGGGGGATGCCAGGGACACGGTGGGAGCGGCCGAATCGCTGCTCTCGACCGCTGCCCAGACGAACCGGCAAGCCGCCGATGCCGCTCAGGCTGCGGCGAACACGACCACAGACATTTCCAACGGATTGCAGGACGCACTCAATCAGCTATCTCCCAGCGGCCCCGGCTGCGGCTGTTTGCCCTAAGGCAAAACACTCGGGAGACAATCCGCATCTGCTCGGACCGTGGGTACACGACCTCTCCGGACTTGGGGGGGCGTTCATCGCATGAGGCATTCCGCTCGCGCACCGCGTGGGGACGGATTTCCCGCCGGTGGGTAAACCCGGCTGCCCCCATACGCGCCGCTCCTCTCTGTGCTATCCTTCCCGCAGGCATTTCTTCTTGCCGCGCCGGCCCGAGCTGGGCTCCTCGGGCGCGCGGGATGAACTATGAAGCGTCCCCCAAAGCCAAGCCTCTCCGGACTGACACGATTCTTTCGCAAATACCGCGCTGGCCTGCTCATCAGTGGGATCGTCTGCGTCATCAGCCTGGGACTCTATGCCGCACTCTATTTGGCTCCGCATCCGAGTGCCGCGCTCCGCTTTCTGACCGACGTCGAGTTGCGGACGCTCGATGCGCGCTTTCAGCTCCGTGGCTCGCGCAAGCCCGGCCCGGAAGTGGTGATCGTGGCCATCGACCAGAAGAGCCAGGACGAGCTGGGACGCTGGCCGTTTCCGAGGAGCAACTTTGCAGAGGCCGTAGACGTCCTGCGCGAGGCCGGCGCTCGCGTCATCGTATTCGACGCGAACTTTCCCCAGCCGGACCAGAACTCAGCCTTGCAGGCGCTCCGCGAGGTGCGCGCGCAATATGGGAAGGCTGGTGCCCGTCACTCCGCCTTCGACGCCAAACTCAAGGCCCTCGAAGCCGATGCCGACAACGACACGAAGTTCGCTGAGGCCCTCTCGCGCTTCGACAATGTGATCCTCGGGTATTTCTTCCTGCCCAAGGAAGAAGTCCAGTCCCAGAACCAGGAGCGCGTGAACGAGTTTCTGAACTACCTGTCCTTCCAGGCGTACCCGCAGATCATCAATCCTCAGTACGCCCACAAGTTCGAAGGGCCGGATTACCCGGGCCTCTCACCCAACCTGCCGAAGTTCGCGGAGTACGCCAAGAACTTCGGATACTACAACGTCTTGCCCGATCCCGACGGCGTCGTGAGGCGTGAGCCCGCGATCTTCAGGTTCCGCGACAATTTCTATCCCTCGCTCGACATGGCTTCCATCCTGGCCTACCTGAACCGGCCACTGGAGCAGGTGAGCGTCTTCTTCAACCCGAATGGCCTCGAGCGCATCAACATCGGATCCCTCGCCATCCCCACGGACCCTCAGGGGTTCGTGCAAATTGATTTCTACGGCCCTGCGAAAACGTTCCCGACTTACCCGCTTTCCGACGTGGTTCAGCGGAAGATTCCTCCGGGGGCGTTTAAGGACCGGCTGGTTCTGATTGGCCCCACGGCAACGGGCATCGCCGATATGGCTGTAACGCCTCTCCAGACCGAGGCCTTCCCCGGCGTGGAAGTCCACGCCAACTTCATCGCCAATGTTCTCGAGAACCGTTTCATTCAGCGCGGTCTGCGCGAGAATTTGATTGATCTGGGTTTTATTCTGCTCTTCAGCCTGGCGGCGGGCGTCCTATTGAGCGTCGTGCAACCGGTGCGCGCCACGGCAGTCCTGGTGGTCTCCTTGGGCCTTTTCCATTGGCTTGCCTATTACCTCTTTGCGACGCAGCGCGTCTGGATCGCAGCGTTTCTTCCCACCGCCACGCTGACGGTCAATTACGCGGTCATCGTCAGCTACCGCTTCTTCTTCGAGGAGCGCGAGCGGAAGAGGGTACACGGCGCCTTCGCGCAGTACGTGGCCCCGAGCGTGATCAAGCAGCTCCTCGACCGGCCCGAGCTTATGCGCCTGGGGGGCGAGGAGCGGGAACTCACCGCAATGTTCAGCGACATCCGGAATTTCACCGGGATCTCCGAGGGCATGACTCCCGCGGCCCTGGTCGATCTGCTGAACGAACACCTTTCCGAGATGACCGAGGTCATCTTCTATTACTGGGGGACCCTCGACAAGTACATCGGCGACTCTATTATGGCCTTCTGGGGCGCCCCGTATCCGCAACCTGATCACGGCGAACGCGCCTGCCAGGCCGGGTTGGAAATGCTCCGGACTCTGAAGAAGGCGCAGGCGCGCTGGCAGGCGCAGGGCAAGCCGAATCTCAATATTGGAATCGGCATCAACACCGGCCCGATGCTCGTCGGCAACATGGGCTCGAAGCGGCGGTTCAATTTCACCGTGATGGGTGACAACGTCAACCTGGCCTCCCGTCTCGAGGGTCTCAACAAGACGTTCGGCACGCGCCTGATCGTGAGCGAGACCACTTACCAGTTCGTGCAGAACAAAATGCTGGGACGCGAACTCGACTGGATTCGCGTCAAAGGCAAAGTCCGGCCCGTGACGATTTATGAGCTTCTGGACACGACCGAAGACGCCAAGAGCCTGCGCGACCTGGTGGACCGTTTCCACAAGGCTCTGGGGGCCTATCGATCCGGCCAGTGGGGAACGGCCCTGGAATTGTTCGGTGAAATTCTGCGCGACTATCCCGATGACGGGCCCACGCGGGCTTTCGTCCAGCGCTGCTGGGAGTATCACGAGCAGCCGCCCGAGGGCGAATGGGACGGCGTCTACGTGATGATGGAGAAGTAGTCCGGCGGCCCTTGCCCGTCAGCCCGGTCAGCCCCATAACAACGGAATTCTCGCGAGGCCTGTGTTCCCTCAGGTCCCCGTAGCTGTCCGTTGCGGCGAAATCGCGTAAATGGTCGCGGCGCCGACCACCCCTCCCACCGTCATGATCGTCCAGGCGAGGTCGTAGCTGTGGGTGGTGTCGAAGATCCTGCCGGCGAGCCACGGCGCGAACCATTGGCCCAGCGAGTAACCCATGATGATGAGGGAGAGCAGTTTGCCCAGCGCGGCCAGGCCGAAGCATTCCGCCGTGACCAGCGGGATCAACATATAGTCGGCCCCCATCGCGAAACCGAAGACCACTACAAATGACCAAAGCGCCGGTCGGTTCGGCGCCAGAAACAGCAGTGGGATGGCCAGCGCCAGCAGCAGATAGAACAGCGCCATCACGTTTTTCTTGGAATAGCGGTCGGCGACGTAGCCCACGATGACCCGGCCAGCAAGGCTGGCAAGAAGCAGACCGCTTGCCAGGCGGGTTGCCTGCGCCGTTGTGTATTGATGATCTTTGAGAAAGAGGATGAGGTGCTGCGTCACGGTGCCAATAGCGCCGATCGTCAGAGTCGTTCCGGCCAGAATGAGCCAGAAGTTCAACGAGCGTACCGCCGCGCCGGTCGGGATGGAAGGCGTACGGTCGGCGTCGCTCGCGCGGATCGCATCCTCCGCGCCGTCAGGGAAGAGGCCGAGTTCTTTGGGCGCCGAGCGCGTGACCCACTGCGCGACCGGAAAGAGCACCACGAGGATGAGCGCTCCGGTGATCTCGAACGCGCGCCGCCAACCGAAACTCGCGATCAGCCCGCCCATCAGCAACGGCGAGACCGCACCACCCAGTCCCAGGCCCAGATACGCCGCCCCCATCGCTCGGCCACGCTTCGCGCGGAACCAGTTGGTGATCAGCACCTGGTTCGGAATCGGGCCGGCCAGCACGTAGCCGATAACTTCGGTGACGCACAACGCGTAATACTGCCAGAGCTGCGACATCCAGCCCATCAGCACCAGCGAAAGCCCAACGAAGCCGATGCCCAGACGAATCACCTGACGCGGCCCGAAGCGGTCAATCAGCACCCCCGCCAGAAAACCCAGCACCAGCCCCACGACCACAAAACCGTAAAGAAAACCCTGTGTGACCTGCGCCCGAGTGAAGCCGAGGGATTCCACCAGCGAGGGATAGAAAACCGGGAAACCGTAATAGACGATCCCCACGGTGAAAAAGAGATTCAGAAAGGCGGCGAGCGTGACCCACCAACCGTAGAAGAGGCGGAAAGATTTCGAGGGGGTTGCGGGGGTGGTCGCCATGCGAGGGGATACTCGCCCGGGGCGGCGGACTTCGATTTTCCAAATTTCGAGTGTCGACGCGCTAGCCGAATTCCGGTCCCAGGATGGCGCAGACGAGTTCCGGATCTCCGGGATGCGCGTTGGGGCCGCGATACATGCGCGTCAGCGGCCGGGAGAGTTTGAAGTCGCGCGACTGCAGCAACCCGACGGCCACCGAATTGTTCTTCAGGACGTCTACGAAGATGGTCTCGCGCGCCGAGCGGTGGAGGAATTCGTCCAGCAGTTCCCAGGCGGTGGGTTCATCCCAGGCGACCCAGGGACCGAGGTGATCGGCCCGCGTGCCTCCGCGACCGAGCGCGTAGCCGGCGAGTTCGCCATGCAGCTTCACTGCCAGGGTAAAGTCCGGCGCGTCGAGATGGATCGAGCGGAGGAGTTCAGTGCGGTCGGCGCCGAATACTTCACGGTCCAACGCCACGATCTTGTCGAAATCCGGCAGGGTGGTGGGTGGCAGAGATGTCAGGCTGGCCGGTTCGCGCTGCAGGATCCAGCGCTCGATTTCGTACTCGGCGACGAACCCCAGCTTTTCGTAAATCGCACGGCCCTGTGATGTGGCGTCCAGCTTCAAGGTAGGGACACCGATGGAGTCCAGGTATTCAATGGCCTTTTCGAGAAGCTGCGTCCCCAGGCCCCGGCCGCGGTAGGCAGGATCGACGAGCAGCATACCGATCCACGCGAACCGGTCCTCGTAGACGACGGTCGTGACGGACCCCACGACGCGCCCTTCCCACTCGGCGACAAAGCAACCCAAGGGGCTCGCCAACAGAAATCGCTCCCAGTCGGCGGGCGTCTGGTTCCAGCCGGCGAACTCCTTGAGGCGCATCCCGTCCGGGATGTCGTCCGTGTCCATCATGCGAAGCTGCATCGACATGGCCATAGCCACTTACGGAAACTGACCGTTCCGCTCAATCCCCAAGGCACTCACTCACTTCATCGCTCCATAATTTGGTGCCAGCGGCCGCGGCAGGCCCTCACGGAAGCGCTCGTAATCCTCCGTCAATCGTCGGGCGATGTGCTCGTCCGGACGCGGTGCGCTGCGGAACCGGACTCAGGGAGGAAGGAACCCCCCATCGAGGGTCAGATGGTAGCCGCGATAGGACGGTTTTGCAATTGCCGTGGCGGGGGCCTCTGGAGAGGCCATTGTTGATTGAGTTATGTCTTTCGGTCTATTATCTCTCGGGGCCTGCCCACCTTCACCACGCGGACGAGAACGTGTTAATCCGGTTTGCGCGCACGGAAAGAGAGAGTCTCTCGCGGACGAAGCGGCAAAGGTCGGGATTGAAGTAGTCGGGCGCTGTGGCCCGAAAGACCGGCTTTCCTTCGAACATGCGGGGATCGATGCCGGCCCAGGCGTCGACATTCGGTCGCGGCCCGACGGGAACCAGCGCATCGGCGCGGGCGAGGAACCGACGGGCGGAGGCTTTGAAGTCGGGATTTAGACTGTCGAGAACCGCGATGTAGAGCGCGGGATTCAAAAAATCGAGAATACTATTGCTTTCGATCATCACCAGTTCGTCGCCTGCGAGCTCGCGGATCAGGACAGGGACAGCCTCGGCGAGTTGACCTTCCCGGATCCGCAGCCAGAGCGCGCGTCGCGCCCCGGCGGCAAGAAGCCGGCAGGTATCGCCGCGCCCCCGGGGATTTTTCTCTTCCGTCAGAATGAAGGAGTCCTCGGCGGGCTCGCCATCGCACTCGTGGCCATGCACCGAACTGACGCCGTGGCCGTACGACGTGATTTTGACTGCGGTACAAGGAAACTCCCGGAGGCCGCGGATTAATCCCGCCATGACAGAGGTTTTGCCGATGTTGCGTGCGTGTCCGCCGATGACAACCGTTTGCATGCTGATCTGTGAGCAGGAAGCCCTGCCGACGGCGAGTATAAAAGGTGTGCGAAACCAAGTCAACGCTTGTGGTCTCGCCGTGCACGGCGAGCGGCGCGGGCCTCCGCGGCGATCAAGAGATTTCGTCGAACACGCGGAGCGTGTTTCCTAACTCGGCGAACTCGCGTTGGGCAACGTGGGTCCACAGGATCGCGAGCGCCGAATCATACCAGCGTTTTATTTGGGCGGTGGGGAGACGCGGCTGAAGTCTCCGGCGACGCGGTTCAGCTCGTCGGCGAACTGTCGCAGCTTCTGGTCCGCAGGTCGATACCCCGCCTCGCCGAGCTCGAACAGGATCTCAATCGCCTCCCGGCAAATTGCTCGGGCCTGCCTGCGCTGGGCAGGAGTCGTGGAGCCGCCTCGATAGGAAACCGTCGTTGCGGTCAACGGGGTAGGGGGTATGCCCCGGAAGGCGTTGACCTGCTCTTCGAAGAGGTTACGCGTCTCGGCATCGGGGCAAAGAGCCATCAGTTTGAGGAGCCATTCTCCGCCCGGCACGCGCCGCCCTTTCTCCCACTGGATGTAGCCGCTCAAGGTGCAGCCGAGGCGGCGGGCCATGCCCTCCTGGGTTACACGCAGGGCTTGGCGGAGCTGGCGGATCGCCGCGGCAAGGCTGGCCTCTTTTTCTCCCAACTTTTCTTTTGACATACTTCAACTGACAGTGTATAAATGACAGTGTTCTTACCGGCCCACGGTTCGTGACCTAGGCCAAATACGGCACGTTAACACAAGAGACGCCGACAACAAACTGCTGGGGAGGTGCTAGCTCAAAGTTTGTAGCCGGGAGCGGCTCTCATGACGCGGGGCTCCTCGGCCGCTGGCGAGGTCCAACCGAAGAAAGAAAACACCCTGTACGTCAGTGGGAGGGTGCGGTTGTCCCCCGGAGAACCCCTGAGGACGCGGCATCCTCCAGGGAGGGAGGAGAAGTGGATACCCGGCAACTCGCTCGAGATCTTCACGACCTCTGGGAGCGTGCTCAGACCATTCAATTGAATGCGCGAGAAATGATCGACCGCGTCCCTCGCACGCAGGGTTGGCGTCGTCTCGCGCTGGAGCTGGCCCTTCAGGACCTCCTCTTATTCGCCGGGCGCGCCGCTGCCCTCGCCGAATTGGCCGAGGCGGCACCGCGCGGGAAGGGGAAGCGATGACAGAGGCACAACTGGCCACCCTGCTCCGCGCGCTGGCCAGCGAAGCGAAGCACCTTCGGAAGTTGCTCCACCTCTGTGCCGATGCAGGTCTCGCCTCGGCGTCCGTGGGCGGGCCCTTGGTGGAACGCGCGGTCAGCGACCTGCAAGGACTTGCCGCGCAGGCCGAGGCGTTAGCCGAGTTTGTCGACGTTGGGCACTCCAGCTCTTACGGCAAGTGAACGGTGATTAGATCAGCCTCACTCGCACTACGGCGGATGATGCCGTGCGTGGGTTCCTTTCTTGCGTTATCGTGGCGGGTCGAGTTTATGCGAGTTCCGTTGGCCGGCAACAGCGAAGCCGACGCGAAGTTCAGGCGCGATCGTCATGGTGACAGCCGCCGTTGACGCCAGCCGAGCCGTGGTGTGACAATGATACGACTTTGGAAGAACTGAATTCTGCGCGGGCAGCCGTCCGCCACGCAAGGGGGCATTCCTAATGGATCGCCGAGATTTCTTGAAGAAAGGAACCGCCGCTGCCGGGCTTGCGGCGTCTCACAAAGTCCTGCAGCCGCTAGCGAACGCCGCCGAACCGGCCGCGTCCACAGGCTCCTTTCCCAAGCGTCGTCTGGGAAAGACCGGGGTCGATCTGTCGATCATCGCCCTGGGCGGGATCGTCGTCACGGATACCGAACAGTCGTTCGCGAACAAGATTGTTGCCGAGGCCTACGACCGCGGCATCAACTACTTCGACGTGGCGCCGAGCTATGGCAACGCACAGGAGCGGCTCGGGCCTGCCCTTGAGCCTTACCGCAAGCGCGCATTCCTGGCTTGCAAGACGGCGGAACGAACCAAGGACGGCGCAGCAAGAGAGCTTGAGACATCCTTGCGGATGCTACGCACGGACTATCTTGATCTCTACCAGTTTCATCATTTGACGACTCTGGCGGAGGTTGACCAGGTGTTCGGTCCGGGCGGGGCGATGGAAACCTTCCAGGCCGCCAAGAAAGCGGGGAAGGTGCGGTTCCTGGGATTCTCGGCGCATTCCGTGGAGGCGGCGCTCAAGGCACTCGATCGGTTCGAATTTGACACGATTCTTTTCCCCATCAATTTTGTGCTCTCCTCGCAGGCGAACTTCGGCCCGCAGGTGATCGAGCGGGCGCGCCAGAAGAACATGGGCATCCTGGCGCTCAAGGCGATGGCCAAGACCGTGTGGCCGAAAGGCATGAAGGAAAGCGAGCGGCCGAATCCGAAATGCTGGTACCAACCCGCGGCGCTGCCCGACGAGGCCGCGCTGGGCCTTCGCTGGACTCTCTCCCGACCCATTACCGCGGCGGTTCCGCCCGGCGACGAAAAGTATTTCCGGCTAGCCATGGACGTCGCGCAGAAATTCCAACCGCTCCAGCCCGAAGAAGAGAAAACCCTGATGGCCCGCGCCACTGGCGTCGAGCCGATCTTCCACATCGGCAACACGTAGCGGGGGCTGGCACAGAATTGCGGCCGAGCGTCTTTGGGCAGCAATACGCGGGTCGGAGTCGGCCGGGTGGGCTAGCGGTTGGGAAGGACTGCGAAGCCCTTTCCCTCCAGCAGTCGTTGGTCAGCGGTAACGAGAGTCAGATCGAAGGCCCGCGCCGTGGCCGCCAGAAAAATGTCCACAGGATCTCGGTGAGGCAAGTGAATTTGGCGCGTCGCGAGCGCAACCTCGAAGGTCAGCGGCGTCTCCTTGATCGGCACGAGTTCGAGGGTGCGAACAGCCCACTCCTCCGGCGGCAGGCTCAGCGAGATCCGCCCTTTTCCCGCCAGCAAAAGCAATTCCCATACGCTCAATGGCGACAACCACAGTTCGTTCTTCTGGCTCTCCAGGGCACGCGCTACCCGCCGCGTCAGTCGAGCAGGATCACGCAGACTCCAGAGCCAGATATGAGTGTCGAGTAAGAGCTTCATTCCCTCAGCGCTTCCCAGTCGCGCTCATCACTCGCGGGTGCAACGATGTCGCCCGTGATGCGCCCCTCGTGGGCAAGTATGCCCAGCCAGCGCTTGGGTCTCGGCGCGGGCGGAGGGGGAATGACCTCGGCGACGGGTTCCCCGAAGCGTGTGACCAGGACCGGCTTGCGTGTGCGCCGCACCCGCTCCAGCACGCCGAGGCACTTCGCCTTAAACTTCGAGATAGCCATCTTTTCCATATGCCCCTTTGTATCATGGTCAAGGACCATGGTCAACTAGTTTGGAGTCCAGCGTCGCTCGTAGTCTTCGCCTCCTTGCGCAGTCCTCTATGCATGTCCCGGAAGAAGGCCAGTTGGGCACGACCTTCTTCCGGCCGCAGTCAGCCTAAGTAGTGATAATCTTTGACGGCCCCGTCCATTGCGGGTTCTTAAGAAAGCTCGGCCTTTCCCAACCAACGAGGAGGCTTAATGCATTCTTCTTCCGACGACCGATTCAGCAGATTACGCAGCCGCCAGTGGTTCGGGAAGCACGACCGCTGGGGATTCGGGCACCGCGCCTGGCTGCGCGCGGAGGGATTCAGCGAGCAAGTCTTTGAGGGCAAACCCGTGATCGGCGTCTGCAATTCCTGGAGCGAGCTGAACAACTGCAACGCCCACTTGCGCCAGGTGGCCGAAGCCGTGAAGCGCGGCGTCTGGGCGGCGGGCGGATTCCCGCTCGAGTTCCCCACCATTTCGCTCGGCGAAATGCTGATGAAGCCTACCACGATGCTCTATCGCAACCTGATGGCGATGGACGTCGAGGAGTGCATTCGCTCCTATCCGCTCGACGGTGTGGTGCTGCTCTGCGGATGTGACAAAACCACGCCCGCGCAACTGATGGGCGCGGCGAGCGCCGACGTGCCGGCCATCATGGTTCCCGGCGGGCCGATGCTGCGCGGGATGTGGCGCGGCATCCCGCTCGGCTCGGGAACCGACGTACGGCGCTTCTGGGATGAAGTGCGCGCGGGACGAATGAGCGAGGAAGAGTGGTGCGAGATCGAGGGCTGCATTTCGCGCAGCGCCGGCCACTGCACCGTGATGGGGACCGCCTCGACGATGGCGTGCCTGGCGGAAGCGCTCGGCATGACGCTCACGGGAGCAGCCGACATTCCCGCCTCGGA
>Ga0315280_10000662_pt1 | contig 63451 bp, 57 predicted proteins | sample YL17G06_40_MG_FD_203697 | JGI IMG/M metagenome (GOLD analysis project Ga0315280, IMG submission 203697) | Sediment microbial communities from Yellowstone Lake, YNP, Wyoming, USA - YL17G06_40 | ecosystem: Environmental > Aquatic > Freshwater > Lake > Sediment | place: USA: Wyoming | collected... | reverse complement strand
TTTTGACTGTTCTAGCATACATGCATGCAGGGTTTAACCTTTTCTGATGCTGGCTAGGTAACTCTTCTTCTGTAGTAGCCCAGGGGATGATGTATCCTTTTGCACAGGTTGTCAGGGGTCGCGCAGACTCCGTGGGTTTTGAGTGTGTCACATTTCGGCGTGGTGTAATGGGTTCTGGAGCCTCTTTCTCCGGCTATGTGTTCAACCTGGTAGCGGGTCATTCTTTCGTTGAAGTCGGAGATGTTTTTGAAGAGTTCGATGACTTTCTCTGAGGGCATTCCGATGTTTATGAGGAACGAGGTCAGGGTGAATCTGCCGATGTGTGAGAGGTGTCGTCCGGATGAGAAGGCTTGGTACAGAGCCTGTATGCAGGGCGGGAAGGCTGTTTGCGTTATTACTTTCGGGAAGCCTTCCATTTCGGTTTTGCCTATTTTCTCTGCTGACAGCTTCTTGATTCTGTCGGCGGTTTCCAGGATTTTGGATGGAAACTTCGGCAGGTCTTTTTCTTCTGTTCGGTTTTCAACGTATTTGCGGACTTCTTCGGCAAGCAGTCTGGCTGTTTCGCTGCCTGTCAGGTAGACTTTTCCGTTTGTCAGAGTGCGGTTGACGAGTTTCCATTTTTTTTCTCGCAGGTGGGTTGTGTTTTTGAGGTAATCTGTGAAGTCGAGTGCGAGTTCGTATGGTATTTCATGGTCACTGTTGAGTGTCAGTTTCCATTCGAAGTTCTGTGCGATTTTGATTAGTTTTTCTTTGGGTTCGAGTTTGAGGTCTTCGTATGCCTGTTTTGCTTCTGCCAGCGCGTACCTTTTTTGGATGAAGGAGTTTTGGGTTGCGATGGCAAGGACGATTGCGACTGTGAAGGAGAGGATTTCTATGTCTTCGTCGTGGTGCAGGTTTCGGCTGACTCGGGTGTAGAGTATCGCCTCTTCAACTCTTTCTTCTGCTCGGTTGAGAATCTCTTGAAGCTCGCTGTTTGCCAAGTCTTCAATTCGCAGGTCGGGCAGTTTCAGGTATTTTGCCGCTTGTTTTAGAAAGGGGTATCTTGTGTAGTCGTTCTTTGCGAATTTGGAGAAAACGGTTTGCATCGTGTCTTTCTCATTATTCACTTTCGATTCTGGGCGCGAGATAGAAGGTGAGTTTTCCTTCTTTTGCCTGTTGAAAGTCAAGTTTTATCGGCATGTCTGATGAGAATTCGAGTGTCGCTATGTCTGAGGTTGCGGATGCTGTTTTTATTATTTCTGTTAGGTAGCTGAGGCTGAAGGTTGCTTTTTGAGGTTCTTTAGCGTCCAGTTCAAGCAGGGTGTCGCTTCCTTTTAGGAGGGTTATCGTTGCTCCCATCAGGTCTCCGGCGGCGTTGAAGACTACTTTTTCAGGGTCTGCTTCGATTCTCACGTGATCGCTTACGAGCTGGGCGTCTTCGATTGCTTGGCTCAGGCCATCGGTTGTGGCTTTTATTTTGGCGTTGAAAGTGATTTTTGGGGTTGGAACTTCCTCTTCTGAGGCTTCAAGGGTTGGCATGGTGAAGTTGCGCGCGTATTTTCCGGCGATTGCGATTTGTAGTTTTCCGGTTTTTTCGTCTATGGAGAGTTCGAGTGTTTCGTCTTTGCCGGCTCTCTTGAGAAGTTTTAGCAGTTCGGTTATGTTTATGCACATTTTCGTCGGTTCTGTGCACGTGTACTCTTCGAAGATTGTTTTGGGCCATTCGAAGTCAATCATGGCGACGCGTGAGGGGTCCATCGCTCTGAGTTTAATGCCTTCAGCGTCGAGTTTGAACGTGGCTTCGTCTACGAGAATGGAGATGGATGTGATCATGTCTCTGAGTTGTCTGGCGTCAGCGACTTTGAGTTTGAACATGAAAGTCACCTTTGTAGGCTGTGTTTAGTTGTTGATTATGACTTTATTTAGCTTTAGGTTCCTGCTTGTTAAGACTGTTTGTGTCTTTGAACTCCTTTGAACACTTGTGCAAAGTGTCGTTGACGCGTTCGTTGCGACAGTGGGTTGATGCGAGCCCTTAGGTTGAAGTACTCAACCGTAATTTTTCTAAGACTCAAACGGATGTGCACCGCGGCGCGGGTTATCCGCCATCTGACCCCAAAACGCTGATATCTACGAGTGTGAGGCTGTGCTTCAGAACGAAACGAGCACAACGTTGGCCCCCGGTCGTCTGTTACTTACATCAGATGTAATCTGTAATTGTAATCTGTAGTTGTAATCTGTAACGATGCTGCAACGTTGGCCCCCGTCTCTTCTTACACACGTCCGTTGTAATGTTGCCGTGTGTGTGCGGACAGAGCCCTCATAGTTGGCCCCCTACCTCTCCTGTGTTACCACAGATGTAACATTGTTTGGTAACAAACCATGAAGAAGCGGACAGATGCTTGGATGGTTGCGTAGGTCTGGGGAGCCTGTGGGCGTAGGCAGCCGCTGTGAAGTGTGCGACCATCCGAGCCGACAGAAGGATTTATCAGACTCATTCTGCTGGAGGGTTCAGCGTTGACCGTTCTTAGCAGCATGCTGCTCAGAGGCCGTGCAAAGCCTTCTTTTTTCTTGGACTATTCTGTCGAACGGCGGTTCTGGTCATGACTTAACAGCGATTTTTCTGAGATTTGATTTTTTGATCTCTTTACGATATTTTTAAGTTAGGCTTGCGTGTAGGCTTTTGTATGCACGAATGGGCCTTGGCTGAAGCGGTGATTTCTGCGGCCTCTGAAGCAGCTGAGAAAGAGGGCTTTAGGAAAGTCATGGAAGTGAGGATAAGAGTGGGTGAGTTGCAGCAGATAGATCAGGACGTGTTGATGTTTGCGCTGTCGCAGCTGAAGAAGGCTGAGCTCGGAAGTGCAGATTTCAGGATAGAAGAGGCAAAGGCAAGGATGAGGTGCCGTGCCTGCGGTCACACGTGGGTTTTCAACGAGAAAGAACTGGATGAAAACATAGTTGAAGCTATCCATTTTGTTCCAGAAATAGCACATGTTTACGTCAAGTGTTCAAGATGCGGTAGCCCTGATTTTGAGGTCCTTGAAGGGCGTGGGGTTTGGCTCGTGAGCGTTAAGGGAGTGAAATAGGCGTGGTTGACCCTCGAACCAGCATAGTGAATGAGAGATTGAAGGGAGTAAGCCGTATCATAGCTGTTTCAGGCGGCAAAGGCGGAGTGGGCAAAAGCCTGTTTGCTTCAACGTTTGCCCTGATTCTTGCGGAGAAAGGCTTCAAGGTGGGATTGTTCGACTTGGATTTTACAAGTCCATCCACACACGTCATTCTAGGGATTGGAGACTTGCGCCCGAAAGAAGAGAAGGGTATAGTCCCGCCGCATGTACACGGTTTGGAGTACATGTCAATAATCTACTATTCGGGCAACCGCGCAGCTCCACTCAGAGGGGCAGATGTTTCAAACGCGTTGATCGAACTGCTGTCGATTGTCAAATGGGGAAAACTGGATTATCTTATCTTAGACATGCCGCCAGGGATAAGCGATGTAACTCTCGACCTGATAAGACTCATAAAAAACGTACAGTTTCTGATAGTGACGACACCTTCAAGACTGGCTTTTGAAACCGTAAAGAAACTCGTTGGACTGCTTGAAGCCCTTAAAATCCCGGTGATAGGCCTCGTGGAAAACATGAAAATGACTCGGTTAAGAACGCTGCAGAAAGAAGCACGAATACTTGATTTGAACTTATTGGGAGAGATACCGTACGACACAAAAATAGAGGATGCCATCGGAAAAAAGGACGCGCTCATGAATACAACCTTTGCCAGAAGGGTAAAGAGAATAGCTACGAAAATCAACGGATTATGAGAATTGTCGAACGTTGACATTTTGCTAGATACCCAGATTGACCAATACTCCTGTAAGTATGCCTGTTGCTATGGTCAGAATAAGTGCGATAATGAGATGCTTCCGCATTATTGCTGATTCAGTCGTGCATGGCTCGTCTATCGTGACCACGGCGTTGTTGATTTTGGCAGGAGTAACGGCGCTTGCTATGCCGCCTGCAACTGCGTGGCTACCGTATATAGTCGTAAACTCATGTTCAAGACCCACATCTTTGATGGCGGTTCTTTGAATGTTTAGGAAAAGAACGTTCGAGCTGGTTTCTGAGCCTCCGACGATAGCACCGAACAAACCGAGAGAGGCTGCGACAAAAATGTATCCAACCCCAAAAACTGCAGCCAGCGTTGACCCAAGAATAACGTTCATGTTCTGCTGATTGTACGACGTAGAATGTGTTAGGGTTTCCCCCACAATTTCAGTTGAAGAGCATGCCATTACGAAGGCGATGCAGAAATATAGGCTGTACGCCAAGAAAGGCCCCACAAATCGCTTGAGCCAGGCGCTCGTTGCCTTCCTTAATTGTTTAGATGTGGGTCTGAGAGTCAGCAATGATAATGCGACTGCGACAAATATCCATGTGTAAATCTGGCAGGGGATATCTAAGTCGATTTTCTGGTCGGCAAAGATAGTGACGGTTTGGGTTCCGAAAAGCTGGTGAAGCCAGTCAACGAACTGAGGGATGCTGACGAGTGCCGCCAACAAGGCAAGCATTATCCATGGGGAGAAAGCCCGGAAAACTTCAAGTGTTGGTGGGCGATCTGCCTCTTCCTGGTTTTCCTTTTTCGGAGACTTCAGTTTCTGATAAGTGAAAAGAGACGCCATCGCGCATAACCCCGCAAAGACGCCGACGATTCTCAGAGGAATATATTCGACACCTGTGAAGTAGCCGAGGCTCATCGTTCCCAAACATGCAAAAGCAAGAGTGAGCCCGCATATCAAGGCTGGAACGGCTCCTTTGCGCATGGATCTTCGTCCCCCCGTTATCCAGAGAATAGCAAAGGCAAATCCTGCTGATACAAGTGGCAGGAAAATGGAAATCTTGAAAGCGAGCTCAATCTGGTTTAGCCCACCGATTTGAGCTGGAAGAGTTATGGGGATTGAAAGCAAAGAGAAACTTGTCGTAGCGTTGTAACCCATGACGGCGATAGCGACAGAGGACAAAGGGCTGAAACCCATGGTGATAAGCAAAGGCGGAAACAGGGCAGGAGTAACCACGCCGAGGGATGAAAGAAAAGAGCCGAAACCTACGCCAACATACAGGGCCCGCATCTCATCCCCTGCCACCTGCCGCTTGATGACCTTCGACACGGTTTCTAGGGCGCCTACTTCCTTCATTAGAAATATCATCAACATCGTGAAGGCAACAGAAATTGAAATGCCGAAACTCTTCACAAACCCATATGCAGAGGCGCCCAAGGCAACCTCAATCGGAGTGCCAAACTGAAAAACCGCCAGAACAATGACGATGACTAGCCCGACAATGGCCATCCTCAATCCGCTTTGACGAAGAGCAGCAACACCGACCAGAATCACAAACAGTGGGAAAAAGGCAAGCAAGAACTTCCAAGAGCTCGAGGGACCATACCATGACATGAGCAGGGACACGAGGCCAAGGATCAGAAGAAACGCAAGCGAAAAAGCAAAAACACTCTTCTCCTTCAATGTTATGCCATCCGCCGTATGCAATCTTCTAAGTTCGGAGTCACTCTATTAGGTCGGCTCCATATACATTTTAGCCTTTTCTTCTGAGAATTAGGCGGCGGATGCACTACAAATGGTTGAGCCGTCGCGGTGCGACCTTGCTGTTCTGTGGTTATGGTTGAGTCTTGAAAGGTGCAAAATGCCTTTATAAAATGGGGTGTTCTAGTTCCCTTTCATGAGAGTCGGTGTGCTGTTCTCTGGCGGAAAAGACTCCTGTCTAGCTTTGCAGAATTCGTCGGGTTTTCATGATGTGACTTGTCTGATCAGCTTAATATCCGAAAACCCAGAGAGCTACATGTTTCATGTTCCCAACATAGGTGTTACTCGAAGACAAGCTGAAGCCATCGGATTGCCAATCGTTCAACGTGGGACGAAAGGCGAGAAAGAGAAGGAACTCGGGGATTTGAAAAAAGCCATCTGCACGGCCAAGGCCGATTTTGGTTTGGAAGGTATAGTGACAGGCGCGGTAAAATCAGTTTATCAGTCAACGCGGGTGCAGAGAATCTGTAAGCAATTAGGTTTGTGGTGCTTCAACCCTTTGTGGTTGAAGGATGAAATAGAACTCTTGAACGATGTTGTCAACAACAATTACGAAGTCATCATATCAGGCGTCTTTGCTTTTCCCTTGGACAAGGGATTCCTGGGCAACAAGTTAGACGATAAAATGATTCAGAAGCTTAAAAGATTGAAGGAGGAATACGGCCTGAGCCCTGCTGGAGAAGGTGGGGAAATAGAGACCACGGTCATAGATGCGCCCTTTTTCAAAAAAAGACTAGAAGTCTTGGATTATGATGTCTCTTACAAGGACTATTCTGGCGTGTTCAGAATAAAAGATGTTAAGTTGGTCAGCAAATGATTCTGATAGTTAGCGTTTGTTCAGACAAGCTCAGCTATTTCGAGTTTGTCAAACCCGTCGAAGACATTATCAAAAAGGCCAGAATGGATTCTCTCACGAGACACTTTCTGAGTCTGAACCATCGTGACGTGAGCCGAGCGGGAAAAGTGATCATATGCGGAACAGCCATGAAGGATTTCACGTATTTGGAAAGGATCGAGAAATTTGCATGGTTAAGAGAAGTTGATAAACCAATTTTTGGTATCTGTGCAGGAATGCAGATTCTTGGAAAGCTCTTTGATTGTAGTCTGGTCGAGAGGACAAAAATCGGTAGATACAAGGTTAAGGTTATCAGGAAGAGCAGTATTACATCTGAAGATGAATTCTATTCTTATTTCTTGAATTCGAAGGCACTCGAGCTGAATGAAGACTTTGAGATTCTCGGCGCAGCTGGAGACTTGAATTGTATAGTCAAGCACAAGCGTAGAACATTTTACGGTTGTTTATTCCATCCAGAGGTTTTGAACCCCGATATCATAGCTGATTTTCTTCGAGGGCCAGCGTCGACATTGTAAGGGGCAAGAGTTCACTTTAAGCGGCCTATCAAATGTCTCGGGCAAAAGAAACATGGCGCCTTCTCGCCGCTCGCGTGTATGTTCCCAAATTGTCTTCTTGAGTTGGTATTGCCGTACATTCGCCGTCAATGTTGCCCGGTTTTCAGTTAATGTGCTATGACAGATGCTACCCCGGGTTACGATATGAGCAGAATATGATTCGACAGTAAGCCCACACGTGCAGAAGTCACTAGGGAATAACAAGTATCGTAGAAAAAGTGTCAGAACTTGCGGAAAGGGACTTCAATCAGGGAGACATCGAAGCTCGCGCTGACTCTATGGATTTGCATCTTTCTCCACTAAGACCACTGCTCCGATCATCGGATGTCAGGAGCTTCGGTAGAATCTCTGCTTAAGAGTTCTATGCGTGCACGTATTCGCCCTCGCTCGAGCAGCTGCACCATTGTTTCTTTCTCTTTCTTTTGTTTGTCCAGTTGTTCTTCTATCGTTGCCAAAACCTTCGCTATGTCCAGCGGCTTCATGATGTAGGCGTCTGCTCCTCTGTTCAGGGCTTCAACCGCATTTTGGAGCGACGGATTGCCCGTCATGATGATTTTTCTGGTCCTTGGGCCCGTCTCCTTGAATCTTGCAAGCAACTCAACGCCGTTAATGTCGGGCAAGATTATGTCAATCAGGGCGAGGTTGTAGTATCGTTCATTTGCCTTCTTCATAGCCTCAGCGCCGTTCTCAGCCGAGTCTGCACTGTATCCTTTTTCATTCAGCACCGTTGTCAGCAGCTTCCGTATCCCTGCCTCATCGTCGACTATGAGCACTGAAACCTTGCCAGCGCCAAAGCTTTTGTCAATCAACTCTTCCATCGCGCCCTTGTTTCTGCATGCATCGAATTGCAAACAACTATTCTATTCTGGAATTATAAGAATTTCTGATGAGGAATATTTATTTAGGATAAGTTAAAACTTGCTGCTCAATCGCTAGCTGAGGCTGATTCTCGACGACGCGAAGATTCATTTCATAAGCCATAAGAACTGAGGCCCTCAATAAAGCCTGTGATTTTATTAGACCGGGGAAATTCCTTACTGTTCTATGCATATTCGCTTTATTTGCTTCATTCTTGCTTTCAAGGCACCACGACAAACGTCTTCATGGGCAATTACTTCAATCCAAAACTTATAGGAGACTTGAAGGCAAGGGCGTTTGAGGCAATCAAGGAATTTCAGGCCAGAGCGCAAGCGATATAAAGCGAAAACGTTGACCGAGTGAATAAGGAAGTCGTTAATAACGTTGGAATGGAGGTAGACATGTTACTGATGCCGTTTTCTATTTGTTCTCATGGCGAATGTCTTTGCAAGAGGTTATAGTGTTGGCATATGCGCGCTTCAACAGATATAGGAGATGATCCTGTGGGAGAGCTTATGACGCATGAAACCTAAGGAAACAGCGAGGGATAGGCTTCTTTCCATAGATGTCATAAGAATAGTCGGCTTGATATTGATCCTTCTTCAGCATATGATAGGTACCAATCTGTTACCATCCTGGATACACAACATCACTATCGATTACCTTCCATATCTGTTTTACATGGATTATGGACGAATAGGTGTATGGCTGTTTATATTCGCAAGTGGTTGCTCCTTGGCTCTTAATGATACCGAGTTTTCAAATCTCTCGGAAGTCAAGAGTTTCTATAAGAAACGGCTTATCAGAATCTATCCACCATATTGGGTTTCCTTGCTTTTCAGTTTGCTTATATTCAATTGGGTTATCCCTTCTCTCACTGTTGCAGATATAGTGAGATGGTTTTCAGGGTTCCAGGCGTTCTTTGCCACAACATCAATTGAGATTACAAAAATCAACATAACCTACTGGTTCATCGGTTTAATCGTCTCGCTGTATCTTCTTTATCCCCTGCTATTCTATGTTGTGAAGAAACATCCAAACATATCATTGCTCTCATTTTTCTTTATTTCATTGGCAAGCCGATATATCATGTTCTACGTATTTCCAGTGTTCGGAAGTGGATGGGATTGGTTTCCAACATGCAGAATCTTCAACTTCGCATTAGGCATGTATCTGATACAAAAAGGCTTGTTTCCAAAAGCAATCTCAAATCGAACAATCGCATTCTTAGGTACGATTACCTTCTATGTCTTCCTAGTACATTTTCCAATAATGTGCGCAACAAATTATGAAAACATTGGGATATTCTTCTTTTTAGCAGGAACGATAGCACTCTCATTTCTATTGTACTTGTTTGACAATACTGTTAAACGTCTACTTCTTGCACGCGCTACTACTTGAGTCTCTGAAGGAAAGTGCGTCAAACTCAAACAATAATCGAAAGTTGGTTGGGTAGAAGTCACACGTCTCTATGGTGGAGAAAGAGGAGCATTGAGTAAGCGCGGGCTACAAGCTCAAAGAGATTTATGACAATGTTAATCTGAAGGTCTTAAGCTAAACTGTCCTTAGCTGCACTTCGATTTTCTTATTTTTCTTTTTTTAAAGAAGCGTCCGCGCGCCAGAGACAAATCAGTCCAAGTAAAAACGAGTTCCGTGCAGTGAATACCCTCACATTCGCTTTCATGCATAATAGTATGCATAGGTAAATATGGGGAAGAATGTAAGAACAACCCTCACTATAGACAAAGATGTTCTACAAACAGCGATGAAAATGGGCATAAACTTAAGCCAATTCTGCGAAAACGCCCTCCGAGAAGCCATTCAAAAGCTAAAAAGCCCAACGCAAGCCACAAACGGCGGAACAAGCTCTCTTGATGAAGCTTCTTTGGGCAAAGAAGGTTCTTGGTGCGGTCGCCGAGATTTGAACCCGGGTCGTCAGCGTGGCAGGCTGATGTCCTAGACCAAACTAGACTACGACCGCCCATATCCCTAGAAACCAAGCCGGAATTATTTAAATCTTGGTCACTGATGTACATTTATCGGCACACGTTGCCATAACTGCATCAAGCCTCACGCTATGTTCATCTAGCTGGGCACGAACACTGCAATGTTTCCTCTATCTGTGACTATCTTGATAGTGAATGACTGGTTTGGCAGAGTTAAGTCAGCCCGAGAAAATGAGACGGTGTCGCCTGAATTCACGTATATACTCATTTCATACCTCTGATGCAGCGTGGAATTGTCTATCCATAAAGCGATCAGATGTGTTGTGTCTGGTCCATAGTTTGCAACGGTGAAGGCCACCATTTTTGCAGCAATCCTCACACCTGCGAAATCTACATCGATCACCGTCTGGTTCGATCCAGATAATGACTCGTAAATCTTCAAATAGACTGTACCGTTGCTGCTGACATAGCTTCTCCATTGGTCAGTCAGGTTCACAGTAAAACTGTCCCAAGTTATTGTTGGCTGATGTCCGATGGTTGAGTTGAAGCCGAAACTGCTGAACGCGGACGATGTCCAATTGTAAGCACTCAAGTACATTATGCCGCCTGCGACGCTAGCCCTGTAATTAATCGTCACCTCAACAGTCTGGACGTTGAAAAGAGGATATGTCGAAACATCTATGGGGAAAACGCCGTTCATTTCAAGCCTGTTGCTGAAGAGGTTTTCCTCCGAACCAAAGTAAGTTGAAGGTTCGGGGTTAACGATGTAACGGACGACGATGTCGTCGAAGTACGTTGTATCTGACGTTCTGGAGCCGGCAAACCCCACTTCTCCGAAGCTTCTGGCGCTTCCTCCTCCAAAGGTATCGTTCAGCGTCCATAACGTAGGTTCAGACGTGCCGACCAGCCATACTTTGACTTCCCCTAGCCCGCTGGAAGGGTCTGTAACCCTGAATCGCATGTAGTACCAAGTGTTCAGCGTCCAGCTGTACGAGGCGTGCGCGCCCCAAGAAAGCAAATCGTTGAGGAGGTCCACGCTGGTTCTGTCGTTGTGGAACAAGCCGCAGTACCCGCTGCCCGATGGCGGACTGTTGTCCATGCAGCTTGACAAGCCCATCCTGCTCGTGTCGCCGCCAGCAAACGAAGCTACGTCGATTTTCACCAGCATGTCCACCGCGGCCGTAAGATTTCCTAACGCGGTGATTATAAGCTTGTTCGGGTCCCCGCTGGCGCCGACGTTCTTGAGTGTTCCGCTCTCAATAGACCATGTGCCACCCCCAGTCTTGACTCGATATGACATTTCTGACGTTACGTCCGGTTCATTTGCTCTGTTAAAATCGTCGAACCACACGTAAATGCGGCTCTGGTTTGCGGGCGGGCTTCCAGAATTCGGGTTTCCATAGTAAATGTAGTAGTTGTTGTTCGAACTGTTCGCCGGTATTGATGCCTGAGTTTCGAACCAGACCTGAGTCGAAGAAGTGTTCACTCCGTCGACTTCCCTGTCGAGTTCCACCCAGCTGCTTCCTGAATCGTACACCACTCTCAAGTCATTGCCGCTGGACGTGAGCTTGCCGGAAGAAACTAGCGATACAGTATCCATCGCAACAGAAAGAGTGTAGTTTGCACTCAAGGTTGAGGCGGCGTTGTTCAGAATGGTGACAACTCTGCGGTAGGCGTAGTCACTGTTCCACCAACCCAAGCCATTTGTGCGTATGCTGCTCTCCGAGAAACTCTCAAATGAACCGTCAACGCTTTGAGTGTCTGAATAGGTTCCCGACAATCTGCTCCCAGCAACTACGTTGAATTCGCTTTCAGTAGAAAACCAAGGGGAAGAGCCGTTGACGCCTGCAACGTCGGTTATCTTCACGTTTTCATGCATTCTTTCCAGGTCGAACTGGTTCATCTGATAGCTCCATAGGACTACGTTGACGACGATGACGACCACTATGACCAGACTGAGCATGACCACTACTACATTGCTGAGACCCTTCCGATCATGACGAATTCGGGATATACCGTTCCCACCAAAGCTGACCATTAGCCTGTGTGGTTTCTGTCATTGCTTAAGGGTAAAAGAATTACGAAGCTCAAATCAGTATTCCAGAATAGTGTGAGAAAAGGCTTATGACAAGAAGATATGGAGAATAAGAGGGGGATTCAGGAAATGCTGCTGAAGTTTCTGGAGAGCGAGTATCTGGTCAGCACACCTATCGAAGAGTGCTCTTCTCTCGTCCAAAAGGCATTGAATGAAGTAGGCTTGCAAAACGTGATCGTAAGAAAGGAAGTCCCATCAAATTACCTGCTAGTTGTATATAGCCCCGGTTGGGTGGGAAAAGCGTTGGAGATAGAGTTCGTGTTCAAGAAGAGACAAAGTGGCACGGAGATTTTTGTCAAATGGCCTTATGCGAGAGAAATTCCGCAGAATAATGAAAATCTCACAGAATTTCACAAACAAGAAGAGGAACGAAAGAAAAAGACAGAACGCCTGATTGGGAAGTTCAGGAGCATGATAGGAGCAACAGAAATTCCAACGAGCTAGACTTCATCGTTTACTTCACAGCCTAGCTTTGGGTCTTAACCTTGAGTCCAAGGTTTCCATGTCCTTGGATTGTAGTGATCAGAATATAGCGGCCTCATCCTCAGAAGCTAGGAATGAACGCGCCCTAGCGGAAAAGACACCAAAACAAGCGCATTTCAGGAATTTTAAATGGTGCCGAGGGCCGGGTTTGAACCGGCGACAACTCGGTCTTCAGCTTCGCCCTCAAGCATCGATGCGTTGAGTCGAGCGCTCTCCCAGGCTGAGCTACCTCGGCAACGATGGCAGTTCAAAAGAAACACATATGTGCTTTTAAGTTTTCTGAATTAAATTACGAGAAGGGAGAGGTGCAAGCTTGTTTCCCGCTGAATACGAGGGAGAAGGGGAAAGAAGCACCGTGTAAGTGTTCCACTTGCACCTCTGATTGAATCAGAGTGAACATGACTGCTTAAAAGGTTTATGACACATTGTTTCACAAGCTTCGGTAGCCTGTTTTGTTCACATTGAAAGGTGAACCACTTGACTCCCTTGAGGACACATGATCTCAGTCTTCAATATCAAAAATGTGGGAGAGCAGTTCACTAGGCTTTGGAGAAATGACTAGAAATGTAGAAAATGAATTATTCCGTAGCCGATGACACCTGACATTAAAAAGCACAAGGTCAGAAGAACCTTGTCAATCTTCTGCTCCTCTTCAAACTTCCTGTGACTGTAAGAACCGCTCATACGGGTCACACCGTCCCTGTTAAGAGCCCCTAAGGAAAGGTTTTATGAAGCGGGAATACGTATTTCAAAACCTGGGCCAACCAAGCAGTCGTGCGCTAGAAAAAGGACCAGGAGGGCTCGTAGTCTAGCTGGCTAGGACGTCGCCCTCACGCAGCTTTCATGCTGGAGGAAGCGGCGAAGATCCCCGGTTCAAATCCGGGCGGGCCCACTAAAGTGTTTTTCTGTTGAGCGTGTAAACAAAAAGGTTTATTAAATATTAACATTTGAGATATTGACTGAGAGGCTGAACAGCATGCAAAGAGAACAAGATGTATGCAAACTGGACGAAGACGATTGCCCCTCAAAAAACCACGCAAAAGATTTCACGTGCGACGAGTGTGGAAGAACATTCCAAAGACCAATCTTGGCAACAGTCTCAGCAAGCGGCCAAACACAAACGTACTATGCATGTCCGCGATGCATGGCAAAGGTCCAAAGCTTCAGCGGAGCAGCGATGGAGAAGCAGGAAAAGGGCACGGTTTCGACTGTGGAATCGAGGAAGCTGAAGACAGAGCAAGAAGCCGCGGTGAAATGTGGGCATTTCCTCGGATATTTAAACAAGCATCAGAAGAACATGCCTTTTCCTGACGAGTGCCTAACATGTGAAAAAATGGTTGAGTGCATGCTCCACTGAACCCAACTGCAGGGCACTCGACAGAATCATTAAGCGTGTGTAAGCCTTGCCAAGTCTTCGACAAGAGTTCATATCGAATATTGAATTCACATGAAGAGCTTCTTTTTTGCAAAGGTGGCCTTCGCCATCATCTTCGATGAAGAGGAAGAAGACACAAAGAGTGAAGCACCACGTTCAGAACTGAGCTTTTATTAGGGGTCTGTCCGTCATAAGTTCTTCATCTCTTCATCAGACTGGGACGGCTACATCATCCCCCACATTTTAGCGGCATTCGCACAGATAAATTGCTTGCTGTGCTGTTATGGGTGAAGTAGAACCCAGAGCCATGGGCACAAAAAGCACACCAGCCATCCCGCACGCCAGACCGCGAGGAGGATGTGCCCGCTTTCTTTCTGTTTCTTTCTAGATCGTTTTTTCTAATTTTCTATGCAATGCCTTTATCGTCCCTGAAACCGCCAGAACGTGCAGGGCCACTGGCTTGTTTAGGATTTGAGTTATTGAAGCCAGCGCAGTTCGAACCATTTCAAGGGTCTTGTGCCACGTCCGTATGACCACTAGCTTGTTTGTCTCATCATAATCTATCAAGCTCAAGCCAGCTTGGCTTGCACCGTACTCCCCGAAAAGCTTCGAAACAGCGCCCCAGAGGGCATTCATGAATTCATGCGAGTTGAATGTTTCGTAAGAATCTATTGACACAGCCAAGTAGCGGCGTTTCATTACTTTCAACAGTCTTTTCCTCTTCTGATTATTCGTATCCCTGGCGCTACAAACTTCGGTCCGAGCTTCTCTCTATTTCTTTTGACTATCGTTGCAGGATTCTTGGAGACCGCCTCTAGAGCGCAGGCTCCGTATAAATCAAAAAGTGATGCGAGCGCCGCCGACTCTCTTGGTTTGCGCATCAGCATTTCGTCTGAGACTCCGCTTGAAATGACAATGGGAACGTGAAATTCTCTGGCTGTAGTCACTTCTCTGCGCAGGCTCGACAGAAGCCTAATCCGTGCAGGTCCCTCCAGCGTGAGCAACGGTTTCACGTCTATTTCAAGAGAAGCCAAACAGTTAGATGCCAATTCAGCTTCAGCCCCATCGAAGAAACCCCTGCGAAAGTCGGGTTGGGGAAAGTTCAGAAGATCCACACGGCGATCTTTTGCCGCCTGCCTTGCAACACCTTTTGATTCGCACATGACCGAAACTATCTCGAATCTTCGTCTGAGTTTACGTAGAAAGCCGATGAGCTCTTCGGGTGTTCGGGGCCTCAAATCCACCCGGGACGCAAAGTCTACATCGGCTTTTTCACAGGTCTTCCGCACTTGCCTAATCTGTTCTTCGGAGAACCTGCGAAATGGAACGGCGACTAGGGTGTAGCCGAGCTTGGACGCTTTGGTTAGAACGCGCGAAAGCTGCTCCATCCTGTCACAATCCGCGCACAAATGCAAGTCTGCGTAAACTCGTTTCATGGCAGCAACCCGAACTTTCTGCACACGTCTATGACTTCTTCCGCTCCAGGTTTTCTGAAGTGCATTCGCAAATGGATGGGATCAGCTGAGCTGAGCTTGAGCTCACCCAAATAAGCGGACTGCTTGTCTAGGCGAATGTAGAGATTTCCGTTCTCCAGATGCTGCGCGATCTCTCTGCTCAACGTCTCCTTGTCCAAAGCGTTTAGACCTGAAGACAGTTTCTCGAGAAAGGCCCGTGCGACCTTTCTGTTCTTGATTCTCGTTTCAATGAGTGTTATCGGGTTTCCATGGTGACCAGTCAGTGTGGTTTCCTTGAACGTGACGGTTTCCATCGATTCTTCCGGCAGAGTGTTTCGCGCGGCTGTCAGAACCTTCTCCAACTCTTCCGTTGCATGACCAAAGACTCGCACGTCAATATATCCTATTGGAGCCACGGAAGACAAGAACATATCACTAGAATCTATTGGCGCGGATTCAGCTTTTAGGTTTTTTTCTCGGTTTCTTAGGCTTAGAAGCAGGTTTCTTCTCTTGCAGAAAAGCTTTCACAGCTGCAATGTTTTCTTTATGAGCTGTTTTCCTTTTGGTGTCAACCGGCAAGCCGAATCTTAATGCCTCTTTCAGGTTTGATTCGGCCTTTTTGAGTTCTTCTCGGCTGAACCCTCTTCCGAAACGTTGTTTTCCATCGTTCTTTAGAACTTTGGGTCTTGTTGTCGTCATGAACCTACTTTTCTCCTGCGCCTGCTTTCAAGCTGGGCCTGACCTTTTCCGCTCCGCGTCCTCTTCTCCTCAGAGCCCTGACTTTCTTGCCCGCGCTGGTCAGGCTTCTGAATACCCTTCTGCGGTGCTGTTTCTGCCCTATCCAATTGATGTTTTTGTCAGCCTTTATCACAGGATGATGAGGATCTACCATTATCACTTCAAACCATTTTGAAACGCCGTCTTCACCCACCCAGTACGAATTCAGAACCTCAAGGTTGGGAAACTTTCTCGCAACCCTTTCTTCTGCGATCAATCTTATGCTTTTGGAGGGTTTGAACTTCTTAACGCCCATCCGTTTCGGTCTTCTTCCCGCTTTAGGCCTCTGTTTCCTCATGCCTCCTCTTCTAATGCGGACGCGTGACAACACGAAGCCCTGCTTCGCTTTATATCCCAGTTTTCTTGCTTTGTCCAATCGTGTTGGTTTCTCTATGCGGGTTATTACCGACTGCCTGCGCCATTCAATCAGTCGCTGACGCATCAGTTCGTCAACGTAGCTTTTCTCGTGTTTGGCCCACGCTTCAGCAATGTATTTGTACGCCAATTGTTTCCACCTTAACACTAGTTTATGGTTCAGCCTTCACGGCCACATCCCTGCGGACATTTATCCGCCTGCAGCTTTGAATCATAGCATCAAGCAACAAAATAAACCTTTCCAGACGGCATCATCCTTGACTTCTCAACGCTGCAAAATGATCAGGTGCGCGAAGATGTCTATTTCACGATTCTTGAATCAGCTTCTTCGAACAGAGCTACTGTTTGCAAACGCCACTTTTCAAAGCCTTCCGGAGTTTCAGGATAGCTTCCATAGTGCGCTCGCACCTGTCTCATCATGTTCACTGTCAAACGCAACCTATTCAGAAACCTTATTCTCTTCAGCCCTTTGAAAACGCGTTTTGCAGTTTCGGTAATGTTCAAATGGAAGTCTTCGCCCATACCGGCCTTCAGCACGTCTTCTTCTTTCAGAAGCTGATAGTTCATTCCATAGTTCAGGTCTTCGTCACGGCTCGTCAGGAGGAGCCGACGGAAAATGTCTAGCCCAGCCTGTTTCGCCCCATACATTTCCTTGTACCTGCAGTTGTAGGGCCACAGCGCTTTCTTGGTGAAATCACCCTTATTGAACGATTCGACAATGGTTTTGCCGGCAAGGTAGCCGCTCAGCATCGATGGACCTATGCCTCCGCCGTGAATAGGATTGACTAAGCAGGCCGCATCGCCGATTATGACCACGCCACTGCCCACCATGTTATCCAGAGACCTGCGGGTTGGGTCATACCACGCTCCTCCGTTCAGGAGCAATGATCCTTCGAACATGCGTCTGGCCAAAACATGCTTGTAGAACTGGCCTTTGGGGTTTGGAAACTCACCTCGCATACAAATTCCAAGGCCAGCGTTGACTCTTGCTCCGCCTTTTGGAAATATCCAAGAGTAGCCTCCCGGAGTTGCCTTCTGATTCAGATAGATTTCACAGTACTTTGTATTTTCAGTCTCCTGCTTAAGCTGTCGTATTTCACGATAGCACGCTTCAACATCCTCGTTTGCAACCTCATTTTCGATGCCGATCTCTTCCGGGAGCTTCTTTCTAACCACCGCCAAAAAACCACTCGCATCTACAACCATTTTGCTCTTCAACTGAACGTCTTTCCAGGTCTTTAGGTTTTTGACTACCACGCCTGTTACCTCGTGTTTCTCAACCGTCGGTTTCAGACATTGCGCCGAATCCAGAAGGCCTGAACCAGCGTCAAGCGCTTTTCCCAACAACCACTGTCCGAAGAGACGTCTGTTCAGCAGATAACCGACGAAATCCTCGTGTTCAATCGTGAAAACGGTCTGCAGATCGGGGGAATAAATCTTGATCCCTTCGATTCGTTTCTCCAGTTCGCCGCCCTGCGGTTTCTCCAAACCCAAAGTCTTCAGATGATGCTCCCCCAAGGCGTCACCGCAGACTTTCTCTCCAATCTCCTCACGCTTCTTTCTCTCGACCAAGCAAACCTTCAAACCCGCCCCAGCTGTTGTCTTTGCTGCCAAACATCCAGCAGTTCCCGCACCGACAACTATTACGTCAAATTCTTCCAAGGGAACACACGCTCAACAGTTCTATTCTAGTTCGCCAGTCGCAGTTCATAACTTTTGCTGAACCTTCCACTTGCTTGCCCATTCCTTTACTCTACCCTTCAGGCACTCTTCGGGCAAGTCTGAAAACTTCAGCAATCTACGTTTTTGTGGTTCCATCAAACAGTGTGCACGGCTAAAGGACACAGAAATGATAGTCTATTTATAGCAATACTTAGTTCTAATAAGTATTAGTGATTCATAATCGTTAATATACTCAAGCGCAACCATGGACACAAGAACTAAAAAAGGTGTGCTTAACGGAATGATGAAGAAAGCCGCTGTTAAGAAAAACATGATATACACGATAGACCTGACGAAGATCGATGGAGACGGAGCCTTTCCATGCCCGAAATGCGGGTCTGTAATATCTCCGGACGATGAGACTGACACAACATATCAAATAGTTGAGACCAGAGTCAAGGGCGACGATCTGGAAGAACTCGTCCTGACCTGCAAGAAATGCGGAACCACCATCAAGCTTGTAGGCTTCATGTCACAGCCACAAGCTTGAACACCAGTCGCACTCGCCTAACCTTCTTGTTCAAGTTTCCTACTTATTCCAGCAAACACCAACCATACAAGAACACCGTAGAAAAGGCCGTTGAAAGCGGCACTCAAGTACAGGGTGTATGCGACTATAGCCGGTCCGATTGTGAGACACAGAAAGTTGCCGGGAAACATCTGAAACGGAGCCAGCAGAGACGCAGTAGTAAACATCAAGAAGAAGATTATCAGAATTGGCGCCCCTCTCATTATCTATACCATCCCTTGAAATACGTCGTATGTTTGTCCATTTGACTGAGTGCAAGGGTCTCGTAATATTTAATAAACGTTGTTGTCTGCTTGTGCAACAGAAATACAGATTACAAATACCTAAAAAATCGGTTGAAGCGGCACCGCGCACAAAATGAATATAGCCACCAGGCCAAGCGCCACCAATTTCCTGCTAGTGGACAGGCTAGAAACGTCATCCAACGGACCTGGATGTCTAAAGAACAACATGAAGACCACCAAAAAGGCCATCGGAATCAAACCCTCAATCACAAGATAAGCAATTGACAAGGCAGCGAAAACAAGTCTCAGGCTGAGTTTTTCACCGAGCACAGACCGTGCCACGTGACCACCGTCCAACATGGCGACAGGCAGCAGGTTAAGAGTTGTAACAAGCATTCCAACCCAACCAGCAAACGCCACAGGGTGCAAAAGCAAATCCCAACCCGCTGGGATCGTTGGAAATATTTTCAAGCTTTGCAGCAATCGTTCAATGATATTCCACGCTATTGGCACCCCTATCGTATTTTCCCCAGATACAGGAGCGTGAGGAACGCTCAACGTTAATCCAATAATGCTGACAATTGTGGCTATTATGAAACCCGCGATAGGACCGTCTGCGCCAACGTCGAACAGTGCATCTTTGTTCGAGGGAAGAGACTTCTGCATTATCACTGCCCCGAAAGTTCCGAAAGGGGGCGGCCCTGGAATGAAGTATGGCGGTGTAGCGTCAATGCCCTTCTTATTAGCAGTTATCTTGTGGCCCATTTCATGAGTGCCGAGCACTGCCAGCATGGCCGCTGTAAAGGCTGCTCCCCCGACGTAAGGGTTGATGACATCAGGAGAAAGAAAATAGCCCGTGACGAAAGTCGTTGCTATAGTTGCAAAGAGCAACGCCCAATTTATCAGAATGTTGCTTGGTTTGACAGAAGGCCGCGGGACAACTCTCAAGACCACTCTTCCATCTGTCCTTCGGAGAAGAGCGATGAGGTTCATCGGTTCCAGTTTCTTCAGAACTCCGAGAAAAGCCTGCTTTGTTTCTTGGGGTTGCGCGAGATGATACGTGGGAACGTCATTCTCCATCAAAGCTTCTTCTATCCGAAACTCAGACGAGACCACGCTGGTTACTTGCTCAAAATCAGCCTGAGTGGAAGACGCTTCAACGTTTTCGGTCGACATTGCGCTCATGGCAATTGTCCTTTTTGCTGCACTAGAGTTATCAGCAATACAAAAGTCTATTGGAACAACATGCCCAGATTCATCGTGATCCGAAAATGTCCAAGCAGGTTTATGGATCGGCCTCGGAGCCAGATTGGACATGCATAGCCTACGCCAAAATTGTTTTCCGAGCGTCCCTTCGACATGGCTACCTCGGCCTATTCTTCAAAATGACTGTAGACATTAGGCAAGTTTTATATTTCATAGATGCCAAATCTGTTGGTCAAATGATTGATGGTTATTCATAAGAGGGCAAATGAACATATGAGATTAGCCAAGATCAAAGGTTTTCTAGTTCTAAACCCAGGAGCAGTGTTCATAATTCTTTTTGCTGGACTAGTTCTTACGTGTGCTTACCTGCTAATTCTGGGAAGCCCAAATAATCCCATCATTGACTCTGTGGCTGTTTTTGCTTATTGTTTCTTAGTTGTTGGCATCGTCTTGCAAGCAGTGGGTTTCATTAGAGCAAAAACTGTTGGAGAGCGAGTGTAGTTGAAGGACATTGTTGATGTGTCTGTGATTTTGTGTGCCTATAATGAAGGGGATGTCATAGAGGACTCCATTGACAAAGTTGATAATGTAATGATGAAAACAGGTTGGAACTATGAAATCGTAGTTGTTGACGATGGCAGTGTAGACGACACTAGAGAGAGAGCCCTTAAATGCAGGCGTGAAAAGAACAATGATCATTTGAAGGTTGTCGGCTATGAAAAGAACGCCGGCAAGGGAACCGCCATAAAGACAGGTTTTGCATATGCCGAAGGCAAATTTGTCGTAACCATAGACAGTGATTTAGACGTTGATCCTTATCTCATTCCCAATTATGTTGAAGCTCTAAAGACGAATGATATTGCCGTTGCTTCGAAGTGGAATCTCGAGTCGCACACGATTATGACCTCTAGACGGAAGGTTTTGAGTTTCGGTTTCAACGCACTCTCTAGACTACTCACAGGAATAAAGTTGAGAGATACTCAGACTGGGTTGAAGGCGTTCAGAAGGACTGTGTTCGAAAGAATGGCGCCAAAGTTTATGGTGGAACGTTATGCTTTTGACTTGGAAATGATGTCCGCGTGCAATCACGCCGGTTTCAGAATTATCGAGTTGCCCGTTAATGCTCACGTTGAGAGCATGATAAGCTTCAGAGAAATCCTCAGAATGAGCACGGACATGGTTAAAGTTGCATACAGACTCAGAGTCAAGAAATACTACCAACGCAGCTAAATCGGTTCAGCTAGTGTACGGTTCGAGAACTAATGGAGAAACTCAAGATTCTAGTTTTCAATTGGCGATGCTGGATTAACCCGGAGATGGGTGGAGCCGAGGTTTTCACCCGTGAAGTCCTCAAGAGATGGGCTGCTGCTGGACACGAAGTCACCTTGTTTGCAGCCAACTTCAAAGACGGCAAGGCAAATGAAGTCGTCGATGGAATCAACATCGTTAGGAGCGGCGGGAGATATTCTGTTTATTGCAAAGCAAAAGGACACTACAATAGATACTTCTCAAAAGAACAATATGATGTTGTCGTCGACGAAATCAACACTGAACCCTTTATGACACCAAAATTCGTTAAGAAAGGAGAAACAATCATCGCTTTGATACATCAACTGGCCAGAGAATACTGGTTTTACGAGACACCGTTTCCAATTGACTATCTGGGCTACTATTTTCTTGAGAAGAGATGGCTCAAGAACTACATGATGATTCCGACTGCAACTGTTTCGGAGAGCAGCAGAAAGGATTTGGTTGTCTTCGGATTTAAAAGAGTCTCTGTAGTAGGTGAAGGCTTGAATTTCAAGCCCTTGGAAAAAGTGGGCGCGAAAGAAACCCATCCCGTACTTGTCTACGTGGGTAGGCTAACGAAGGCAAAAAGGCCTGACCACGCAATCAAAGCCTACAAGATCATCAAGAACAAAATCCCCAACGCAGAGCTCTGGATAATTGGAAACGGCTACTTTGACCAAAAGCTAAAGAAAATCGCCGTCGAAGGCGTCAAGTTCCTCGACCTCGTTTCAGATGATGAAAGAAGAAAGCTTCTCAAGAAAGCATGGGTTCTGGTTAATCCGAGCGTCAGAGAAGGCTTCGGCCTGAACGTGATTGAAGCCAACGCCTTGGGTGTGCCATGCGTTGCCTACGATGTCGCCGGTCTAAGAGACGCCGTTGTCAACAATGAAACAGGTCTGCTCACCAGATCCGGCGACGTAAGAGCGTTGTCAGAAGACATCCTTCAGATTCTTACAAATGAAAACCTCAGAGTCAGGATGTCAGAAAAAGCCCTGACATACTCTAGAGGATTCAGTTGGGACAAAGTGGCCGACGAATTCCTGAACGTCATTAAAGCTGCCTAAGGTGAGTATGCGTGCAGAAGAACTGGGTGGAACAACCATTTGTTTCAGTCATAATCCCAACCTACAACTCCGACAGATTTCTGGCGAAATGTCTTGAATCATTGAAAAATCAAACGTGGAAAAACATAGAGATCATAATTGCTGATGATGGCTCCACAGACAAGACACTTGAAATTGCACAGAAACATAGGTGCAACATAGTGAGAAACCCAAAGAAAGGAAGAGCAGAAGCAAAAAACGAGGGGATGAGACGTTCCTCTGGAGAATATCTCCTTTTCATCGATTCAGATATGGAATTGACTCCTACCGTGGTAAGCGAATGCGTTGAGCTAGCGGACCACGACCCAATTGTGGGAGGAATCGTAATACCCGAGCGCTCCTTGGGTGAGAGCTTCTGGGTGAAAGCCCGTGATTTCGAGAGAAGTTTTTACTCTGGATCCGTCATTGAGTCTGCAAGATTCTTTCCCGCGGATCTTGCCAAAGGAGTTGGAGGCTTCGAAGAAGCACTGGTTTTTTTTGAGGAATCCACCTTGCCCTACAAGATTCAGAGAAACAAACGTCGAATATTTCGGCGGATCGGGCCTATTATATTTCATCATGAAGAGGATTTCTTACTAATGACTTGGCTTCACAAGAAATACTGTTACGGGAAAACTGCTCAGTCATACTTACACAAGTATGGCGATTATTCGACTGTGCAGACAAGCATAGCGTTCCGATATTCACTCTTCTTGAAAGATTGGAGAAGATTCTTGGGCAGACCGAGGTTAGCCTTTGGCGTAACACTCTTGAAAAGTCTAGAATATTTCGCAACCACCCTGAGTCTAATGTTTTCTAGCACTACGCCGTAGCCGGGCAGGCTGTATGGACGGGGTTCGCAATTTTCGTTCTAATTTGGCTTTCAAGGGTTTGAGCTTGAGACCGATTATAGCGGCAATCCTTCTTAGATCCTTTCTGGCGAAGAAGGCTAGGAGTAGAACAGGAAGGACTAGAGATGCAACCACGGATACGAAGAAAAGGTTCTGTATCTCATACTGCACTGTGATTGTGAGGCGTCCTGTGCTGTTTATTAGCCAGCCGTTTGCAAAGGCATTCACCTCTAGGTGGTTCGCTTCATCAACAGGATTGCCGTTCACAGACACTTTCCACTGATCATCATAGCTCTCTAGGAATACCAAGACAAAAGCACCTTTTGATTGAACGTGTGCTGAGTAGCTCGTTGGAGAGAGTTCACTCCACGTAAAACTCCCTGGAGCCACAAGCGCATTGTCCATCGTATCAAGTGACGTTAAATTGGAGAGCGCTGAATGTTGGAGGGTCGACCATACTGTGCCTCCTGCTGTTTGAAACATCCCGTCTAGAGTCGCATACTTGAGGATGTTATCGGCAACGTACAGCTTCTGCAATGCATAAGTATTATCGTACAACGAAATTTCACTCCAATCTTTGTCCAGAACGAAGTTGTCGTTTTGATCAAGCTTGAGTTCGCTTGCGTCATATAGGTTGCCTGACACGAAGTTCTTTTCGAGTACAAGGTATTTGACCCCGAGCACACCCAAGAATTTCGGAAGGGCCTCACTTTGTTCCGTGTAAGCCTGCAATTCCCATATGCTTACCATGTTGAAAGGCAAAGCTTTGGTGAAGACTATGCGAAGCATGGTAGTTGGAATCGGTTGTGGAAATGTGTATTCAGGCTCGAGACTAGTATTGTTTTCCACTGTCATTATGCCCGTTAAATAAGACCCGTTCCATGTCTCGAGAGTATAGTCGTTTGCATATGCATTTTCGAAAACGATCTTTACTTTTGACAATTCCTGAGTTAGGATCCAGTGTATTTCGAGACTCTGGGGCATACCATGCTCTGATGCCCATCTTGTATTGTAATTTCCATCAATGGCTTGAGATGCCACCAATCCGTCTTTCTCAACCGAACTCTCCGATGCGCTTCCTCCGAGTGCCACGTTTCCACTTGCGTTTGTCAGCATCAATCCATAGACTTCATTCAACAAGTCCAAGTTGTCGGACTGCAAATACTCTGTTCCCAAGCCTGATATAATGGGCTTCGAGAAAATCATGGGGTAAGGATTTCCAGCACTAAGAGGGATTCCGCTGAAATTGTAGATAACGTAGGTGGCTCTCTGCGGAAGCAAAAGGGTCCAATACCTGTCAGAGAGTATGCCGTTAAGATCAGCATAGGAATCGGGAAACAATGAGCCTTTGATACTGGGGTTTAGCCAGTTTGTTGTAACAGAGCCTGTCGTCAGCGGATATGAGGACGCGAGGAAAATCATGATGGCCAAACCTATTACAAGTGCTTTCAATGTGATGTTTTTGAATCTGTTGTACAAGGCCGAAAAAGTGAGGCCTATTAAAATACTGTAGGAAATTATGACGAGAAAGCTCCATTGAGCAGATTCTCTGAATGCTATCATGAGGGGAATGTCGGTTGTTAGTGCGAGGTAGAGTTGGCTGAAAAACGGGTTGAAGCCGCTTGATAAGACTGAAAAGAGTACGGCTATCGCACTGAAGTAGATTGTCAGTTTGCGTGATTTCGACAGCAACAGGCTCGCGAATGCCAGAATCGGCGGCAGATACGACACAATCACCGCCAAGGGATTATGCAAGTATACGTTTGCGTACGGAATGTAGGGCTTTCCCAAACTACCTGAATAGAAGCCCCATTTTGCGATGAGCCTCAGTACATCATGAAGCTGAACATTCAGAACGGATTGAGGAACCCCCATCTGTTTGTAGGTTTGAAAGAAGGCTGCAGAATTCGTTGCCACAAGCGTCAGAATCCAAATCGAAGCCAAGAGGCCTGCCACGATAAATGTGGATATGTTCTTCAGACTAGTGCAAAGTGAATTCACATCTATAGAAAAACCCAAGAGTCTCGATGCTCTTTCTCGACGATAGACAAGCCCAAGATCTCTTCTCATTATCATGAACAGGAAAAATAGCACTAAGACAATTAGGCACAAAAGTGCCAGCCTATAATTTGGGAAGGAGCCGTACGTCAGCACGAACAGCAGGCCTGAGAGAGTCGTGTACTTGTAAGATCTCTTTATGACACCCTCTGTCAACAATATGAGAGAGGGCATAATCACCAGCGCTACGTCGAGAAATCCTATTGCTGTTACTTCCCTGTCGTTGACCATGTATAAGTTTGAAGTGAAATAGAGTGCAGCAACAAGAGATGCTGCGACGTTACCGTTACTGAGTCTCTTCATGAAGATAAACATCAATACTGACGCAAGAAAAAGCATGAGAAAAAGCGCAATCATTTGCGCAAAGTAAAGGCTGACACCAAGAGCTTGGAGGACTAACATGAAGAAATACGAAGGTACAAGAATTCTTGGAGCGTAAACCGAAAGCATACCAAAATCTGCCTCATCCCACGTGTAAAGCACACGTTTTGCGAAAGCTTCTTGGACTAGGGGAGGTCGATAATCCCCACTAATCAATATATTAGGATACTCGAACCAGTTTATCACTCGCAAGCTGAAGAATAAGAACAGAACTATTACCAGTATTCCCACGTATTTTGTATGAAGCTTCTTTCTCAGTCTGTCTAGTATCAGAGGTCTAACCACCGTCCGTTTGAGAACATGGAGTCGGCTTGCCTCCACTCCCTTCAAGCATTTTCTAAACTATCTTTCAGCTTTATATAATCTACTTCGCGCACGCACGGAGAACCTTACTCCGCACAGAAAGCTAGTAACAGTTACTGAGCGCATAGCGCGCGCTCTCGCTAAACTTCCTAATCTCAGAGTTTTGACCACCGTGCACCTCGAGAATAATCCATTGGCTAGCTTCAACTCCCCCAGACGTTTCTTAGAATATTCTTCAAGTTTATATAACCTACTTTGGACGGGTGGAATGGAAATGTTCAACTGGTGGGACTTGGCAGCAATTTCTACCGAATGTGGTCGGTGAATTTGAACGCTGCAAGCGAAGCAGTCTAAAGAAAAACCGCTCGCAACGAGAGAAAGAGGAGACGAATCAGCCGGACCTTGTAGCATTCTTCTTGCGTCCCGCAACATATGCGTTCGTAAACATCGGAATATTCCTGTGATGACTAACGATTCCAAAGATAAACGTGATCGAACACGCTTCTCTTTTTTCCGCGGGCCTTAGTTTGATACCTATAGAACAATATCAAAAGACAATCTTGGCCTATGATCTACGACGCCGAGGAAATGCTTCTGTTGTCCTTTCTTGTTGTCATAGTTACAATGCTCGTGCCAGTCAGTGCTAGGACCCCCGCGACCACGATAACTGGCGGGCCAAACGAAGCTGTCCAGCCAGTTTGTATGAAGATTATGGCTGATACAAGAGCCAACACGCTCGAAGCGATTGTCATTACTTTCGGGGCGACCCTGTTGCCAGTATAGACTTGCAAGGCGATGCTTGTCCAAGCTACTATAGCACTGGCTTGAACCATCAAGCTTATTGCAAGAAGAGTTGACGTCGACGTGAAGAGTGCTGCGGATCCAGCTAATGTCGAAGAGAGGCTTAAAGGCAAGTATACCAACGATCCAGCCAGCTGGCTCCACGGAAGCATTGTCGAAGCCAGATTTAACAAGCTACCCGCAACGATTACATAGAACGGCTTCCCTGGAAACCCGTCCTTGGCCTTAATATTGCTTGGTCCTAGCCTTCTCGCACGGTCTCTTCTCTGAAGGCTCTTGTTTACCTCCTGCAAAAACATCGCCGCTGGAGTGGCGAAGACTGCTATTGTTAAAACCAGATTGATGATTGTTTGCGGTGTTTCAGATGGAGAGGTTACTGCATTCAGTGAGAGTACGATGATGTCTCCATAGAGCTGGCTGCCCGAAATTGGAATCCACTGCTCGTATATCATTATTCCAGAGTCTACATCGTAGATTAGCGTCAATTCCCCAGAGTCCATTCCTGCAAGAGTAAGAGTGACATTGAGGCTTTCGAAGCTCCCAGCATCGACCGTGAAGTTCAAGCTATTCGACGTCCAGTTAGCAACGACAGCGGGAGTGCGAGTAGTCAATCTACCCGTCCAGTTAAGATTGCCAAGTAAGCTTTGAGCGATGCATTCAGGCGGCAGATAGAACAGTGCGGTCACGTAGTCAGCGTACGTTGGAATCCCTCCGCTGTATTCCAAGTTCACTGTAGAGGTTGATTCAGTTGTGTTGCTCTGAAGAATTAGTGTGGTGTGGTTGAACGTCAACACTTCGATTGAAGCATTCCAAGTTGAGGAAGAAGCTGATGCAGAAGTGCCTACTCTTGCACATGCGTAGAACAAGGTTGTATCTTCCGTCAGTCTGATCTGACCGGCGTATGCTGGGCTCAAGAAAAGTAGGATAAGCACTAAGATAATTGGCCAATGCTTCAATGTATCAATTCGCCTGCTCAGACATTTGTATGAGAAATAAGCTTCAATATAAAAATATGGAAAGAAAAAGAAGAGGATTATTGTTTTTACGGGTCGAACTCTATTGCTGCTGTCGATGTTGTCGGGAGCTTTGCCCACCACCAGACAGGGGTGTCTTCTTCATTCCAACCTTCTGGATAGCTTGGCACGGTTATTGCACCAGTCCACGGTTGCGCGCTCGCGCCGTTGTCAAAGTTCGTGTGCACGGTAATGAAATCGTTGGTTCCGAACTCGGTTATGGTACCCAATGCCTTTACTACGGTGAACAGTGTTGGTTCGTGACTTCCATTGTTGTAAGTAATCTTCAGTATGACCGCGACTGCGCCATCGGGTAGCCAGCCTGTAGTGCTTCCGACGATGTATTGAGAAGCCCATGCTGCGGCCCAGAAGGTGTCTCTTCCGTCCCAGCCGTATATTGAGAGGCCTCTCGTTCCGTTGATGTCTCTTGCCAAGGATATCACTGCGTATCCATCTTTGTAGCTGAATGCGGTTTTGTTCACTGCCCATGATGAGACTGGGAAGTAGTCGTACGTTGCAAGAGCGCCGTCGCTTGTCGGTGCCGACCCAGTTACTGAGCCGCCGTTGATAAGCGCGTAAGCCGCTGTTCCTTCTCTGCTGATTGCAAAGTCGAAGTCGTTGAAGTATCTTGTCAGGCCGTTAGCCTTCATGCCGCCTAGGCTCAAGATTCCGTTTGGATCATAGGTCACGTCGTTGTAGCCTTCCATCGTCCATGTTTCATCAGTGCCGTTGTAGAGCCATCTTTCAGTCAATGGATCTTTGGAAGGATACCAGTACCAGTTTCCTAAGGCAGTTTCGTTTGACCAGCCGCCAGCTATCGGTTGAGGCGGGCTGTGAATGACGTCGTCGTAGGTTCCGAATGCGAAACCATTGAGACCTGTACGTTTGAAGGTGGTTGTGTCTGTGCCTGCTCCTGTGCCGCTGTTGCTAAACGATTGATAGTAGTTTCCTCCGAAAGCATTCAATCCGTAGGGTATGGTTCCTTTCATCCCTACAACTGGAGCAATGTACGGAAACATTGTGTCGTTTCTGTCGAACAGCGTGAACGAAGTTGCGAAGTAACCGTAGCCGTTGCCGCCAACTAGTCCTGCACCTCCACTGTCGGTTGTAGCTGCGCTTTGTCCCAAGCCTGTCCACATGAACGGAAAATCACCGTTGTTTGCAGTTCCTGCCAGAGAATTCAGATCCTCTGGGTTGAACACTTGGTTTAGCATGTACAGGACTTCGGTGTCAACCTGGTCGGTGAGGTCTCCAGCGTCTACGTCCATGGCAGGGTGCGGGTCACTGTTGAAGTCGGTCATGCCTGCTACTTCGACGAATCTCATTTGTCTGTTGGCTGACTTGGCGAACCATGACATAAGATTTGGCCATGTGGTAGAGTTGTACCGCCACTGTGCGATCACCCACGGTGTACTAGGCTCACCAGGACCAGCTGGAGGATGAGGTATGTCTTCAACGGCAGTTCCAGGGGCGAGGACCCTTGTGAATCCGTGAGGCAGATCTGGAATCAGTGGAGCGTACAATGTGTGCTCAGTTGTATTGGGCCAGTAACCAGCAAAGAACAGGTAGTCCTCGTCGGGGTTGAAAGCCTGCAGAACGTCAACGTTGTTCTGGCCGGTTAGTGGGTCTTGGTACACGCTGGTGATGTTGTTGGGATAGTACTCTGTATAAGCCGTGTTTCCCGGATTGATTCCTCTTGCAATGTCTAATTCGTATCTCTCGCTGAAGCCGAAGTCGCTTATGAAGTCCAAGACTTTTTGGTCAAGCAGCATCTTGACATCCTTGTAGACTATGGCGTACTTTGTGTCTTTGTTGAAGACGACGGTCACGAAAACCTCCGCGACATCTTCGTCATAGTATCCGTCGTGGATGATGGTGGCCGATCTTGCGATTGCGAGTCTTGCACTGTCATACAGTATTTTGACCCCACTAGGAATCAAAGTGCCATTTCCAGTGAGATATGCGCCGGTTTCAGTTGAGTTGTATTGGCCGAACCAACTGTATACTTTCCTTGCACCTTCAACTGTGCTCAAGTCACTGTATAGTGCGTAACCTTCTAGTGCTCGAATTATGCCCTGTCGCGTGTAGTTAAGGTAGAACACCCAGCCTTGGATCCAGTACTTCTGATTGACGCCTGTGGAAGCCCAGGACTCACTGTTTGCCCACTCAGTGGCGTTTGCTCCGTAGGCAATTCCAGCGTTTGCTGGAGTTGCCAACTCGCCGTATTCGGTCAAGCCAACTCTTAGGCTTTTGCTAGCGTTGTAGTACACGTCATCCGGAGTAAACGATTGAAGTAGCTCATTTTCATATGCCCATTGATTCACCTGGTAAGAATACTGCATGCTGTCATAGTAATCGCTGCCAGCAACTCCTTCTAATACGGCATAGTCTGCTCCTGCACTTGATTGACCATATTTGAAACTCAAGGAAGGTATCATTAACGCTGAACTTATTAGTATCAATGCCAAAAGCAATATCGCTGTGTTGTTAGCATATTTCTTCAAGTTCAATTTTTCATTCCTCTCATATTTAATTTTCATCCTTCTATATGTCTTAGCTAATACGTTTAAAAGTCTTTCCATTCAAGAAAAACAGAACACACCCATGTGCTCGTCAGGTCTCAACATTGTTTGTTCTCAACATCAAAGAAAATCAGAAAAAACCGAAAAACCTGAAAGCTCTGCTCGAACAGCGAGGTGAACGCAGATTCTCCACGGTCGTGTGAATCTCCTAAGTGAAACAATCTCAGGGTTAGCAGAAACGCATCGAGTTTGCGCGGTTTTTGGGTTCATAGCATGTTTCGGAAAAGATCCTCCTTTCTTGAAATATACACTTCTTCCATGCAACATTTTTCGCAAAAAACCACAGACTCGTCTAATCCCCTGAAAATAATAACGGGCCTTGCCTCTTTCGCTTGGCCCATAACCAGTTCAGCTGCAGCTGCAATCTCATCGACGACCGCCACGTTTTTGACCTTGAGAACCTGTCCGAAGATATCTTGTCTCCCCCTGTAGTCTCTGAACGGATTGATCCCAGCGATGCCTATGGCGAAATTCACTTGCCCGCGCCTAAATGGCCGACTGTAGGTGTCACAGATTATTACAGCAACCTCTTTCCCAGTCAACTTCTTGATCCTCAAGCGGCACTCTTCCGCTGACCTGTCAGGGTTCTGAGGCAAGAGCGCGAACTCGCCTCTTCCCTGCACGTTTGACTTGTCTATTCCAGCGTTTATGCACACTAACCCGCGGACATCTTCAACGAGCAACATGTCAGGAGAAGCTTTCAACACCCGTTTCGTCTCTCTCAAAACCAACTCCAGAAACCTCGGATCCTTCCCAACTGTACTCGCAAGCTCTTGAGCCCTACTCGAAGCTACAACATTCCTCAGCTTCACCACTCTTCCTTCAGCTTTCGAAAAAATCTTCTGTGCAGCAACAATCACGTCTCCGTCTTCAAGCTCCAAACCGTCCTTCCTAGCCGTTTCAACAATAATGCTAGCCAAGTCATCACCGGCAGCTATCAGCGGGAAGCCTTCAAGACCAAACGCCGTGAAACTCTTCACCAGATTTCCCCTCACAAAACTCTACAATGCCCTGACCCTATGTTAAATCTCTTGCTCATCCCGCTCACGCGAAGTCTAACATGATGTTTCGTTTCAGATTTCCAAGCTTAATTTCGAATTCATAATGTTTAAACTAGTCCCAGCCAGAGGGATAGAGCAAACTAGAATGCGAAATGGATGCATGTTTATGAAAAAAAACTGTAATGTTTTGATCGTTCTACTTATCACATTTTTCGTTTTCAGTTCCTTCGCCAGTTTTTACAGGATTCTGCCCACGGCCAAGGCAACATACGTTGAAGGGGCCATAACGCAAGATACGGATTGGACTCTGGTTGACAGCCCGTTCATAGTTTCAAACGACATCACGGTCGGCCCGGGCGCAACTTTAACGATAGAGCCCGGCGTTCAAGTAAGGTTCGCAGACAACTTCTCGATGACGGTAAACGGAAGAATCATCGCAGACGGCACGAATGATAGACCGATACTATTCACATCGAACAACCTGAATGCAAGCGTTGGAAAATGGGGAACAATCATGATCGATGGGATACAGCAGTCCTCAATAACAAACTGCATAATTGAATACGGAACAAACGGCACTACATTTGAAAGCGGCTCTCTAAACTTCTGGAACAACATTGTTAGATGCAACCAAAATGGCATCGTCGTAAATGGCGGCAGCGCAACCATTGAAAACAACGAGATAACAAACAACACCGTAAGCGGCATCGTCCTAACAGGAAGCCTGACAGGAAACATAAACATCGCGCAAAATAATATCTTTCTGAACAACGACACTGGAATATCGCTTGAAGCCAGCGCCTACCTAAACACGGCTATCGTTCAAAACAACGTTTTCCTAAACGGCTATGGCTTTCATGTGACATCAAACGCAAGCACCTACATCACCCGCAACTACATTTCAAACAACAACAACGGAATCTTCTACGAAAACGGAAATGGCCACGAAGCCCACTTCAACGACATCTACAACAACACCATGGGCATGGACGTCTCATCAGTCAACTTGGACGAAAACTGCGTTAACGCAACTTACAACTATTGGGGTGACGAGAGCGGGCCCTTCCACAGCTCACTGAATCCTTATGGAAAAGGAAACACGGTTGGCGGCAATGGAGTAACCCTTGACTTCATATTTTTCCTGTCAAAGCCTATCGACTACGACAACACGACGCCGACGGCAATCCTCCAAGCTGACAAGACCCTAGTTGCACCAAACCAAAACGTCACATTCATCGGCACAAACTCATACGACGACGGACGCGTCGACCAATACTTCTACGATTTCGGAGACGGAGCCAACAGCGGATGGACAACCCTAACCCTCTTCAACCACACCTACTCCACAGTCGGAACCTACATCCCAAGCCTGAAAGTCATAGACGACTTCGACTCGACAAGCCAGAACACTGCCACAAGCATAATAACTGTCCAAAATCTAACACCCCTAAACGTCGAAATGAGTCTTATCAGCCAAGTCGCCGACTACAACGGAAACATCACAGTCACAGTCTACGTGTCGAACGCAGCCGGCGGAATGGAGAACGCAGCTGTTACGCTGCTCGCGTTGAAGGGTGGAAGTTTCTCACCGACATCAGGCGTGACAGATCAAACTGGCTACTTTTCCACAACCTTCACTGCGCCTAACTTTACAGACGTATCGTACATCAGGTTGATTGCCACAGCCTCTGAAGCCGGATACGCGGACGGTTCTTGCCACGAGAATCTGAAGGTTCTTCCAATGCTGCACACTCAGTTGAGCACTGACCCAGCAACAGTCAAGTCTGAAGCAACCGTAGCCGCAATCTTCCACGTCACCAACGGCCTCGGCCAACCCGTTATCGATGCTTCACTGACGACAACCGCGGATAACGGTACACTCTCGGCAGGCACCGGGTTCACAGACACAGGCGGCAGCTTGACATTAAATTTCACTGCTCCCTACACGCTCAGCCCAATGAACGTCACCATCACTGCCACAGCCACAAAATCAGAGTACGCAGACACTGTCAGCCAGAGCATCATAACAATAGAACCCAAAGTGCTGACAGCACAAGTTACAACCGAAAACAGTGCTGCACTCTCAGAAGACAATATTACACTAAACGTTCGCGTGACGTACGACACTGCTCCAGAACAAGATGCCAATGTAACCTTAGCCTCAGACAGCGGAGGAAATTTCTCCCGGCCCACTGCAGTTACCGATAGCAACGGCACTGCAACATTCGTTTTCACGGCACCTGCGGCAAACGTACCGCTTAATGCCACGGTCACCGCGCAAGCCTCAAAAATAGGATACGTTGACGGACAAGACTCCTCGATAATATCTGTTAGCCCGAGAAACATGACTGTTCAAATTCAAGTCAGTTCGTATGCGATTGAATCAAGCAGCACTGCCATCGTAGCAGTAAATGTTACATCGAACGCAACGCCCGTCGCAGATGCTCAAGTTACATTAACAGCCAACTTCGGAAACTTTTCTGCCACGACTGGGCCCACGGATTCAAATGGAACATGCACGTTCACGTTCAATGCTCCATCGACAACCGTGCAGCTACCCGTCGTCATAAGTGCTAACGTCACAAAGAACGGATACTTTGGAAACGGGAACCAGACAACAATAAACGTGATTCCGGTAGCGCCCACGCAAAACGAAGGAGGCTTCCCTTGGGTAACCATGCTGCTGATAATCATCCCCGTGGCCATCGCCGTCATAGTCCTCGTCCTGATAAAGTTGAAAGTCATCGTTGTTTCTGCTGGAGAAGAGGAAAGTGCTACAGAATGAGGTGTCGTGAGACGCAATATTTAATAGACCCTCTCCCATTAATACGCAGTACAGGAGAAGTACAATGACACAAGTACGGCTCAAAGGGACATTAGCGAAGCTCAAAAGAATTCAGATTAGGCTGAACCTCAGAAAACATGTGCAGCCCACACCCGGACCAGGTTTTCCGAGGCCCGTGCCCAGAGGCTTCAAAATAGCTGAAAAGTATCCGCTCTACGAGCCCTTCGCCCACGTGGCCATCGCACAGAACCCGAAAACTGGAGAGTACAAGTACATCCTGGACGAGCTGCAACTTGATCCGCTTGAAAGAAGCGTCTACCAGCGAATTCTGGAAATATTACTCGCCGAAATAGAGTCGCCAAAAGAAGAGATCGCTGACCCTAGAAAGTTCTTCGCAGATGAAGCCAAGAAAATCGTCGACAAATACCGCATAAGCCTAGGTTGGCTACCCGACGTTTCATGGTACAAGATCCTGTATCACGCTGAAAGAGACCTCGTCGGTTTCAGTTCAATCGACCCGCTAATGCGGGACCCGAACATCGAAGACATTTCATGTGACGGAGTTCAAAGGTCTGTTTACGTTTGGCACAGAAACTACGAGAGCATAGAAACAAACATCCAGTTCGAAAACGACGAAGAACTCGACAACATGGTTGTCAAACTTGTTCACATGGCAGGAAAACACGTAAGCTCAGCCTTCCCAATAGTGGACGCCTCGTTACCAGGAAAACACAGGTTGGCAGTGTGTTACAGACGCGAAGTCACACCGTTCGGAACGGCTTTCACCATCAGAAAATTCAGAGAAGACCCATTTTCGATAATAGACTTGATTAACATTGGCACGTTCTCAGAGGAAATGGCCGCCTATTTCTGGTTGTGTCTTGAAAACAGATCGTCAATCATGGTACTGGGTGGAACGGCTGCTGGAAAAACGACAGCCTTAAACGCCCTGGCCTGCTTGATCAAGCCTGGAAGCAAAATAATCACCATAGAAGAAACTGCTGAACTCAACTTGCCCCATGAAAACTGGATTTCGTTCATCTCCAGACAGAGTTATGGTTTGGGCGGAAATGCCATCGGCGAAGTTGCGCTTTTCGACCTCGTAAAAACTTCGATGAGACATCGTCCAGACGTACTAATCGTGGGAGAGGTCCGAGGCCAAGAAGCCTACGTGCTGTTCCAAGCGCTGGCAACGGGTCACGGTGGAATGTGCACGATGCACGCTGAAAACTTGGACTCAGCCCTCAAACGGCTGACGCAGAAACCCATGGACATCTCGCCAGCCTACCTTCCGTTAATGAACATTATACTATCGATTCAGAGGGTTCACCTCGTGAAAAACAACGAGAGGAAGGCCTTCAGACGCGTCCTCAACGTTAACGAAATCGCAGACTATCAAGACTACAGAGGAACCTTCAAATGGCACCCAGCTGAAGATGAACACGTAGCATCTCTTGACAAGAGCGTTATGTTGTCGGCCATTTCTGAGCGAGCAGGCTTGAGCAAGAAAGAACTGCTTGATGAAATTGAGAGGCGCAAAAACGTTTTGCATTGGATGAACGAGCGAAAGATTAGAAGCTACAAGGATGTAGCCGCAATAATTGCAGAATATTGCGTTAGACCGAAGCAGATTTATGAAAAAATCCTAGCAGGGGAGGAGGTTAAAGTGATTGCCGCTTCTAAAAACCCTTGAGGCATGGTCTTTCCGCCTTTTTGGCAACCTCGCACCCTCCTTTCTTGAACACGTCTTCGAATTCAAAGATTACCTTGAACGGGCAAAGATCAAGATTTACCCAGAGACCTACGTCTCACTAATGTTTTTCGCCGCGTTTGTGACGCTTCCTTTGACGATAATCTCCGCGATAATCGTGCTTCTCTACGGTTTCATGCCAATAATCTTCCTGATACCCGCTCCATTCTATGTAATGATCGGATTTCTCCTTGTTCCAATGTCCAGAGCCGGCGAGAGAGCCAGCAACCTGGAAAGGGAGATGCCGTTTGCAACAGCTTACATCAGCGTCATGGCGTCAGGCGGCATAGCACCCTACACAAGCTTCAAACGACTCGCACAAGTCGAACTGATGCCCGCGATGAAAGTGGAAGCAAGAGAAATCATAAAAGACGTGGAGATCTTTGGAATAGACCCGTTAACGGCGATACAGAACGCGGCGAAGAAAAACCCCCTAGACATCTTCAAAGACTTTCTCTCAGGATACTCATCAACCGTCATCATCGGCGGAGACATCGGACACTTCCTAGAAAGAAAGGCAGAAGACATTTTCAAGGCCAGAGCGTTGCGAGTAAGAGCTGCGGCTGAGAGACTTGGAATGCTTCTGGAAACTTTCATAATAGTCAACGTGATGATGTCCCTCTGCTTCTACATAATGTTCAGTGTGCAGAATATCGGCGTGGGCGGTGAATCTGGAGGCGATGTTTCAACCATCCTCCTCTACACGTTCGTCTTGAGTCCAATGCTGTCAATAATGTTCGTTTACCTAGCGCATAGCATGCAGCCTAAAACACCAGTTACCGAAATGCGTCCATACAAAGTGTTTGCAGTCTGTGCCGTAGCAGGAATACTATTGTTCCTCTTTCTCTTCCTCGGCGGCTCCTTCGGCATATTAAGCACAATGCCCGTGGCGCTTGCGCTAGCATTGTTCGTTTCAACTGCACCAGCAGCCGTCGTACACGGCAAACTCTCAAGCAAGAAGACAAGCACGGAACAAGGCGTAAACAGTTTTCTAAGAGACTTGACAGAAGTCAGAAAAACAGGACTCTCACCCGAAAAGTGCATTGAAAGTCTTTCACACCGCGAATACGGTGTATTCAGCAGGGAGCTGCGAAAAATCAGCTCAGAAATCTCTTGGGGAATCCCGCTGAAGAAGGTCATGACGGATTTCATAAGCAGGACGAGAAGTTGGATGACGCAAATCGTCATGTTCTTGCTCGTTGAGACGGTGGATGTCGGTGGAGGCACGATTGAAATGATAGAGTCGCTTGCCAGATTCAACAACTTGACTCAAGAGGTTGAAAAAGAAAAGAAATCCTCAACCAGACCCTACATAATGATGCCCTACTTCGCAGCACTGCTTCTCGTTGTGACCACATCCATGATGCTCGGTTTCACGACAGGCACCATAGGCGTTGGTGGAACTGCGCCGCCACCAAACATGGACTGGATCAGACAGATTTTCACAACATCAGCCATTTTCTACAGCTACATGGTAGGAATCGTGGCTGGGAAGATTAGCGAAGAATCCATAGCGGCAGGGTTCAAACACGCGGCAGTTCTAGTCATAATTTCAATCGTGGCAGCAGAACTGTTGCCCATGTTCATCAAACTTTAGTTGTGCGCCAATACATCCACATCGTTGTACTCGGAAGATTAGCCCCAACCTCTACGACAAGATGGCGCTCTTTAACGATCGATCGAAGGGCGCGCGCTGCCTTTACTCCGCCCATAGATGGCAATGTGCCCTGGGACGCAAGAAGCCTCGTTTGGAACGCGATGCCCCTCTACCAAGAAAAAGGGAATCTAGGAACATGCATGCGCGCCAGAATGTCGGACCACGGGTGTGCGTATAAGTTGCGGTTGCATAGAACCGCACGCTACGACTGGCAACGTAGTGTTTTCTTCTCCCGCGGTATCGAATGGAGCGGTGTTTCGGGTCAAGAGACGGCAGAATCTATGCCTTGAACTGCTCAAACGGAGGTCTTCTGTGGAACTACACTACGGGAGGTCAAGTCATCTCGTCTCCGACGTTTTTAAATGGTGTAATCTATGTCGGCTAGTACGATTACAATGTTTACGCTTTGAACGCTTCCACGGGCGGTAAGATTTGGAATTTCACAACTGGCTATGAGATCGGCTGGTCCACCCCTGCTGTTGCCAACGGTGTAATTTACATCGGCTCGTACGACAAGGTTGTCTACGCACTTAACGCTTCGACGGGTTCCAAGCTGCGGGGTTACGCCACGGGCGACTACTTGGTTTCTTGTCCCACCGTAGCCGACGGCATCGTTTACATCGGCTCGGATGACGACACGGTTTATGCCTTGAACGCGTCCGTGGGCTCTAAGGTGTGGAGCTAGCGCGCGCGTTGGCAGTTTTCGGTTCTGAAAGGCAAGATGAGCGATCCATATTTCTACTTCATAAGAGATTTATCTTGTCAATGTCAAGAAGGCAAGGTTAGGCAGATTAGAGAACGGTGGTGCCGTAATTGAACGAAAGTATCCTAGTCGTTGATGATGACACCAACGTGAGAAAGACCCTTTGTTCAATTCTGCTCAATGAAGGATATGTGGTTGAAACGGTGGGAAATGGCAAGCAAGCGATCAGAGCCCTTGAAAAAGCGTATTTTGACTTGGCCCTGATTGACATTGAACTGCCTGAAATGAAGGGAACTGAGCTGCTTCTTAGGTTGAAGGAGAAGCAACCAAAAATGGTGAAGATAATCATCACCGGCTTTCCATCGCTGGAGAACGCTGTGGAGACGGTTAATAAGGGCGCCAATGGATACGTTTTGAAACCCTTCAATGCGGAAGAGTTGCTCAAGATGATCAGAAAGCAGCTGGACGAGAGGGCAGCTGAGCAACTTCGCACTTGGATCGAAAAACGTGAAACAGAACGTAAGAACGCCATATTCTCCGAACAATTCAAGAAACCAAAAGGCAGCCTTTTCTCGCACTAAGTGCAACCATATATTCAAGCCCGTGCCACGCGCGCGCTAAAGCTGGGATTTTTGAAGCTATGCGCAAGGACGGTATTTTGGAAACTCGATAAGTATGCCCAGAAACATACTGCGCGCGCAACCTCCTGGCAGGGCTGACCACGATGGATCGATCGAAGCGAAAAAAACGGGATGGATCAATCACAGTGGAGGAAGTCAGCTGCCGTTTTTACTCTGTTTGGAAATTCACCAGGATGATCCGTCATAATAGCTAGCGCGCGCTGAAAGTGTACGTTCCTGGAGTTGGTGCAGTCTGAATCCATGGAAGAGAGACAGTTTCAGATACTGCGTAAGTGCCGGGTTCTTTTATTGTGAACGTGTAGAAGCCTTTGACACTGTCGACCGTGGCCGTTGTTGCCGTCAAGGTTCCACCATCCTTGATGCAATACAAAAACTTCCAAAAATAATGTATATAGCGCGCGGCAGATTTTAACCTCACATGGGCCAACCAAATGTTAGCGCGCGCGCTAAGTTGGAGAAAGCAAAAACGAGAGAGACACCGAAAAGTCTACAATAAGAAAAGAAGGCTTTCAGTCTACCGTCTTCCGCATCTCTTGAACGTGCTTCTCGATGTCCTCTCCTATGGATTTCTGTCTGCTCTTGTAGACCGAATAGAAGGAAGCGCTGCCTGCGAAAGCCGCTATAACATATAGCCACCATGGCATTAGGCCATCTAGACCATTAATACCGATTCCATCTTTGCCGTCTATTCCGCTAGTTCCGTTTATGCCATCCATTCCGTTAGTTCCGTTTATGCCATCCATTCCGTTAGTTCCATTAATCCCGTCCTTGCCGTCAATACCATTCGTACCATTAATCCCGTCTATGCCATTGATTCCGTTAGTGCCGTTTATGCCGTCTATGCCGTTAGTTCCGTTAATGCCGTCTATTCCGTTCGTTCCGTTAGTGCCGTTTATGCCGTCTTTGCCGTCTGCTCCCGTTGCTCCCGTTGCTCCCGTTGCTCCCGTTGCTCCCGTTGCTCCCGTTGCTCCCGTAGCTCCCGTAGCTCCCGTTGCTCCCGTTGCACCTGTCGCACCTGTCGCCCCCGTAGCCCCTGTTGCCCCTGTTGCCCCAGTAGCACCCGTAGCACCAGTAGCCCCTGTTGCACCCGTAGCACCTGTTTGACCCATGAGACTTGTGAAGAATACCCATGTTCCGTCCATCTTATACTCAACGGTTCCATTTGTGAACATAAAGTAATCTCCGTTGTTGCCTAAGCTGTCAGAGAAGTTAAAGGCTAGTTCATTGAACCATACTGAGCCGTTTATGCCATCTGTGCCGTCTGTTCCGTTAATTCCGTCTATGCCATCTCTACCATCTGTGCCATTTATTCCGTCAATTCCAGCTACGCCTTGTTCTCCCTGTGCCCCTGTTGCTCCCGTATCGCCTTTTTCTCCCTGTATTCCATCTGCACCTTTAATGTTGCCTATCAAATTCCATTGTCCGCTTGACTTATACCAAACATTCCAAATGCTGCTATCTAGGCAGAAGTCATAATCGTTTCCAAAGTTAGGCAGAGTAGTTGGGTCTTGAGTTACTAAATACCAAGTTGCACCGTTGCTTCCATTTGTTCCGTTCACGCCGTTTATCGGGGGTTGCACGAGTCTAGCAAAGACTATCCAATCAGTTCCATTGAAAATCCACATATTCAATGAAGTCGTGTCAATGTAGGTATCGCCAGCATGACCGCCCGATAGAACGATCGGGTCGCCTTGTCCAACATATTGGACGGTAGGGTTCATGTTGTCAATTGCGTACACAACTGAAGTTAATAGTATCGCTGTTGCAAGAGCCAAGACAATTTTCAAATATCTTTTCATATTTCTCAACCCTCTTGAATAGTTTGCATGTAATAGACAAGATATTGTATCTTAATATTTAATACATATTTCCAACTTGAAATATATCGAAGAGAAAAGCATTCTCACTCAAGCCTGTCTTCTATGTCTTCAAGAATCTGAAAAAAGGAAAACATCAACCTCAAAGTTAGAAATCCTAAATCACCACAGCAACAGAAGACCGACTAAGGGTTCAAGAATGAGTGATGACAAAGAAAGCCTTGAAAGAGGGAATTCTTCCCAAGAATTGCCCAGATTGCGGTAAACCAATGTGGTTTGACCAGAATAAGGGAAGAGAATATTGCAAAAACCCAGATTGCCCCTCAAAGGAAAAGTCTTAGTCAAGTTGAAAGAGGAATATCGGAAAACCTAGAGCGTTTTATAATAATCTTCCAATTCCTCTTCCATCTCTTTTTCATGGTCTAAAACTGATTGAGGAATAGGTATAAGATATTTCTTTATTGCTTCGAGAATAATCTCTTCCGCTTGTTTATCGCTGACTTTCCCATTGATATTGGTTAGGTTTTTCTGGGTTTTCTGGAAGGTTAAAATGTTTTGCTTGTGCCACGGTCAAACCGACAAACTCAAAATCAAAAGGCACATTAGCGCGCGCGCTTCCACCAGCTCCCCGGGAGATATGGACAATTGAAAACCCCAATAATGCGCGCGCTCGTTCGAACATCAACGTTGATCTTCAGACAAGAAGGAAGAAAAAACTCAGAAGCGTAAAGTTCCTTCGTCTGTGCTACTCGATGTCTCAGTTATGTTGCTTGCTGGGCAGCCATATGGAGAGCAATGCTGCATTCTGACTTTGCTCATCGCATACATGTCTTGGATTGAAGTGTTGAGCTCTCTGAATATCCATGGCGGAACGTGCTTTCTCTTCGGGCCAGCCGTGGCGACGAGAATTAACTTTGTCTTGTTAGGGTTGATCATCCACGCCTTTTTATGCCATTTCTTCCTGGCATTGTCGCGCTTGAACAGGTTCATGTTAATCATCCCTTCCTTTAGGGCAACAAGCCTAAAAAGGCATATTTCAGATACCGTAATATTCCTATAGAAGATACTTCTAGAAGACTTTATCAGCGCGGACAAATCGCGCGTAATCGATGGATCGCGATCACACAGAACGCGCGCGCTGCACCAACCCTGATTTCCAATTCAGTTCTCAAGTTCACAACATAATAATCTTCTCACCGACGAACAACGCCTCCAGCGTCAACGATGATCAACAAGAACGGCATAAGCGCGCGTAGACACTAGCACATGGGACCCCGAAAATCAACGCAAAAACACCAGGAATGTGCAATTCATATTCCGGATGCGTAAGATACATTTAGTAAGATGCTATCTAAAGATTTATTAAATGGGAAGACACAATATACACTACGGGAGACAGCGAAGAAGATGAAGCCACGAGCCCAAAACCTGCTTAGGTCGGGACGTGCCGTCAGCGCGGTGATTTCAAACCTGATTCTCATAGGAGCAGTCATAGCTGTAGGGTTCACTATGCTCGTTTGGGCCCAATCCCAATCTTCAAGCTACAATAATCAGTACAGTCAAGCCGTCAGCGCCGATATTAACCAGACTAAGGAAAGAATAGTCTTTGAGTATGTCTACTATGACAACGTCAAGAATAACTTGACGGTTTATTTGATGAATTCCGGAACCATAGGCAACGTCAACATTATGACTGTTTATGTAAACAGCACTCCATATTCTACAATCAACTTGAAGCTCCTTAGCACAGGCGCGCCGACAAGCTCTCTAGGTACCAGTCAAGAGGGATATTTTTCAATTTCTCCTTCTCCAAGTCTTCCTCTTGGAAAAAACTATTGGATTGATGTAATAACGCGGAGAGGATCGAGTTTTGTTAGCACCTTTGCGACATAGGAAGAAGCGTGTAAGATTAATTTCTGATTCGAAGGGTTTTTCCTCCATCGTTGGCGCAGTGTTCGCGGTACTGGTGATGATGTCTCTGGTATCAACGGTTTTTGTATGGTCGCTCTCTCAGAACACGCTCTACAACAACGCCGTGACGCAAACTCGCCAAGCAGACTTGGATCGCTCAAACGAAAACATAGTGGCTAATGTCACTTGCCTCAGCCTTCCCCCCAACACCGTCTCGGTTAATGGAACGCTTGAGAACGACGGACCACTGTCAACCCAGATCGTTACCCTGTGGGTGATAGATACTAACCCAACAACTCACAAGACAACCTATGCTAGCAAAAGTTCCCTGAGCATGACTTTGAAAACAGGAAACGTAACAACCTTATCAGGACCCACAGCCATAAACGTCACCCTCGCTAATTCAGCCGCAGACAGCCTAAGTTGCTGGTTCATCACTGGAAGAGGAAATACCATTTACCAAAACCCCATGTTCAACGCAAATATCACAATAATAAGCAATCCTTCCTCTACATGGGCCTTAGTTGCTCAAGGCATAGGTGCCTTCGCTTTCGATTTCACGTCTTTCAAGTACTACAATGTAATTGTGGGAAGTGGATCGAATCCGGACAGACTTGTATATTCTTCTGGCACAAATAGCTACACGATACCGTGGAACGGCTACTTAGCATTCAGTTTCAACTTGACCAATTACTACCCAAATAAACAGAATATCACAGTCGATGGGACGTCGGAAATGTGGTCGTATTTCCCATCTTCTCCTGGACAAGCAAACGGGCCACTATGGTACCTTTCCAACGTCAACACAACGACCGGGATTATCTCTTCTTCCTATTCCCCAATAACTTTGGCTTTTAACCAGACACAAGAGGTTTTCTTCGCAAGACAGACAGCAAACCCCGGTTGGGGGGTCCAGCAAAAAAACTGTTTGGGCGCCATCAATTTGCTTATGTATGGAACATTCGTCGGGCCTACGTCATACGAATATGCACAAAACATACCGTTTGTTTCCTTATACGCAAAAGGCTAACATAAAGACTAACAAGCATTCAATTCCTGGCGGTTTTTAGCAGAAAATAGATGTTGGGTAGCGGAGGAAAATCGTTGAACACATGCCTGCCCAGCCAAACTGCCCCCAGACTCCACACGCGACATTTGAAAGATGAGTTGAACGCACGCGCTAGACAGTGAACCGAGAAAACTTAAAGCGCGCGCGCTAATCACTTATCTCAAACGCAGACTCCAAATTCATACGTTTTAAATAGGAATCTGAGTGACTTTAGACAGTACAAAGGTGAAACGTTTGACTGAAAAAACTTCAAGAGCCAAGAAAGCAATATCGCCAATACTTGCTACGCTACTGTTAGTTGTCATAGCCGTAGCGGCCATAGTTGTAACATACGCGTGGATAATGACATATATGACTCACACGACAGGACAAGCAGGCGTGTTTCTCTACAAGGCAAACGTGAACTTCTATTCGAACGGAACCAAAATAGACATTGACATAGGAAATTCAGGAACTTCAGACACCACTATAATTCAGGTTTACATTGGAACATCATCCTCATCTATGGATAACCAAACCATCACTCCCGTGTCACTCGCTGGAGGCGCTGTTCAGAGAATAACATTGAACTACCAGTGGCTTATCGGGACAACATACTATTTCAAAGTGATAACGTCAACCGGTCAATCATTATCATGGTCTGAACCACAGGCCACATAGTACTAAAAACCTCCTTTTTGATTCAACCGTCCAGCTCAAGTAAGACAACGTGGAAAGACAATTAAGCAAAGAAGACAATTCGATGCTTCTGACGGTGTCACTTTGCAGTCGTTGCAGTTGCTTTTGGATCTGGCAAGGACAGCGTTGGCCTTAGGCTTTCTGTTCTATGCATCATGGAGTGACAATAAGACCCGCGAAGTGAGCAACTCTGTGTGGATGGTGTTCGCCCCGCTTGCTTTCGTGCTCACTTTTGCCGAGGTTTACGTTTATCAGTCTTCGCAGCTGCCCCTCTATGGAGTGTGCTTCGGCCTCACCGCATTATTTGCCATAGTGATTTTCTACGTTGGAGGCTTCGGAGGAGCCGATGCAAAGGCGCTGATGTGCTTGGCACTTGTCTTACCGTTCTTTCCGACAACTCTGCTCGCCCCCCTGTCCGGAGAGATTTCGCCGATTTCACAGACGCTCTTTCCTTTGAGCGTTTTCAGTAACTCTGTTCTGCTGGCAGCCTTGATGACGCTCGTCATGCTGGGCTACAATGCTCTTTGGCGTGCGAGAACTGGAGGAAAACTGTTCGAAGGACAGTATGAGAACGGGTCCGCTGGCAGGAAGATACTCGTCTTGATAACCGGCTACAAGGTTCCTGTTCAAAAATTGAAGGACAAGTGGCACGTTTATCCTCTTGAGGATGCTGACGAAGGCCCTGAGAACAATCTCAAGAGAAAACTGGTTACTCTGCCCAAGGACGAGGGCAGAGACGCCATCGTTGAAAGACTGGACAAGGCTGTCAAAACTGGAAAAATCCATGACAGCGTTTGGGCAACTCCAGGCTTGCCCTTCCTAATCTTCATCACAGCAGGCTTAGTGTTAGCCCTGTTCGTTGGCGACATCGTGTGGATTTGCATTCGCCTCGCACTCGCCTAGCATGATCGAGAACACTGCATCATCTCACCCCCTTCATAGGAGTGCGCAAACCTGAAAGTAAGATTCAGATTTTTCAAGGCGGATCTGCTGTGGCATGGTGTTTTCTGTGCTTAGTTTTTTAAGAGCAGATACGGTTGTTATCTTTGTCTCTTCAGCTGTTTGGGAGGTCTGGCGTTGAAGTTGTTCGGCAGTTCAGGGGTGCGCGGTTTGGCCAACGTGGATTTGACGGCGGTTCTGGCGGAGGAGATAGGTTTAGCCGTTGCCACATTTGCCATGGCCAAAGAAGTGCTTGTCGCCAGGGACACGAGGGTTTCAGGGGCGATGCTTCAGGATGCGTTGGTTTCGGGTCTCGAATCGGGCGGCGCGAACGTGAAATGCCTTGGAGTAATACCTACTCCCGTTTTGGCTTTTTTGACCAAGAAAATGAGGGCCGATGCCGGCGTAGTGATAACGGCTTCGCACAACCCGCCTGAGTACAACGGTATCAAGATTTTCAGCCGTGAAGGCCTTGCTTACGACGAGAAAAGCCAAGACGAAATTGAGCGAATCATCGCGCACAAACGTTTCAGAATGGCAGACTGGAGACGCGTTGGCCGCGACCACGCCGTGGACGAGAGCCGTCGGTATATTGAAAACATTGAGAAAAATGTGAAACTGCGCGGGAAATGGCGCGTCGTGGTTGACCCTGGATGCGGAGCCACCTTCAACGTTGCTCCAGCAGTTCTGCAAGGTTTAGGCTGCAAAGTGACTGCTTTGAACGCTCAGCCAGACGGATGGTTTCCGGCCAGAAACTCCGAACCTAACGCCCAGTCACTGACACTGTTGGCGGAGGTTGTGAAGAACCTGGGTGCCGACGGAGGTTTAGGCTACGATGGAGACGGCGACAGAGTGGCCTTCATAGATGAGAAAGGCAGTTTTGCAGATTTTGACCAAGTGTTAGCGGCCTACGCTGCATACGTGGTGAAGGAGAATGGTGGCGGAACGGTTGTGACGAGTGTCGAGGCTTCTATGAGCTTGGAAGAAATGGTTGAATCACATGGCGGGAAGGTTGTGAGAACAAAGGTCGGCGACGTTTACATTTCACAAACAATGAGAAAATGCAGAGCAATATTCGGAGGCGAACCTTGCGGCGCTTGGATACATCCGAAATTTCACTTCTGCCCCGACGGCATCCTCTCATCAGTCCTGCTTCTAAGAGCCTTGGAAAACGAGAACAAGAGGCTATCGGAATTTGTCGCAGAAACACCCAAGTACCCGATTCTGAGAGACAACTTCGCTTGCAAGAATGAGGTGAAAGAAGAAGCTGTGGAAAAAGTTGGAGAAGGCCTGAAATCTGTCTTTCCAGCATACAGGGAATTCTCAACCGTTGACGGCGTCCGCTTGGTTCTTGAGAACGGATGGCTGCTCGTTAGAGCTTCCGGCACAGAGCCCATCATAAGGCTGACCGTTGAAGGTGAATCATTAAAAGCAGCAAAACAGATAATGGAAAAAGGAGCGGAATCCATCAAAAACCTGCTGGGAAAGGAAGAGAGATGAAAGCCGCAATCTTGGCCGCTGGAGAAGGCGTCAGGCTTCAACCCATCACAGCGACCAGACCAAAACACCTCATAAAAGTGGCTGGAAAACCGATACTTGAACACTGTTTGAACGCCCTGAAAAGGGCAGGGATAAGCGAAGCGGTGATAGTTGTTCACTACATGTCAGATGCAATTCGCCAGTACTTCGGGGACGGCAAAGAATTCGGGGTTAAGATTGAATACGCCTTGCAAGAAGCAGTGCTTGGAACGGGCAATGCCGCGAGCGTTGTTGAGCCCTACGTTAACGATGATTTTCTTCTGGTTAACGGTGACATGCTATTCGCTGCAGAGGCTCTGAAAACCGTTGTAGACCTGCATCAAACAGAGAAACCTGCCTCGACGATGGCCGTCGTGCCCGTTGAAAAACCGGAGAACTACGGCATAGTCGAACTTGAAGACGGCCAACACGTCAAGCGAATAGTCGAAAAGCCCGTTCGAGAAGAAGCCCCGACAAACTTGGCTAATGCTGGTATCTATATTTTCTCAACGGAGATATTTGCTAAAATAAAGCAAACTTCTGCCACGTCTAGGGGAGAATGGGAAATTCCAGACGCGCTCACACTTCTCATAAACGAAAAAAAACCGGTTCTAGCCGTCAAGATATCCAGTGAAGACTGGATTGACATAGGAAGACCCTGGGACCTGCTTGAAGCGAACCGCTGGGTGTTGACAAGAATGAAACACAAACCCCGCGGATTCATCGAGAACGGCGCACACTTAATCGGCCCCGTATCAGTCGCCGAAACCGCGCGTGTTCGTTCAGGAGCCTACGTTGAGGGGCCGGCCTTCATAGATGAGGAAGCCGACATAGGACCGAACTGCTACATCCGCCCGTGCACAAGCATCGGAAGAAAAGTAAGGGTGGGAAACGCCTGCGAAATCAAGAACAGCATAATAATGGACGGCGCGCACATAGGCCACCTTTCGTACGTTGGCGACAGCATAGTAGGCGAGGGAGGCAACCTGGGCGCAGGCACGATAACGGCCAATTATCGGCTTGACGCTGGCACCATCAAGATGATGGTGAAAGACAAACTTGTCGAAAGCGGAAGAAAAAAGCTCGGAGCAGTTCTGGGCGACAACGTGAAAACAGGGATAAACACGCTTCTCATGCCAGGAGTCAAGGTTGGAAACGACAGCTGGATAGGTCCAAACCTTATGGTTCAGAGAGATTTGCCCCCGAAGAGCAGGATGTTCTTGAAGCAGGAAGTTGAAAAAAAGGCCTGAGAACATCATACAGCATTTCCGAAAAGGATAAAAGCTGTAGTACACTGATTTTGGTTCGAAGATCATGAAAGAAGAAAAACTCGTTAAACTTTTGAAAGAATTGATTCGAAACTCCAGAAGAAGCGACAGAGAACTGGCAAAGACTCTGAAAGTATCACAGCCCACAGTCACCAGAAACAGAAAGCTTGCAGAAAGCTACGTTAGAAGCTACACCATTGTGCCTGACTTCAAGAAGATCGGGTATGAAATCCTGGCCGTAACATTCGCGAAGGCAAAGACCTACGATAAGAAACAGGTAGAAACGAAACTTGAGGTTCAGAAGAAATGGGCGATGCAGCATCCCAATATCTTCTTTGCATCCGACGGAGAAGGCCTGGGAAAAGACGCAGTGATACTGTCGCTCCACAAGGACTACTCGAAATACGCTGACTTCATGCGGGAGTACACTGTCAGTTTTGCAGACTTTATCAGCGACGTTCAATCATTCATCGTAAGCTTGAAGACAGGAATGATTATCAAACCTTTTGACTTAAAGTACTTGGCAGAAGACCTGTAGAAGGTTCTTTGCAAAAAGAGTTCACCGCTCCCTTTCCGGGAAAATGTGCAATTCCTCGATGGCTTGAATACCGACTCTGCTGGTGCCCCGCGTACCTTTGATGAAAATTGTCAGCGCAAGTCGTTAGGCGAGGATATCGATTTAGTTATGAAAAACTAGGGACATAAGGAAAGAATATCGCGACAGCGAAAATCTGGGAATTATCATTTTTAAATAGTTGTTTTGCAATCTCGTTAGGTAGAATGGGGGTTAAATGATTGTCTGTGGCGCAGAGAAAGTTCTTCACAGAGGTTTCAGCATTGGCGGATAGACATGTGATTGTGGCAACGACTACTGGAAAGACGTTTACGGGAACGTTGCTTGGCATTAACCCTGACAATTTGAGCCTTTGCCTGTCCGAGGCGAAAGATGAGGAAGGGAAAGTGTTGCACAGGGTCTTTCTGAACGGAAATGTTGTCGCCCATATTCTGAGCGTTGAAAAACCCTTCGACTTGAAGGCCCTAGCTGATCGTCTTGAGAAAGTGTTTCCGACTATGATCAGACTCTATGAAGATAAGGGGTTCATTTGGGTCATGGACAAGGTCAAAGTGACGGAAAAGGGTGTCGTCGAAGGTTCAGGTCCAGCTGCCGAGCGCGTGGAAAAGGTTTATGCGTCTTTCATCACGGAGTCCAAGGGCAAGACCTAGATAAACCAGCGGAACTGTTGTTGCTCTTTCTTCTTTTCTGTTCCTGCAGTTCTTATCAATCCGAAGGATTCCAAGATTCTCTTGGTCTCTTCTGCAGCGGCATCCAGTTTTGACAGGTCAACGTTCATGTTCAGGAACTTGTTCAATGCGGCAAGTACGTAACGCGTGGCATTTGCATCGGGAAACGTTCCCAAGGTGTCAACCAGAAGCGAGAAGCTCTTGAAACCTCTCAGCTTCGCCAGTCCAACCATGAGCCCCGCGATGCCGAATACTTGTCCCACCATTATCTTTGTTCCCAGGCTGAGAGCATCGGTCAAAGTTTCATGGTCTGAGGCGGCGCAGTACATTTGGGGTGCACCCTTTATTTCTTCCTGCCTGAATCCACCCAGAGTCACGATGTAGTGGCAGTCCAACTCCTGAGCAAGGTCTAAGATTCTGCCGCAGAGCTCGTACTGTCCTGACGTGGTCAGAGCCTGCGTGTCACCGTACCAGATTATCAGGTCACGTCCACCATTCTCACTCTTGTAGTAGTACAGTTCGTTCATTGGGCACTGTACCCCGCCGTTCTGCGTTGTGACCGCTAAGTCTTGAAAGGCCGAGGAGTGAACTTCGCCGAAACGCTTTGCCTTTAACTCGCGAATCATGTGTAAAGCGGCGATGTTGGCTACAAAGCCTATCCCAGGCAGGCCCTCGATTAGAACCGCATTGTGAAGCTTTGGTTTTTCGAAGATTTCAATTGCGCAGACCATTGACTCCTCTTCCAATAAGGCACGCACGTAGTAGAAGGAAAAATGGTGATATAAGTGTGTTTGGCCAAGAAAGGCAAGGCTAGGAGATTTCAACAAGCTTGGCTTTCTCAAGGTCCTGCAGTAACTTCACCACGTGCTCAGGATTTGTCCCGCTGTATTCTGCCGACACTGCCTTCACAATCTCGTAGATGCTTCGCTTTCCATTCATGAAGTTCAGCACTTCAGCCGACTTCTTGTCGAAATCCTCGTCTTTCTCGCGCACTTCGTCATACCACTCGAGTTCTTTCTCACTTAGTGTTTTCTTCAGAACATCAGAACTAAGCGTGCCTTTGAACAGTCGCCTTGGAATCTTCCTGAGGTCTTTGTCTGGCTCTGCGCGTTCACGTTGGCTGGGAAGACTTAGGCCTGACGCCTTGGCTATGAAATTCAGTGCCTGCTGAAGCCTTGCGAGTTCCTGGTTGGTTAGACGTTCTATGTCTCTGCAGTGTTCACTCAGCAAAGCGTCCAGTTCAGGGCTTTCTCCAAGTCTTTTCACCGATTTGACAGCTTCTTGTTCACGCCATACAAAATGCTCTATCCTGTTCCTGTAGTGAGAGGCTACTCTGTCCAGTTCTATGGCCAGCTCCTCAGGCTTGTTTTTCAGCTCAGGGTCTTGGCTCTTCTTGAACAATTCCTCAATTGCTTCCTGCTTGGCTTCTTCAATTCTTATTGTGCCTTTTGAAGCGGTTGCGCTTGCTAGCTGAAAGGCTGTTTCGAATGTGGCGTTTGCAAGAATCAGGGTTGCATTTGTCACTATCCATCCGACCCTTCTTAGGCTGTCCTCACTCACTTTGTCAATAGTGTCCATGCTTGTGTGATAGAACAGGTCTGGCCATTGAAGCAGCATGACGCATGGAATCCCCATCGTTGAGTCGGTAAATTCTGCGTGGTCGCTGCCACCGCTGAAAGCCCCAGTTGCATATCGAAACGTGGATGATGAACCGAAAGGCGATGGCTTATCAAATTCCTTTACAGATTCTTCCATGATGCGGAAGACAAGATCATTCAGGTAACAGGGCAATGAATCAGGAGTGCGGTCAAGATTGAGTGTGGACCTGCACAGTTCTTGGTTCTGACCCACCATGTCCAAGTTTATGCCCGCTATAAATCTTGAAGGCAAGTCCTCGTGGCTGTGGAGGTAGCTTACTGAGCCAAAAGTCTCAGGCACCCAAATGAAACGTATCGTCCTAGCTGGGCGCTCAATCTTTCCAGATTCAATCAAAACATTGATTGTCCTGGCAATCTCCAAGAGCAAACCGCTGCCGGATGCATTATCGTTGGCGCTGGGTTTGGGGTGACAGAGATGAGCGATTAAAAACACTTCTTCATTTGGCTTCGACCTCCCTGGTATCGTTGCCGTGACCACGTCCAAGTTGCTTGGAAACAACTTGGCATCTACTTTGGCTTTGAGCTTTACAGGTTTTCCGCGTCTAAGCAGAGTGCGCAACTGGTTCCCTTGCCTTTTGCTCACAGAGAAGCCAAACGTGACCTTGTCAAGTTCCTCTGCAGTGGGCCATATGGATTGATACGCGTGGGCGTCAGGGATGTCCAGGCTTTCGCGGACGTTTGGTATTTCGAGAGTCACAGCGTCTGTGATTACGCCGGCTGCTCCACACTTGTAAACGGCTTGTTCGTGAACAGATTTAGCTCTGCCCGTGGCTAGGACGAATTTGCCTTTCACATCTTTTCCCTCATAATCAGCTGCCTTGGTTCCAGCGCCGACGTCAACGAGCTCTGCTACGACACCCTCTGAAGGTGTAGCGTTGCTGTAGGTGTGCAGGCTCTGGGGTACGTCTTCATAGGAGGCGAGGAGTTTTGCCTCAGGTTCTACGAGTCGAAGCTCAGCACTTTTCACCGTCCAACCCAGGGGGGACGTGTAGGTCCAGTATTTCTTTGCTCCATCAGCCTGAAACTGTTCTATCGCAGCGTCCTTAAGACCTATTTTCAGAAGCTCGCTCTTCACGTATTCTGCGGCTTCGTGAAACATGGTTGAGGCTTGAATCCGGTGGAAGCAGGAGATCTGTGCTACGTATGATTTTGCGACGCTTCCAGAAAGTTCCTCCTTTACAATCTTTCTCAGACTCATGTCCAAACCCTTCATGTTCTTCCGGTTGCCATTATCTAGTGAATGTTTTTTATATGTGTGTTTGTTTTCTCTTGTTCGAGTTCGACGATGTCTTTTGAGATAAAAGAAAAAGACTTGCTTGCGAGAATCGGAAAACTTCACACCAAAAGCGGAACGGTGGAGACGCCTCTCCTTTTCCCAGTCATAAACCCGATCGTACAACCCATTTCTCCGAGAAAGATTAGGGAAGAGTTTGGTTTTGAAGCGCTGATAGCCAACGCGTATATTCTGAAGAAACATTCGCAGAAACAACCTGCCAAGAATGGTTTGCACAACTTCTTGGATTTCAACGGTACCGTGATGACCGATTCCGGCGCCTACCAGATTCTCGTTTATGGGGACATAGACGTGACCCCGAGAGAGATTGTGGAATATCAGGAGCGAATAGGTTCGGACATTGCAACGATACTTGACATTCCAACAGGCTGGGAAGTTACGGAGGACTATGCGCGACACACGGTTGATGAAACGCTCAAAAGAGCCAAGGAATTCCTTACGTTTAAAGCAAGGGAGGACATCCTTTGGGTGGGACCTGTGCAGGGTGGAAAATACCTAGACCTTGTGGCCAAGTCCGCGAAAGAAATGGGCAAACTGCCCTTCCAAATACATGCCTTGGGAAGCCCGACAGAAGTCATGGAGCGATATCGTTTCGACATCTTAGTCGACATGATAATGACTGCAAAAATGCATTTGCCCATCGAAAAGCCGCTTCACCTTTTCGGCGCTGGGCATCCTTTCATGTTCGCCTTGGCCGTAGCCTTAGGATGCGACTTTTTCGATTCTGCAGCCTATTCATTGTACGCCAAAGAGGGCCGGTACCTGACTGAAACAGGCACATGCAGACTGAACGAACTGGATTACTTCCCATGTGTTTGTCCAAAATGCGCGGGAACAACTCCGAAAAAAGTGATGGAACTGCCTCCGAAAGAAGCGCACATCTTCCTCGCCGAACACAACCTTTACGCATGTGCCGCCGAGCTGAAACGCATTAAACAGGCCATAAGAGACGGCAGAATGTGGGAACACTTGGAAATGCGGGCACACGGACATCCAGCACTTTTTCAGGCGGTGAAAAGGCTGAAGAAGTACGAGGATCACATTGAGAGACACGACTCAGCCGTTAAAACCAGTGGATTGTTCTTCTTCGGTTCTCTCGGTCTTGCGCGGCCAGAAATCGTCCGGCACAGAAAAAGACTGATCGAAAGATATGCCCCGCCTGGCAAAGCAAAGATTCTCTTGCTGTTGCCTCAAACCCGGAGAAAACCGTTTCACAAGTCAAAGGCCTTTGTGGATATCGCGGGGCAGCTCCGCACGCTGGAAAATCCGAGTAGGTTTCACGTGTGCTTCTACAGTGCTCCATTCGGCGTCGTTCCAGTCGAGCTTGATGAAGCCTATCCGCTTTCTCAGCATGAGACCGTTCCCGCGCCCGACATGGAAACAACGGAATACGTAGCGACTCAGCTCGCTGATTACATCAGTCGCACAGATTATGAAACAGTTTTACTGGTCAAGGACCCTGAAAACTGGAAAAAATCTATTCTGAATGCATGCAAAAAAGCCTGCGCAAAGAAGAAGATCAAACTCAAATGCGTTGACGCCAGAAAAAAGCAAGGTAAAAACTTGATGGCTGATTTGAAGGATACCCTGTGATGAGACGGCGGAGAACTTTGATTCAAGCTGATTTGCACGTTCACACAGAATATTCGGCTGATTCATCTATAAATCCGAGGACGCTGGTCGAGCAACTCCGCTTGCACCCAACAATCAAAGCCGTTGCGATAACCGACCATGACGGCATAGAAGGCTACTTCAAGGTGCTGGAACTGGCCGCTGCGTATAAGGACGTTCTAATAATTCCGGGCGTAGAAATAACGACGCCTGAAGGAGATCTAGTCGTCTTGGGCATAACCGAACTGCCGCCCAAACCATGGAATGTCAAAGACGTGATCGATTTCTCAAAGGAGAGACAGGGCGTAGTTGTCGTTGCCCACCCGTACAGAGATTACGGTTTGGGAAATCTGGCGAAGAACTATCCTGTTGATGCCGTTGAAGTCCTGAACGGCGGCACACAACCTGACCTCAACAAGCTTGCGGAAAACCTGGCCATGGAGATTGGCTTGCCCGGCGTGGCTGGCAGCGATGCTCATAAAATCGAAGATTTATGGAGTGCCTACACCGATATCGAAGCCTCGCTGAATCTTGATGATGTTTTAAGGGCTATAAAGAAAGGATTCGTTAAAGCTTCTTCAGCCCGCAAGTCAATACATTTTTAAAAGAGCGCAAAGCATGAATAATGAACTAACGGATGAAAAGAAATGGGACAGTTGCAAGTAGGTTTCTTGGGCGGGACCCGGGAAGTTGGCAGAATAGCGATCGCGGTCAAAACGGAAAAAACTCAGATTCTGCTGGACTACGGCGCCATGCTAGATCATGAGCCTGGGTTCCCAATGCACGTGCCTCCTAAGGATGTTGATGCTATTGTTTTGTCGCACAGTCATCTGGATCACTCGGGCGCCATCCCAATATTCTATGTGCAAGGGAAGAAACCCTTGTACACAAACAGGATGAGCACGGAACTCAACCAGTTGCTGATTTCAGACTTCATCCACCTGTCCAGTTATTACCTGCCCTTTGAATATCTTGAGCTCAAGTCAATGACGCAAAACAGTAGACACGTGGACTTTGACGTTGAACAGAAAGTTGGAGACATAGCATTTCAGTTCAAGAACGCAGGACACATCCCTGGGAGCGTGCAGACACTCGTTGAGGCTGAGGGGAAAAGGCTGCTTTACACGGGAGACTTCAACATTGTAGATACGAGGCTTCTCGAAGGCGCGAAAATGGAATATCAAGATCTGGACGCTGTGATTATTGAAAGCACTTACGCCAATGAGGAGCACACTGAGCGCAAGGAACTTGAAAAGCGGTTTGTGGACACATGCAGTGATGTGGTGGAGAAGGGCGGCATCGCCCTTGTCCCAGCTTTTGGAGTTGGAAGATCACAGGAACTCATGTGTGTTTTGGCAGCTTATCATTTTGAGTATCAAGTCACCATGGACGGAATGGCACGCGACGTGAGCAGGGTGATGATGAATTATCCCCAGTTTTTGAAAGACGGGAGAAGCTTCGCTGATGCCATGCACTCTGCAAACTGGGTTGAAGGATGGAGAGACCGCAGAAGAGCTGCAAGGACGCCGGGTGTTATAATATCGCCGGCAGGCATGCTTAAGGGCGGTCCAGCCATGTTCTATGCCTCCAAAATTGGAAAGAAATCAAATAACGCAATCTTCCTAGTAAGCTATCAGATTCCAGGCACTCCGGGAAAGGAACTGCTGGAAAAAGGAATATGCGTCATTGATGGAAAAATGCGGAAAGTCAAGGCTCAGGTACAACATTTCGATTTCTCATCGCACTGCGGAGCGGGCGAGCTTAGAGAAGCGTTAAGTAGACTTCGCGGAAAACCAAAGGTCTACGTTGTCCATGGGGCTGAAGGAAACTGTGAACTGCTGGCAAAATGGGCAAAAAGTGAATTGGGTTTAGAAGCAGTAGCTCCCAGAACGGGGGACATCATCAAGATCTAGAGAGAAAAGAGCCTTGAGAATTGGAATTTTGCGCCTTGGACAAATTGAGGCCAGCGTGATAAGCGGCATTCAAGAGAACCTGGACACGACGTTCGCTAATACAGAAACCACTTTAGTCGCAGAGACTCTGCCGTTGCCTGAAGAAGCCTACTCCAAGACGAAACAGCAATACCGTTCAGATATCATCTTAAGGGTAATCCGCAACTTCAGTGAAACGCACAATACCTTCGACCGTACGCTGGGAATCGTGGACGTTGATCTCTTTGTTCCCAGGCTCAATTTCGTCTTCGGAGAGGCTGAATATCCTGGAAAAGCCGCAATCATATCGCTGTGGAGACTCAGACCGGAGTTCTACGGAAAAACATCGAATAACCAGGTTCTTGTTGAAAGAGGCACAAAGGAAGCAGTCCATGAGCTTGGACACACTTTGGGATTGAAACATTGTGCTAACCCGTTTTGCGCCATGTATTTTTCCAATTCCATCTTCGAAACCGACAGAAAGCAAAGCTTATTCTGCAACAGGTGTTACTTGAAGACGATGATAACCGCGGACAAGGGTAAAGTTCTTGAAAGACGGGTTTAAGACTGAACCGATACAATTGCTGCCTGTGCTGGGAAGCCTGGTCTTTGGGATAGTGTGTGCCTATTTAGTGTTGACATCGATTGCGCAGGGAAGCACTAGCCTTGTCCAAGTCACGCCCTTGCCAGAAGGCCTTGGATCGTTCGTCAACGGACTCTACTTTGTCATACTTGCTTTAATCGGCGCAACGCTGCTGTATCTACTTATCAAACGTAAGAAACTGCGGTTGATCGGCTTAATCACTGGCCTCGCACTAACAGTCGCCGTTCTCATGCTTTCAATTATCTATCTGTTTGCAGCATTTTCTTTGCTCGACGTTCCCTTTACGGCTGCACTGATATTGACGTTGACAGTGGCTGCGTCTGTGACGGTTTTGGCAGACTTCTTAATCTTTAAGATTCAAGGCAAGTTTTCCAACACAGTAATTCTGCTTCTGGGCGGAGCTTTAGGTGCGTTTCTTGGAGTTTTCATACCTGTTGTAAGTGCGGTCTTGATTCTAGCTTTCCTGGCTGTTTATGACATATATGCAGTCTACCGCGGACCTGTGGGAAAAATAGCTCAACGCGGCCTTGAAGAACTTCGCGGACTGAGTTTTTCTTTCAGAGATGTCCAAATGGGCTTGGGTGACCTCACGTTCTATTCAATGCTGACAGGCTTGGTTCTCGCAGCAGCAGGTCCAATCGTCTGTGCTGCCTCAACAATAGGCATTCTAATCGGAGTTTTTCTGGTTCTTAAGATGCTAGAAAAGAGAGGCATGTTCCCAGGATTGCCCTTCCCAGTGCTTCTTGGCCTCCTACCCCTGATCATTTCTTTCTTAGTCTAGGCTCCTGACGTTCGCCAGTTCTTTGCTAAAGCTACAAGAAAGAAGTCAAGGGTGAAATCATGAAGAGACAGACCCAATGATCCGCTCTGGCGGAGGCGTCTGAACCATCAAACTCTGCTCAGAATCCATCTCTACGGGTTCGAAAGCACTAAACGCGTGGAGTTCACATCGACTTCCACTATTTTGCAGTTCTTGAACTCTTTGGACTGTCCGAGGATGTCTTTGACATTTACACCGTTGCCTTTGACTCTGGCATAGACGGCGTCTTTGAAAACTGTTTCTCCGTTAAGAATCACCTTGAATTCACACATCCGTATCCACCACATCAGAAGAAAGAAAGGTCGAGTTGGTTATTAACTTCTTCTTTGAAGAATTGTTGAATGGTTGGTCTCATTCTTGAAAGTAAGGGTTTTGGTTGATTTTTGTCCTACTGCCTTATGTTCTTGACAATTTTCAATGCGACTTCTACGGCTTTTATCGCATCCTCAACCGTCACCTGTGGTTTCTTGTCGTGGAGAATGCAGTCTATGAAGTGTTCGTCTAGTTGACGGTGTCCCCAGACTCTCGTGCCTTTAACATCCAAGTTCCATTCCTGTGGCTGTTCCCCTGACCCGTACAATAGAATCCTGTTGAAATTAATAGCGTGGATAACGTCTGTGTTGTCGCCGTAGACCTCTAGTCTGCTGAGGCTTGCCGAAGGTGTCACTGACGCACTGTAATGAAGTGAACCCACGGCGCCGTTTGAGAGTTTTACAACGCCCATCGTGTTGTAGCCCAGTATTCCCCCGTATTTCTCAAATTTGGGGTAGCTTGCCATCCACTGGACGTTTTCTATCTCGCTCTTGAACATCCATCTGAACATGTCTATGGACCAGACGGAGAGAGTAAAGTCAGGGTATCCCCCGGCTCTTTCGATGTTCCAAGCCCAGGACCCTGCTGGCCACTGTTCTGCAATACTGGAAGCTGGTATGAATTCGCGGAAGTGGAAAGCTACGGGCTTGCCGATCATGCCTGCTTCTATCATTTCCTTTGTCCTAGTGTATATGGGTGCGAATCGGAATTGAAGAATAGGCATCAGAATGACCTTGTTCTTCTCAGCGGTCTTCTGGAGTTCCTTGATCTTATCTACAGTCGGGGCAAGGGGCATCTCACACAGGACATGTTTGCCTTTTTTTATGGCTTTCATAGCAAGGTCGAAGTGCATCGGCGTTGGAACCGCTAGAGCTACTGCCTGAATTTTTGGATCTTCCAAGAGTTTGTCGTAATCCAAGTAATATTTCACGCCGTATTGTTCGGCAAGAGGTTTTACTCGTTTTTCCGTCGTGGCTCCTAGAGCAATCAGATCTGAGCCTTCGATTTTTTTGAAACTCGGTACGTGCGCCTGTCCACCGACAAATCCTACTCCAACAACAGCGACACCAACTTTGTCAGACATCAAGTCTCACCTGTTTGGTCCTTTCACATTCCCACCACTCTGTATAAAACACTTGCTCTTTCCCCTTTCAGAAAAATGTCATACTGACACGTGAGTTCATACAGATTGCGCAGAGAAAAAGATCGAACGAAGAGGGGCAGACTGAACATGGTTCAAAGCATCTGGCATCCTTGCCCAATGCGATTCCAGTGCCTCGGACCAATGCACATTTAGGGTTAAGATTCGATAGTTATAATTCATAAGTCTAACGTCTGTTTCGAAGAACAATAGCTTAAAGATGAAGCAGATGCCCAAAAAAGGCGAGCAGCCCTCAAGCGTTGACATATTCAACCTCTTAGAAGACACTGGAAAAAAAGAGAAGAAGAAACGACGTGAGGAAATTCTCGCACCTTTAGGCACAAAAGAATTCTTCGCTGAAGGAAGCATAACCATCAACAAGAGGACTTGTCACGGCGTCGAATGCAAACTCTGCATTAAAGCGTGCCCTACAAATGCCTTATTCTGGAAAGCAGGAGAAATCGGACTGACAGAAGAGCTTTGCGTATACTGCGGAGCATGCGTTCTAAGCTGCATAGTTGATGACTGCATAAAAATCACAAGAAAAAGACTAACAGGCGAAGTTGAAACCTTCAGCAGACCAAGAGACTTCATAACCCAGCAAACCAATATTAACACGAAAAAACGCCTAGAAAGAATCAAAGAGGCCTTCCCTGAACCTGAAGACTATCTCAAGCGACGCAAGAAGAAGGTACCGTAAAGCGCGCGCGGCTCCACCTTTTCGTAACTAGTTTTCGCATCAACAGAGTGCTCTGAGCGTTGCCTAAGCTAAAAGAGAAAACATAAAGAACACGACATGCTCAGAATTCTCACGTGGAACAAGCTTTGAACCCTGCGGATAAAGAGAAATCATTAACTTTGGTTTTCGTGTACAGCGGAGAATTTGCAGAACGCGTGATAAGGAACCTGATCAACGATCCGAGCTTCTGCAAACCATGTGGGCTGTACTGCGACTCCTGCAAGTACGGTTCCTACACACATGTCCAGAACATAAAGGCAGCAATAGAACTGCCAAGTCCTGCAAACCTTCCAGCCTTCATCGATAACCCCGATGAACATATGCCCAAGAAAATTCCAAAAGTGGACTTATGCATAGCATCGGGCCTGCACAAAGATTTGCTTTTGGAGTTGCCGAATCGCTTGCACGCGGCAGGAGTGAAGGGGCTAATCGTGCCCATTGAGGACTTTGTAGAAGTCCCGTCAGGTTTGAGGAAACAGGTTGAAGAGAAATGCCTGGAACTTGGACTCGAAAGCGCTTTCCCAAAACCCTTCTGTTCCCTGGAAGCTTCCGAGAGCAAACCGATAATATCGAGATGTGTCACCGAATTACGAATTGGAAAACCTCTGCTGGAGATTTCAACTGCAAGGAAAGACAAGTGCGACGCAATAGAAGCTGCGGTTGCTGGGAGAAGCGCGCCCTGTGGCTCAACATGGTACGTCGCAAGAAAACTAACTGGTGTAGCAACAGAAAAAGAAATTCTCTATGACGCGATAGCAAAAGCACATCACAGTTATCCATGCACCGCAACGATGAGCGTTGATCCTGAAGCAAAAGAGCCAATACTTCACCTTGGCGGCTTCATAATACGAGAAGCTGTAGAGAAAGCATTAGAACGAAATCGGAAACTAGGCCACCATGGAAAAAGATATCAAGTGTACGAATAGATATCGCACGAGTTTCCACTCAATTGTGTCCAAATTTCCGATATCGCTGTCCTTTGTTGTAGATGTTCTCGCTTTGGTTTGTGCGCGTTAGACGTTAGTCAGGTTCGCGCCGCTTGGAAGACTGGCTGAGTTCGGCTGGCCTTACGGCTAACTCTCACTTTTCTTCTCTTCCATGAAGAGTAGGGGAAATTCCCGCAGTTTTTCAGCCATTTGTTTGAGGCGCTTATCCACTCTATAGTTCACGGTTTCTTCGTCAAAAGCTCCATCTTTTTTCCTCTCACCAGCTTTGACCCCTGTTAGGACTTCCATTCCTTCATCAATGGTTTTTACGGAGAAAATGTGGAATTTTCCTTCTTTGACGGCATCGACTATTTCCTCCTTCAGCATCAGGTTTTGCATGTTGCTTTCTGGCATCATCACTCCTTGTTTGCCAGTGAGACTCCTAGCTTTGCAGACTTCAAAAAAGCCTTCGATTTTTTCGTTGGCACCGCCAATGGCTTGGACCTCACCCTTTTGGTTCACGGAGCCTGTGACAGCCAGGTTTTGCTTTATCGGTAGTTCAGAGAGGGCAGACAGGATAGCGTAGAGTTCGGTGCTTGAGGCACTGTCACCTTCCACTCCCTCGTAGTTCTGTTCAAAAACAAGACGGGCTGAGAGACTGAGGGGCTTGTCTTGCGCAAACTTCTCATTTAGATATCCGCTTAGAATCAGAACACCCTTGGTGTGGATAGGTCCTCCCATCTTGCTTTCCCGTTCAATGTCGATTACGCCTTCCCGGCCAAGACCTGTGCTGGCGGTTACACGTGAAGGCATGCCAAACTCGAAGTCACCCAAATCTATCACGGAAAGACCGTTCACTTGTCCCACGTTTGCTGCCTCCGTATCGATGAGAAGGATGCCTCGTTTGATCATCTCTTGAATCTTTTCTTGGATGAGTTTTGAACGGTAAACCTTCTCTTCGATGGCTTTTTTCACGTGGGTTCCAGTAACAAATTCAGAGTTTTCTTGGCGTAGAAACTAGCTTCTCTGATCGTGTCGGCAACCTCGGCAAATCTGGTGGAGAGTTTCTGCTGGTCCTCAGCGAGCCTTGAACTATGTTCGATCAGTTTGGCCAAACCTGAGCCGTCGAGGTGTTTCAGGCCTTCCTTTTCGCACACCATACAGACGAAACCAGCGTATTGTAGTGTGTTTTCTTCTGTCCAGTCCATAGTTGTGTCAAAATCCGCCTTGACCTTGAAAAGCTGGTTGAATTCCATGTCCAAGCTGTACAATTGCTGATACAAATAGGGGTCTCCGATGAGGATAACTTTAACGCTTAGAGGAATCGGTTCAGGTTTCAAACTCTTTGTCGTGATGAAGCCTAAACGTTCTTCTAACTCTTCGATAACGATATGCTCGTTTTTTAGGGCTCTTTTTAATCCGTCATAGGAAAAGGGATTGCGAAGCAGCTCTTCAACTGGAAGGATCAGGTATCCACCGTTAGCTTTGTGCAGTGATCCGCCGCGGATCATGGTGAAGTCGGTAACAAGGGTGCCAAACTGAGCTTCCTTTTCCACTCTACCAAAGAGATTCTGGTATGTGGGGTTAAACTCCGTTACGACAGGGGCGCCCTTGACGTCTGAGTTATCAACTATTAAATTCACTTCATACTTCTTGAATGGAGTCTCCTTGATCCAACGAGTTGGAAACGGAGTTTGCGGAGACTCTTCTGTCTCCTTTAGGAAATGGGACAAGTTGTTCAGAATGTCACTTTGCACGTTGTCTATGTAGGTAATAACATCTGGGAAATCTTTGTATTCCTCTTTCAAGTCGGCCACCATGTGTCCGATGGCGAAAAGGGCAACGTCACGATTCAATTTCTTAAGCGCTTCGTCCGCCTTTCCTTCCAATTCTTTGAGCTGTCTCATGGCACTCGTGAATTGGTCCGTCAGTTGCTCCCGTTTCTTCTCTATTGCCTCGCGGGTTTTTGGTTCTAATGCCATGAATTCTTGATCGCTCACAGGCTTCCCTTTGATCACTGGAATCATAAGCCAACCGACAGGTGACGCCTGAAGAATGAACCCCTGTTCTTGAGCCTGTTTCGTTAATTGACCGATGAGTTTCTGTCTTTCTTCTTCAACAGTTCTGATGGTGGCTGCTTTTCTTGTGCCGTAGTCCTCGCTTTCAAATGCTTTGGGCAGCGCCCTCTGTGCTTCACTCACGAAAGTGGCCATGTCGTCTCGAAGGTGTCTCCCTGTGCCTGCGGGAAACTTCAGGGTTTTAGGCTCGTATTGGTTGTGAAAATTATTGATGTAACACCAGTCGTAGGGCGCCGGTTTGGCTCGTGCCAGTTCTTCCAGAAAGTTCTTGACAGCTGTCGTTCTGCCCGTTCCAGGAAAGCCAGCAACGTAAACGTTAAAACCACGCTCCTTGATTCCTAGCCCAAACTTGAGGGCTCTAACAGCCCTTTCCTGGCCGATAATCTCTTTGAGAGGCTTCAGCCCCTGTGTGGTTTCACAACGCATAAGGTTCGTGGGACATTCTCTTCTGAGCTTTTCTGCGGACAATTCGTTCACCATTTCAAACATCCTCCCTGTTCTAAGAACCCAATCTTTCACTCATAAAGATAAAAGTAACCTTTCTACCAGACATTGTCACCCATTTCAAATGCTAAAATCTCTCGAATTCCGTTTTCACACGACCGTTTTCTTCTAAGAATAGCGCGTTACAAAAGCTGCAGGCATTTGGTTTCAGTGCCAGAGGCTGTGCCTACAAGGATTGTTTGCGCCCTTTTTCGAGCAATTGGCTGGCATTTTGGTAGAATCTAAGACAGGAAGATGTGCGCATGCAAGCGCATGCAAAAAACTTTTATCCAATCAAACACTATTGAAAAGTGATGCCGACAGTCAAGGATTTCATGACGAAGAATGTTATAACCATCGATGCTAGCAAAACTGTTATTGAAGCCGCAGACCTAATGTCGCAAAACAACGTAGGCGATTTGGTGGTCATGGACAAAAATACGCCTGTAGGGATCGTCACTGAACGGGATCTTGTAAGGAGAGTCTTG